>Ga0209702_10000801_pt1 | contig 64920 bp, 69 predicted proteins | sample FRY01_FD_187210 | JGI IMG/M metagenome (GOLD analysis project Ga0209702, IMG submission 187210) | Freshwater microbial communities from Lake Fryxell liftoff mats and glacier meltwater in Antarctica - FRY-01 (SPAdes) (version 2) | ecosystem: Environmental > Aquatic > Freshwater > Ice > Glacier... | reverse complement strand
TTCAGTTTTGGAAAACATATATACAACTCCATGGTATACCACTCGCGATATACTTGGATAAATTTTCAACCTACAAAATCAATCACAAAAGTGCAGTTGATAATCATGACCTGATGACCCAGTTTGGCACCCTACAAGATCGACTTGTAAAGGAGCTTAGGCTTAACGGAATAAATACGATTCCTGAAGCAAATCTTTTCTTGAGCGACATATTCATTCCGTGGTTCAATACTCGATTTGCCGTTGTACCATCAAATGAGGTTGATATACATCGACAACTGTCAGGACATATACAGAAACAATTACCAAGTATATTTTCACAACAATCAATGCGGTCAATCAATCACGACTTTACGATTCAGTTTCATACGCTGTTCTATCAACTACAAGAAGTACAACCCACGACCGTGTACAAAACAGATCGGGTGCTTATGGAAGAGAGACTTGATGGGAGTATACATATTCTCTACAAGAATCACTATCTTACGGCTACGGTATTACCAGGGAAACCAAAAAGACAAAACAGACAACCAACTATTCTAACAACACATAAGCTCAATTGGACTCCACCAGCAGATCATCCATGGAGACAATTTGTTATCAGTTAAGGTATGATTCACTCATTTGATACAGTTTGATGTATGACATTTTGATTCAGGTTTGACACTATAGGATATAAAAGGAAATAGGTTGTTGGTTGTAGGTTGTAGTTAGTATAATAGCCATTATGACAAGACTTAACTCAAAGCAGCTTCGAGATATTCCAGAAGAGGATGCTCAAGTACATTTAAAAAACCTCGAGCGAAATCCAATCGTCCTCATTGTTGAGAATGTGTATGACACATATAATATCGGAGGCCTTTTCCGACTTGCTGATGCACTTGCTGTGGAGAAGCTGTATCTGTGCGGAGAGATGGAGACGCCGCCGCATCACAAAATTGAGAAAGCGTCAGTTGGTACGTATAAAATTGTCCCGTGGGAGTACAAGGAGACGGCTGTTGAGGCGATAAAAAAGTGCCGAGCTACCTGCCTGCCGGCAGGCACGGCGAATTACGAGGACAACAAAAAAATTCAAATCATTGCAATTGAGCAGACGAAAGGGTCGGACCCTTACACCGAGGTTGAGTACACTTCTCCGATCGCACTCATAGTGGGAAATGAAACATTTGGAGTGACTGATGAAACATTGGCAGCATGTGACAAGACCGTTGAAATCCCGATGTGGGGGATCAACAAGTCTTTGAATGTCATTGTTTCTGCTGCGATTGTGGCATATCATGCAGTAAAAACCATGTAACGTAATTCGTATATCGCGTGATGTCTTAATTGAGCCCGAGGTGGGAATCGAACCCACGACCTCATTCTTACCAAGAATGTGCTCTACCACTGAGCCACTCGGGCAGCCAGAACTCAATTTTAACATAACACGTTACACGTTACACGCTCCGTGTTATATTATTAGAGTATGGCCGACTACACAGATGAGGATCTTGAAAAGCTTCTTGCAAAGGAAAAACCGCCCTTTATTGTCTATTTTAAAGCATTCTTCCTCCTTTTTATCGTTGGCGGCGGGATGCTGTTTGTAAATTATCTAGCACAGAATCGCCCGGCCCAAGCTCCTGATGCGCGCCCCACTTCACGCACACTTGAGACGATTCTTGGTGCAAAAGACGAGATGTTGAATGATAAAGCGCTCTCAGATTTGAACACAGCTTTCCAGAAAAAGGGGAGCGCTGCAGTTCTTGGAGCACTTGCAGATGACATAACGAGCGAAGCGACAAAAGCTACAAATCAAGCATTTGACAAGACAACTGATTCTGCGGTGAGCTATGTGTATGAAAATACTGTCGTTAAGGTGGTTGAAAAAATGATCGACTCATTGCCAGAAAACGAGCGCACGAAGTTTAGGGAAAAGATGTGTGTGAATTAATTTCGAATTACGTTACACGTTACACGACTTCAAGCGCTGTTGAATAATACTCCCATTTTTGGTATGCTGATCCCACTATGGATATCAAATATTTAGGGCACTCATCCTTCTTTATAAAAACCAAGAACGCAAAGATTATCACCGATCCGTTTACACCAGAAAGTACTGGACTCACATTTCCTAAAACCGAGGCGGATATTCTTTCCATTTCACATGAACGCGAAGACCATAACTATCAAGAAGGGATAAAGGGTGAGCCACTTGTCCTCATATGGGCAGGCGAGTATGAAAAAAACGAGGTCAGGATCAAAGGATTCCAGACTTTTCATGATGCTGTCGGAGGAACAGAACGAGGATCAAACATCATGTTCAAGTTTGAGAGCGGAGACTTGTCATTCTTGCACTGTGGAGATCTTGGGCACATGTTGAGTGATGATATCATTGATGAGATCGGATCAGTTGATGTGCTTATGATTCCAGTTGGCGGTGTGGATACTATCGATGCAAAGATTGCAGCAAAAATTGTCAATAAAATCGAACCTGGAATGGTTATCCCAATGCATTTCCAAGAGCTCGAACCTTTTCTCAAAGAGATGGGAGCAGAAGATGTCGTACCTGTTGACAAGATTACTGTCAAAAAAGAACAGTTGAATTCAGAAAGTGTCACGGTTGTGGTGCTCAAGACTTAGTATGACCAATCAATCTTCCTTTTACAAGACCCCGCCACATGACGAGGAAGCTGAAAAATCAGCACTCGGTGCAGTTCTTATCGATTCTGCGTCAATCTCACTTATTGCAGAATTCTTACGACCTGAACATTTCTATAGTCGTGAGCACCAACTTATTTATCAGTCAATGCTTGATCTTTTTGAAAAGCAGCAGCCGATCGATATTGTAACCCTGAAAAACCAACTGACGACGAGCGGTACCTTGAAATCCTCTGGTGGCGCGAAGTACTTGACCAATCTTCTGAACGCAGTGCCAACATCCGCATATGTCGAGCAGTATGCAAATATTGTCAAAGCCATGAGCACAAAACGACGTCTCATTGACGTCGCGTCCCGCTCAGTTGAGAGCGCATTTGAGAATAAAGGAGATATTCAGGAGCTTATTGACAACGTGGAAGCCAATATTTTCGCGATTGCACAAGAGTATATGCATCGTGATTTTATTCCGATGAAGGAGATTCTTGTCGAAAGCTTTGCCAAACTTGAAGAGTTTATGAAGACGGGGAAGTCTAACACAGGTATTCCAACAGGATTTACCTCACTTGATCACAAACTTGCTGGTCTTCATAAATCAAATCTTGTCATTCTTGCAGCGCGGCCTGGTGTGGGAAAGACAACATTTGCGCTCAATATTGCCCTTCACGCCGCGATGAAAGAAAAGCGACCCGTGGGATTTTTCTCCCTTGAAATGAGTAAGGAAGAGCTTGTCGACCGCCTGCTTGTTGGGCAGGCAGATATTGATGCATGGCGCCTCAAGACAGGGAAACTTTCGTCAGATGACACCAAAAAGCTTGTTGCTGCAATGGGAGAACTTTCTGAAGCACAGATTTACATTGATGACACGCCCGGACTTTCCATCCTTGAAATGCGTACCAAAGCGCGCAAGCTCAAAGCCGAAAAGGGTCTTGATCTTCTTGTTGTTGATTACCTCCAGCTTGCCAATGGAGGGAAAAAGTTTGAATCACGCGTGCAGGAAGTCTCATATATTTCACAAGGATTGAAAAATCTTGCGCGCGAACTCAAGATTCCGGTTCTTGCATTGTCTCAACTTTCGCGCGCAGTTGAGCAGCGAAGTGACAAGAAGCCAGTTCTTGCAGATCTTCGTGAGTCGGGAGCAATCGAGCAGGATGCAGACGTTGTCATGTTTATCTATTCGGAGGATGATGGAAATGATCTGCTTGACGCAAGTCAAAGGATGGTGAAGCTCAGCGTCTCAAAGCATCGCAACGGCTCGACTGGAGAAATTGATCTCATGTTCCGCGGAGATCGTGTGAGATTTTACTCAGTCGAAAAAGGAATGGATCTTTAGCTCATATCCTGCACGATGAGCGAGCGAATATAATCTGCTTTACTGATACCTTTTTCGACAGATTGCTCCATCAAATAACTATTGATATCGCGACTTAACATGAGATTGAATCTATAAGTAAGTCGCTGCTTTTGTACCGCTTTCATAAAATCTTCAAGTTTTCGATCAAGATCACTTACTTTTTCCAAGTCATACGTCTTGTTATTCACGAGCCGATTGGCTCCAAGCTCGATCTCACGACCCGCACCTTTTTCCTGGAGGATAAGAAGTGGTTTATGCTGAAAAATGGCAAGCGTCATGAGACGTCCCATATCAAACGTTGTAATTGTAGCTTCAACAACAATTGCATCTGCTTTTTTGACGACACGCGTCGTATCTGCAAGGATGGAGGAATTTATCTTACTGTGATCGGTAAAGCTCCCGTCTATGACGGTATGTTTAATACGTTTGAGTGCAGACGTAATCATGTCATTGGTTGCCTTGTTTGGATTCGCTGAAAGAAAGAGAATATTCATAAGATTAAAAAAATTTGTATCTAGTATTTAGTATATATCATATAGGAAGAGTTTTGTTATGCAAACGTGTAACATCATAGCCTGTAGGAGTTAGGAATGAGGAAGAAAGAGTATTGGGTATACTGTTTATATGACTATTGCAAAAATATATTCAGTATATCGGATTCCTCCCACGCTTCAGATGCATCAGTATCGAGTTGCAGGTGTTGCTCAAATTATCGCCCAAAACATTCTTGGGGTTGATGTTGACGCTTCAGAAGTCATTCGAGCATGTCTGCTTCATGACATGGGAAATATTATTAAGTTCAATATGAAGCTTTTTCCAGAGTTTTTTGAGCCTGAGGGCGTTGCGTATTGGTCGAATATTAAAGAAGAGTTCATTGATAAATATGGTCTGGATGAGCACGTTGCGACAGTTGAGATAGCGAAGGAAGTTATACATTACGAGTTAAAAGTTCAAAGTGCAAAGTTAAAATTTTCCAGAGAAAGAATTCTTGAACTTATTCACGCGATCGGATTTTCGAATGCACGTGAAAACTTTGAGTCAGATGATTTTTCAGCAAAGATTGCAGCATATGCTGATATGCGGGTTGAGCCGCACGGCGTGACATCTCTTGAAAATAGGCTCAAAGATGGCAACAGGAGATTTAACTTAAATAAGCCAGGGACTGGGAGGAATGATTTTTTCGCCGGGATGTCCGCGTATCTGAGGAAGATTGAAGTCCAGATATTTGAAAAAAGCACATTGAAACCAGAGGATATCACGGAAGAAGCTGTGCAGAAAATGATTCCAGAACTGAAAAAGACTGAGCTATAACCCTTTGTTCACAATACTTAAACAGCTTGTAGTTTTATTCTCCAAGATACTATCCTCAAAACAACAATTGAGATCATGGCTCCTATCAACGCCCCAAATATGACATCGAGAAAGTAATGGCAGTACAAATATATTCGAGAGTAAGATATCCCAATAGCAATCGAGTAATAAAACCATTTCCTCTTTCTGTCAAAGTGTGCGAAAATCACAGCACCTGCAAAGGCTTCCGCCGCATGCCCCGAAGGAAAGCTGAAATCAGAAGGACAAATTCCTTGTGGGAGATCGAGCCCGACCCAAGGGCGACTGCGCATGAATATATTTTTGAGAATAAAATTTACAAAGATACCTGTTACGCTGTAACTTATGACAAATGAGCTTAAAAAACGGTAATGTAGCTTTGTAAATCGACCTTTAATTATAAAAAAACCTTCGAATATGAGCCAAATGAGTATAGTAATTGGGAGTAACGATAGGGGTGAAAGTATAGAATTGAAGGTAGACGTGTGAGGGAGAAGTAAGGCTAAATACTCTGAAAGATACGAGTCGAAATGTAGAATCATACCCTGTATACGAAGATACCATTTTCACCTTTGTGGTGCGCTACTGCTTTCAGCATTTTGATAGGATAAAAATACGAGACGATGTGTGCTGACTTTTTGATGTCTATTATTGTTTGAGTCATCGGATCTGTGTACCAAGGAGAGACGTACATATAGAATGTTAGATGTTTGAAACTCTTGACAGCGTCAGTATATTTAAATTTGAAAAGATCCTCAGATTTAATCTCAATATGTGCTGCGTTTGGATGAAACATACGGCGAATGTGCATAACTGTACTCAAAACAAAGTTGATGTCGATTGCGATGAATTTGGTATTCAATCCTTTTTTATGAGCTTCGGTCGCCGCTGCGAAAATCACCGTTCCAGTTCCTGCACCAAGATCAAACACGATCTGATCGTTTTTCAGCTTCAATGTGTCAATTATTTTAGGGAGGTCTTTACCGTTTGTTGGAAAAAAGGGGATAGGGGAAAAGGAAGAAGAGAATGCAAAGTAAATTATTCCGAAAACGACGCCGAGTAATATTACAGTTCCCATATTTCGATTTATTATAGCATAAGTAATTTAGGAAATTTTGAGGTATTTAGAATTCAATGAGTATTTAGTCCGTAGTTTGTAGTTCGTAGATTAGAGAGTTAGATACTACTTAAATAATCTAAATCTAGTTTTTAGCGTCGTCCAGAAGGATCCTCCGCGGGCGCTTTTTCTTTGGAAAATATCAGTACTTAAACCAATTTTTCCAGCTACCTGTGAGAGGGATGACTTCAATGTTGTTATTTCTAAATTCTTGAAGTTTCCCAATTATTTGAGATTTAGCTTTTGAATCTATTTTTTGACGGTTTTTTTCAGCTCGTGAAGTGAAAACCAGTTTTTTCATGAAGAAGTAATGACAGCATCAAAACTTTTTAGATTTCCCATTTTAATATCACGTTCAGCTTCGCTTCGAGCTTTTTTACTTCCATCATCTGCATCTTCCTCGACATTGCGAGAAGAGAAGTGAGTGCATCATAAGACATGATGACCATATCTTGGCTTTTTTGAAGCGCTTTAACGAGATTTTGAGTTGATGAAAGAAGATTGTTCATACTGGAATATTTTAGCATAAATGTCATATTCACTCCAAGTGGGCGAGGAGGGAGTCGAACCCTCATGGTGTAAACACCATTAGTTTTTGAGACTAACCTGTATGCCATTCCAGCACTCGCCCGTGTATCCTTATATTATACTGAATATAAGGTAAAGATTCAGCTTGTCATCCAGAGTCCGTCGAAGACGAGACGAAGGATCCACTCTCAAGAATGGATTCCCTGCATGACAAAAAAAGGAGAAATAAATAGTTGTATTTTTCTGATAAATACTGTATATTTTCCATAAATACTATAATATTACTTAAAAATGTAAGTTTTTTCTCGCATTATTAATTCATTTTACACGTATGCACATGAAACAAGATTACGTCAAAGTCTCAAGTTACGAAGGTCGAAAAGGTGAAGTGAAGAAAGTTGTTCTTCTTTACTCAGGAGGACTTGATACTTCAGTCATGCTCAAATGGATTCAAGATGAATATAACGCAGAAGTGATCGCGCTCACCATTGACATCGGACAACAAGCAGACGATCTCGAAGAAATTCGAAAGAAAGCAATCAAACTTGGTGCAATTGCAGCGTACGTAATCGATGCAAAAGACGAATTTGCCCAAGAATATATCGCAAAAGGAATCAAAGCAAATGCGTCTTATCAAGGAGATTATCATCTCTCAACTCCGATCGGAAGGCCACTTCTCGCCAAATGGGCAGTCAAGATCGCCGCACAAGAAGGCGCCGACACGATCGCACATGGATGTACCGGAAAAGGAAATGACCAGGTTCGAATCGAAGGAGTATGTCTTGCGCTCAACCCTGACGTCAAAATCATTGCTCCAGTCCGCGAGTGGGGAATGGGACGAGATGAAGAGCTTGAGTATGCAAAAAAACATGGAATTCCAGTAAAACAAACTGCCGCAAAGCCGTATTCGTATGACGACAATATGTGGGGTGTGACAGGAGAAGGGGGAGAGATTGAAAATCCAGCACTTATCCCACCGCTCAAAGATATTCTTCAAGTTTGTAAACTTCCTGAAGATGCAGCTGATAAACCTGAAATTGTCGAGATTGAGTACGTGAAAGGTCTTCCGGTTTCTGTGAACGGAAAGCAGATGAAGCTTGCAGATGTAATATTCAAACTCAATGCGATAGGCGCAAAGCACGCGATTGGGATTGCGCACCATATAGAAGATCGTATTATCGGACTCAAAGTGAGAGGCCTTTATGAAGCGCCAGCTGCAGAAATTATTATCAACGGCCACAGGAATCTGGAAAAATATGTCTCAACGCGCATGGAGAATGAGTTCAAGTCAGAGATTGACACAAGATGGGCGTACGCCGTGTATGCGGGTTTGTGGTATGAGCCATATGTCGAGCACATGAATGCATACATCGAACACCAGAATGAAAAAGTGTCTGGAACGACAAGGATCAGGCTTTACAAAGGACGTGCAGAAACGGTCGCAGTTGAGACTCCAAACACGATCTTTGAAGAAAAACTAGCCACATTTATGGCGTCCAGTGCATTCAATCAAAATGCATCACCTGGATTTATTGAGCTCTTCACCCTCCAGATGCGACTTGCACAACGAGGCGAAAAGACAGTTCTTCTCTCGATCGGAAAGCGCGAGAATAAGATGAAATTGAAGAGCACCGTGCATGATCTTGCTGACATGGGATACAAAATGTATGCAACTTACAAGACTCACAAGTTTTTGAAGCGTGAAGGAATTGAGGCAATTCTTGTCCAAAAGATCTCTGAGCCAAACAAACAACCGAATCTGAAAGACTTGCTTGATGCAAATAGATTTGACCTCATCATCAATATTCCTGTTGAGGAAAGTCATAAGGAACACGATGCAAAAGAGGAGTCTGATGGAGATGTCATCGAAAAGATGGCGGTCAAAACCAGCACAAGACTTGTGACATCGGTGAGTGTTGCAAAGCAGCTTGTCGAGAAGCTTCAGGCGGCAAAAATCAAAAGATGATTGACAAAATGTACATTTTGTATATAATGTACATATGTTACAATCTATTCCAGTTACAGAGGTCAGAAAAAATATTGCTGAAATCATTAATCGAGTCCAATATAACGACGAGACGATTATCATCGAAAAACAAGGGAAACCTGTTGCGCAAATAAGTGGCATAGCCGAGAGAAAACATAAAAAAAAAGTGAAGTTGCCACCAGTGTTTTCCATGGGAGGAGGATATAGTACCTATCGACGAGAGGAGATTTATGACTAATACTTCCCTTGTTGATAGTAATATTCTAATCTATGCACATGATGACGACTCTCCATTTTTCCAGAAATCATATGATTTTCTTCTTCAGAGTGTAGGTCAGAAAAAAATATGCTTTGCACTTCAAAATTATTTAGAAGCGTACAGAATCTTTACTCAAAAATTGGTAAAATCGCTCACAGTGGACGAAGCTTGGCAGGTTCTCAACTACTATCATTCAATGGATGTCCCCATGTTAGTCCCAACAGCCGAAACATTTGAGGTTTTGGAACGGCTAACAAAAAAATACAATAGAAAAGGAGTACATATCTTTGATGCTCAGCTCGTGGCGCTGATGATTGAGAATGAAATTGATACTATTTACACTGCAAATGTGCGAGATTTCTCGATGTATAAAGAGATTAAAGCTATAAATATTTTTGAGTAGGCTCACTCAATCCCCAGTACTTTTCTTCCATTCACTGTTGCGATTTTGACGAGGGCATCAAGATCCATGAATCGATTTCCAATAGCCATAAGCTTCAGTTCGCTCCACATATCACCGTCTGTGAAGGGGAGCATGTAGTCAGCAATATTATCTGATCCAATTGCAACAGTAATTCCGTGTTTCACAAGCTCATCAACTGGCGTCAAGGCATTATGAAAAGGTTGAAGATTTTCGTGTCTTGGTGCGTCAATCCATGCTGTCGGACAACCAATCATCATTACTTCAGCTTTTTTGAGTTTTCCATATACCATTTCTCTATATTCTTTAGGATGAGCTGCAAGTGAGATAGAGTGCACCGCAACTACTTTTCCTTGCATCCCATGTTCAATTGTTTTGTCTGCGACAAGCTCTGTCTCAACATCATTTTGAGTGTTGAACTGATCAACGTGGATGTGCGCCATTTTTCCGCATTTTTTGGCTGTTGAAAGAAGAATGTCAATATGTTCCTCACCTTTTCCATGATCACGCTCATCTCGCTTGGGTAGTCCACCGACAATATCGACATACTCCATCGCGATGTCAAACCATTTGCGCGCTTCACTTTCAATTACACCTTTGAGCACTTGATTAATAAGAACTACTTTAATTTGACTTTTATACTGCTCTTTTGCTCGCACTGCTGCTTTTGCGGCGCGATCTTCTGCGACAGGATCAATATCGATAAATGAACCAACGACAGTCACTCCCTGACTGATCATAAGCTCGAGCGCTTTTGAAATCCTTTGATAGTACTCTTCCTCTGAAGCATTTTTAATAGCGTCAACGAGGTCCCATTTTTCCTCAAGCGTATGTTTTCGGTAAATATCGAGGCTTTCTGGAGTGATAGTAAAAGCGCGGTCGATATGCGCGTGAGCATTCACCCAACCACCATTCTTCTTAATTTCTTCGATGAGTAAGTCTTTAAAATTCCATTGTGGTGCCATATATATTTATCGAATTGATAATGATCAATGAGCCAGTCTTTTTTCCAACGTATGAATAAGTGTCGAGACTGCTTTTTCATTCTTTCCTCCTCGGGGGACGATCACATCTGCAAACTCTTTTGTCGGTTCGACAAAAACCGCATGCATAGGCCTTGCTGTTGAGACATACTGTTCATAGCATGAATCAATCGTCCGTCCACGTTCTTCGATATCTCGCTTTGTCCGTCGCAAGATTCTGATGTCAGCCGGAACGTCAACAAATATTTTCAAGTCCATAAGATCTCTCAAGTCCGGATTATCAAAAATCAGGATTCCCTCGATTACAACGAGCGGAGCAGGGGAGATGGTGGTCGTTTTTTTGAGGTCTCGAGTGTGAGTGGTAAAGTCATATTCAGGTGTTTCTACACTTTTCCCGGAGAGAAGAATTTGCAAGTGCTCGATAAAAAGCTCAGTCTCAAGTACGTTTGGATGATCGTAATTTGTTCTTACCCGTTCTTCCATCGATTTATTGGATTGATCTTTGTAGTACCGATCATGAGGGATATACACTGCTTGATCGCCGAAATGTGAGCATATTTTTTCGGCGATTGTGGTCTTGCCGGAGCCGGTGCCACCTGCGATGCCGAGGATGAGGGTTTTTTTCATATTTGACATATCTTAGAACTATTTTGAGTAAAATGCAATGGAAGTGAAGTTTTCCCAATATTGTAAGAAAATATTGAAATAATTGACTAATTATGTATAATATATATAACATTTTACTTAATGGAGTGTGGTATTACAGTAAATTAAGATAATATATGTCGAATCTTGAAATTCTCAGTAGACCGATACTTCAAATCGCAAGAGAAAGCAGATACCGATTCCCTATGGACGGAAAAGATCCACTTCAAGTTTCTCATGATGCACGGCAGCCTTCGATAAATGCTCGAGAATATTTAATCGCTGCAAAAGCCAACGATACATATATAGATCGGTTTCTTGATGAAAGAGGTATTTGGACTTTTAAAGAGGGACAAAATATAGACATCACAGGTTTGACACCTCAAGACGCATTTGAGATTTTACAGCCTTTTGAATCACCACTACTTGATTTAAGTATGAACTCTCTTTTGGAAGGTCATAAATATCCAGTTGAAGGTTCAGACGAACCAGTTGGATTATTCAACGATCACACGTATTTAAATCATATCCAAACGACATGGGGTATGGTTGAACAGTTTATGCAAATGGCTGGAGTCGAAGATATGCAGTCCTATACCGATGCGGCTGCGGCTGTCGCATGTCATGATTCATTCAATTTTCTCGGACGATCTGATCATAATTTAGACGCTGCACGTGGCGTGCGTCGCATGTTTCCTAATTTGACTGGGGGAGATAAAGGACGTATGAGAAATATACAAACTGCCATTTTTTTACATAACGAAATTGTATATCGAGGGACACCTTTCAATTTAAAAGATCGTCCATTTGATCAAAAAGTTGAGTTAATGAAACAAATCCATACTCCTATGAGTGCGGCACTACTTCTTGCAGATAAGGCCGAAATCCGTCGTGGCCGGGTCATCCCACAAGCCTTGAGACCCCAAATTGTTGATGCACACGAGCACACTCGGGGGAATCTCTATACAGATTTTGCAGGATTACAACATGTAAAAGGTACTTTGAAAATGACTTTGAATCATAATCCTTGGGTAGAACAGAATAATCTGCTTTATGCGGAACTTCTTGATGGAAAAGTTGATGATCAATTTGATCAAATATATGCACCGCAATCTCTTAAAAATCCCGATGGCCAGATATCAATGGAAAAAGTATATAGAGAGATGTGGGGATTATATGGACCTCACAAAGCAAGAGACGCTGATCGACTTTCACTGATGATAGCAGCCGGATTTGTACTATTTCCGGATACAGAAGCATTTCAGATTGATTATGAACATAAATACGATGCACAAAAAGTTATTCAACGTGAATTCACGTTGGATAATGCAGATGAAGTTCTTGGTGAAATTGCTCTGGCTGCGTAGAATACTGAAAAACTCCTTTATTATATTTGAGTGGGGACTGAAAAACGGCCATCTTCAATCTGAATGGAAAGAAATCCATCTTTTGAGCGCAATTCAAGACCAAGTTGCTGAGATACTCTGTTATGAATATCTCCTACGATACCGACACCTAAGTCATCGGAATGGATAATGTTTGCGAGATGGTGGTGACCTGTCTCTGCAACCATACGAGCTGTCACAAACCCTGCTTGAGAGATAAATTCTTCTGGAGTGGTTGGAGCAGCCTTAATTCCTTGGTGCTGAATACTTTGTCCGGTTGAGATATTGACTCGTTCTAAATTTCCGGATGGAGCTTCATAAGATGCTGCTAAAATCTTTGGTGTGCCAGTTCCGTTAAACATTGTAGTAGCAATACGTATACTGTCTGCGACAGGTCTTTGGTTTTGTAAACGTCTTCGAAGTACGAGGGTTGCCGGGGCATTTTGAATAGTTGGAAGAAATGGATTTGCATTGTCGACCATTGGTGTCGGTTCAATTGGGTTTGCAAATGCGACGAGTGCGCCATTTCCTTCGAATACCCCCCAATCTCTATGTTGGGTTAATCCGTATGCCTCCATCAGTTGCTCTATATCTCCTTTGGTTTCCTGTTGAAATCGACGAGCGAGCTCGGGAAGGGAAGCATAGTGATAGCCTTTATATGCCTCAGGAAGAATAGAAGCAAATGTTCGAAAATTTATCGGACGCTAGGTTAGTGTTTCAGCAAGATTTATCATATTGTTTTGAATTATACATCTTTTTTATAAAAATCACAATAATATTAAAAAAATTAATATAAATCTAATAATTTAAGTTAATTTTACTCATGTATTTAAAAGGAATACTATATTTCTGAGTAATTCCTTGAATATTCTCGCTATTTTCTTAACAAGCCAAACCGCTTATTCGCTATAATGGGTTAATTATGGCTGAAGAAAAATTTTCAAATAAACAGGTAGCCCACCTTCTCCGAAACATCGCCGCGGCATATACGTTGGTAGGGGATGTACCTACTTCACGTTTCAAAATTATCGCCTATCAAAAAGCCGCTGATTCCATCGAGCACTTGTCACGAGAAATTTATGATGTGTGGCAAGAGGGAAAACTATATAAAGTTCCCAGTATTGGAAAAGGGATCGGGTCGGGTCTCGAAGAGCTTTTTGAAAAAGGGGAGTCTGATCACTTCAATGAAGTGCTTAAAGGAATCCCGCCATCTGTTTTTATTCTCATGGATGTGCCAGGGATTGGTCCAAAAAAAGCGTTTCGCCTCGTCATGGAGTTTGGGCTTACAGATAAAGATTCTGTTGTGCAAGATCTTAAAGATATCGCAAAGGCTGGGAAGATTGCCGAGCTTGAAGGCTTTGGAGAAAAATCTCAAGATGACATTATTGAGGCACTCGACATTTACTCAAAACATGATCGTCTGGAAGAGAGAATGCCTTTGCCATATGCATTTGAAGTTGCTGAAGAGGTCAAAGCACACCTTGCCAAATTGAAAGAAGTTGAGCGAATAGACATACTCGGTTCTCTGCGCCGCAGGGTTTCAACAATAGGGGATATTGACATTGCAGTGAAAGTACCGGATGAAGAAGCTCAAAAAATCATCGACCATTTTCTCAAATATCCTGGTATGAGATCTATCGAAGCAGCGGGGCATAATAAAGCCTCAATCCTCGCGGCTGGGAATATCCGCATTGATCTTCGCGTGCAAGACCAATCAAGTTATGGATCAATGCTCCAGTACTTCACAGGGAGTAAGGCGCACAATATTAAACTTCGCGAGTATGCGTTGAAAAAAGGATATTCACTCTCAGAGTATGGACTTAAAAAGGTTGTTCCACAGGGCCATTCAGATCCGCCAGTTGGCGGAGAAGAATCCAATAATAAGATGGAACCTTCGGTCTCCACAAGAAAGCGGAGCCCTCTGGATGACATCATCAAATTCACTGATGAAGAGTCCTTGTATTCATTCTTGAGCCTTCAGTATGTACCGCCAGAGCTCAGAGAAGATACTGGAGAGATCGAGCGTGCCAAAAAGAATACAGTAACACAGCTCATAGATATACCCGATTTGAAAGGGGATTTTCACATTCATAGCGCGTATGATCTTCAAACTTCGCATGATGTGGGAATGAATACGTACGAAGAATTGGTCGAGAAAGCCCTCTCTCTGAACTACTCATACATCGGATTTGCAGATCATAATCCCAAGCAAAAAGGACTTTCAGACGAAGAGACAGTATTTATCATGAAAGAACGAAAGCAGTATATTGATCAAGTATTATCAACGTCAAAAATTCCGTACTATATCGGTCTTGAAGTTGACATCTTGCCAAGTGGCACGATCGCACTTCCAGAAAAAGCGATTGAGTATGTTGATTATCTCATCGTCTCAGTTCACAGTTCTTTCAAGATGCCAATGAAAGAGATGACAGAGAGAGTATTGAAAGCACTCGCACATCCAAAAGTGAAAATATTTGGTCATCCGACAGGCAGGCTCCTTGGATCACGAGATGGGATTGATCTTGATTGGGATCGAATATTTCGATACGTTATCGATCGCAACATCGCACTTGAGATAAACTCAGGACCTTCACGTCTTGACTTGCCAGATATCCTTGTCGCCGAAGGCAAAGCGCTCGGAGCAACGTTTTTTATAAATACGGATGCGCACGCGATCAAACACATGGATTGGATGAAGTATGGAGTCTTTGTCGCACGCCGTGGTGGGCTTGAAGCGCAGGATGTCGTGAATACGTGGAGTGTTGAGAAATTGAGAAAGTGGCTCGTTGACATCGATTATCGTGGTAACATATATTAGTTATGAGCATAAATCTTTCCACCACACTTGCCGGAATAACCCTTCAAAACCCTACAATACTTGCTTCAGGTGTCATGGGAGTGAGCGCTGCTTCAATGAAATTTGTGCAAGAAAATGGCGCTGGGGCAGTTACCTGTAAATCAATCGGACATGAAGAGCGCGTCGGTCACCACAATCCTACCGTTTATTCCTGGGGACAAGGCGTCACAAATGCAGTCGGGCTTTCAAATCCCGGCGTTGATGCAGGTGTTCCGCTCCTTTCTGATATGATCAAGACACTTGCTATTCCTGTTATTGCTAGCTGTTTTGCAGATACAGTTGATAATCTCGCTCGTGTTGCTGAAAAACTCCTGGCTGCAAAACCGGTCGCAATTGAGCTCAATTTATCTTGCCCAAACACGGAAAGTGACTTTGGGCTTATGTTTGCACTTGACCCAGAAGCCACAACGAGAGCAGTCACTCAAGTCAAGAAAATTGCAGGTGATACAAAAGTTTTTGTCAAACTCACGCCAGATGGCTCAAATATAGTTGACGTCGGCAAGGCGGCGGAAGCTGCTGGTGCAGATGTACTTACCGCCACAAATACACTGTCAGGACTTATCATTGACATTCATACAAAGCGCCCAATCTTAACCAATAAATACGGTGGATTATCAGGTCCGGCAATAAAGCCAGTTTCACTTCGAGCGGTTTACAATCTCTACAAAGCCGTCAAAATCCCGATCATTGGGACAGGAGGAATCAACACAAGTGAAGATGCCATCGAGTATATCATGGCCGGCGCAACAGCTGTCGGAATTGGCTCAGGTATATATTATGAAGGTATCGACGTATTTAAAAAAGTAACATCAGGAATTCAATCTTTTATGGAAAAAGAAGGGTATGAAAGTATTGAAGCGATGAGAGGAATTGCACATACGTGATAGATGTAGTGGAGCCATTTATGGCTCAAATTAATTAGTGCGATAAATCGCACCACAACAATTCATGATTAAATCTATGGAAGTATACGACAAGCCTTTGGCACTGCAAATAAAACAAATTATCACCGAGAATGATCGAGTGAAAACTTTTGTATTCGACTACGATTTTCCCGGAGAGCCTGGTCAGTTTGTCATGTGCTGGATTCCTGGCTTTGACGAAAAGCCTTTTGGCATAATTCGGAAAAATGGAGGAGGATTTATGATTTCTGTTGCTGCTGTTGGAGAGTCTACACAAGCACTTCACATGATGGAAGTGGGGGATATTTTGGGCTTCAGAGGGCCCTATGGTTCGACGTTTTCCCTTCCCGAGAAGGGAATCATAGCACTTATTGCAGGCGGATACGGAATGGTACCGTTATCTTATCTCGCACAGGAAGCACGAAAGAAAAATATTGAAGTCCACCTTTTTATTGGTGCACGAAACTCGAAAGAACTTTTATTCAAGACGTGGATGGAAGAAATTGGAGTGAAACTTCATATTGCGACTGATGATGGGAGCGAGGGATATAAGGGATTTAATGTGGAACTTTTCATGAAACATGTAACAGGTAACACGAAACATGATTCAGCGGACAAGAATTTTGATAAGGTCTATACAGTCGGTCCAGAAATAATGGAGCTGAAAATTGCTGAAATTTGTTGGAAAAATAATACTCCTTTTGAAGTCTCGCTCGAGCGGTATATGAAGTGCGGGTTTGGCATCTGCGGCCAATGTTCAGTCGATCCAGTGGGTTGGCGTATGTGCGTTGAGGGACCAGTCATTGATGGAGAAAAACTCAAAGAGATTACAGAGTTTGGAAAGTATCATCGGACGGCGAGCGGGAAGATTGACAAGTATCCGTGGAACATGTCTTAGATGTCGACAAGCTTGAATATTTTTCTCTTCAATTTGACAATATTTACGGTTATATGGTAATATTGGTACTATGAGTATTCAACAGAATCATATAAAAACCACAATTGAATTTGATCAAGACCTCTTTTATATGGCGAAAGCCAAAGCTCTCGAACAACGTCGTAGTTTCAAAGAGTACATAAATGAGTTAGTCGCAAAGGATATTGTTGAACCGGTTATTTCCAAAAAAGCAAAATACCGATATGATCAATTGGCAGATGAAATAGAAAATAATATCGGCGTTTTCCAAGTAAAAGACGTTGATGACATGATGAAACAATTAGACGAGTAACATGACTCTAAATTACAAAAGTAGCTTTAAAAAGTCGTACAAAAAACGTTTTGGAAATAATGCAAAGATAAAATTATTGATAAAAGAACGAATTTCAATGTTTCTAAAAAATCCTCAACATCCTTTGCTTCGAGCTCATCCTTTGCGGGGAGTTAGAAAAAATTTTTATTCATTTTCGGTCACAGGGGATATTCGCATCATCTTTTATATCTACCAAAGTAATGTTTATTTTGTGGATATTGGTACACACAATCAAGTCTATGAATAACAGAAATTTCTCACCCACCCGTTTCCTTCACATCTCCGATACACACCTCGGACCTGACAAAGACTTTACTCAACACAGTGTAAATACGTATCAAGCTTTTTCAAAGGTCCTTGAGGGAATCAAAAACCTTCCATATACTCCAGACTTCATTATTCATACCGGTGACATCACGGCAGATTGCTATGATGATGGATATAAGCTGATGGCCGAGCTCATTGCAGAGCTCAAGATACCTATGTACTTTGTCACCGGCAATCACGACACGTCTGAACAGATAAAAAAGTATCTGCCGATGAAACATTCAGAAGTTCTCTCAAACAGCCTCAATTCTTATCGATTTTCATGTGGCATACATAATTTTTTGACTCTTGATGCACGTGGATCAGATGAGATAGATCCTCATGGCGTGATCACGGGAGAGCAGTTGAAGATTCTTGAAGATGAGATTGCAACTGGAAAAAACTTGACTCTTTTTATTCACTATCCGACATTACAACTGGATAGCACATGGTTTGATGAGAACATGCTCTTGACAAATGCAGATGCATTTCACAACTTACTGGCAAAACATTCCGAACAAATTCGTGGAGTATTTTTCGGTCACATTCATCGATCAACTCAAAGTATGAAAGATGGAATTCTATACTCAAGTGTCGGAAGCACTGGATTGCAGTTTCTTTTAAATCCAGACCAACCTGAGCCACTTTTCGAATCAGTGGGGCAGGGATTTTATAATCTAGTAACTCTCGTCGAAGCTCAAATTACGATTAAGGAGGTGAGTTTTGGGAATGGGTAGAAAGTGTTTGGGGTTAGAAGTTAGAGATGAGAGCCGAGAAAAATTATGAAAAAATATTACAGCACGCAGACAGAACAAGCTCTCAAAAATTTTCCTTTTAATACGCCTTCAGTATCTCTAGACCTCATTTATGCAATCACAGAAGTCAAAAAAGCGGCAGCTCTAGCACACGAAAAAATCGGAGAACTTAATTCAAAGACTACTTCTAGCATTGTGGCAGCGTGCGACGAGATTATTTCCAGTAAATATGATGATCAGTTTCCCGTTTCATCAATCCAAGGGGGAGCGGGAACTTCAATCAATATGAATGTGAATGAAGTGATTGCGACTCGAGCATCTGAAATTGGGCATATCTCAGTACATCCAAATGATCACGTCAATCGAAGTCAGTCAACGAACGACGTCAATCCTACAGCTCTTCGTATTGTTTCGCTCAAGCTCGTAGAGAGTCTTTTAAAAGAGTTGAAACTTCTTTCTCAAGAATTTCGGAAAAAAGAAAATGAGTGCTCAGGTGTTTTGAAATTAGCCCGAACTCACATGCAAGATGCAATTCCGACAACTGCGGGAGCTGAGATTGCAGCTTGGCGAGCGACTGTAGATCGAGATCTCAGAAGATTGTCAGAGTTCCTTCCGTATCTTCGAGAGCTTCACATTGGGGGTACTGCGATAGGCAACTGTCTGAATGCTTCTGCAAAATACCAAAAGGAAATTTTTACACAACTCAACAAACAGCTGAAAATGTATGGTCCATTTGTACCTACATCCAACTTTCAATCCTTCACTTCAACAACATCAGATTTTGTACATCTGCAAAATCTGATTACTTTAACTGCAGGCAATCTTTCAAAAATCGCACATGACATTCGATTTCTTGCGAGTGGTCCGAGAGGGGGGATCAGTGAGTACCGATTGGCTTCACTTCAACCAGGATCATCAATCATGCCAGGGAAAGTAAATCCCATCATCCCCGAAGTTATGAATCAGATTTACTATCAAATTTCTGGTAAAAATCTAGCTGTTCAAATGGCAAATGAGACATCGGATCTTCAGCTTGCGGTTATGTTTCCAACTGTTGCTGATGCATTGATTGCTTCATGTTCTATTCTTACGACGGGAGTTCGTCAGTTTTCACAATTATGCATCAAGTTGTTAAAAGTTGATGAAGTCCGTTGTCGAGAAAATCTTGAAAAATCGACTGCATATGCGACATTACTTTCTCCAAAACTTGGCTATGATGCCGTTTCGAACTTTGTGAAAGAAGCAGTGAAAACGAGGAAAAGTGTGAGAGATATTGTGCTTAAAAGCGGAATCATGAGTATCAAAGAGTTTGATAAACAGACCGAAACATTGTAATATCCACTATATGCATATTATCCATCTCGATGTCGATCAGGAACTTGATAAGCATCTAGCTGGTGAAAAATACTCAGAATCATTACAGCAAGCACTCCAATCCATTGATCCTGCGGATATCACAGGAATCACGATGAAGACCGGTTCACGTGCAGATGCCGTGACATTATCACATTTTCCCGTTTTAAAACTTCTTATCACTCGAACTGTTGGCATGGACCACATTGATCTTGAGTACTGTAAAAAACAGGGGATTGAAGTCAAAAATATTCTTGATTATGGAGCTTTCAATATCGCAGAGCATGTTTTTGCTCTGCTTTTATCTGGGACACGCAACATTTTATCGACCCAAAAAGAGATTCATGATGGCACATTCACTTTCAAAGGACATCTCGGTGTTTCTCTGAAAGGAAAAATACTTGGGGTTGTCGGGACGGGGCGAATCGGGCTTGAAGTCATATCTCGCGCAAATGCTTTTGGAATGAAAGTTCTAGCCTATGATGTCTATCAAAATGTGGAAGCTCAAAAAGAACGAGGCTTCGAGTACGTAAGCCTTGTAGAGCTTGCTAAAAAATCGGACATCATCACGCTTCATACACCCCTTCTTGACTCGACTCGCCATATGGTAAATTCAGCACTTATTCAATTGATGAAAGATGGTATTATTCTGATAAATACAGCGCGCGGCGAGCTTGTTGACACCGCCGCGCTCATTGACAACATCAAAAAATTTCGATGGATTGGGCTTGATGTCCTTGAAGGTGAAAAGGATTTTACTAAAGATCATCCACTCCTAAAATTTCAAAACGTGGTTATCACACCACATGTTGCGTTTTACTCTGACGCATCCGTGAAAAAGATAGCGGAAGAGACGGCGAGGATGAGCGTGTAACGTATATCGCGCATCATATATCGTTCAAGTATAATGACGTTACGCGTTACACGTTACACGACTCACAACTATGATTAGCGCAGTACTTTTCGATGTTGACGGGACACTCATCGACACGACAGAGTATATTTATCAGGCATTTGAACATAGTCTTGATCTCCATAATTATGACCTCCTTCCTCGATCTGAAATGAAAAAAATGATTGGTCAGACGCTCGAAGATTGCTATCATGAATTTGCGCAAATTGTGGATGTCGAGCAGCTGATGGACACACATCATGAGTATCAAATCGAAAATCCACATCTCGCAATCGTTTACCCAAATAGTTTGGAAACTCTTGAAAAACTTCGAGAGAAAGGCATTTTGATTGCCGTTGTCACAAGTCGTGCTCGAGAAACGGCGATTGAGACACTTGAACACCTTGATCTGCTTCCGCATATTGATTATGTAGTTGGGCTTGAAGATGTAAAAAATGCAAAACCAGATCCAGAAGGAATAAACAAAGCTCTGAATTTTCTTGGCGTGCACCCTGCTGACTCTATGATGGTGGGGGATAGCGATGTAGATGTTGCAGCAGGTAAAAACGCGGGAACTATGACAGTCGGCGTGATGTATGGCTTCCATGGAGACGATATTATTTCATCCGAACCAGATCATGTGATTGATGATATTATCGAGGTGGTGGATTTGTTGGAGTGAATTTTTGTTCTCGCTAAAACGTTTTCGCTCACATTTAATTTAAAATCATTTTAAGTATAATGACAGATATGACATTTCTTGAAAAATTAAATACTCAAATCGACTCTTCAAACTCACTTCTTTGTGTCGGACTTGATCCAGTTTTTGAAAAATTACCTTCAAAGTATAGAGAGTCCGAGACACCTCTTTTTGATTTTTGCAAAAATATCATCGATCAGACTCATGAGTATGTGATGGGGTACAAACCAAATTCAGCATTTTTTGAGGCCTTGGGATCAGCTGGAATAGAACAGCTGCAGATGACTTGTGAGTATATTCGCAGTAATTTCCCAAGTCATTTGATAATCCTTGATGCCAAGCGCGCAGATATTGGATCGACAAACGATGCATACATCCGCTTTGCATTTGAGTACCTCGGAGCAGACGCAATCACTCTACATCCATATCTAGGTCGTGAAGCAATCCAACCTTTTTTAGATCTTTCTGAAAAGGGCGCAATCATTCTTTGTCGTACGTCAAATCCTGGAGCGGGGGAGTTTCAAGATTTGATAATCGACAGTATGCCTATGTATCAAAAAGTTGCGCGTCAAGTGGCATGCTCGTGGAACTCAAACAAAAACTGCATGCTTGTCGTCGGCGCAACATATCCAGAAGAGCTTGCAGAAGTCCGTTCAATCGTCTCCGACATGCCGATTCTTGTCCCTGGAATTGGTGCCCAAGGAGGAGATCTCGAAAAAACATTGGCAGCAGGGTTAACTTCAGATAAAAAAGGACTAATCATTACCGCTTCGCGTTCAATAATTTATGCGGAAAATCCAAAAGAAGAAGCTACTAAGTTAAGAGATGAGATAAATAAGTTTAGGATATAACGCAATTCGTGTAGCGCACATCATAGATCGTTCAAGTACAATAATATTACACGCTTTATGAACATCATCAACATTCTCAAACAAGTGAACGCAGTCATTACCGATGATCATTTTGTATACACGTCCGGCAAGCACGGAGAAGTTTACATAAATAAAGATGCGATTTATCCACACACAAAAGCAGTGAGCGAAGTCGGCAGACTCTTTGCTGAAAGATATTCAACTGAAGAAATCGACGTTGTCGCAGCGCCTGCACTTGGTGGAATAATTTTATCGACGTGGACAGCACATCATCTTTCTCAACTAAAAAATAAAGAAATTCTCGGAGTGTACGCAGAAAAAATGCCTGATAAATCAATGGCTTTCACAAGAGGGTACGATGTCCTTATTAGAGGAAAAAATGTGCTAGTTATTGAAGATTTAACAACCACTGGTAGTTCTGTCAAAAAAGTTGTCGATTTAGTTCGTCAAACTGGCGGAAATGTTATCGGGGTTTGTGTTATGGTGAATCGAAATCCAGAAGATGTCACGTCAGAAAGTATTGGGGCTCCTTTTCAAGCACTCGGAGTACTCAAGGCTGAAGCGTGGGATGAAGAAGATTTGCCTGAAAGAATAAAATCTCGTCCAGTAAATACAAAGATTGGTCACGGGAAAAAGTATATGGAAGGGAAGAAATAACTTCTTTCAGCATAATTTCAGAAACCAGAAGTAGCATTTGACGTGTATAATAGTAATATAATTATGATGAAGTTCGCAGAAGAAATTCTTTCAAAAATCCCTTCAGTCACGTATGCAGATGTTCGCGTCGTTGACCAAACTAGTGAGGATATTGCGACAAAAGACGGCGTCGTCGAAGCACTTCAGTCGTCAGAATCGGTAGGATACAATGTCAGAATACTTAAAGATGGGGTCTGGGGTTTTGCAGCTTCACATGACATGACTCCAGATGGAGTTGATCAAACAATCAAGAAGGCGCTTGCAATTACCTCCGCTTCGCTCCTTCACAAGACAACCGATGTCGCACTTGATGATACCAAGCCATCGACTGGTTCGTATAAAACCCCGATTGAAGAAGATCCATTTGGAGTCTCAATCGAAGAAAAAATCGCACTGCTTACAGCAGCCGATAAAGCACAGCGCGTGAGCGACAAGATTGTCGTCTCACAAGCAAATTATCAAGCAAACCGTGAAAAAAAGTACTTTGTTGCAACCAATGGCTCACGCATTGATCAGGAGATTACATGGACCGGAGCCGGAATTGAGACATCGGCTGTAGAAGGCAGTGAGTTTCAGAATAGATCATATCCCAACTCATTTCGAGGGCAAAACCAGACACGAGGATTTGAGCTTGTTCGCGAATTAAACTTACTTGAAAACGCACCACGAATCGGGAAAGAAGCGGTTGATTTACTTTCTGCAGACATTTGTCCGACAGGGGAGTTTGACCTCATTCTTGACGGCAATCAGCTCGCACTCCAGATTCATGAAAGCTGTGGACACGCCGTTGAGCTTGATCGCGTGCTCGGATATGAAGCATCATATGCGGGAACGAGCTTCTTGACTCCAGAAAAATTATTCAACTTTAAATATGGATCAGACATTGTAAACCTGACAGCTGATGCAACCATTCCGGGTGGTCTTGGGACATTTGGATATGACGACGAAGGAACGCCAGCGCAGCGCACATATCTGATCAAAGAAGGGAAGTTTCAAGATTATATTACATCACGTGACACGGTCACAAAACTTCATGACATTAACTCACAATACAATAAACAATCAAACGGCACAGTTCGTGCATCAAGCTGGTCACGACTTCCCATGATTCGGATGACAAACATTAACCTAGAGCCAGGTGGTGAAGAAGGAACCGGTAAGGGTCCGACCCTTGCAGAACTGATCGCAGACACAGAGTATGGAATATTTATGTCGACCAACAGATCGTGGAGTATTGATGACAAAAGATACAACTTTCAGTTTGGCACAGAGATTGCATGGGAAATAAAAAACGGTAAAAAAGGCAGGATGCTCAAAAATCCGACATATCAAGGAATTACTCCTGAGTTTTGGAACTCATGTGATGCGATCTGCGGACGACCAGAATGGACTGTCTGGGGGACGCCAAACTGCGGCAAAGGTCAACCAAGTCAGGTGATGTACACGGGGCATGGGGCAAGCCCAGCGCGGTTTAAAAAAATAAAAGTTGGCGTAGTAAAATGGTAGGAAAAATAAAATTAAAACAAATCGCAGATTCTGTACTCAAGCTTTCGACTGCAGATCAAACGGAGGTCATTCTTTCTGTGAGTGAGAACTCGCTTACGAGGTTTGCCAACAATGAGATTCATCAAAACATGGCGTGGAAAGATCTCGGAATTTCTCTTCGCGTTGTCATTGAGAAGAAAGTTGGTGTCTCGACTGGAAATAAATTTGATGAGAAGTCATTAAAAGAACTTGTTGACCGCGCACTCGAACTTGCTCGCGTACAATCACCCGACCCCGAGTTTCAATCCCTTCCAGAACCAGAAGAAATTCCACATGTGAAAGATGAAGTAGTTTTTGCGACAGAGGAAGAGCTTGCAGCAGGAGCATATACGGTCATCAAAAAAGCACAAGATGCAGGACTTATCGCGTCTGGTGCGTATGCAAATGATGTCTCAGAGCTTGCGATCGCAAACTCTCTCGGCGTCTTCGCATATCACGCCGGATCAAGCTGCAATCTTTCAACAATCGTTTTGGGAAAAACTTCAAGCGGATTTGCCGCAGATGTCGCACGAGTTGCAGGTGATATTAACTCTGAAAAAGTAGCAGAAACAGCAGTTTCAAAAACTCTTGAAAGCGAAAATCCAGCAGGCATCGAGCCAGGGGAGTATGAAGTCATTCTCGAGCCACAAGCAGTGAGTGAGATGATGGCATTTTTCCAATGGTATGGTCCCAACGCACGGATTTATCATGAAAAATCAAGCTGTTTATCCGACCAGATGGGCAAGCAGGTTTTTGGCAAGAACGTTACATTAATCGACGATCCATTTCATGAACTTGTTTTCCCCATGCCATTTGATTTTGAAGGGTATCCAAAGAAGAAACTTACTATCGTCGAGAATGGAGTCTTGAAGCAGATTGTCTACGATTCGTATTATGCAAAGAAGTACAAGGTAGAAAATACTGGTCACGCCCTTCCTGCGCCAAATACTCTTGGTCCGATCCCGCTTCACATGTATATCGCACCTGGCGACAAGACACGCGAGGAGATGATCAAAAGCGTGAAGAGAGGGCTTTTAGTTACACGACTGTGGTATGTCCGAGTACTCAATCCGAAAGCCCTAAATGTCACGGGAATGACGCGAGATGGGACATTCCTCATCGAAAATGGCAAGATTGTGCGACCTGTGAAGAACTTGCGATTTAATCAAAGTATTCCAAAAGCGTTAAACAACGTGGTCTCAATAGAAAACAAACTCACACAGCTTGCAAGTTTTGAAGGAGAACTCATCGGACTTGCACCAACTATGCATATTTCAAAGTGGGAGTTTAGCAGTGGAACATTATTTTAGTACGTTAGTAGTTATTAATAATTTTCTTGTCATTGTGAACGAATGTGAAGAATCCATTATTTCATAGCACCAATGCATGGATCCTTCGGTTTCGCCTCTGGATGACAATGAACTATACATTATTATGAAAAACATCGGCGACTTTCTTAAAAAAAACAACATCATCCGAGTGCTACCGGACGATTCATTATCTGAGGCGTTAGGACAGCTTTCGAGCTCGCATGATGCAGCATTTATTGTCGATGAGAACGATGTCTTTCAGGGAGTTATTAATCCATATTACGCGCTCATTCAATCAACTTCGTACGATGGAAACACAAAGGTTTCGCGAGCTGTTTATCATCCGCCAAAAATTCACGCCTCAGACACACTTTCACGCATTTCCGAGATGATGGTCACTTCGAAAATTCATTACCTTCCCGTGTTTGCTGAAGATGAATCGTTTGTCGGCATCACCTCAGCACGGCGGCTTTTGAGCCTGATGAAGAAGTCTGTTGAGCACATCCCACTCAGTAAGCTGTTGGTTGGGAAAACGAGAGATATTATCGCTGTAAAAGAAACTGCAACAATTTCTGACGCACTCCATACATTCCAAAATGAGAAGATATCGAAGCTTATTGTCGTCGACTCACACGAGAAACTGATAGGAATCCTCAGCTACTATGACCTTATTCCTTATTTGATCGCACCGAGTGAGCGAGTGGAAAAGGGGAATGACAAAGTAAAGCCATTTGAGAAGCTGCTCGTCAAAAATTATATGAAGCGGACTTTGGCTATTCTCGATTCTACTGCTCCAGTTTCTGAGGCAATTGAAACTATTCTCGAAAAGAAGATGGGAAGTATCATCATTACTGATACAGAAAATCATCCCGTGAATATCATCACAACACGAGATATTCTCGGTCTGCTGAAAACAGATAGTGACAAGAAGGAGGTAAAAGTGACGATCAAGAATTTTAATCCAGCACATAAAATAATTCTTGATGAGTTTACAGAACACGTGACACAGCATATTATGCTCAATGAGTGGTATGAAAGAGCCGAGATTATTGTCAATGAGGAAAGAGAGGGAGTTCTGTTTCATATCGCGGTTCATCTCATCCCACACAAGGGTAAAATGATTATTTTCGAACGTGAGACTAAAGATTTACCCGAACTCCTCAAAAATTTGAAAGAGATGCTGAGGAGAGATAAGTGATCAATCTAAGAAAAACTGAAACCACTTGACAAATACTAATCTACTAGTATACTAGTATTCATGTCAACTTTTAATGATCTTGTAAAACTTTTTTCAAGCACTCAAAATCCAGCAGAGATGAAAAATTTACTTGAAGGAATTCTTACACCAAAAGAGAAGCTTGAGCTTGTTCAACGTCTTGATATCGTCAAAATGCTAAAGAAAAAGGTCCCTCAGCATAGAATCGCAGAAAAGCTTGGCGTCGGAGTCGCGACCGTGACGCGCGGAAGTAAAGAAATTCAGAGAGGGAAGTTTGAAAATATTTAGGAATTAGGATTTAGGAATTAGCTTGGAGGGACTGGTATATGGGTTCCGTACTATGAATAATAGCTAGAATAATAAATATGAATACATCACAATTCACAATCAGATCTTGGCAGAGCCCTCAATGGAGGGTTTGTTGGCGTGGCTGATTGTTAAATACGCTGAACGTTAACCCTCCAAATCGGAGGGTTTTTTTATGGAAAAAAATTATTAATCATTAAAAAATATATGAAAAGAATTAAAATTTCACAGAAGCCGACCTATGTCAAAGTTGCTGACGATGTGGATTTCTATACTATATTTCAAGCGATTGAAGCGGAGTACGACACCTGCTTTTTACTTGAATCATTGGGTCCACAGAATGGGGAGTCTCGATATTCTAGCATCGGATTTCGTCCATCAAGCGTAATAACGGCGACTGGTAACGAGTCAAAAAATCCATATAACGAGCTCAAAGACATGTTGCCTACACATGTTTTATCTCTCAAGTATGCTGGTGGGCTTGTTGGATACCTCTCGTACGAGTCTATCAATTACTTTGAAAAGACAGTTAACCTACCTTCTCACCCAGAGTTTGGCACATTTATGTTTGGAGTTTACAAAGATGGGTTAATTTACGACAAAGCGACAAGTGAACTTTTTTATTTTTACTACAACTTAAACCGTTATGAAGATGTACAAAAAATTATTCATAGAAAAGTAAAACCTACATCGGTTTCAGTAAAATTTAAAGGATATTCGCAGAATAAAATTCAGCACGAAAGAACTGTAAAAAAAATTCAAAAGGAAATTGTTGATGGGCGAGTATTTCAAGCGGTAGTAAGTATTAAAGCTGCATACGAAATATCAGGAAGTTGCATCAATATTTATTCCAAACTTCGTGAAGTAAACCCTTCACCCTACATGTTTTATCTCAAATTTGGAGATAAAAAAATTATTGGCGCAAGTCCCGAGCTATTATTTAGAATGAGAAATGGCGCGATGGAAACATTTCCGCTTGCAGGAACTGTACCAAGAGGAAAAACATCGGATGAAGATCACAAACTGGCCCGAAATCTATTCCACAATCCGAAGGAGCGAGCCGAGCATCAGATGCTGGTTGATTTACACAGGAATGACATGGGGCGCATCGCTCGTTTTAATACGGTGCGTGTCAATAATCTGATGGATGTCAAATCTTTTAGTTACGTTCAGCATTTGAGTACTGAAATCTCAGGCATGATTCGCCCAGAGGAAGATATGTTTAGTGCTTTGGCAAGCAATTTTCCAGCTGGGACATTGACTGGTGCACCAAAGATTGAAGCCATAAAAATAATTCATAAGTGCGAAAAAATGCCGCGCGGACCATATGGTGGAGCAGTGGGGCAGTTTGGCTTCAATGGTGACTGCACTTTTGCTATTCCCATCAGATCATTGTTCATATCGGGAACGCAGGCTTATACCCAAGCGGGGAGTGGCATCGTGGCAGATTCGGTGGCATCGAAAGAATATGAAGAGATACATAATAAATTAAAAGCTATGGAGGTGGCACTGTCATGAAAATACTAATTATAGATAATTATGATTCATTTACGTACAACTTATTTCAGTATGTTGGAGAAATATTATTAGATCGTCAGATAAATCCAAGCATCAATGTTAAACGAAATGATGAAGTAACGTTAGCTGAAATTAAAAGAGACAATTATGATCGGATAATTATTTCGCCAGGTCCAGGGAATCCTGCAGACAGTTCATATTTTGGAGTCTGTAGAGATGTGCTTTTAGATATCGGAAAAATAACTCCGGTTCTTGGCGTGTGTCTAGGAATGCAAGGAATTGGAAGTTGTTATGGGGGCAGAATTGTACGTGCAACCGCACCAATGCATGGAAAAACAAGCCTCATAAAACATGACGGTAAAGAAGTTTTTAAAGCCTTGCCTCAGTCACTTGAGGTGATGAGATATCACTCACTGGTTGTGGAAAAAGATTCACTTCCGCCAGATCTTGTCATAACGGCAGTTTCTATAGACACGAATGAGATTATGGGGTTGCGACATAGAATATATCCGATTGAGGGAGTGCAGTTCCATCCAGAATCAATTTTTACAGATGGAGGGAAGCAATTATTAGAAAATTTTATTCTATGAAAAATTTATCACAATCGAAGGCACAACAGCTCATAGAGCACATGATGAGTGGCTCCATGTCTCATCAAGATATTGTGGACACTTTGCGCGCGTTAGCTGAAAAAGGTGAGCATGCAGATGAAATAGTTGGGGCAGTACGCGCAATGAGATCAAGAATGATGCAAATTTCTGCACCACTTGAGTCGATCGATACATGTGGAACTGGTGGTGATGGGAAGCACACTTTCAACATTTCTACAACAGTAGCGCTCGTTGTCGCTGGCACAGGTGTCCCAGTTGTGAAGCATGGAAATAGAAAAGCATCGAGTCTCTGTGGGAGTGCCGACGTGCTAGAAGAGCTTGGCGTAAAGATCGCACTTACGCCTTTGCAAGCAAAAAATATTCTTTCAAAAGTTGGAACGGTTTTTTTATATGCTCCAATTTATCATCCAACTATGAAGTATGTGGCTCGCGCGCGACAAGAGTTGGGAACTCGAACAATTTTTAATTTACTTGGCCCGTTCACTAATCCGGCAAAAGTAACCCGTCAAATCATTGGCGTTCCAAACCCAGAGATACTTGAGATTCTAACCAAAGTTGCAAAAAATCTGGATTATAAATATTTAGCTCTTGTCACAAGCGAGGATGGATTGGATGAAATTAGTCCGGTAGCGAAGTCAAAGATCAAGATTATTCATGGATCAAGAGAATCTTCGATTGAAGTAAACCCAAATCAATATGGCATGCATCACACATCTCTTGAAAAAATAATTGGTGGCGATGCGAAAAAAAATTCTAGGATTATCTTATCAGTGTTGAATGGTAAAAAAGGACTCGCGCGAGATGTCGTTTTATTAAACGCCGCAATGGCCATTTTGGTCAGTGGTAGAGCCAATTCTTTTGATCAAGGATTATACATTGCCAAAAGAAGTATTGATTCCGGAGCAGCACAAAAAATCTTAGAGTCATTCATTTTAGAATCAAATAAAGTATGAGTATTTTAGAAAATATTGTCGAAAATAAAAAGCAGGAACTTCAACTTTCAAAAAAGCGAGATTTCATCTCGGCAATTACAAAATCAAAAGATGGTATGGCTGTAATTGCCGAGATCAAAAAGAAGTCTCCCAGCGCAGGAGAGTTGGTAGGCGATCAAAATCTCATTAATAAAGCCATTGAGTACGAAATAGCTGGCGCCAATGCATTGTCAGTGGTGACTGACGAGAAATTTTTTGGCGGAAGTTTTGAGCTTTTTCATCAAATCAGAAAAGCAACTTCACTTCCAGTGTTGATGAAGGATTTTATAATCCACCCACTGCAGTTGGTTCAAGCCGAGGCGATAGCTGCTGATGCAATTCTTATCATTGCAGCGCTTCACAAAGATTTTCATCCCGAACTAATTTCTAAAATCGCAAATACAAAAATAACATCAGTTGTTGAGGTTGCGTCGAAAGATGAACTGTCTTTGCCATTTGTTCAGCAATCTCACGTGATCGGAGTAAATGCGCGCAATTTGCATACTTTTGAGGTAGACATTGAGCGTGCTTGTTCTATTATTCGCAAGATTCCAAAAGATAAAATAATCATTGGGTTTTCTGGGATTAGAAGCGAGGAGGAAGTTAAAAAATATAAAGATGCTGGAGTAAGGGCTGTTTTAGTAGGTGAAATGCTTATGAAATCAGACAATGTTGAACAAGGTATTAAATTGCTTAAAAAAATATGAAAGTAAAAATCTGTGGGATACGATCTGTTAAAGATGCAAAGATAGTACTAAAAGCGAGAGTAGATTTCATTGGTCTCAATTTCGTGCCATCATCAAAAAGGTACGTTTCGATAGACCAAGCGCAAAAAATAGTGCAGTATGCTCGAAATATTCGTTCTTCTACGCGTATCGTAGGTGTTTTTAAAGACGAATCATCCGAACATATAAACACAGTACATAAGCTTATAGGATTTGACTTGGCACAGTTACACGGAAGCGAGTCGCCGGAGTATTGCGCGAATATAAAAGCCCCGATTATCAAGGTATTCAATTTAAAATCTGTATTTGATGTAAATATAGTATTGAAGGAAATGAAGAGATACAACGTTGAATATTTCCTCCTGGATAGGAAGGTTCAGGGGGAGGGTGAGATGTTAGATCCAATAGAAACTAGATTGATTTGTAAAAACTATAACGTATTTATTGCCGGAGGCTTGATGCCCGAGAATGTTGGCAAAATTGCTGAAAGGGTCCGACCTTTTTGTGTTGATGTAGCCGAAGGGGTAGAGACAAACAGTGAGATTGATTGCGGAAAGGTACGAAAGTTTATTATGTCAGTTGCAGTCCCTCATAAGTACAAAAATATGTTTTTTTCTTATAAAACAAAATTCGACGCGGATAAATCTGGGCACTTTGGAATGTACGGTGGTCGATATGCGCCGGAGATGCTAATTCCTGCTCTAGAAGAGCTCGAGAAATTTTATCTTGAAGCAAAAAAAGATCCAAAGTTTGAAAAAGAGTATTTTTATTACCTTAAAACATATGTGGGCAGACCTTCACCGCTTTATTTTGCCGAAAATCTCACGAACCATCTAGGTGGTGCAAAAATTTACATGAAGAATGAAGGATTAAATCATACGGGAGCACACAAGATAAATCATTGCGTGGGCCAAGCCCTTCTTGCGCGTCGAATGGGCAAAAAACGCCTCATAGCAGAAACTGGAGCTGGTCAGCACGGGGTAGCTGCAGCCACCGTTGCAGCGCGATTTGGATTCAAGTGTACGGTATACATGGGCGAGGAAGATATGAAACGTCAGCGACCAAACGTATTCTGGATGCAACGGCTTGGGGCAGAAGTTATCCCCGTTATGGAAGGATCTCGAACGCTTAAAGATGCCGTAAATGCAGCGCTCAAAGATTGGATAACAAATGTAAGAGATTCTCATTATATTTTAGGTTCAACATTAGGTCCCCATCCGTATCCGTCGATGAACCGAGATTTTCAGCAAATTATTGGCTATGAAGTGAAGCAGCAAATGCAAGAACTTGAGGGCAGGCAGCCCGACATGCTTGTCGCTTGTGTGAGTGGAGGAAGTAATGCGCTTGGGCTATTTTATCGCTTTTTAGAAGATGCGAAAGTTTGCTTGGTTGGGGTCGAAGCGGGAGGGGAAGGAGTAACCAAGAAGGGTCGACATGCCTCACGATTCGCAGGAGGCACATTGGGGGTAGTTCAGGGTTATAAAACGGTATTTTTACAGGACAAACAAGGGAACATTGCCCCAACTCATAGCATTTCTGCAGGATTAGATTACCCTGGAATTGGGCCGCAATTTGCTTATTTGAAGGATAAAGGTCGGGTTGAATTCTCATCTGCAACAGATAAAGAAGCGTTATCCGCTTTTAACATCACAGTTAAGCAGGAAGGAATTTTGCCAGCACTCGAATCTTCACACGCGATTGCTGAAGTAATCAAACGTGCTCCCAAGATGAATAAGAACGAGATCATCGTTGTTAATATTTCTGGTCGTGCCGATAAAGATATTTTTATTGTGGCTGAGGCGTTGAAGGATAATGAATGGAAAGAGTTTATTAATTCCAAATTCAAAAAATGAAAAAAATTAAACTCATGACGCATGTAGTGGTGGGTTATCCCAACATTGCAACTACGATTGAAATCGTTAAAGTTATGGCAGAAGCCGGCGCAGATTATGTGGAGCTACAGATACCTTTTTCAGACCCCATTGCTGACGGTCCAACTATTATGAAAGCTTGTGACAGAGCCCTGAAAAATGGTGTCACAGTCCAGGATTGTTTTGCTGTTATGGAGAATGTCTCTACTCAGGTTTCTATTCCAATTTTTTTCATGGGATACTACAACACAGTTTTTCACTATGGGGTAGAGAAGTTTTGTAAGGCTGCAAAGGAAGCTGGTTCTTATGGTCTTATTATCCCAGACATGCCTCCTGATGAAGAACAGTACGAACAGTTTATCAAAGCATCTCAAGCCCAAGGTCTGGCACAGATTCGTGTTGTTACTCCGGCAAGCTCTGTAGCTCGTCTAAAACGTAATGCGGCAGTTGCTGATGAGTTTGTGTACTGCGTTAGTCACTATGGCGTGACTGGAATGGAATCAGATTTTGAGAAATCTTTAGATTCTTATATAAAGCGAGTCAGGAAATACTTCGATCTTCCGGTTGCATTGGGATTTGGATTATCGACGCCATCACATATTCATTCTGTCAAAAAGGATATCGACATAGCAATTGTTGGAAGTGCCTTTATTCGTATAATTGATGCGAGTTCATCTCAAAAAGAAATGATTTTATGGGTAAAGCGGTTAGTAAAATCCTTGAAAATATAAGTCTTTTCAGGCATACTGTCTAATATGAAAACAGTTTTCATCACCGGTGGTTCAGGATTTCTTGGAATAAACCTCATTCGGTATCTTCTTAAAAAAGGGTACAACATCATTTCATATGATTTGGCACCATTTGATTACAAAGATTGTAAAGACAAGATCACAGGAATTGTAGGAGATATCCGTGACCGCGCCACACTTGAAAAGTCAATGAGCGGCGCAGATATTGTCATTCACTGCGCCGCAGCACTTCCCTTGTATTCAAAAGAAGACATTTATTCTACAGATATTGAAGGTACGAGAAACGTTGTTGAAGCTGCAGTTATCCACAATATTTCACGGTTTATGCACATATCATCAACTGCAGTTTACGGTATTCCAAAGCATCACCCGATCATTGAAAGTGATACATCAGTAGGCGTCGGACCATATGGTGAATCAAAAATAGAAGCTGAGAAAATTTGTGGACAAGCAAGAGAAAAAGGGCTTACAGTCAGTATAATTCGACCAAAATCCTTTGTGGGTCCAGAGCGACTCGGAGTGTTTGCGTTGTTGTATGACTGGGCAAAAGACGGGCACGGATTTCCCATGATAGGAGACGGAAAAAATCGGTATCAACTACTTGACGTCGAGGATCTATGTGATGCAATTTATGCGTGCATGACTTTGAAAACGGAAGTCGTGAACGATGTGTTTAATATTGGCGCAAAAGATTTCACGACGATGGGGGAGGATTATCAATCTGTGCTTGATGAGGCTGGATTTGGAAAAAAAATTATTGCAACTCCGGCATTTCTAATCATCGGAATCTTGAGAATTCTCGAAGCTCTCCACCTTTCGCCTTTGTACGCCTGGGTATATGAGACGGCATCAAAAGATTCATTCGTCTCTATTCAAAAAGCTGAAACAAAGCTTGGATTTAAGCCAAAATTTTCGAACAAGCGAGCACTCATCCAAAATTACAGATGGTACCTCGCACACCTAAAAGACTTTGAAGGTCAAAGCGGAGTTTCACATAGAGTTCCCTGGAAACAAGGGATTTTGGGCTTGGTGAAGAGGTTTTTGTAATACTTATTGACAATAGGTATTACTTGTAGTAGTATAGTAATACTATGTTAGGATATTCTTCAGTTACACAAAAAGGTCAGGTGACAATCCCAATCGATATGAGAAACTTTCTCGGTGTCAAGAAGGGGGATGAAGTTGCTTTTGTGATATCTCATAAAAAAATTTTAATAACAAAAGTAGAGGACTACTTTGAATTAAAAGGCTCTGTAGATCCAAAAGGAAAGGTTGGCGATGCTAAAAAACTACGCGAAAATTTTATAGATTACCTCGGGAAACGAAAAACAAAATGAATAATGTTTACGCAGATACGAATATTTTTCTGAGATTTTTAACAAAAGATATCCCTGAACAAGCACATAAAGCAGAAGGATATCTTAGAAAAGCACAAAAAGGTGAGTTTGTGATATCAGTTCTTCAGATCACGGTTGTAGAAATACTTTTTCATCTCGAGAAATATTATGATTTACCTCGGCTTAAAGCAACGGAGAAAGTTATCTTGCTTATTAAACCGAATTGGATAGATGTTGAGCATAAAGGCGAGGTAGTCAAAGCATTGTATAAATATAAATCTGGGAAAATTGATTTTGTAGATGTTCTCACCTGGGCAATGGCGAAATCGAAGGACGCCAAAATTCTTTCCTTTGATCATGATTTTAAAATTCTCGAGCCTTCGATTTGGATAAATCCGTAAAGCATGAAAATACCGAGGTTTATTTAGAGTCTTATTCTGCAATTAATACATATCCATCAGTTTCTTTTTTTTCACGATCTGAATATATTGGAAAAACGTTGTGTTCAGGGAGTAGTAGTTTTAATTCGGTAATTTTATTCTTGTAAGAACCAAGCAAAACAATTGATGTAGTTGTATCTAGCTCTATTATATGTTCGTCAGGAAGAGAGAACTCATCCGATTTATCTGTACAGTTCTGATTTTCAAGTAAAAACTGCAATGTTTCATACTTACATGACCATCGATTCGAGTAAAATAAGATCCTTTCAGAGCGTGAACTGGTGTTTAAAATTGATGAAACTTGTACCAATTGATTGGAAAAAGTTGATTGTGAGTCATGACTTTGAGCAAAGTTCACAAAGTATGTTTGAAGATTAATATAGGCGAAAATTATAATAGTAAATATCATTATAAGCTCAAGAATATGGCGTAAGTTCTGATTTTTTAACTGTTCTATCTTTGAATACGTAAATCCAAGAAACCAATATATATAAATAAGTGAAAGAATTTGACGTCGATAAATGCCATTTATAGTGAAAACTAATGAAATGGTCGTCAGCAAGATTGAAAATAGAGCAAATAATCCAAAAACGTGACGATAATATATGGCGATCCCAATGCCGATGAAGAGTAGTAACAGTGTGAAGTAGTCAAATGAGTAAAATGCCCCAAACCCATCTACATAGTCAATCAAGCGACCAGAAAAAAAATGATAGTAGTTACTAGGTATTTGTTTGAGTAGAAAGATAGCCTTAAGGAGTGCAGTTTTTTGTTCAAGAAACTCTGGAGAGCTGAAAAGTGAAATTGCACGATGATGCTGGAAATAGAACTCTGGCTTTGTGAGCATCGTCCAAAGTAAGGGGATTGACAAGAATATCCATCCCGAACAGAATAATATGAGATTTTGCATCCTTTTTTTTATCTTGTCTTGTGGAGCAAAAAGCAAGAAAACCATGATGGAAAGGGGAAATAGAATAAAAGTGTTGTAGCTGTACATTCCCATACCAGCAGTTATACCTGCAATTAACATATACATCCACTTTCTAGTCTTGATGGAATAGAGTAGACATATCAGTGATGATATCTCGAAAACAGGAGCACTTATGAGCATAAACCCAATTCTTGAGAAATGGATGTGGTAGAGTGAGAAAGAAAATGCAAGTGATGTAAAAAACGATACCGTTTTAGAAAAAAAATATCGCATTAATATATAAAAAAGTACGACTGTCAGAATGCCGTAAAATGCCATTGATACCCGTATCGTAAAGATGGAGGGATCAAATATTTTGAAGATTGATGCTGTAAGATAGAGTGGTCCTATTGGTTGTCCAAGCGCAGTTCCGCTATATGCTTCAAATCGAACTTCAGAGAGTAGTTTTTGAGCTTCAAGTCCTGTTATAGCTTCATCACCGTGGAGACCAAATGGGATTACATCAAGAGATATCACACGAGGTATAATAGCAAGAATGATCAGAAAAATAAGCAGTACAGCATCTGTGTACTTCTTTGCAAACGTTATGTGCAAATCTTTCATATCTTCTCAAAAATCATAATTTTCGGATGATCGTAGACCGTGAAGGATTCGTCGGCGGAGTCGTCCGATATGTGTATCGTGTATCGTGAAACGTGTATCTTTGGATAGCTTGTGAACTCGGCGACTTTCTTGAATCCGAGTTTCCCAGAAAAGAGCTTTTCATAATACAACTTTGTCAGAGGATAACACCGACCATGCTCATCACACTCTTGGAGGCGCATAAGAGGCGCGTATAGCCTGTTTGATGCAAGGATGATGTAATCACTCCTCTGAAGCTTCTCATTGAGCACATTCCACTTAAAATCATTGTCAGGAATATCATACAGCGTCATTTCTTCATACTGATAATTTCCTGGGTCAAATATTGGCACCCGATCATCCCAGTGTTCAACCGCAAGAGTTGATCCTACAGGAATATTTAGATTAATCCAGTCTGTTGCTTGAATTCGTGTGCTTGGAGTGGTGTAAATATTTAGAAACATGTACGTCCAGAGAATAGCGGAAAGTGCTGTAATTCGTGTAGCGTGTATCGTGTAGCGTTTAAAATTCTTCGATAATGATGAACGATTCACGAATTGCGTTACACGATTGAATCCATATCCAGCAAGGATGACAAAAAATGGGTACATCAAAAGCATATACCGCATAAACTTGACCGAAGATTTTCCGATGACGAGAAAGTAAAGAAGGTAGAACAATGCGTATATCATGTATCGTGCATCATGTATCGTGTATCGTACCATAAATTTTTTTATCCCAAGCTCGCAACTCGCAACTCGTAACTTTGTAATAATGTTCAAAATTCCAATTAAAGTAAATATACTTATAATTGGCCCAAGGCCCCAAAAGAAAATATTTTTTAAGTAATAAAGATAGGGGATTGTCCCAACATACTGAAGAGTATACGGGAAGATGTACGGATTCGAATTCATCTGAAGTTGCATTGAAACTTCCCGATAAAACTGTTCATACTCAAGAAATGCATACGGCATGAACATGAAAGAGAAGAGGATAGTTGTGAAAAGAAGCAGAAGCCCATTAATGCTGAAAAATATGAGGGCATGTATGGGAGATGTATGTTTTCGTTTCTGAAGAATTACAGCAAGCACAATCACTGGTGCAAAAACGAGTGCAGTAACTTTTGTCGTGAGACAGGCTGCAAAGACGAATCCCACAATAATTATTTTTTTCACTGAGGGTCTGTGTTGGTATACAAGAAGCACATAGATGAGGAGTGTCGCAAAAAAGTTGAGGAATGTATCAACAATAAAAAAATGTGAGTTCTGAATCGGGAAAAATGCAATCGCATAAAAGAATGCACACCACAGAGAAGTGATCTTATTGCGAAACAGGATACGCGAAATACGATACACGAAGTACGTTACGCCAACGTCGATAGTTGTAGAAAGTATTCTTCCCAGAACAAGGAGTCCATCATATGAATCAAACTGTGTTTTTAAGAGCGTATCTATGAGTTGGGCAAGACCTCCGAGGATGTATACAGGGAGACTTCCATAGTTGAAGAAATCAGGGTTCATGTTTGAAAAAAAGGTAATTCTCTCGCTCACCATAATAAGCATGCGTTCGTCCGGGTGGAAGTGAAAGCCTGAATCCCAGTTGATTCCTTGAAGTCGAAGGAGCAGTGCGCCGATAAGAGTACCAGCAAGGATCATTCTATGACGAGTAAGATTCAATCGCATAGGTTATTTTACAATTTTTTTTTCAAGATATACCATCGCATCTTTGAGCGAAAGAAACTTGAGATCGTAGGGGATATGCGCGTCAAAGGAGTTTGAGATCCAGAGAACTTTTGCAGATGTTGTCTTGTTGATGTGCTGAACAATATCCCAGTTGTCTTCGATAAAGTAGGAAAGCTTTAACTTATTTATCATCTTTTCTTTGAAAACATGTGGCTGGAGATTGTCTTTATTGTGATACGTTTGATGGAAGTATTTTTTGGCATTCATTCTCTTGAGCCACCTCTCAAAGTCATTCTTCAGACAGTCATACCGACTTGTAACGATATAAGCCTCGATATTTTCTTGCTGTGAAAGTTGCTGTATCTTCTCAAATCCTGGAGAAATAAACATACTTGACCAGTGCACGATATGCCAAAGGAGCTGTTCAAGTGAAGATTTAGGGTAATAAAAATGAGTGAGAGGTTTTTTCTGAGATTCTTTACTAGATTTCAACAAGGATTTTAGTCCTACTGTGATGGGGCGAAAAATGCGTGCAGGATTGTACAGCAGCACGCCATCCAAATCAAAGCCGACTTTCATGCGGTTCTTTTTCATGTAGACATTATACAAAATTCATGCATCGTGTATCGCGCATCGTATATCGTGTATCATCTTATACTCCTGTTATACTATATAAAATGCTACCCATCTTAGCTGACTTTGGATTCATGAAAATCTATACATTTGGTGTATTTTTGACTCTCGCTTTCTTCTGGGGTGCATTTTTTCTTTGGAAAAATATCTCCCTCACATCACATAAGGAGGATGAAGTATTCGACGGAGTGTTCAGTGCAATTATTGGAGCGGTTCTTATCGGTCGGATCGAGTATGTTGCACTTCACTTTTCGGACTTTGGCTATAGTATCTCCAAGTTTGTACTCATCAATGGATATCCTGGAATTGGTGTCATCGGATTTATTGCCGGCTTTTGGTTGTCACTTGTGCTCTTTACCTCTTCTCGGAAAATAGCATTTCGGTCATTTGTCGATCACGCAGTTCCACCATTTATCCTTGCCATTGCGATCATAAAACTGGGTGCATTTTTCGCCGGAACTCAAGTGGGAACGCAGACAGCATTCTTTCTATCACTGTCTTACTCGCATCTTGATGGGATGCGACATCTAACGCCGTTGTACGAAAGTATTCTTTTCTTTATTGGGAGCTTTTTCTCATATAAAATTCTTCGCAGTATTCGTCGCAACAATCTTTTTGAGGGGTTTAATCTGATATTTTTTGTCTGGCTTTTCTCTTTCATCACGGTTGTATTTGATCCCATCACATCATTTCGGACACTTATCAAAGGGATAAGCTTTGATCTTGTTTTAGGTAGTTTGTTCCTCTTGACAACCACCGTGTATCTCATTTATCATTTTAGGGACTTGATCATCGTGCAGAGTATGCGCGTTTTTGCGTTTCGCAAAAAAAAATAGTCCATTATTTATTCTCTTTTCATTATGAAAAAAACAGATATTACAACGCTACTCAAACAAGAAAGAACAGAAGTTGAGGCACGTATTGAGACCCTCAGAAAAGCTGATCCATTTTCAGATCATGGATACGCATCTGATAACGCAGCTGTTGATACTGATGTTCGCGAACAAGAAGGACATCAGAGGATTACGGCAGAGATAGAGGTACTTGAGCAACGATGTAAAGATATCGATATGGCTTTAGAACAAGAAAAAAATGGTATGTATGGGACATGCAAAAGATGTAATAAAGAAATTCCTCCAAAACGACTTGAACTCATACCAGAGTCGGCTTACTGTGTCGCGTGTGAATCAGAACTCACAAAGTAAGTTCAATGTTTCGGTTTCAACATTGCGCGTGAGTACTCCGATATGCTAGAGTAGAGGTATGAGACGAAACAGTACTGAGACTCGACTACCTCGATATAGCATTCTCTATATATTCATTGCAGTTTGTATCCTTGGCTACTGTATCTTTAAAGGGCTGAGGGTGTTCCAGGCTTCCTTGTTTATCAACCGGCCAGACAGGATTAACTTTGTGATGTATGGTCCGGAGACAAGCTACTACTCTCTTGATACAAAAGTTGGCCGACATTACCAAATCACCTTTCCTGCAGATCTCAAAGTTGATGTCCCTGGGGGATATGGGCGGTATCGTGTTGGATCGCTCGGGAAACTTGCACATCTAGATGAAAATGCGCATCTTGTCGAAAAAACGTTTGCTGCCACAACCACAACGTTTATCCATTACTACTTTCTACCCTCTAAAGATGAAGTATATTATGGCAAAACTGTGTCCGAAGAGACCTATACTCCATCTATTCGAGATATTCTTTTTGAGTCAGGAAACGCTGGACTTCTCGATCGCATATATATCGCGCTCAGTCTAGTAGGGGAGAACGGTACTTCTTTTACCATGATCAGATATTTACAAGACAAGAATGCATTACTAGGGGAGTCAGTGTTTCGAGAGGATACATTCAAGAAAAATAGTCTTGGGTTGTTGTATCAAACACGCTACCGAGATGAGCAACAAAGCGTACAAATTCAGTATCCAGCAATGTATCGGACCGCCGCGCGCATTGGGTCACTTCTTGAAGGGAATGGTATCCGTGTGAGTGATATATCACTCGATATCAAACGATCAAATCACTGTGAGGTCATCTACTCAAGTGATACCGTCTCACAAACTGCTGAGGATATTGGACGATACTTCTCATGTCCCCTGAAGAAGGGAAAAACAGATGTGTATGATATACTATTTATACTTGGAAAAAGAGAAAAGGACTGGCAGATAAGGCAGTAACACAGTTATTGGTATATCATGATATTCATACTTTTCGGACTATTTATTCTTTCATTCGTGGCGGCAATGTTCTCGATGAAGGATTTTCATACACCTGCCGCAATAGGGAAGCTTATCTCCATGAGACGTATGAAAGGATCAATTGTATTCTTTAAAGAAAAAATCACCCACTACTCTTCATCTTCGTCATCCGATTCAAGCTGAACAATTGAGTCAAGATCTGTTTTTTCTTCGTACTCTTCCCATTTCTCATCATCAAGCTCAAGACCACCTTCAACTTCTTCCTCTTCGCTTTCATCTTCATCTGTTTTGATACCTGCTTCAGGATCTTCCTCACTCTCAATCCGATTGATATCTGAGAGCATGACATGTGGATTAGAAGGAAACGACGGGTACTGGCGGACTTTTTTACCCTTTGTGATCTCACGGATGAATATCACAACAGAGCTCAGATCGATCTCTTTTATATATGCAGAGTACTCACTGCCTTCATTGATAAAGTAGCTGAGTCGTTTTGAGATGTCGTCAGGAAGTGATCCGAGATACTCATCTTGATTCGTGCGGACTTCAAGTTTTCTTCGCTTTTCCTTCATCAAGACGCACTCACCCATACTTATTCCAGCAAGGTCTTCTTTCTGACCGAGATTCACAAGGTGTACTGTGCGTGTTCTTCCTGGAATTTCAATAAAGATATCAGGATTATACTTTGTTGACGTGGCGTGACGTTTTTTCTTTTTGTGTGTGAGGACCGCGATTTTCTCGAGATGTTCTTCAGCTATATTATTTTTCGGCTGAATCTCAAGGACACGATGAAACTCATTTTTTGCTTTTTCGAGCTCGTTAAGTTGGAGGTATGCATATCCGAGTCTGAGATGCGCATTCATATTCTCAGGATCTATACCCACAATGACAATATTTGCATCGACTGCACCTTGCCAGTTTGCATCTATTGCATGATCAATCGCTTGTTCTTCGAGGTGTTTTATGTTTTCCATTGAGATGAGTATAAGAAAATTATGATGAATGTCAAGTCTTAGAATGCGGTATACTATCACAATGGTCAATGTAGGTAACATTGTGGGAATGGTTCCCAAGCGTATTCGGATAATTCTTGCGACGATGCTCATGGTTTTCGTTCTCACCTTGAGCTCATTTTTCAACTTTACTACAACGTGGTATATTTTTATACCAATTCTTCTATGCGTCTCTTATCTGACTACATACCTTGCCATTTATGAGGACATCGATGGGGTAGAGTGGTACATGCTCTTTATCATGCCGATTCTCTTAACTCTGGCGTTCTATCTCTTTTACTCGCTCTTTCCGGTCCGTTGGCTCACCCGATTGCCGTTTATTGTCCTGTTTGCACTTGGCTACTATGCCATGCTTCTTACTTCAAATATTTTCAATGTTGGAGTTATTAAAAGCATTCAGCTCTATCGGGCAGCATTCTCCATCAACTACCTCACTCAATCACTTGTTATCTTCATGCTCATTTTAGTCAGCATTTCTTTTCGGTTCAATTTCTTTATAAATGCTTTTCTGACAGGCTGCATCGCGTTTTTACTCTCCCTTCAGGGACTCTGGACTGTCAGACTTAACGTAACTTTGAATACGCGTGTTTTAATGCTGAGTGTTCTTACAGCAGTTCTTATGATTGAAGTTTCACTCTTGCTTTCATTTATCCCCATGCACCTCAATATAGCAACTCTCACGATGACAGCATTTTTTTATAGCATGAGCGGTCTTCTGAACAACTACCTCGATGATCGGCTTTTTAACCATGTTATCCGCGAGTATGTGTTTGTGGTGGTATTTGTCCTTATTATTGCTGTTCTCACCATCCAATGGTGATATAAGATATATGCTACGGATAGAGAAGGGGAGTGGAGTAGTAGGTCGAACTTCGTAATAAAATATACGAACGTGAAATATATAGTAATATCCTATAATAATTAATAATTACTATAAGATATTTATCTGGAAGGGTCATACTGAAACATTTTGATCTAGTTCGAAGTACTATTGTGTATAAAATGTGGATAACTGCACTCTAAACCTCCTTCTGCTTACTTCTGAACGGTATCTTCGCGACTCTCTCGTGATACGGTCAATTTGAGACAAAGTGAATGATTGCATTTCATGTGCAAAGAGAGTGCTAAATAATGTATAAAATAACTTTTTTCCGAAAGTAAATCAGGAGTGAGTGCACTAACTACTGTTTTATATGCTGTTTGTGTGATAAGAAAAAATTTGGCTAAATTGAGCATAAAGAGAGAAGATGTATAACGTCGTTAATTGTATCTTTTACGACGTCTATGATTTTAAGACAGTGGAGAAGAGCTTTTTGACGTTTATTGAAAATGTACGTATTTCCCTTTATAAATAAGTTATATTTACAATATCATTTTAAATACGGTTTTACTCCGCTTTGAGTTCTTGTCCCAGTTATCGTACATCATTTCATTGAAATGCTTGATGTGACAGTCTAATCTTCTATTTATAGGCTCCATTCCCCTCCTCCCATGAAATATACAACAAAGATCAAAAAGGATAACATATGGGTCTTACTTCTAAGAGGGGTCTTGTTGGGCGAATTACGAGTCCTTTTTACTCACCAAATCCTTGAATCAGTTGAACAGACTGTTTGAGTTCTGGTTTTGTCAGATTTGTTGGGATGAGATAGACTTGTGGCAAAAAATCAGGCTTCGTTTTTAGTCGTCGAAATCCAAAAGGTGTTTATTTGAGTATGCTATAGCACGTGCACGCCGGGAAAAGACGTCGTTAAATCTATCCAAAATCAGTATGAGCTTATGCGCTTCGGCAAGAGCTGTGATTTCTCGACGAACTGAAGGGGTTATCCCGAGTGGATGTTCGAGGTTCTTTTTTTTACGATTTTTTATCTAATACATTCAAAAGCGCTTCACGAAATTGGTCAGCAGATTGTGGGCTTTTGATGGTAGCACCATCTATAAAGAAGGATGGTGTTCCCTGAACGCTTGCCTCAATACCTGAGAGGTAGTCATTTTGTACTTTTTCTTTGACTGCATCAGAGCTATAATCACTCTTGAACTTCTCAATATCAAGGGTAAGGTCTTTTGCATATGTCTCAAACAACGCTGAGGGATCACCTAACTCAGACCACTCCCCTTGCTTCTCAAATAAGACGTCATGAAAAGGGAAAAATTTATTTTGAAGGGCTGCTGCTTCTGCAGCATATGCTGCTTCACGAGCATTTGGGTGGATCTGATCGAGAGGAAAGTTTCTATACACAAAGGTGAACTCCTTCATGAGATCGGCATTTGCAGGATCTTCTTCAAATGTTTTGAGGATCGAGTAATAACTCCCACACGCTGGGCATTGGAAATCACTGTACTCCATCACTATCTTTTTTCCCGAAGCCCATTTGCTGTGGTCAGATTTTTTTATGGTTTTCAGGCTTTCGAAGAATGTTTCTTTGGGTGTGCTGGTCAGCATATATGTACCAAGAAGAAATCCAAAGAGCGCAAGAACTGAGCCGATGATGATAAAAAGTTGTTTTGGTTGCATGGGTACATTATAGCGAACTTGACAGAAAGTATCTAGTACTGTATGATTTATCTAATCCCCCCTAGAGGGATCACAAATATATGGTTACCATCAAAGATCACAAACATCGCGTACTTCATCGACTCAAAATCGCGCGTGGACATCTTGACAAAATTATCAAGATGGTTGATTCTGATTCCTACTGCATTGATGTCCTTCATCAGTCTTTGGCTGTTCAGAAAGCCCTAAAAACAATTGATACCGTCATTATGGAAGATCATCTTAAAACCTGTGCAGTTGAGCAGATTCGTGCTGGTCATGATAAAAAAGTCATTGAAGATCTTGCCAGTATTTATAAGTACAAATAAAGTTTCTATGAAAAAAACACTGACACAAACATTTTCCGTTGCGGGGATCCACTGTGCGGCATGTGAGATTCTCATTCAAAAGAAGCTCTCCCCTCTCCCCCAAATTCTGGAAGTTCATGTATCTAAAAACGACAATACGGTATCAATCGTGAGTAAAAAAGGCTCAAGAATAGACGTAGATATGCTTAATCGCACAATGTATGATCTTGGATACACATTCTCAGAACATCAATCCGTGACACAAGCAGAAAAGGGTGGATCGTCATGGATTCAGGCAATCATCGTGCTCGTACTTCTTGCCGTCGTGTACCTTATCCTTGAAGACACACATATTCTAGCGCGGATTACCGTTGATGCGCGCTCCTCAATTCTTGCGTTTCTTGGATTGGGATTAGTAGCAAGCTTCTCAAGCTGTGCTGCACTTGTTGGAGGACTTCTGCTTGCTCTCTCAAAACAGTGGAACAGTTTGTATGGAGGAAAAAATGAGCATAAGCGAACAACGCCATTTGTGCTGTTTAATGTCGGCAGACTTGTCTCGTATGCTGTACTCGGTGGTGTGTTAGGTGCCGTTGGATCAATCTTTCAGATTTCCTTCACAGCATCGGGACTCATCATTATTTTGGTCTCAATCGTGATGATTGTTGTTGCCCTTCAGATGCTTGGCATTTCGTGGGCACATCGTGTAAGACTTGGTTTTCCGAGATTTCTGACAGCTTATGCCGCAGATGAGCAGAACTTTAAAGGCACATATATGCCGTTTGTCGCAGGATTTGCCACATTTTTCCTGCCATGTGGCTTTACCCTCATGGCACAGTCAATCGCCCTTGCGAGTGGGTCATTTGTCACCGGTGCTGTCATGATGGGCGCATTTGCACTTGGGACACTTCCGATGCTTTCTTTCATAAGTTTCACGACACTCAAGATGCAGACACCCGCGGTCATGAATGTGACATTCAATCGAGTTGTGGGGATCCTTCTTGTCATATTTGCAGTATTTAATATCAACTCACAGCTCAATGTCCTCGGCGTTGTGAGCTTGAACGATGTGTTTGTACAGCCTGCTGCCTCGGTCCAAGAGCGTGATTCCGAGCTAGGTGTCAAGATAGTTGGTGAAGGAAGCTCTGAAGAACAACGTGTCACAATGGCTGCACGTGAGTTTGAGTACTTTCCCAAAACTCTCAAACTCAAAGCAGGAATCCCCACTACACTCACGGTGACGGCTCAAGATGTCGTTGGATGTGCTCAAGGCATGTGGCTCGGAGGACTTTCTGAGGAGGTTTTGTATCTCAATAAAAAGGTTTCAACAGTCACGTTTGTCCCACAACCGGGAAGTTATAAAATTAGCTGCACGATGGGGATGGTTGTACCTGTCATTGTTACTGTCATATGAAAAAAGAAATATACCCCATTGTTGGGATGCACTGTGCTTCATGCAAAGCTCTGATCGAGGAAGTGGTTTCTCACCTTGATGGGATTGAGTCTGTGAAAGTGAATTATGGTACAGAAAAAATGACGGTGAGTTTTGATGAATCAAAAGTCGATATTAACCTTTTGAAAAAGACAGTAGCGAGTGCCGGATCATATCAATTGGTTGAAAATGATACCGGCACAACAGTCCTTGCTTCTCCTCATGAAGTCGAGAAGAGAAAAGCGACTGAGCTTCACCACCTTCAAAAAACCGTTCTCCTCATCGGGCTGGGGGCACTCCCCTTTCTCGGCATGATGATGGGAGTTATGATTTCACCTCTGGTGCAGTTTGTTATAGCGACTCCGATTCTTTTTATTGGTGGTAAAGATATTTTCAAAAGTGCGATTTCAGCAGCTAAAATTCGTGCAACAAACATGGACACGCTCATCTCAATCGGCACATTTTCAGCGTGGATATACTCGGCAGCACTCACGTTTATTCCCCAGTTCTTCCCTGGCATTGACCACAATGATGTGTATTTTGAAGCAGCAGTCTTTATCATATTCTTTATTATGATTGGTCGGCTACTTGAGATGAGATCAAAAGGACAGGCTGCAGCAGCAATCAAAGAGTTGATGCAGCTTCAGGCAAAAGATGCAGTTGTTATTCGTGATGGAAAGGAACTTCGTATCGCAATTGAAGATGTCCGCGTGGGTGATATTATTGTTATAAAGCCTGGTGGGAAGCTCCCCGTTGATGGTGTTATTGTCGATGGCGCGTCCGCGCTTGACGAGTCAATGGTCACGGGAGAATCAATCCCTGTTGAAAAATCTGTAGGAGACGAGGTCATTGGTGCGACAATAAATACCTCAGGAGCATTTAAATATAAAGCAACGAAAGTAGGGAAAGATACCTTGCTCTCCCAGATCATAAAGATGGTCGAAACTGCCCAAGGCACCGAAGCTCCGATACAGCGCCTTGCAGATCGGGTATCGAGTGTGTTTGTCCCTATTGTCATTCTTATTGCATCTTCAACGCTTGTGATATGGCTCTTTATTGCACCAGAGATTGCACTTCATGCGGCAATTACGGTTCTTATCATTGCCTGTCCCTGTGCACTTGGGCTTGCCACTCCGACTGCAGTCATGGTCGGCACTGCGCGTGCTGCTCGTGCGGGTATACTCATCAAGGACGCAACCAGCCTGGAGATTGCACACAAGATTGACACCATCGTTTTTGACAAGACAGGCACGATCACCAAAGGAACACCAGAAGTGCGACTCATGGATATTCCAAAGGAGCATATTCCCCTGCTCTACTGTATCGAGAAAGAGTCACATCATCCTCTTGCAGATGCGGTTGTAAAGCATATTGATGCGTTGCAAATCGTTGACCGCACATCGAGTAACATTTCTTCGTTTCAAGATATTTCAGGGATGGGAGTAAAGGCTATTATTGATAGTAAAGAAGTGTTTGTCGGCACTGAAAAGCTCATGAAGCAGGAGAATATTAGGCTTTCTCAAACTTTGAGCACACAGATACAAGGACTTCGAGAGAATGCTCAAACAGTGTCTATTATGGCAGTTGCAGGCAAGGCAGTCGGGATTGTTGGCATTGCAGATACGATAAAAGATGATGCAGTCCAGGCAGTGGCAGCTCTACGAGAGCGTGGTATTAAAACAATTATGCTGACAGGTGACAATAAAGAGACAGCGGATGTAATCGGGCGTGAAGTTGGAGTTGATGAGATCATCGCGGAAGTGCTTCCAGGCGAAAAAGCAGATGTTATAGTGAAGTTGCAAGGAGCTCTGGATGCACGCCATATCATCGCTATGGTTGGTGATGGCATCAATGACGCACCAGCGCTTGCGACTGCCGATGTAGGGATTGCGATGGGGACTGGGACTGACGTTGCGATTGCAACGGGAGACATTGTGCTTGTTGCAGGATCGCTTGAGAAGGTCGTCCAGTCAATAGATATATCAAAGCAAACGCTAGGGGTCATCAAGCAAAATCTCTTTTTTGCCTTTGGGTACAATATCATTGGCGTCCCCATTGCAGCAGGACTTTTATACCCTTTCACAGGAATGCTCCTCTCCCCTATCATCGCAAGTATTGCGATGGCAATGAGTTCAATTTCTGTCGTCTCAAACAGCCTCAGGCTGAGGTATCTCATCAAGAAAACCTGATACAATATGTTCATGAAAATCGGGATCTTGGGTGGGACATTTGACCCGCCTCATCGTGGACACCTTATCATCGCACAGCAGCTCAAAGAACAACTGAATCTCGATGAAGTATGGCTTATGCCGGTCTCAGCGCATTCGTTTGATAAGAAGCTTTCACAGGTAGCACATAGATTTGAGATGGTAAAGCGTATGGAAGAACCAGGTATTCGTGCTTCAAATTTTGAGATTGAACTTGGTGGAGTAAGTCGAACTATATATACAATGAGGAGCCTGAAACGATCGTTTACGAACGATTCATTTATATTCTGTATGGGCTCCGATCTTTTACAAGATTTTCATAAATGGGATCACTGGGAAGTGCTTCTTTCTGAAAATGATGTGGTTGTGTTTCCACGCGGAGGCATTGATGGGTTCAAAGAGTATGTCGAAAAATCATTTGGAAAGAACCGGATGGAGCGTGTCACCGTGCTTGATCACAAGGATTTGATTGTGACCAATATTTCGTCAACCCAAGTTCGAGATCGATTGAAAAAAACTCTCCCTATACATCACCTTGTTGCTTCGGAAGTGGCATCATATATAGAGGATAATCTCCTTTATACTCTCCCCTCTCCCCTACCGTCACATACACAAAAATTTAATCCCAAAGAGTTTTTATTAAAATCAGATACGTTCATTGGAGATATATTGAAAAAAACAGGAAAAAAGAATATTGTTCTCTCTGTCTCAGGAGGAATTGATTCTGCAACGTCGTTTAATGTCATTTCGAGAGTACTACCAAAAGAACACATTCATGTCATTCATTTACCATATTTCGATCATTCAATCAAGCTATTTCATGAGACCATCTCCCCGCTCAACCTTCCCAAGGAAAATATTCACCTCTCCCCTATCAGGCAAGCCGTTGACATGATTGCAGAAAATGACAAGACGTCGTTTAATGACAAGTTACGTCTTGGCAATATCATGGCACGAGTCAGGATGATTATGGTGTATGATCTTGCCAAAAAGATTGATGGCTTGGTTTGTGGGACCGAGAATCGCACTGAGCGCTATCTCGGGTACTTCACTCGCTTTGGTGACGCAGCGTCTGACATTGAACTCATTACCTCCTTATTTAAAACCGAAGTGCGCGCGCTTGCACGGTACTTAAAAATTCCAAAATCTGTCCGTGATACTCCCCCATCGGCGGGTCTCTGGGAAGGACAGACAGATGAAAAAGAGCTCGGTTTTTCGTATTCTGAAATAGATTCTGTGTTGCAGATGTACTTTGATAAGGGTCGGACCCTTACAGATATAGAAAAGGGTGGTCATGTCAACGCGCGAAAAATCATTGATTTGGTCAAAACAAATCAGTTTAAGCAAGAGGTTCCGTACTGTTTGGAGGAATACTCATAAAATTTTTGTAGGGAATCCATGATTTTATGAACCAAGTAACTTCGGTTGAGTTAAAACTAATTTTATTGTAAATTAGAGTATGGATACAAGTACACTTGGTTTCAAGATACCTTCTCTTGACGAAATCATCGAACTTAGTATATTTCAGATACTTCCAATAATCATTCTTCTATATGCGATCTTTTACGCTTTCATAAAAAGATCTATCAAAAAACCAGTTAGAGCTATCTCGATTCTACTTGTTGTGGCGTTCTTAATTGTCAATATTGTCATGCTTGCCTATTCTATCTGGGATTACAGTGTTTTAAGTTTTTTGCAGATTGTTCAATTTTCTGGAGAGGTGTATGGGGTGGTAACAATTATTGGACTTATACCAATAATCATCTATGAACGATTTCTAAGAAATAAACGAGACGTAATTATTTTTCTATGCGCTTTCATAATTGGAACATATATTTTCTTGTATCCCAAAACTCAGTACAAAATACATGAATATAGCGCGCGGATTACAACAAAAACTGAGTGCGAGTGCTTGGGTATTTCGGCCATAGACACCCAAAATTACAATGTTTTTACTGTTGGGAGATGTTTTGGTGTACCCGTTTTCTGCAAAGGTCGAAAAGTTGACCTGTGTCCAGATAAGGCGGAAGGTAAAAAATGTAAGCTGTTTTTGGAGTATGATTAGTACGCACTGTGGAGTAACCTATGGGAGCGTTCCTCCATTTTTCAAGAAACTTCATACACCCGCCGTTTGGCGGGCTGATTGGAAGATCTCGTCCGTACGAAGCAAAAAGTGCAAATCCTGTCAAGGCATCCAAAAATAATTATACAAATAATTCCAAAGACGACATATCATGGAGGCACCTCCTTTCTTGTTTACCAATTCTTCTGCCCGAGAATCAGCTTTAAAAGATTGATTTAAAGATTAGAAATAATTGTATATGGATCCTTCGCTCGCGCTCTGGATGACAGTTGAAGATTTTCTAGGATTGATACTTCATCTTCTCCTCAATCCTCGAAATCAACACTTCAATTCCCGCCTGTTCCTTCACAGATATGACAACACCATCTTGACTTTTAAGTTCGATTATTTCAGCCTCACTCAGCCTATCGGCTTTATTGTAAACATTGAGTATCGGTTTATCTTGAATTCCAATTTCAGTCAGAACTTCCTCGACTGTCTGGATTTTGTCATGCATCCGAGGATCTGAGGCATCAATCACATGGATGAGGAGTGAGGCATTGATAGACTCCATGAGAGTTGATTTAAACGCATCGACAAGCTTTGGCGGGAGGTCACGGATAAAGCCGATTGTGTCTGTTATGAGAACTTCTTTTCTGAGTGTCGGTAAAAATATCTTCCCGACTGCGCTTTCAAGCGTGGCAAAGAGCGCGTCTTTTGCAAGCTTCTCTTTTTTGGCAAGCGCATTGAAAAGACTGGTCTTCCCTGCATTGGTGTACCCGACGATTGAGATTGTTTGAAAACCTTGACGTGACCTTCGATCAAGCTGTTGTTGACGGGTTTTAGAAAGTTTATTGAGCTGATTCTGCACCTCTTTGATCTGATCTCTCCAGTGACGTTTCATGACCTCGACATTGGTCTCTCCTGATCCCCGCGTGCCGATTCCTCCGCCTTGTCGCCCGAGTTCCTCGGACATCCCGTACATCCGTGGTCCCATATGTCCCATCTGTGCAAGCTTGATCTGGAGTTTGGCTTCAGCAGTACGTGCATGCTTATCAAAAATATGGAGGATCAGGTCTACTCGATCCCAAACTTCGATATCCGGATTGACCTCCCAGTACATTTTTAGAAGTTTATACTGTTGTGCCGATGTCGTAATCCCATTTATAATAACAATATCAATCTGATACCTCTCGATGAGAGCTGCAACTTCTTTCGCCTTTCCTGACCCGATATATGTCCCGGGATGTGGGCTTGCGCGGCGTTGAATGATCTCAACAATTTTTCCACCACCATATGTCCCAATGAGTGAGACCATTTCCTCAAGGTCTTGTGCAGCGTCTTCACGCCTCACGGTCGGAGGGACGACATCGATAAGGATGTATTTCTTTTCTTGCTTCAGTTGCATACAGGTATTATAAGCTATTTTAGGACGTCAGCTGGATTTGTTTGTAGTAAAACTAATCGCGAGGATTGCACCGAGGAGGAGGAAGATCCCCAGAATATTTCCGGTGCTCAAGATTTGAGCTGCGCCATAGGGATTTAATGGTGTGACTGCAATGACGATACTGATTATCGGGAACATAAGCTCTGCTATAGTTGACACTTTTGCTTCTGTTGTTTTTAACCCCTTGTAATAGAGATAGATTGCACATGCTCCGCCAGTCACTCCTGCAATGACGAGAAATCTCCATGCCTGACTCCAGTCAAGCTGTGAAACGTCAAAGGTATCACCGAGCATGAGCATCGCAGCTCCGGCAACGGGGATTGACGCCACAAGCCTGAGTGCTGTTGCGGCGGGGAAACTCAGCTTTTTCAAGATATGTTTACTCATGATGGTGCCTGAGCCCCAGCTTGCTGCAGCACCAAGCGCAAGAAGAAATATGAGACCTTTTCCTTCGAAGGCAAGTGAGACAGCGTTGAATCCAAACGTGATAAGATAGCTCCCAAGAAATGCGATTCCAGCAAGTCCCAAAAAACGTGTCGTTATTTTCTCTTTCAGGATTGTCGCTGATAAAAGAATGACAAAAACTGGCTGAAGTTTTTGGATGAGAAGTGGAGATGCAAAGTCATTTAAGGCAAAACTTTTCTGAAGTGCTTCGGTAAAAAGAATAATTCCAAGAACACTACTTACTATCACCATTCCAGTGAAAACCATCCAGTCTTTGCGCGTCAGTTTTTTGTATTGATCAATACTTTTTTTGAAAACAGGAGACATGATAGCGGCACCGATGATATATTCGAGGAAGATGATAGCGCCGACGGGAATTGCAAAAGTGAGCTGCGTTCGGAACAGTGCATCAACTGCCCAGAGGGATGCGGCAGCCATTATTAGTACAGGTCCGAAGTAAGATTTTTTCATTTGAAATTTGAATGAATAATATATAGGAGTTCCATCAAGGGAGATGGTTCGCTTCTTTCATCCGGACTGTGACCGTCGGCTCTGGAAGATGCGCTCGTGGGCTTTTATACTACCGATAGGGAATTGCACCCAACCCTGAAGGAACTTGAAATGATTATATCATGAAGTATTTCCGACGTAAACATATTAAAGTTCGAAATCTGTCTTGATGTACTTGCCTTTCCGTTCTTTTATGTGCGCTATTACTTGAATATACTGCTCAATGCCTGAGTTCTTCAACTTCCTTCTCAGGAGTTGATCGGTCTGAAAAATACCAGCGGAACTGTTCATGTAAATATCAACGACGATCGGCTTGTCGGTTCCTTCACTGACCTTCACATTGTCGATTGCTATAGCAGAGATTGAATGGATCTCCATGAGTCCTTCTTCAAAAGGAATTCTCGACCTACCTTCGCTCATATCGAGCGCGTCTGCGACACGGAGAATCCCCCCTTCGATTGTGGATGGTCTTCCCTCGCTTCGGTGGTTGATGATTGCGTGCATGGTCTCTGCGATGACAATTGTCTTTTCGTCAATCGGCAAAAAGTCAATAAGTTCACGGAGAAGAGTATGAGTCATAAAGAGACTAAACTCTTCGTGTCCTTCGCGGTTTGCAGACATCCCTATGTCATGCAAAAGACTTCCAAGAAGGAGAACAAGCTCGGCATGCTTTTCAGTCAGACCGAAGTCCTTGACGATTGATGGCTCGATGCCATGCTTGACGAGCATCCTGAGAAGCCTGAGCGCAAGGTTTGAGACAATCTGAAAGTGTACAGGTCCATGATCTGTCATTCTCAGACGATCAATTGCATTGGTATTTATGACACGCCAGAGAGTTCGTATTTCTTGGTTGTCATTCATGATGCTGAGTGCCTTTTCAAGGAGCTCGTTGTTTTGTATCGGGACACGGATTTGTATATCCCCGCCAGATAGTTTTTGATTTTTAGTTTTCATAATAGGTAAAGATTCATTCTTCAACAGAGATTGTTGGTGATACTATTCCTGATGTAGTCCGATCAGCCGACTTATACTGAATATAAAAGTAGAGCGTAATGAGGAAGAGTATTAAAACAAGCACAGTAACGATAATGCTATGCTGTATCTTCATGCGTATAGTATAGCATGGTTGGAAAAAAAGTATAAAAAAACTATCCGTTTATTAGCTTGTGGCTAGTACTAGATAGTTTTTTTATCTTTTTAGTAGCTTCTTCGTCTGTCGAAACCACCGCCATTACTTGGTCGTTCTTCACGTGGTCGTGCCACATTGACGACGATTTTGCGTCCATCAATTTCTTTGTCAGCCATTTCTTCAACTGCACGTTGTGCAGAAGCTTCATCGGCGAATGTCACGAAACCAAATCCTTTTGATCGGTTGGTTTGTCGATCCATGATGATGATAGCTTCTGTAACCTCGCCGAATTCGGCAAAAAGATCTTTCAAAGCTCCGTCATTCATTGACCATGGGAGATTTCCTACGTATAATTTGTTTTGTTGCATATATTTTCACCTCGCCTTCTATTTGAGTGAATTCTTATCTTCTTCGTCTTCTTTTAGAATAATAACTGTGACCCTTTTGGTCAATCATGTGGGCTTGTGTCACGATGACGCGACTACCCAAGAGATTTTTGTCATTCAGGTCTTTTACTGCCTTTGGGGCGTCAGAGTCTGCCTTCATTACGATATATGCATAGCCAGCGTTTGGCTTAAATGAGAGTTTCTTGGAGATTTCAATGCTTACTACTTCACCAACTGGAGTAAAAAATGCTTCGATATCTTTTTCTGATGTTTCCTCAGCTAACTTGCCGATGTATACTTTATTTGACATAGAGTGAATGATCCTTAAGGAGAATTATGAAAGTATAGCATCTCTTTTCTCAAATTGCAACTGGAAGTATTTAGCCCCCAAATGTAAAGGCATATACCTGTGTCCCCGGTGTTTGGAAGTTGAGTTGGAGGAGATGCTCTTCTTTGGTGTCAAGGCTCACAATGTGATACAGCCGCTCTGTGTCTATATTAATATATCCTTCAGAGACATCTGAGTCAGTTGCCTTTATCGGTTTATCATCGAGAAATGCAGCAATGATGTCATCTGATGATTTTGGTGTTATCACAAGGTATACATCTTTTGCATAAAACTTGATGAGGATACCTGCCCCTTTTTCTGAGACCTCTGCTTGTTCGTCGGATAGCTTCCAAGGACCTGTATATGCAAATGAATCTCTCGACAGAGATTGTGGGAGAGAGAATAGTTGCACACCATTTATTGGTCGTTCAGGCGAGGCAAGATGATCAATTCGTGCCGAGCCTAAGTAAATTTCTGGAGTAATAGGTCCTGACTTTGTTGATTCTTTTACATCAAGCAGATCTTCTCGCGCTGATTGACCTGCTTCTTTCAGAAGTTCTTGAATATTCTTTTCAGTGAGGTCATACTCCCCTTCTCCGAAATGGGTGTATCGGATCACTCCATTGGTATCTATGAGGTATTTAGCTGGCCAGTAATGATTATCATATGCACGCCAAGTGGCAAAGTCATTGTCTTGTGCGACTGGGTAGTTGATTTTATACTGCTCAATTGCATTCTGTACATTTGATGTCTTTTTCTCAAACTCAAACTCTGGCGCATGGACACCAATGACGATAAAGCCATCATCTTTGTACTTCTCATACCACCCAGTGACATACGGAAGCGTGCGAATACAGTTGATACACGTGTATGTCCAGAAGTCTATGAGTACAACTTTTCCTTTCAACTCTTCCATGGTAACTCCCTCAGAGTTGAGCCAGTGGGTTATCCCGACAAACTCTGGCGCAACTCCAAGCTTCGGAAGTGAACTCCCACCAGCCTCTGGAAATGGCATCTGAGTTTTGGCATCACGGTTTACGCCTCGGAGTGTATCGAGGCTACTTGTGACAGCATCATTGCCTTCAAGTTTCAGAAGAAAGGTTGAGTATGATGGGACAGCATCTAGGAGTGTTGCCTGGAGACGGCGATCATAGCCTGTTGCGATAAGGATAGCTGTGATAATCATAATTACACCAAACACCTTTTGGATAGAGCCCGTATATTTTGAAAGTCCTCGTGTTTTAGTAAATAGTTTTTGTCCAAGGAGTGCAAAAAGAAACAGTGGCAAGGCTACTCCCGACATATATGCAATCATGACAAATACTACTTCGGCACTCACTGCCCGTGTGGCAGAAAGAGTGGCGATGGTTGCAAGAATAGGTCCGGCACACGGAGTCCATACGATTCCCAGCGAAAGTCCGGTGGTAAATCCGCCTGCAAATCCGGTGGATGGATTGGCATTTTTGGGACTCAGTCTACCACTGAGTCTTGAGACAGCACCTTCAACTACGCCTGCAAGCTGGGGAATCACAAGTGTTGCGCCAAGAAATCCGATGATAAAGACTGAGATATATCTGAGGATTTCAGGGTCAAATGGGATAATAGTAACAATGTATGCAATCGTGAGTGTCAATATTGAAAAGCTTGTGACCACGCCAATCGTGATCCCAAGTGGTCTCTTGTGTCCGCCCGTTGCAGCTGAGGATAAAACAATAGGAAGAATAGGCCAGATACAAGGTGCAGCAATCGTGACAAGCCCTGAAAGAAATGCAAAAAGTAATAGTATGATCATTTTCAATATGTAAATAATAACGGGGTGTGTGCTGGTTTATTTTTCCATCATTGAATCTTCTTCTTCCATCATTCCGGGGTCTTCTTTCACCGTATTATCTTCAACTCGCATCAACTTGGTCTCAATCATAGATTTTGCCTCTTCGTTATTCATAAGATTGTCTATCACCATGTTCTGTACTGTGGGGTCTTCCATCATTTCGTTTACCGCATCTTGACTCATTGCTTTTTGTTGTCCAGAAAGCATAAATCCACCGATGACTCCGATTATCAACGCAACAACTCCAACTCCTATTGTTTTCATATCCATATGTTATTTCACCTCGATTCTTTTGAAAAGAATTATAATTTTCTCTGCGTATATAAGCTGCCGATAACTTTTGTCAAAATCCCAGTTACGAGCCCTGCGACAAGCCAGATATCAAGCGTATGGTTTATTGTTTGTATGATTATTCCCAGAAGAAGTACCGAGGTGACTGCCAGAAATGCATATCTCCCAACGACGAAACGGTGAAGATTTTCTCGTTCATCAGCTACTTTTTCTTTCCAGATGAAACTTCCAAAAATGACAAAACAAACTATCAAAACAACTAAAACCATCATATGTAACGTGGTTGGCATCCAGAACATGTAGGGGTTGGCAAGAAGGATCAGTGAAACAATTAAAATAATTGGAATGAGAAAATCATAGAAGTTTTTCATAAGGTTTGAATAGTCGTTTACTAAGTGGTTTTAATAACAAATAATTTTTCTACTGTTGTCCTAAAATACTTGGACAGCTTGAGTGCAAGCAATACTGAGGGTGTATACCTCCCCTTCTCTATCGCAAAAATAGTCTGTCTTGTCACTCCGACAGCTTTTGCCAGCTCTTCTTGAGTTATTCCAGATCTTGATCTGAGTTCAACAACTCGGCTATGAATGTGTTCTTCCATAATCGTACCATGAAGGAATTAATATGTAAAGTTTACTTTACATTAGATAGTTGTCAAGAGTCTTAAACTGAAATCAGTATTAGTTTATCTGTTTTCCCATTTTTCTCAGCACGGCTTTGACAACGCCATGAATTTTGAGTTCTTGGGTCGGATAAAATGGTGGATAGTTTGGATTTGCAGCTTCAAGGTGTGATTTGCCATTTGCTTTTTTGAGTATTTTCAGCGTCCATTGATTGTCAATCTCAGCGAGTACGACATCTTCAGCATTACAGTCTCCTTTTTGCTCTATCACCACAAGATCTCCTTCAAAAATCCCTGCATTAATCATCGAATCGCCATGAACTTTCAGCAGAAATGAATTATCAGGCTTTTCTATGAAGTACTCATCAAGTGTGAGGTAGCTTCTACTTTGTTCTGCGATGATAGGATATCCAGCTTGAATCATACCAAGTACTGGGAGTGCAAAAAATCTTTTTGTCGGTGAAATCTTTTTATTTATTTTTTTGATAAACCCTTCATCGATGAGTGTTTGAATATATTCGTATATGGTACGTTTCGAGGGAACATTAAATATTTTCTGCATTTCAGAGTACGAAGGCAAACGTCTGTTCTTTCGATAAAATTTTTTAAGTGGAGTGAGTAGATCTTGTTCCATAGGTCTTTATATGTATAAATATAGTAATGAAACTTCAGTATATGAAACGATTGTTTCACTGTCAATATGACAAAGTAGATCACCTCCGAGGTGTACTTCTGTTCACTGCATTTATTTGATACAATAGCCTGTACTGGAGGAGTCGGATAGTGGCTTATTCCACAGACCTGGAAAGTCTGCGTCCGCAAGGACTCGCGGGTTCAAATCCCGCCTCCTCCGCCAATTGGGAAATGAAGTCATTATTGTCATAATGGACTTTTAATATTTTTAAGCAGTGGATTTGTTACCTGTGTGTATCTTTGCGTTGTTCGAGTTGTCAACTCTGCACCTCCGAGGTGATCACCTCGGAGGTGATATTATAAATCTTTGAAAAAAGCTATATTCTAATTAGTTTTTATACGATTAAGATGTATCATAATTTCGTATAACATACAAATTATTGTTTAAATTATGAATACACTTCGTATAATAATGAGTTAAGTGAAATTCTTGCCCTTATCTGTATGATTAATCGCATGAACAAAGACATCAAAAACTTTAACGCTTCACAAAAAGAAGTAGACAAGAAAATCTGTAATATACTTTTTGGACAAATTAACCGCGCACTTCCTGATGCAGAAAGTAAAATATGGCATGCCCATCCCGTCTGGTTCTTAGATGGTAATCCCATAGTTGGATACAATAAACTTAAGGATTGCATTCGATTATTATTTTGGAGTGGGGAAACATTCGAAGAACCAGATCTAACACCAGGAGGTAGTTTTAAGGCAGCAGAAGTGCGCTACGCATCAGTACATCAGATTGATAAACAAGCTCTGGAAAAATGGCTACTCAAATCACAAGAAATTCAATGGGACTATAAAAATATTGTGAAGCGAAAAGGCAAACTAGAACGTTTAAAATAATCGGGCAAAAACATCACTTAACACAGAATATGCGGTTCCATTCGTCGTCGTACCTCCTCCTCACTGCACCCATATTTGGCAGGGCTACCGCTTCGCGATATTTTAGCCCTACCAAACATCGCATATTCTGGAACGTTAGCCAACATCGCTTCGCTCGTTGGCTAATGGGCTGCGACTAGTGTCGCTGTTCTCCTCGTCGCTTCCCACTAGGCGACATAATTTTGAAAAATTTGCTAATTAAAATGTTTTTGGTGGGCGTTAAGAAATAAGGAATTTGATTTTTCTATTTTTTATAGAGGGGGAAATAAGGTGTTTTCTCTGCTACGCTCCGAAATTTTTTTTTAAATAATTTGCCAAAACGTCAATTTTAACATAAAATAACTTACCAATTTTCGCACACAACACTATGACTGAAAAAATTGAACCAAGCGAATCGGCTCCAAAAAAACCAACAGAACAACAAACTGTCTCACCTCAAGTTGAAGAAGTAAGAACAGAAATTCGAGAGAGATTAGAACAAAAGGACCAATTCCTAGAAAATCCACCACTGCAACCCAAAAAAGAAATTGCGGATATGTTGGAGTCTCGTGGAATTTTAGTTCCACGAAGATTTGAGAGCTTGGCAGAAGCCTTGGAAGTCATCAAACAAGGGCGAGAAATTGTTGTAAGAAGTGAACATCCGCAAGAATATGCAGCCGCAGCAGGATTATTAAACAGTATGTTTTAACTGGCGAACGAATAAAAAAAGGACAACAATTTTGCGACGAAAAAGGAGCCGAAATTGATTGGGATAATTTTTACAAATACTTGGGCAGAGTAGATATTAGCGATGACGCAGAAAATAAGATTTTTGGCTCACTGGAAAAAACCAATCAAACAACTTTTGAAGAAAATCTAAAAAAATTATCTCTACCCTATGTACGCCGTTATTGTAAATTGCTTGGCATAGATGTTGATAAATTTTGTGAAAGCATTAGTTATTCATACTGGGAGAAAATTGGCGGTTTGAACAGAAGTATTGTCGCCGATTCCGCTGTAACCGGACGTTATCATATATTCACAACCGAAGGATATGAATATCACAATTACACCATCGTAGATAATGGACAAGTAGTTTTAAATAAACCAATGGAAATGACTGACGAGTTAAAGGCGGGAATTGACGAAGTAATCGCATTTTACGAAAAAATTAGAAAAATGGAAGGATTTAATCCCGAACATTGTCCATTAATCGAATTTCAAACCGCCGAAGAACAAAATTATTTTTTGCAGTACCACCGAACAAGAGACATGGAACCTTGTTCATGGCAACTTGACCGAGAGCTAGAAAAAGGTGAATTTGAGGCAACCTTCGTTCGGGGTGCAACTCCGCCCGAAGGAACCGTCCTTAATATCGCAATGTATTATCCAGCAGAAAAATATATAGTTAAAGACACCGAAGACGGCTCGTTTGACTTTCATTATCACCAGTTATTTTCTGAAATAATGAGTCGTAGACGAGAAGCAATTTTTTTCAATAAATCGCTAAATAAATTAGCATTTTCTTCCATTGAAGCTCATTTGCCAAAGTCAAAATTATTCAATCCTAAAATTTCAATTTCCATTCCTGATGATAACTTACCACTTGATTTGCCAGGAAAAATACTCAGACAGACGAATGAAAGCCAAAAACCAGCGACAGTAAAAATCAGAGTTATTTCTGACGGACGAAAAGCGTACGTAAAGTTTTTAGAATAAGGTGTTTGGGGAAGGGGCAATTCACCCCTAGCCCCTCTTGCCCCTTCCCCAAACGAAATCAAATTTAATCATTATAGAAAAATGGTTTTCTTTCAGAAAACAAAAGGAAAAGTATACATCATATAACACTGCGTATGCGGTTACGACTTGCTACGTACCTCCGTAAGCCTCCACCCATATTTGCCAGCAAAAACGTTATGTGAAATACCAAGTGCTACCTTTATTCTTAATTTAAACATTATGCTAAAAACAATTTCTTATATAATCATGGCTTTAACTTTTTTTATTGCTTTGTTTCTTGTTGGAAATTCCACTCCGGATAACCAAAACCTTCCTATGAAAGAAACAAATTCAACAGAATATAGTCAAGAGGAAATACAGCAAGCTACGGAAGACATAAGAAATTCTCATATTGAAACTAATTCACCTAGTGAGGACAATTTTGCTGAATTTCTTAAACGTGATCTCGAGTTATTCTTTAAAAAAAGATACAACAAGGAAATATCTGTTGAATTTGAGCTTTTACGTGATGGGCCGACTCAATCAGGAGTGGCTTATCCTAAACATTATGCTTGGATTATCATTTATAGCGATAACGAGAAAATTGAACAAGGTGCTGTACGTCTTGCAGCAATTGATACGAAATATTTTGACATAACTCACTTCATAAGCCGAGATCAAATAAAAAAAGATGTCGATCAGATATATAGCATATTTCCATCACCAGTATGCGATAAGATAAAGAAAAGGCTGTAAAATCCGCACTTGGCACATCACATAACACAGTATATCTGACTCGCTCCTACCGTCGCTCGACCCATATTTGCCTCCGCTACGCTACGGCAAACATCAGATATACGCGAACGTTAGCCAACATCGCTTTGCTCGTTGGCTAATGGGCTGCGACTAGTGTCGCTGTTCTCCTCGTCGCTTCCCGCAAGAGGCAGGCAGTCGCGACATCGTCTAACAGCAACTATACAAAATATACTTCTAAAAACTTCGTTTTTCTCGTATACTTCGTATAGTCGCAGCCCATTATGCGAAATTATCTTTTGTGAAAAAATAAAAATAAAGGATAATTTTGGCACTTTGTTATAACTATTTTAATAATAACTCAAAAACTATGGACAATTTATTTCTCATTCTATTCTTAATATCATTGGTCGGTTTAATTGTCGGCATAATAAAACCATCCTCACTCTCTCGATTTTTGAAGGAAAAGGCAACACGTAAAAATTCTGCTATGATTTTTGGAGTGGCAACAGTGATTTTCTTCATTTTGTTTGACATAACAACAGAATCTACCCCAACTAAAGATACACAGAATAATGTTAGTAATCAGAAACAAGAACAAAAAGTAGATGATAAAAAAGAAGTAGTTAAAATTTCACCTGTCAATTATGAAATTGTTGAAACTGAAGATCAAAGCCATAGAGCACTAGGCGATAGAGCTCTTTCATCTTATACAACACAAGAAATTGCTAATCTGCCTACAGACAAAAAAATGGCTTATAGAATTGTTGTCTCGCCAGAAATAAAAGAAAATCAAGTGAAACCAACTATTGAAAAAATTATTTCTGATATTACCTCAAAAGATAATGATATTGATGAAATAAGTTTACTTTTATATAGCGACAAAGAACTTGCAAGTGGTATGTATGATGTAGCAATGGCTACTTGGGCACCAAACGGTAAACTTGGAAATATCACACCAGAAATTGCACAAAGCAATAACAGAAATAATTATAAAACTACAATCCAAATCAAAGAAAATCTTGAAGAATATTTACAAAAGCGAGGAGAGTCAGAAGACAAATTTGGATTCAGTGAAGAACAAAGACGCGGAATTTTTAAAGAAATTGCTGCAGCCGAAGATAAGGCTAGAATAGAAGCCGACAAAATATATCCGGTTGATATTTCTGATCCAAATTATAAACAAGAAAATATCATGAAAAATACCGACAAAAATCGAGAGTTAATGGATAAATATAAAGCAGGAGTAAGGAATAAATATGGTATTACAGAAGATATTGAAACTAAAATAGTTGTCGAAGCTTTTGCAGAAAGCTGGCCAATGGAATAAAAAAGTGCCAAAATTTATTTTTAAAATATTTTTTCACAAAAAAGAACTCAAGGAGACGCTGCGCTTTCACTCCGTTCACCCTCATATAACAAGGATTATGAGGAAAAAGTCTCGGCTCGACTCTTTCGCAAATTTCTTCTGCTGCGCTCCAGAAACTTCTCATAATCCTGACGTTAGCCAACATATATTTTTGCCCCTTTTAAGAATAAACTTTTAATTATGGATCAAAAGAAATTATGGCAAACAAAGTGGAGTGATAAAACTTCGCAATTGCCTCCAAACAATTTTGCCATCAGGGCTTACAAGTTGCTTAAGCAAAAGCATAAAACTTTGTTAGATTTAGGGTGTGGAACTGGACGTGATTCACTCTATTTTGCAAATAAAGGATTGAAAGTAACTGCGGCTGATTGGTCACAAAGCGGCCTTGACCAATTGCAAAAGTTAGCAGAGAAAAGAAAGGTCGCAAACCTAGAGGTAATTCAGCAGGACATCTCGAAAATTACATTTAAGCCAAATTCATTTGATGTCATTTACGCTCACCTAAGCCTGCATTATTTTGACAATAAAACCACCAGGGAAATTTTTAACAAATTACATAGTGTGCTAAAGAAGGATGGTTTGCTTTTCGTAAAATGCAAGTCCACCGAAGACGTGTTATATGGTCAAGGTCGCAAGATAGAGGAAAATATGTATGAGCGTGAAAATCACATCCGTCATTCCTTTGACAAAAATTATATGGATGCCACGCTGGCAAAATTTAAAATAAGCAAGGTCCGTAAAAGTTCGTTAGTTTATCACAGTTATAAGAGGTCTTTTATAGAGGCAATTGCGAAAAAGTAGGGGCAAAAATAAACGCTTTGGGGACGTTGCACTTTCGCTCCTTTCAGTCGCGCCCCGCTGCACTCTCCTCCCTTCGGTCGTCGGGGCGTATAACACAGTATATCTGGCTCACTCCTGCCGTCGCTCGACCCATATTTGCCTCCGCTACGCTACGGCAAACATCGCATACGCTGGAACGTTAGGCGAAATCAAAAAAAGACAAAATTTAAGTATTTTAGTTTATAAACAACATAATTATGAAAAAAATAATCATTGCATCTAAAAATCCTGTCAAAATCCAAGCAGTAAGAAATGGGTTTGCAAAAATGT
>Ga0209702_10000798_pt1 | contig 64938 bp, 82 predicted proteins | sample FRY01_FD_187210 | JGI IMG/M metagenome (GOLD analysis project Ga0209702, IMG submission 187210) | Freshwater microbial communities from Lake Fryxell liftoff mats and glacier meltwater in Antarctica - FRY-01 (SPAdes) (version 2) | ecosystem: Environmental > Aquatic > Freshwater > Ice > Glacier... | reverse complement strand
GCTGCCCATTTTCGATTTGGCTGGCAGTTCAACTTCCATTGCTTCAGACTTTGTCTTTGCAGCAATTGCTTTACGTCTGGCATGAATGTATTCATCAGACGAATCAGTATCACCGTCATTATCAATATCTGCGTCCTCCTTGCCTATAAGATCAGTCTTCTTCTTTGCGGCGGCTGCCTCTTGCATTTTTAAATATGCTTCGGCAATTGCTTTATTTTCAATATCTAATAACATTTTTATTCCTTATTGTCTAAAGTAAACCAGTGGCCATAGCAATTGCTGTGGCTGCGATGGTAATTGTTGTTGTAGCAATTAGCCAAAAAAATCTGCTTAACGTTTTTAAATCCGAAGTATTAGATTGTGTTAATAATTCGACATCATGAATATGGCTAAGTGATTCTGCCAATCCAGTCTTAATCTCTTTTGTGTCATTCATTAATATTGCAATCTTTTCTTCTGCACGTGCAATTGATATAACTGCATCTGCTAGTTGGTCTAATTTTTGTTCTATTCGATTCATACGATAGTCAGAGCTTTCACTCTGAATCATATGTTGGTCGATCTTTCTCTCTAGTGTAGTTAAATGAGTTTTTGTGTCTTGTGAAACTGATGCCATTATTGCTTCCCTTATTAGTCTAAATCCGATACTTTGCTTGAGGACCACATTTTACATGACCAATAGTTTGCTTTCCACTTCGGGCCAGGGCTATCACAACCATGCCTTGCCCTAAAATTCTTTTTACGTTCAGGGTTATCCCGTTTAATTTCCATATTAGGATCACCAAAATTAACTTTTACTGTATTGCCTTTTTCATTCTTAACATATACAGAAAACTTTTTTGGACCGCCTGGCGTACGAAAAGGATCATTAAGCTTTACACTTTTGCCTTCATGTTCGCCTTCTTCAGATATAAATTGTTTAAAGCTTTGCATATTAATCCTGTTTATTATCCTTTGCAGAAAGAAAAGCGGCTACTGCCATTTTTTGTCGTTCTTCTTTGCTTTTACCTTTGAACTGAGGAGCATCTGACTTACGAAAATCTTTAACATATTCACCAGCACCCATAGAAGGATCTAGGCTTTCATTTTTATCTAGTGATAATAACCTACGTACGCGAATAGAATGTTTGAGCGCAGCCTTAGAGTTTCCGCTATCTGAAGCAGCTACCATTTTACCGCCTTCTTCCTTTGCACGCGAATATGCATCAGTACCTTTTAACATACGTTTAACATTCTTTAGCATTGTCGAAGCTTCATTTGTTTTTGGTACACAGTTAGGTACTTGCTTGCCACCTTTATTTTTTGTACCAATCATTTCATAATCTTTCCAGCAAGGATCTTCACCTTTCATTTTCTTATCGGCTTCATCAATTGTTTCTGTAGTATTATAACCTTCATCTAATCCTAAACGGCGTTTTTCGCCTTCAATATATGAATGAAGACCTTCCATATCAGAATGAGATTTACTAAGTTTATTTTGATACCATTCTTCTATATTGCCGCCCATTTCAATATAGTCTAAAATTTCTTCTGCTGCATATGCAATAAAATGTAATTGGGTTTGAGCCATTTCAGTTTTTTCTAATTCTGGATCTTGATAGTTTTCATCTACGGTTTGTTCGGTTTCTTTACCTTGAGACTTAAGCCTAAATGCTTTACGCACTTCAGATTCTGGTACACGGTCAACTGATTTAATTTGGTCAGCTTTCTTCAGAAGTCTGCGTAAGTTAGCTTTGACTTCAGTCGGTGACTTTGAATTAATATACATTGTAGGTAAACCTTCAACTTCAACTCGGTATGAAGATTCTTCACTAACTGTATTTAACTTGTCGCCACGGCGAGCTGCTTGTTGTCGTTGCTTTACTTTTAATGTATCAGACTGTCCTGGAGTTGCATTTTTATATTTTGCAACTAAGGCTGATGTACCTGCATCGCCAGCACCATGCTCTTCTGATATTCCATATAATTCTTTAATAGTTTTCATTATGATTTCCGATTGATAAATTTGGAAAAGGAAGTAAATGATTCTTTACAGTTAGTCTTTTTCTTTTTGTCAACGATAACAACATTATCATCAACATCAGTAGCAACTTTCTTAACAGACTCTAACCACTTACGAGTTTTTTTACCACAAGCCATTTCAACTAAGACATAGTTTGAGCCTAGCATTACAACAGTTCCAACTTCGTCAGTTTCTTTTACAATAACACTATTGCCTACCTGATAGAGAGCACCAGCAATATATGCTTCACGAGTATCTGATACAGAATCTAATTGAATATGCGAACGGAAGTCATATGATTCTTTAAGACCCATGCTTTTACGCACTGCATTAAATAATGCCTTTGATTCTTTAAATCCGCGTGGCATACCTTTGGTAAACAATTGGTAATCATTATCGGTGGCAGCTGCTCTAAGTTTAGATGCCGACATTCCTTCTGCGCCATCTGCATCAGGATCTCTTTCACCAGCAGAAATAATATTTACTCCGCCTTCAAAGTTATAAAAACCATGTCGACCTTTTACACCATTGTATTTATTTGTCAGAGCTTCATATTCTGGAACGCGATCTGAACCAGCAATAAAGTTAACCTTTCTATAACCTTCATTATACAACTTATTCAATAAATCAAACAATGTTTTTATAGAAGGATCAAGTATGATTGCACGTGCATGACGTGGGAACATCTTGCGCATAAACTTTACTTTACTAGTATAGTCTAATGGATTTTTTTTAGCGTCAGTAGACTGTGATGCATAGATTCTATATTCACCGCCCTTAGCAACTTTTGCAACAGCATCCATTAACTTTTCATGACCAATTGTTGGAGGATTAAATCGACCCCAAGAAATGGTCACTTCTTTTGTAGCTTCAGTAATATATTGGCTAAATGATTTGACTGACATCTTATGATTTTCCTGTAGCAATATTTCCTGTAGCAACTTTTGCTGTTTGATTTGCATCAGGTTTTCTGCCAAGCTTACGTTGCATTTCTGCTCTACGAATGCGAGGTATAAGACGACGTGCAATTTTATCGATTGCAGACTTGCGTTTATTAATTATCTTTTCGTATGTTTGACGTGTAGAATAAGGTAAGTCAGATTTTGATTTACCTTTGATTAGCCTCTTTAACATAAAGGTTCGTGCAGCTCGTCGAGCGCGCAATTTAATAACATCGGTAGAAGCAATACGTCGTGATGCTCGTAACTTACCTAATTTGATTTTAGCTTTGTTGCGGCGAAGTGATTGTTTTTTCTTCAGACGAGACTGCATTGATAGCACTTCGGTAAGATCTTCATCACCTGTACTAACAGTCTCTTCTGCAATATATTCTTTGAATGACTTCATTGTTTCCCCATTAGGATTAGCATATCAAAATAATATGCTAGCCTATAATAAAAATATTCATAATAGTATTTATATAAATTTACTTCTTAAGCTTTTTCTTTTATGTACCAACCTTTCCAACCGCGTTTTCCAAATGTGGCCAAATATAGAAAATTTTGATCTTTACACCATTGTTTTAGATTACTAACGCTGTGCTCATTTCCTAAAGGATCAACAATTGTGAAAGTTATTGCATTATTTCAAAATATTTTATGCAGAGTCCCAGCCTTTCACTACGTCTGGCGAAAAATTCAAGTATGAAAATTCCATTCGGTCTACGAGTTTAAGAGCTCCGCCGGTCAGATGGTCGATTGCAACATAACCTTCTGTATTTGTTACTTTAAATCCATTACGTGTACGAACAAATAGCGACATATCATTTAACTTGTTTAGCTTAGCAAGGATGATCATCTTTGCATCAACCAGTGCGCTCTGAAGGTCAAACATTAATTTTAAGTTTGTTTTATTCTGTGGTGAAAAGAATTTAAGATCAGCTTCCATCTTTTCACGCTGAGCGCTTTTACCTTTATCAGTCTTACGCGAATCAATTTCTTTTTGGTATTTGTTTTTAATAAATGTAATTAGACCATTGACATGTTTAGCAGTATTTGTTATACGTTGATTTGCTCGAACAAACGTATTATTATATGTTTCAATTGTACTAGCTAAATCGGGATCATTTGATATTTGACGAAGAGTAGACCCTGCTATCTTTTGGAATATAGTGCCAGCAATTGATAGCGCAGCAGTAACTTCTTTTGTATCGGTTGCAGTCATTGTTGCAGTACCAGACACGTCTGTAATTTGAGCATCACGCGCCCAGACACTAGATACTGATTTGAACTCTGACATCTTGACATCATATGATGCGGTCATTGTTTCAAATGAAGATCCTTTATAACGGGTATGAAATACGATACCCATTTTAGCTGCCTTAAGTTTACGCGCAATTTCAGATTTTGCTGGAACTGCATAAAGAATAGTGTTTGGTTGAAATGTTAAATATGATTCACCGTCTATTGTTTCGGCCTTAAGGTCTGACTTAGTAAACATTAAGTCGCCTTGAATAACATCTTTAATACCAAGCTTAGGTAATTCTGCCAGACAAGTTTTAAATTTAGCTGCCAGATCTCCAGACAATTCTGCATCAATCTCTTTATTTGTTTTATAGACCTTAGGGTTTTTATTAAAGATACCTTTCTTTGCGACAAAGAATTGGCCATCACGCGGGTCTGTACCACAAAAGATTGCAGGTGCTCCATCAAATTTTATAGTTGCATTAAATGAAGACTTAGTATTTCCGGCTAACATATCACGCATTGAACGTAAAGCATTGATTGCTTGGCGTGCGCCATCAACTCCACCATATATAACTGCATCTTCAACATGTACAAGATGCAAATTTTTACCAGAACCTACAGCAGCCTCTGCTATATATGATTTAAACGATATCATCATTAACCCTTTGTGTTTTAAATGAAGGCTTAATAGTTCTGCCTCTATAATAGTGTTCAGGCTGAGTGCCTTCAGTTACATAAATGGTATTTATTCCATTAGTGTACCATTTTAAATTTCTTTCAGTAACTATACTACGGCCAAATAGCGGATTTTTATTACCCTTTGCAATTCCAGATTCTTTACGAGATTTAGAAATTATTTTACCACGAGCAGAACGTTCTTCTACAGTATAATTATCCCAAGTGTTCTTTACTCCTGTTGCAACTTTTTCACACCATTCATTACTATTTTTACTAATATGTTTATCACCAGTTTGATCTAAGTTAGTAAAATGGCCATTCCATTTCCTAGCATATTTTCTTTCTTCTTTAGTCATTGAGTCCCAATACTCTTTTACTAAAATAGCATTGCCAGCATAACCACCTATGCTTAAATTATAAAAGTTTTCATTGTTAACTGCGTCATAATAATTAATCCAATAAATTTCTTTTTCCAATAATTGCTCAAACGTGTCGCATTCTTCCAAAACTTCTCTTACAAAATTATCTCGGCCATACTTAATAATTGCTAATTTTAATAATTTGCCAGAGCCTAAGTAATTTTTATCATCGCGCGTGCATAAGCCAATATATTGCTTATTATTAATTTTATTAGTAGTCTTGTATATAAACATTATGATACTTTTAAATATGGACCAGATAATTCTGATTCAGATGCTGCATAACCAACTAGTGATGTTATGATTTTTGTTTTATCTTTATAATGATCTAGTTCATATATAAACTGTGTGGATAAAAATTTAGATAACCACCAGTTTTGTTCTTACCAGACCCAACTGCTGATTCTGTTATATAAGATTTAAACGATTTCATTTTTGTTTACCTAAAACAACTGATGTTTAATTTTGATTTAATTATATTTACTGACTTACCATCTACTGGTGCAATATTGAATTCTGATTTTTGTTTCATGCTAAATTGCATTTCAAAAGTAAACTGATAATTACCAGATCCTTTATATTGTACACGAGCCCTATATGTTGCTTTAGCAGAAGCACTAAACCGTGGAACATCTTTAAGATCAAACGGATTTTTAGAACCTAACAAATAAAATCCATGTGTTCCAACATTGACATAATATGTTTTCTTTTTATTATAATATTGTTCAATTTTTGTTGCAGGAATTTCGCCACGTATGTCTGAAAATGTATCGCGATCCCTTTCATATCTTTGTTGTGTGTTAAGCTTTCCAGCCGTAGCTAACCACAAGTCATCTTTATCTCTTTTATAAGGTATTTCTTTCCATTGCTTTTTGATTAAATTAAACAACCCTACTTCTTTTGCAAGGTCAGCCATGAATTGTTTTTCATCTTCAGTTTCTTTAATAGTATTAAACGACCAAGGGTTTAATTTATTTGAGCGATTATATTTTAGCACAAGAGATCCTGCAGAAGCAGCAGTAATTTTTAGTTCGCAACCAGCTTCTTGACCATTATATACTAACATTAGATCTGGTTGATCTGAACGAGCACCGGCCGGTGTAAAGTTCTTAGGTACTAACTCCATAGACTTCAATAACTTAGCAGCATTTTCTTCATATAAGAATCCTTGTTGAGTAGCCATTATTAAAACCTGCTAAAGTCAATTCTGTTTTTAAAAGCAACCATTGGCTCAATACCAAAAAATTCTAATATTTTTTTAACAGAGTCTTTAATTGCATTCCATATTTTAGCAAACATATTTATCATAAATGATTTTACTTTATTGTATATATTCGTCAACAAACCTTCGTTTAACATATCACCAGCTGCTTCAATTTCTTCTTCTAATTTTTTGACGCCTAGACTAACTACTGACCAGTATCTATATTCGCCTGTCTTTGCACCAGCTGCCTTAACTGATGTTGATTTAAATCTAACAGTAACAGAAGTGGCTGCGGCTACCTTATCGATAAATGATTTATCATTAGCAGCAAACAATTTAACTGATGTACCTTCTGGGTTTGTTGATAACATATATTCTGCATAGGCTAGTGATGACTCAGAAAACTTTAGCTTTCCTGTCATTGCTTCTTCAATGAATGCTCGTTTAAAACCAGCATCAGTATTAAATACACTACGAAGTTGTTCTTTAACTAAATTGTTTACTTCATTTGCTTTAGATAATATTTTATCTTTACCAAGTTTCAGCTCTGCTTCGACTCCACCAGCCGCCTTTGATGTCTTAGCTAACTCATTCATATTAGCCCAGATAGCAGATAGTGCTGGCGGTAATGTTTTCATATGACGAGCCGCTGCATAAAAAGTTGCACGAGATTCGTTTACACCGCCAGACATAAGTTGCGCTGGTCCCATCTTTAAAGAAAACCTATCAGTACCAATAATAATATCAGTTTTAGGAGTTTTAGTTGAAGATGGTACGGATTCGGGTGCCCAAAATTGAGACCATTCAGGCGTAACGCTTACGCCTTTGGTTTCTAACTTATATGCACGCTTGCCAGTTACGCCATTCTTTTTTAGGTACGCAACAATGCGATCACCGGCCAAAGGGTCGATACCCCGGGCCGGTGGCTGTTTTTCATTATTCCATGCAGCAACAATAATTTCTTCTAGCACTGCCCCTTCTGTGGCTGCTTCTGCTATGTAAGATTTAAATGATTTCATGGCATACTCTAAAGAATTGTTATACCATTATTTATACATTAATGAAATAGCAAATACAATTCTTCAAGACCAATTAGTACAAATGGAAACAGCATTAATCCAAATAAAAATACAATAAAATACTTCAAGATAGTTATTAACATGGTGCTCCTATTTTACAAAAAAACCTAGTCTATCAATGTGTTGTTCTCGATCCGCTATTCTATCGTACCCTGCAGGGCATGCTTGATCCTTACGCCAAATAGGGATAAATTCGTCATACATGACCGGATCGGTATTGTGTCTTAAATGTACTTCAATAATTTTACCACCTATCATTTCTATGTTTATGTGTGGCGCTGTAATTTCTTTAAAAATTCCAGGCAGCATAAACTTATAGTCTACTCTAGTCCATCTGCTAAAATGTATTAGATCGTCCGGACTGTTGAATCCTTGAAACGTATTTCCTTGTTGCCATACTCCGTTAACTCGTGTGTAGTCTATTGTAATATGGTCACCGTGGAATATTTGCGACCAGAAACAATTGTCTGGAATAGTCTCGTTTTTTCGATAAAATTTAATCTTAGCCCCAATACCGCATCCTTGTAAGTTCATAATAGGACGAACTATATAGTGTCCAGCGCATGGTACTTGCTCGATACCAACACGATAGCCAAATTCGGTTGCAGTCCAAAGCTTATCATACCAGTGCGTTAGTTCTGGATATAAGTCATACGCTTCTATGTCAGTCATGCTTAATATTTACCGCTTGCTAATACAATTTTACAAATATGCTCACACCTCTCAATGTGTTCATATGCTCGCCATGGACTTGTGTCAACTGCTACGACGCCATGTCCTTTGATGCCTACAATATCATATTTAATATTACCGTCATTGTCTAGTCCTAAGTTCTTATGACACTGGTCTGCTAGTTCTTGACTAATAGGTGGAACATCACCGACATTAGGCGCCACACGAGTATATCGATTAAGCTCAGGAAATGCATTACTTATTGTGCTTAAATCGATACCAGCATGCATAGCAGCAATACAATATGTAGGGTGAACATGAACTATCACTCGAACATCATCAGAGTGTTGTCCCATTCTGCGCTGAAGCCCAAAGTGTAAAGGAATCTCTCCACTAGGTTTTAACTTTTCACTAATATCTGTATAAGGCAATTCTCTCCAGCTATGCATAATTGATAGAGAACCAACACCGCTATTAATGAATGATTGAATCTGTATTTTTTTAAACTGGTCAGGTTGTAGTGTCTGCTTACGAACTCCACTAGGTGTAATATAAAAATGATCACGGTCATGATGACGAATACTTACATTCCCATCACGACTGGTAATCCAGTTACGCTTGTATGCATCTAACATAACATCGCATATAGTTTCTAACATAGTTTTCCAGTTATAATTTAGGTTTATAAAAAGCATGTTGACCAATTTCAACAACATGGATCTTATGCTTGGCCCAGTACGGCGGCTTATTTAACCATGTTGCATGATAATATAATACGCCTTGCATAGACTTAATTCGTATGCCTTTGACAAAATCATGAGCCGCACGAAGAGAGTCTTCCCATAATTGCCCTTTTGGTTTTTCTAGTTTACGCTTTTTGGTCCATGAAAATTGATGTGGCGAATAGACTACATCACATATGGAATCTCCCCATCGCCCGTGCTTAACTCTATTCCATGTTACCTGAGCAACGGCTATTTTACCTCGGTATTGTTCAATACCAGCTTCATAGTAAATGTTATGCGCCAGACACTCAAGATCTTTTCCTATAACCTTTATTCTATTTTGTGTCCTATGTAATTCCACATCTTTAATAAATGTAGTGCTTACAACTGTATTATATGGTTGAACTGGAAAGGCTTTAGTTTCTATAACAAGATTTAAATTAAAGTATGCAAATATTAAAAAGACAAATAATATCAGTGTAAAGATTAAGCTTATGAATCTAATCATTAAGTGTAGTCCTTGTAAACGTTTATTTATTGCTTTAATTATAAATAACAAAACCTGAAGTGTCTTTCTTTGCACGACCCTTTGCTTTAAGACCGATGTAACCGATCTTAGGATCAAGGAAACGTAAGTCAGTTTCGTCTGCAGAAAACATTCCTTCAGGAATCTTGTCATAAACTGCAGCAACATTCATGCCTTCTCTCATTGCACGTTCACAGTCCTTGTCGTTATTTTCTGCTCGGCTGAATGTCAAATGATAGTTAGCCAATGATTTAATTTTACGTCCTAAGATTTTAGTATAGTCGTAAAACTGTACATCAGGAAATGCTTCAAAGATGTTAACATCAGTACCTGGGACAATATATTTTTCCCAGGGTAAGTCGCTAGTACCATTTAATCGAAACACAGGAATGAATCCGTTTTTCTTAGCCAAGCGTATTGCCTTTTTAATGTCAGCAAATAATGTCGACATAAAGCTATCACGGTTTTCTGCTAGCATAACTGTCTTACGAATACGAGCTTTTTGAATCATATTAGTATTTTCGCCCTTCTTAAACATACCACCACGCCCTGCCGTGTTAAGGCAAGCCGACTTACAACCTTCTGTTGCCTTAGGGCATGTGTTCAATACACCGCTCAAATTAGCTGGAGCCAAGTGTAAGATGTGTGACATGTATCCCTGTGCCTCGCCTTTAAGAGTCTTAGGGTTGCCTGTGCTCAATAGTTTAAATGTCATAATATAGTTTCCTTATCAATTATTATTTAGCCATAAATTCAATAAATAACTTTTCTTGTAGTCTATATGCCTCACGCTCCCAAGGTTGTCGTGAATATGTAGTTTTACTATGGTCTCTACCTTTCCAGATAACCCGTGATGCATGACCAACTTTGTCTGACAGCTGACCAGTAACATATTGTTTAACATGAATCAGTTCGTGTATAACGGTTTTAATAAAATGCATTAGCGGTAAATCTTTGTCTATGTCAACTTCAAATTCACGAGGCTTTGTATTATTGAGTGGAAAGCATAATCCGTCAAGGCCGTCATCGCGCCCTAGGTGCTTCTTAATTGTGAATTCAATCGATACGTTCTTATGATTGTCAAAATACTTTTCTTTAACAAACTGACTTAGATTCCGCACGATTTCGTGCTGCAGCTTAGAGCCGCCTTTGACTCGTATATCAATCATAGGATTCCTTATTCAATATAGATATTATACCCTAGTTTAAGGATCTTGTAAAGGACTTTTTTCATATTGTTGCATAAATACAACACATGTTTAGAGGCAGCGTGGCAGGTTTTATAGCATTTGATAGTATTATACTGGTCAGTTGTCAAAAGTCTTATAGTGCGCATTTAAAGTGAGGCATTTTGGGCAAGTAATCATTCTTTAAACTCCTGCTCTGAAAGCCTAATTTCCTTATACACATAATACATATTCGGCAAGACCTTTCCAGTTCTTGTCACCGGCAACACGAATCTTTGTAACTGAAATTAAGGTACGTAAAGATATTTCTTTGGCACTTGACTTAAGGCCACGAATCAGTTCAAGAGCATCAGCCTTTGAAACAGAGCTAAATTCTGGCATAAATTCTGGAGATTTAGCAATGTGCTCCATACGCTCAATTTTTTGGTCATCGGTCATAGTAAGATCGATCATCATTGAACGGCTACGAATTGCTTGGTCAATGCGTGACTGGTCAAGGTTTGAAATAAAGATAATACGACCAGTAAACTCAAATGAACGTGGGAGATCATCGTCACGCATATCTGCACGCCATGAAATAATACGGCGACCATTAGAATCAAGAGCGCCTTTAAGTAAGTTCAAGGCAGTAGAGTCTTTGAGAACATCGTCACAGTCGTCAAATATGATAACTGAGTTATTCAGTTCAAACAGAGTACGATACAGACCTTTAGCGGTAGAATAACCCTTAACCATTGTATAGGTCTTAGTTTTATTAATTACTGCACCAGACTGAAAGTCAGCAAGATCAGACATGTCGGTATAACCTGCAGCTTCAAGGGTACGTTGCACGGTATAGGTTTTACCTAAACCGCCTTGGCCAGTGATGATAGCAGAAGCCTGAACATTAGCAGCAACCATTTTGATAAGCTGTTCGACAAAACCGAAACGCTCATTAATGTTGAACTTAGTAGCGGTAGACTCGACAATTGGAGCACTGCCTGACATTTCCATAATTCTTTGGAATGATGCCTTACTGCCAGTCAGCTTACGATACATATACTCAATGTATGCAGGCTTTGTAGATGCAAAGGATTTACCGTTGATACGGCAGTTGTACTTACCTGTACTAAGGTCTTGCTTAACTGTAATGTCAGTCATAATGTGTTTTCCATCAATCAATTCAATAAACAATTATAAACGGTATTTGAAGATCTGTCAACAACTTTTTTCACAACTGTTGTATTTTTGCAACTACTTCAAATAATGTGTTTTCCATCAATCAATTCAATAAACAATTATAAACGGTTATCCGAAAACTGTCAACAACTTTTTTCATATTGTTGCATAAATACAACAGGTATCTACGGGCTTGTAGAAGGACTTTTGTCAAATCTAATAGTTTGTATTGACAGCAATAGAAAATGCCCGTAGTGGGCATTTAAAGTGAGGCATTTTAGGCACTTCTACGGGTCTCAATTTTTACCCTATATTGATATATAGACTAACCAAAAAAGACTTACAGAAAGATGATTATGAACTAGTGTATTGTTTAATCAATGGGAATATTTTAGCAATAGCTTCTGCACATGCTTTTGCGACTTCAATGTGTTCAAGCTGAGTTCCATTTGATGAGCGCAGTTCACAGTAATGAATCCATGACCGTAGCGTACCGTTGACATAGGCGCGTGACATCGTAAGTCCTTCTGGCAAGACTGCACGAGCCTGTTCTTTTGCAATACCATTTTCTATTGCCCATTCATATGCTACGCGTGAAGCATTAATGATATGACGTTGATGTTGTTGCCATATTGCTATAACTCCAACTTTAGATAAGTCATCATTATCTATCTTAATACTATTTTGACGATTCTTAGTGTCTTGAAGTCTAGCCTCACGGTATACAAATTCAAGTTCAGTTGTAGGGTCTGCATAACGCTGTGAAAATTCTTGGAAAGTAAATGAACGATGTCTAAGTAACTGCCTCATAATATCGCGTGTTGTTTCTACTTCCATACAAACCGAAACCATTTCAAGCGGGCTCCAGTGTTTATTTTTTACTAGATAGTTAATCAGTTTTTCAGATGTCTCTGTATTTAACTGATTAGACGGATTAGATACACGTGCACAATATGCAGCTAAGTCTTGTAAGTCCTTTATACCATCTGCTATAAATTCTTCTGTAGGTTGTGAATACGATACTAGTTTTGCTTTCATACTGATAGTGCTCCACAAAGTTTACTTAGTTCGTCTTTAGTAAAATAAAATGTTTCAGTCGTAACATCTTGCACTGGGTTATGTCTTTCAAATGCAACTTGATATAGACTGTTACTTGTTTCCTTAGTACTAACATATAACATATAACCATCGTTATTTTGTATCAATGTTTTCATTTTTAAATTTTCCATATCTATGTAACCAGTTTTCGGCACAATCATTTACATAATTTGATGTCTTATCTTTAAACATACGAGCGCTAGCAATGTCGTTAGCTTCATACATAATCAAAAGATATACATCAGGATTATCATTTGCAATGTATAATAAGATTGAACGATTGTCAATACTCATTTCACATGTCAGAGTGTATGAGTCTTTAATATTGTCATACTGTAATATTGTAAAAGAACTATCAAGATTATCTACCCATAATAATTTATCTCCTTCTTTAAATCCAGAAAGTTCTAAAATTTCTTGGTTCAATTCGATATACTTATCGCCGTCAGAATGTTCTTTGACATCTAGGCACCATTGTTTTGTCGTTGTCATACTTTAAATCCTTGAAATGATTTACCTTCGCTTTTCATACGTGAACCCATTGTTGAACTATCAAATACTGGTATGTCTTTAACTAAAGTCTGAGCCGATTGTTCGACATCATATAGTTTCATCTTTGCACGGTCAATACCAACAACAAATCGTTTATGCAGGTTTATATCGTTATAACGATTCTTAAGTTGCTTAATCATAATTTGACCCATCTTTTCAAGATCTTCTGTTGATATTAGTGCAATCATCAAATCGGCCGTAGCAGGTACACCAAAGCTATTTTTTGTAAGAATTCCATTACAATAAAATAAGTTATCACCGCTAACAGATATATCAATTGTATCTAATACGCCAACATCTTCAATAGAAACAATTTTGTCATCATAAGAAATCATTGAATCACTGTTTGCGTTTTTATATATTTTTTCTTCTTCAAGCTTTATCAATACGTCAGTGAACTGGAATATATCCATTTCGTCAGTTAACTTAACCATGCCAGCTTCAACTAACATGACAGCTTTATTAAAGCAGTTCATTGCTATAGTTTCGTTAGCAACATTATTAAACTCTTCCATTCCATTTTTCCTTAATTAATATTTTAAGTTCTTCTAACCTATTAGATAAGTTATCATCAGACCATACAATATTATAATCCATTCCAGCATTTTTTGCAAGGACTTCTCTATGTATATCTGATTTAGTAGCTTCAGCTAACGACATCCAAGGGTTTTTCCATTCTATATCATTACGAGGGTGCCAAAAACAACCATGATATTCAATTACAGTTTTTATAGAACTAATTGTAAAGTCATAAAATTTTCCACCGTTATGACTAATATTCATATCTTTTATAAAAAATTCTCTAGAGCCTTTGATGCCAAAATATATCTTTTCTTTAGGTATTCCAAGTCTTCTGCAAAATTTATATAACGGTATAAAAAATCGTATAGATTCTTTTGAAACGCTACCACCAGAAAATTGAGTAGCAATTGACTTTAACTTACTCGCTTTCCATTTATCACATCTTACTTTCCATTTATTGTAACCATCAGTCTCGCCATATTTTAATTGTAATGAGTTTAAATCATTTTTCATATCACGTAAAAATGGTTCTCTAAGTATTTCAGATTCTTCTTTGTTATACCCTTTATGCTCCCAATACTTAAGAGAATGTTTACAAGTATCTCTTCCATAATTTTTGTTTTTAACTCTTTTAGCTTTACATTTTAAAGAGTTACCCTTTTGTATTTCTGATATTTTTAATTTAGCTTCTTGTTCAGTATAGCCGCGTCGTAACACCCAAAAATCTACAGTTAAGATAGAAAAGTTTTTTGGCGTAGGTCTACGTTTTAACTTATCTGTGTATGCATTAGTAACATCGCTACCATATTTTATAGAAAGTCGTTCAATTACAGACTTAGCTGATTGATACTTAAGATACTTATTTTCATAAAAATCTTCATTATTAATCAGTATATCAAATAGTGCATTAGCCTTTCTTTTCTTTGAAGATAGAGTATGTATATCTAAATCAATATGAGCTTGCATGATAGATATATAAGCATTTGATTTATCTTTACATAATTGTGTAAGATGATCTTTTACAAATTTATGTTCTAGTAATGTGTTAAGTTTTTTCATTAAGTCTGCCGTTGTTGGTTATATAGATTATTTATACAAACTTAAATTTCCAGCAACAGCAGATTTAATCATTTGCTATGTAACCTATCACCTATGCTAAGACCAGAATTAATACAACGTCTGCCATTATTAGAAGGAAATACATGATCACGAGAAACGATGATTGTCTTTCCAGATTTTAGTGTAATCTTTACGCATTCTTTAGGCTTTTTATGATGAACAAACATTGTTGTTTTAAATTCATCTTGAGAAGTAATTTGATCACCTGGGACAACATCTCCAATTTGTTTAACAGTATTATCCTTAAGACACACTGACTCACCAACATAAATGCAATCACTTGTATTGTTTAGGTCAACATCAGAATTACCAAAGCCATCACGGTTTGATTGTGTAGCAGTTACGATTGGTAAATCAAACTCTACTGCCAGACCGCGTACTTCTTCTGCAATAGACTTAATATACGAATATGAATTGATTGCCCCGCCCATACCTTTCATACGTGATGATGCACAAATATTCAAATAGTCAATCATAATTATTTGTGGCACAAAGTTTTTCTTTAGCTTTAGTTCGTTCAATAGAGCTCGGAAGTGGCCTACATGAGCAGAACCAGTAGGATATTCTTTAATGATAAGCTTACCTACATTCTTTTTGACAATCTTATCAATCTTCGATTCAAACATATCACGCGACATTTTGTCTAATTGGTCAATAGGTACATTCATTAAGTTTGCATCAATACGTTCTGCAATACGTTCCTCTGACATTTCCAATGTAATATAAAGTACATTCTTACATTGTGACAGCGCAGATGCTGCTAGGTGACACATAAACAGAGACTTACCTACACCAGTAGACGCCATAGCAATATTCAATGTCTTATTTGGCAGACCGCCTTTGGTAATCTGATTCATATAGTCAAGATCAAATGGAATACGTGACTCATTCTTATGATAAAACTCGTAACGAGAATCTGCATCATTTATATAGTCATGGCCAACATTGGCATCAAAAGTAACTGCTAGAGCAGATGTCAAGAGTTCAGGCAATGCATTCTTAGTAAGAGTCTCATGTTTACCATCAATGATGTTAATAGATTCCATGATTGCAAGATATATTGCTCGGTCTTGACACCATTGCTCTGTTCGATCATATAACCATATTAAATCAGACTCAGGAGTTATTTTAGAAATAGCATTAAGGACTTCGGCCGCCTCGGTAAGTTGTTGGTCACTAGACTTATCATTTGAAGATAGTTCAATACCCAGAGCCTCAAATGTTGGCAAGTTATTATACTTATTGACAAATGAAATAATCTCATTAAAGAGAATAGCATGAGCACCTTCAAAATATTCTCGTTTTAAAAACGGTATAACCTTACGAGTGTATTCTTCATTGCTTATCAAGTTCCTCAGTACCGTTGTCTGTATTTTCTGGTCCAATTCGATATTCTCCACTGTCTAGTGCCGATGATATAATATATTGTAGTACTTCGCCAATATAATTTTTAAAGTTTGTATCTTCTTGTAGCATATCCTCGCGTAGAGGTGATTCAATAATGTGATAGTTGAATGAAAGGGTAGCATATTCATTATCGCCTTCGGCATCTACATTTACTTTTAGTTTGCCATATTGAAATACTGTGCCATTCCATTCGTTCTCGCCAATAAGTTTGACATAGGAAGTTTCTTGGCCATCCTTTTCAACAAACTTATAGTGAGTCGAATCAATTACAGGGTTTGTCATGCTGCTGCTTCCTCCTCATCGTCATATGATTCAGCAACTTCATTTTGGTCTCCTAGCATTGCTCGATGACCAATAGTATACTTTTCTTTAATGAAGTTAGCAAAGTCTGTATTGCTGAAGATCGGTTCCCAAAACGTTTTATTCAATGTTTCTTTTTCACGTACCTTAGGTTGCATTAATTCTCCAGTCTCGCGGTCAATACGACAGTACCAACCGTTAGATGGTTTGCCAACATAACCACCATCAAGGGCAACATCAAGTAAACCTGAATATCGCTCAATACCACCAGCCCATGAAACTGCAATTGGAATCTTTGACTTTTCTTTAACATAACGAGATTTTTCAATGTTGATAACAAAGTTATAACCAGTAACTTCAGTACCAGTCTTTTCTTGTTGTCGACCCATAATCCAAATGTTAGATGCCGAATAATATATGCCAGTGCCGCCTGACACAATTGCCTTTGGAAACAAACCAATTTCTTGATAAGTATGATTAATTGCAATCATAGGAATGTTCTTCATTGCAAGGTAAGGTGTTACCATACGGAATAAACCTTTAAGCGCTTTTGCGCGAGACATATCTGCAACTGATTTTTCATTGATTGCATCTTCTAGTTCTTTCTTTGATGCCAAGTTACCAACAGAATCGATTACAATAATAACTTTATCTCCACGCTCAATTGCTTCTAATTGATTGACAACATCAAACTTTAAATGTTCGACATTAACAATAGGCGTATGTAATACTCTAGTTGTATCAATACCAAATGATTCAAAGTATGAAGCTGGCGAACCAAATTCAGAATCATAAAACATCATGATAGCTTCAGGATATTTTTTCAAATATGCTGCGGCCATCAATAACGCAAAGTTAGTTTTAAAATGTTTCGAAGGCCCAGCAAGAACCGTTAACCCTGGGGTCAGACCACCATCGATTGAACCAGACAAAGCAACATTAACCATTGGCACATCAGTTGATACCATATCTTTATCAGAAAAGAATTTAGATGTAGCAAGAATTGATGTTTCTTTAATACGAGAATTCTTTTTAAGTTTATCCATTACAGATGACATATCACATACTCCTTGTTTGATTTATTATTATAACACAGAATTAATTTTCTGTAAACTAAAAAATTCATCTAGTGCCATTGTATTACTAACTTTATCATCATCAGCCGTAGTATATGTCATTGATACATTAGATTGTTTTAGCAAGTCCGTTTTAATCGTATCAGTATTACCAGTAAGATATTCGATTACGTTTTCCATCATGTCGGCCGCTGTCGTGACTGGTACATTTTGACAAATTACATTAGATGAAGTAACTGGTCGTTCGCCAATCAAGTTGAAGTCTTCTGGCATTTTCATAATGCGCAAACAATCGCGCAGTGTTAAATATTGGTCTTTAAATGGATTGACTAATGAATATGGAAGAGCACCAACTAATGATGGGATAATACCTTTAGGTACCGTTACACCATGTGCCCAGTAGCCTTTACCTGAATCAACTTTACCTTGCATAGCACGAGCGCGTTCACCAAACTTTGTCTTAAAGTTATTCTCGTCCATCCAGTCTGCTACTTCATGAAGGCTACCAGAAATACGATCTGACTGAACAATACAGTTAGTAGACTTTTCTAGTGTGTTATAATACTCTAAAATATTAGATGCGCCTGACTTATGAACACAATAAGCAATCCATGGATTAAGCATTGGTTTCTCTTCATTAATCAGTACATTCATTGGATCATCTGCACGCATCTCCATCTTTAAGATATCTTCTACTGGTTCTGTATCGCGGCGGTAATATTTAAAGACTGGATTTTCTTCACCTTTAGTAAAGAAGTAAAAGGTACGAGGACGTTTCTGTGTCAGACCATGTAGACGTGATTCAGTATAATATAGATTAAGTACATAACCGTATTTCTTACCAATCTCTTGAAGTTTATCTGCAACTTTCTTACCAGCAGTAGTAAATAGACGAGGAGCATTCTCTCCCCAAAAGACTTTAGGTTTAATTGACCCTAGCACATATTCTGTAGTAGTATACATCCATTCATTAACATTAGAGTCTGCATTAGATGTCGTTGATAAACTAGAGAGACCGGCACAAGGGCAAGTGGTCATAACAACATCGACTTGTTTAGTTGGAACATAATTTTCGTTACCAGGCGCATCTAGTAATACATATTCCTTATCCCATTTTTTAACATCACGAAGATAATTAACAAAGTGAGAATCATTTCCAGCAAATGGCGTATATGATAGTACCCATTCTGGTAGACGATCATTCATAGCCTTCATTGTTCCAATTACTTCTCCGCCTACTAATGGTACGATTGTTCCATATGTAATTGTCTCTCTTGTTAGTGATTGCGTCATTGTGTGATTTCCTTGTAAGCGTTCATGATAATATTGTTAATATGGTCTCCAGAATAATATTCTGGTTTTATCATATTCTTAATGTTATTTACCAGCGTATCATATGCATCTGGATTCTTTTCTAAAAACTCAATCTTTTTATATAAGTCTTGTGAACTGCTTATACGCAAAAATTCTGGGCACTTAAGATTGTTCTGTTGGTCATATGTTGGATGTAAGAATGGAATAATACCATAATGAGCCATTTCCCAAAACTTTGCAGTTACCCAACCTTTCTTGATAGGAATACAGAATGTATATTTAACTCGCGGTAACATTGCTTGTAAATCATTAAACTTTTTAGGACCTTTAAATCTAATGTCTTCGCCAATCGTATCAGGATTCCATTTACCATACACATCGACATCTTCTACATAGTCAAGAATATATTTCTTTAGATCTTTATAACGAGATGGCGCGCCTTCGTTACATACAATCATAAACTTAATATCTTTAGTACCTGGGTCTGCCACTGCAGAATCATCTGCTTCAAAAAACGAATCAAGAGAAGCAACCTTTTCTACTATTGCAGACCCAGGTGTCTTATTGATTAGGAACAGCGTTTCCATAGCAGAATACAAACATTCGACAGTTTCGGTTTTCATGACTGCTTCGCTATAATTTTTCCATGTCCGCTGTTGTATAGTTTCAGTATATTGTGTTAACACCTTATTAGGTAGTCGATACCAGTCACGAGCATTAGTTGGAAAGTACCTTGGATCATTAGAGACTAGCACATAAGGAAAGTCTGTCATATTGATAAAATCGATAATAGGCCCAGCATATTTAGATAACATATCTATCGGCTGGGCCATCTTATCTGGTGTCATAACATTACGCGCCTTACCTAATACATTTGAAGTACCGGTTGGGCCTGCAATAAACACACCATAGTCCATTTTAGGTAATGATTCAAATATATGAGCCAAATATGATAGTCGATCTTTAGCACCTTCTGAACCAGTAGCAGTTCTCCATTCAACAAACTTTTCCCATATATCGATTACATTACCATGTTTGTTGATACGGTTACGCTCATGTTTATCAAGTCTGACATAATCAGACACACCAACTAAATAAAAATTGATATGTGGATTTTTATGGAATAATGTTTCATATAGAGCTGGTGCCTCATTGTCTCCGCCAATTGCACCCCACTTTGACGAATCAAATAAAATTGATTTACCGACCTTGCCTACTGCTATGTTCATAGTGATCTTGTCCATTTTATAAAATCTTGTAGATTCATTCCCTTATCATCGACATAATATGTATCAGAATAAGGTTTGCCATACTGAATCTCATCATACGGCACGAAGTGTTCTGCTAACCAATTAATAGTTATATCACCAATATCTGCTACTATTTTTTTGATATTGCCTGAATGAGTTACCATACGTCTAGCAGAACAAATAATAATATGATAGTTCATTTCATGTAATTTTTGCATTTCTTCTATGACTTCAGTATTAGGCTTGGCTAGGCCATACTTATCATAACTAGTTTTAGCAGAATGATCTGGAAAGCAGATCGTATCATCAAGATCAAAGACTATAGTTTTCATGTTTAAGATACTCATTTACATAGCTAAGAAAGCGTTCTTGTCTAAGTTTATTATCATAGTGTAATGGTATGCAAGTTGCTAATAGTAAAAGACCGCCTTCAATAATAAGTTCAACTGGTAGGTTGTACTCTTTAAGCTTGCGTACAAATACTTTTTTCACAATCATATTTTGTTCTACGCCAGCAACCATTACATTATAGCCATGATATAAGTCATGTGATAATTTACACCAGTCATATAAGTCATCACCATAAGTACCAGCTATATTACCATAAGTACCGCGTGGATCAATCAATGTTATACGATCTGAATACTGATCATACAAGATATTACCAAAATGTAAATCACCATGAACGCCCATACGAGGACGCGTTTCTTTATAAATGCGTCTGGCAATTTTATCAAGGGAAAGACTGTTTGGTATGTTAAGACTAGCTAACCTACTGCTAGTTTTAGAGACCCACATTATTTCTGCATTAACATTGAAACTATTATTATATTCTGAACAGTTAGATCTTTGGTTGAAATACTTTAGCTTAACATTAAAGACCTTGTCAATTAGATATTCCCAAAATGATTCAGGTAAATTTTCATACAACATTAAGTCAGACAATAGTACACCAGATTCATATGACATAATCAAATCAGTTGGATGCTTAAGAATACGCGGAACAAACATTCGTTGCTGTTGATTCAGTTTGCTATACCAATGCTTTTCATTCTTGTTTTGATTTATTGAGTTAATGTCATGATAGTCTGGCATTTTACATAAAGTATTCAGCTCACTATCGTACTCAATAGTATGGAATGCGCGTGTCTTTAATTTTAACAATGCTGCACATGTTTTATAGTATGATGGTAGATCACCAATGTCATACCAGTCATTAGCTATAACACACTGAAATGCTAATCTTGTTATACAACAATAATCGATTAGTGCGCCTGATATTTCAAACGAATGAAACCTAAATACTCTGGCAGCACAGTCACCATTGCTAAACGAATATAACCCTACAAGAGCAACCGTATCATCAATAGACCTTGAAGGTTTATTAAAATACCCGATAGAACGATCCCACATACACCATGCCGACTGATCTTTTACTTCTTTACATAATAGAAAATCAGTACCTAGCTCCAAGTTATCATCAAGAATAATTGCATCGCCTAGCCATACAACTAAAGGCAATGTTGGATCGTTAAGAGCGCTTATTCCAATAGAAATTGCATCTCTGGGACCGTTAAGTTGTTCTTGCTTAACAATAGTTACAGTAGGGTGTCGCTTAGCGCAGTATTCTCTAATGTCATCAAGCTTGCCATCAACAATAACAATTTGATTAATAACTGCTAATGCATTTGCACGTTCAATAATATAATCAATACAAGGCTTACCGTTGACACGAACCATTGCTTTTGATGTATTATTTGACAGAGGTCTTAAACGAGTAGCAGCACCAGCCGCAGGAATAACTAAGTTTATCATATTTACCTTATAGCGTATTATCTATTATAACACATATCGGGTTATTTGTATACCACATTCTGAAAATATTTGTTCAGTATGTAATAACGATTCTTTCCATATATCAGCAACTTCTTCTTTATTATCGCCTAATGTATATATGACACGCTTAATACCAACTTGAACAATGCCCTTTGCACATTCTGAACAAACTGGCAAACCGTACACATACATTGTTGCGCCGTCTAATGATGTACCGTTATATGTAGCATTATATATGCAGTTCATTTCGGCATGAACAATGAACTTATATTTTACTTCTCTGTTTTCATAACGTTCTAGTTTATCTAACATACCGCGAGGAAAACCGTTGTAGCCTGTAGCAAGTACCTGACCCTTTTCAGATACTGCTACGGCTCCGATTTTACGTGACGGGTCAATGCTCCATGACGATACACTCAGTGCAAGACTTAAGTATCGTTTTGTCCATTTATCGTCACTTATGTTCATTGTTCTGCGTATGTAGAAAAGAAACCTGCAAAGGCTGCAGCTGCAACCATTGCCTTTGATGGAGTACCTAAACGGTATTTTACTGTGGCTTTGCCAGTTTTAAGAATAGTTGGGTTTGTATAAATGCAGTGACCTTCTGAACGTAACTTACAAATAACTGAAGATGGGTTAACAATTTTAAATTTTGTTTTAATTTGTTCAGTAGTTAATGCTGAACCGCTTTCTAGTTTGCTTAATAGACGTTCTGTTTTAGTCATAATGTTAACTCCGTATAGTTCATCATTTAAAATAGGTTGATGAATACCTTACTACTTAATCAAACCAAAATGTCTTTCATAGACATGTAGGTTTTGTACTTGCCAGTAAATATTGCCTGGGTTTAAGTCTGCAAATATATTAAGATCTAAATAACGATCACATATAGATTCTAGCAAATGTTGCTGCCATGCATAATCATTCTTATAACCGTAGATTGCATCGTTACTGCGCATCTGTACGACACAGTGTAATTGGCTATCACGTATGTAATATGTTACTGCATTTGTGCAAATAAAATCATTCTTGCCATTATCACTATAGTCAACCCATATTGATGGCCGAGTATAAATCATTGATGCACGACGGCTTGAGGAATTTTCTATTAGCTCGTTTACTACTTGTTCAAATTGATTATTAAACTTATCAGAAAATACTAGATAGCCATAGTTTGAATTGATTTCACCATGTAAATTTGCAGTTGCTTTCCATGCTGCAGGCGGTTCACGACCATCACCATATATGTCATTAATGTTTGTCGATTCTGATTCATACCAATCAAGTTCTGCTTTAATATATTCTTCATTAGGCGTGCCAAAGATAGCAGGTTCATCTGCAATAAATGATGCTCCTAATACCTCAATCATATTTTGACCAGAACGATCTTTTATAAAATTACCAGCAACATATTCATGTATGAACATATCGCGCATATCGCGTACTGTCATTATCATTATTCTGATGCTCCATGCATTTCTTTATTTAAAAAGTTACGAGATTGATGTTGACCGTCCATCTTGCCACGAGAATATGAAACAAAGAATGATAGGTAATTGATTGCGTCTTTAGCCGAGTCTTCAAGAGATTCAAAGTTAACTTCTTGACCAGCTTCCATTGATTCCATAACAGAATAAACGCGTGTAATCTTTTGATGTACCATATCAATAATTGTTGCACAACCACGAGGATAATGATCGGCCTGACGAATGCGAGACATTTTATTTTGATAGTCATTAGACTTACGTACTTGTAGGTCTGCACACTCTTGTAATACTTTTAGCGATTCGCTCATTTTATTGCTCTCACATGATATGTATAGTATATTATAACACACAATCAAACAAATGTAAATAGGTATTGTTGCAAAAATACAACAATATTACCTATTTTTATAGACAAATTCAAGGGCACGGTCTGCCTCGACAACAAGCGGTCTGGATTCATACCAGTTTCCAGTTTCTATGTCAAGCTCTGAACAAAGCGCAGATATTTCATGAGCAGTAATAGGATAGCCTTTAGTGATTGCATTAGCGGCTATCGATACCATCAATCGATACATTGTACGATACCAACCAGTTTCTGAAATGCCTTTGTATTCTTCTACAAGTTTTCTGGAAACAAATGGGCAGTCACGATAACCAGACCAATTGAACTTCTTTGTATTGTTTTTAGCAAGTTGTTCTTTACGATATGAAATGATTTCGTGCTGCATGCTTTCTGGTAGTCTGTCTATAAATGATGTACCAGTCATTTGCTTTGTCACAAACGAGTGTTTAGCCATTAGTTCAGATGGAACAATAAAGTTGCCGCCTGAGTTAGTGAATATGAAGTTATTTGCGTTTTCATAGTCACCAGGGATATAATACATACGTGAAAAGTCTTTAACCTGTTTGTCGCCCATCTCGCCAAATTCACTGTTCAACGCATGCCAAAAATGTCTAATGTTTTCTGCAACAACAGCATAGGCCAACGGAAAAACAATACGGAACTTTGGTTTATCAATTGTGCTTGATGCAGTAGAATAACATACAAAGTAATAAGAACCATACTTAGCCAATAGCTCATCACGAAAATTATTTTCGTTCAGCACATGGTCATCGACATCTAGTGCAGCCCAACCAGCCCATGAAATAACATTCTTGTTTGCTCGTGTGGTATCTTCAAGATATATTGCTGGTGAAATAAGTTGAGCATCTTTCTTTGATTTACGTTTGATTGCAGAAAGACTATATAAAAGATGCTCGAACTCATTCCAGTTCGTAAAGCTCATTTGTTTATCCGTATACTTGTCATATATAGATTTGAATAGAGTTAAAGAATATACCATTACGATTTATCAAATAATGATGTTAAAAGACCATGATTACCTATATGTGATGGAGCTATCCAGCCATCAGGTTTAATCAAATCTGGAAGACCAAGCACATTAGGACGAGATGCCTTGACGCCAACAGTCTTTGCCATGTTTGCCACATGAACACGATTCCATGCAGTATTTGCGTTTACACCAAATGCATTTAGCGTGCCAATAGCAACCACACATAAGTCAATTAGGCCATCAACGATTTCTTCAGGATCTTTGTTCTTAACCGCAAGTTTTGTTTCAGCAAGTTCTTCATCAAGGAAGTTCATACGAAACTCTAGGAATGCAGTTAGCTTTTCAAGGTCATCTTTCGTAAACTTTTCATAAACCCAGTTGTTGACTCCATATTTAGAATGCATCTCTGCAATATTTTTTGACCAATCAGTCATTGTCATTATCCTTTTGTTGTTGTCGCTGTTGTTGTAAAAGCTCAATACCACGTTTAGTCGGTGTTGCAATATTTTGACCCATAAGCTCTTCACCGTATGAAAAGTTATTATAGTTTGCTACTACTAGGCCTTTACGATCTAGCCTAGCCGTTGATATAAAAATAGAAGTCAGCACAACTTGTGTATTAAATTGTTCATCAGTCAGAGCAGAGGTTCCTTCTGCAGCAGTTAGTATCAATGTCAATAAGACAGCATAGTCAGACGGCTTAGCCGGGTCTAATGTTAATTCTCTAAGTTCTTCTAATTCCATATCAGTTAATGGTTTAAAAAATTCAGAGCAATTCATCATTGGGTTGATTTGCAGTTTTGTTGCCAGTGCACGAATAGAAGAAGGCACCTCAGGTTGTTCAGCGATTCTAGTATAGTTAAGTCTATAAATGCTTACGTCATTATTATCCATAACATATTCCTCCAGTAGTATTATTATAACACATATTCGTTGTGATGTAAACCATTATTTGCATCAAGAGAAAAAGTCTTCAAGAGATACACTATTTTCATGTCGCCAGCCAACTGCATCAAGGATAGGCAGGATAGGCTTAAGAAATGCTTTTTCGAACTGTGTCTCATAGTCAATATACTTATGAAGTTTTAACTCAGGCGGTAAGTAACCAATATATGAAATAACATTTTGACGAACGGTATTTGGCATTTTAAGATAACAAAACTTTACTTTGTCCCCGTTACGAATAAGATCATTACGTTTATCCAGACCAGCAGATAGCACAGCATTGTTATATGTAATGGCACCACGAACATGAATGGGACAACCACTTTTAAATATTGTATTTTTGTCTGTCCACTTATCGACATCAGATACACCACGTGGAAACGATACTTGCTCTGGCGGCAGACTACAAAAGTAATCTTTAAATGATAAGATTGCTTTTTGTGTATTTGCCTCTGAGCCTGATATGATTACTTTGAATAATTGTTTTAGAGCATCACGACAGACAGAAGGAGTCGAAGATTTAATTGCTTCAATACCCATGATCTTTAGTTCAGGAACTGCATAACGAACACCTTCATTGTCATGCACGTTCAGAATATATCGCTTCTTAGCTGTCCAGATACCACGGTCTGCAATTGATTCACGTTTCATTTCCATACGTGCTTCATAACAGTTGAACCTATCAAACAGTTCGGCATATGAAACTTCTAATGCCTGACCAAATGTTTCTTCACATACCTTATCAAGAAAGTCAACAGGACTCTTAGGATTAAACTTATTGACCAGAGGACCAAAGTTAACATACAGAGAATTATGAACGCAAATATTATTACCAAAAAAGTTATGGTTATCTTCTACTTCAATATCATATACCCATTCTTCGCATACGCCTAAACACTCTACTACAAAGTTATCACTAAACTCTATTATAGGTTCAATATTAGAGCCAACTAAATTTATAATATTATGAATTTTAGGATTTAAATTAGTTGGCTTAATATCGCTTATTACTAGACTAGTTTTATCCTGAACTATAATTGAGTGATCTTCAGTGACTGTTACAGATTCTCCGTTTGAATTAGTAATTTTAAAAAGAGTCTTTTTTACTTTATGAGCCATTACATACTTTACAGGCTTATATTCTAGTACACCACTAGAACTAATTGAAGGTGTTAAATCTGGCGGCGTAATTTTAACATAGTCTTCATTATAATGATCTTCTTTAATTATATTTCCAGTACAAGAATCAAAGTAATCAGAAATACTTATTGACTTACCATTAACGTTTATTATGGTTGACCCAACGACAGAATCAGTATCAATGGCGACAGTATAGTCAATTGCTTTAGTTTTAAGCAATGAATTCATCTTAGCATTGACTGCTCGCTCTGCCCATTGAATAACCATTTGACCAGTCAGTGTAATTGCTTCAGCAATACGCAAGTCAAAGTACCTGAAGTATGCATTACCCATTGCGCCATAAAGAGAGTTCAGTAATAACTTAACGGACATCTGTTGAGTATCAAGGTTGATAATTTCATGCTCAAGGATTAGCCTGCGTTGTTTATCAGAACTATCAACGGTCTCAAGTTCTTGCTTAAGCTTAATCATTCGCTTTTTGATAGCCTTACGCTCATTGTAATACTTAACAATGATATCTGGAATAAAACCTTGCTTATCTTTTCTGAACTGAACTCCATTTACAGCAGTAGCATATGTAGGATCTTGTTCAGACATTCTGCCATTTAAACAAGTATCGACATCAAACTGACCACGACCATAATGATCAGAAATAGTTTCGGGCGACATATTCCACTGAACAATAATGTTAGGATACAAAGAGTTTAAGTCAAACGAACAGATCCATTCATGAATACCAACTTGTGGATCTTTGACATAACCGCCTGGGTAAGGTGCCTTAAAGTTATCCTTTGCTGGAGGAATAACAATGTTGCGAGAAGCTAAGTCTCGATAGATTATGCTTTCCCAGATACCAGTAGTACCAAACACGTCAGTATAGTTGACACCGCCACGATAGGCCATTGTCATTGCTAGAGTAATACAGCCAAGTTGTTCTTCTAGTCTATCAACAAGTTCAACGTCTTTGATGTTATATGATATGAATTTCTGAAAATTAGTTTCATATAGTTCATGCAGAGATGATACCTCGTCATATGATAATTTGTTTTCACCTAGCACAACATATGCAATATGGTCTAGTTTGTATGATTCTTGAGGACCATAAGTCAACACACCAAACTTTTGGAACAAGTCATAATAGTCTAGTTGTTGAATACCATACAGTTCATATGCATCAAGTTTTTTACCTTTGATTGCAATTTGACGATAGTTAACAATTTCCCACGGTGAAAGTTTCTTAGACATGTCTTCACCCATCACTCGTGTAATACGATTGACAAGATAAGGTATATCGAATAGACGAGTATTCCAACCAGTAACAATATCTGGTGTATTGTTAGGGCTATGCCAAAAGTCTAGGAAGTTAAGTAAGAGTTTAATTTCATCATCACACTTAGTATATACGATAGCTGAGTCTTTAATATCAAACTCAGATGTATCATAGTCTTGAGTACCCCAGACATAGTATGTATTATCTTTGCTTAGCTTTAGAGCAATGGAAATGACAGGATACTTTGCATCTTCAGGAAATGGAAACCCATCTTTTGAGTAGACCTCAATATCAATTGTACCAATGTTAACTCTTTCGCGGCTGAAGGAATCAATTGTATTTGGAAACTTATCATGAATGTATTGAGTGGTATAGTTTGTGTTGCCATAGACTTTGAAATTATCTACATCTTTATACATAGCAATGAAGTCTTTAGCATCACGCATTGTATCAAACTCACGTGGCTCTACTGGAGTACCATCGACTGAATGATAACCAGTAGGTTTATTTGTTTGAAGGTATAGCGTAGGAGAGAATTTAATCTTACGTGCAACTGATGTACCAGTACCGTCATAACCACGATACAGGATGTTGTTGCCGTACCTATTTACACAAGTATAAAAACCGTCGTTCATCAGTAACTCCCATAACAATATAATATTATAACACAGTTCTTACAACTTGTATACTAAAATATGATCTTTTTCTGTGCTGGTGTTACAATTTTGGTATACATTTCACGATACTTTGATGCTAGTTCCTCGACTGGTTCGGTAAAGAACATGACATCTTTTTCTTTAAATGTGATACCAGTTTCTGGGATTTGTGAATATGGCATAAATGGTGCAAGGCCAAGTGAGTTAGCTTGTGTCGGAATTAGGACCGTAATATCTTTTACAAAGTAATCGCCGCCTTCAGTTTTAGCCACATCACCAATCAATTCTTCGCCAGAGTTAAGTCTAAATAATTTAATGTTACTCATAATATTTTCCATGATTAGGCGCGGATCAGAATTGATCCGCGGTATGTCAGTATTACTTATTAGTCAGAGCCAGGGCCAAATACTTGTTCGCCTGTTCGATAAATATTACTTGATGTAAATTCAGATACAGTTTGTGCCTCATCATCTTGAATATCAATCTTATATGATTTGTTTTTTTCTGGAATGATTTTTTCTAACATGATTTTTAACATGCCATTGAATAAACCAGCATTTTTAACAACAACATTATCATTAAGCGCAAATTCACGAGTGAATGCTCTGTTAGCAATGCCTTCATATAACATAGTACCAGCCGGTGTAGACTTATCAACATTACCGCGAACTGAAAGTTTGTCACCATCAATTTGAATTTCAAGTTGGTGTTTATTAAACCCTGCAATTGCTAGTTCAATAGCATAAGTGTTTTCACCAATCTTTTTAATATTGTATGGCGGATAGTTTGATATGTTTTTAGTTAAGTCTTGATGTAGCTTAGTTAATTGATTAGCATAGCCAGCATAGCCATCATAACCAATAAAGAATTTCTCAAAGTCTTTTACAGTGTTGAATGAATTTATAGTATTCATAGTGTGAATGCTCCTATTAAGCGAGTTTTAGTTTAAGTTAACGATACCCATTAGGCATATCGAATTTCCTGCGTACCGAATACAGGGACATCATATCGTTGTGTCGGCAAACGTTTCCTAAGGTAGGGGAAATCTTCTAAAGGCATATGAACGAATATCTTCACGACCTAGTAATGTTTCTTGATCATTCCATTCGACTAGTTCGAACCCATGACGCTTTGCCCATTCAATAAAACCGTTATGTGTAAAGTACCATATATGTTCTCCTGGGCGATAATGTTTAGATTCTTGTACAGTATCTCCAGATTTAAATAGCGGTATTGATGCAAAGAACCACTTATCAACATTATTTAGTAAAGCAGTTGGATTTGGAATATGTTCAATTGAGTCCCAACATGTAATTGCATGTGCACGATCCTCATATGGATTTTTGAATCTGTTATTAGCGTATAACCATTGGTTTGCGCATTCATTTACGTCAAAACCATAGCAGTTAATTTCACTAACAAATAGACCACCGCCAATTCCAATATCAACTATATTTGCGCTTTTAGTATGTTCTTTGACTAAGTTAATACGAGCACTAGTAAGATCTTTACCCATGTCTGACTTATCATATTCTAAATATTTATCCCAATAGTCTCTATCATAATCAATTGGTTCTACTGGATGGTAACCCATGCCAAGCTCTGGCCACCATATAAAATTATCTTCGTAACCAATCGGTAAACTTCTGTTCATAATTACTAATTTCCTTGTTACAGTCATGTCTCATATCTATACACCTGCAAAATTTATCTGGCATTGCAAATGCAACACTATTCTTTTGACGATACATAATTGCTTCTGGTGAATTGAACATGCCATGACCGCCTAATACAATCCATGCCGGATTGTTATAACATAGACTAGCAGGAACAATCCAACCAACGCCGCCTACTGTATATCGTGCAGACTGTGTCAGAGCTAACAATTCTTTTACGCCTAACTGACCATCATGGAACTTTATATCTGCATAAGGTTCTGGACTGACTAACCATTCGTCAATCATATTTATATCTCCAATAGAGATAATTTTAATGCCTATGTCTTTTAATATTTCAGCAGACCGTGCAATGTACTCAGGCTTAGGATTCCTTGCAGAATTAAACCATTCTTTACGTTCAGTTGATGGTCTAATTAATGCATATTCTCCAAGGTCTTGAATCCATGGAAATTCTGATCTAAAATCTGGTAAGTCAAAGCGTGTAGCCTTTACTCCAAATGATACTGCTAACTCTTTTCGAATTCCACGAAAACCTATAGGCCTACTATAATGGATTTGTTTAACATTTTTAACTTTGTCTAGCTCAATATCTTCCCAGACAATATTAGGATCATCTTTTAAGACATTCTTTGCCTGAGTTCTTAATTTAGTATTTGGTCGAATATACTTAACATTTTCTAGGCCTTGATATATTTGTGGCCATGCTGTCTCAAGATACACGTCTTCTTTGATATTTTTAATAAAGGCTCGTTGATAGATATTATCTCCGAGTCCTTTCATACCACGAATGTACATTATCTTGGTTGATGCGAAGGAACAGATCCAATATTATACTTTGGGCAAAGTTCCCATTCATCTTTTTCACGAAATGATATGACTTTAATTTGTCGAAGAGGGGCACGATTTTCCATACGTTCTGCAGATACAGCAGTCAATAAACCCCAGTCAGATAACAACGTTGTAATGGTATTACGACGTTGTACATCATTTTCTAAAAGGTTTGATGGTTTACCGTCAAGTAAAAACAATTCTTTAAAGTGTACAATAAAGTATCGTCCTTGTTTATGAAGAATATGACAAGACTGATATAGTTTGTTTTCTTTACGAGATGCTACACCAATTCGTGTCAGAGTTTCTTTAATCTTTAAAAAATCATCAGGCTCATTGAGCACTACCTCTAACATCATTTCTGGTACCCAGTCGATTGGGTCTAAGTTATTTTGATTGTCCACCTTTATACATCCTATTTTTCAATTCATCGATTTGATTCTGGTTTAGCAACGATAACACTTGTCGTGCTTTCTCATTACTATATCCATAATATGCTTTAACGGTTTCAAACTCATCATTACTTATAAGTTTGTCCCATTTAGAAAACCGTTTACGTTTCCTAATAGTATTTATATATTTCATAATTTAATAAGTTATAGAAGAACGTAAACGTAAAATTTCAGAAGCTAATAAAGGAAAAGATAGAGGGCCTAGGGGGCCAAGGTCAGATGAAACAAAAAATAAAATGAGTAACTCTGCTAAAAATAGACCTTTATTCAATTGCTCAGTTTGTGGAAAAGCTGTTCAAAAGCAAACTCTTGCATTATATCATGGTATAGACGGATCTAAATGTAAACTATCCGCCGCGGAATAGTTTTGCCTTTATTACATTAATTTCATTTGTGTTTAATATTGTTAAAGCTTGTCGTGCTTTCTCATTACTATATCCATAATATTCTTTAACAGCTTTAAATGAATCTATTATTTCAAGTTTGTCCCATTTAGAAAAACGTTTACGTTTCCTAATAGTGTTAGTTAAAAAATCAAATTGAAGTTTGTTATCTAGTTGATGATATCTATTCATTTCGTTAGCAAGTAATACGGTATCAGAGAAGTATGACAGTGAACGATTGATGATATATGCATTGTATGATTTTTCTGCCAGATCATCAACCATCAAGTCTTTTTTAGTATAGTTTATTGAGTTTAAATAGTCAAATGGGCTCATGATTATACTACCTTAACTAACATACGAGTCAGGCCTAATAAATCAATAGATACGAGCAAGAGGTAGTTAGCCAGCATCCCAAAAGACTTCCTAGTATAAGAAGACCAAGCATACAAAGCGCAGCCCATGATCCAAATAGGATATAAAATGAGCAGTGGTGGGTTGGGGACCGTGACAGCCATTGTAATGCTACAGCCAATAGAAATACCCCAAGCAAGTAGCTCAATAATAAACCTAGTGGGGTAAGATATATAGTCATCACGTATCCATTTAAAAGTATTTCGTACTACATTTGGTTCGATCATCATAATATAAGGTTCTCATAGTTTTAAGAAATTGCTATCACTAGACTTTGCATTCTCATAACGTCAATTGCAATGTCATGAATAGGGTTATGTGGAATAAAGACTTCTTTTAGTTCTGGTGGTATAAATCCATGTTTAAGACCAGAGCCGAACGATAAGCCTTCGATCATTGAGCGGCTATCACGAATGTTCCACCATTCAAATGGATCTGTCTTATTTACTGCAGCTAATATTGATTCAAGAAAAGGCGGATCAAATGTGTTACCTCTGGTATAGATCTTTTTTGGTTTGCCAAATGATAACAAAATATCATGTAGTTCTTCTAGTGGAATATCTTGGTCAGATGGTTTTAATAACTGCTGTGCTTCTTTACTTTGTTCTGACCACCACTTAAGAGTATCTTTATCAATAAGGCGGCCATACTTATTGACTTGCTCTGCTACATTAAATTTAATCAGTTTGGCAGATTTTAAAAGCTCGTTATATGTATATGGATCTGTAGTATAACGAGATTCGCTAAAGGGCAACAATGCTAGACATACTACAACAGAATTAGCTGGAGTCTTGCCTAGAGTTTCAAAATCATAAATCAAACAATTATTAGTCATATCATTTCCATTCAATTGAAGCCATTAGCTCTGTCATACATGCCACAACATTTAACTCATGATCAGCCACAAATGCGTTTTTAAACTGATAGTCTGCCAAGATCAATACAATTTGTGGTACAGACTGAGGCTGAACATAGTCTAGCATTACGTCATATACTTTACGAAAGATTGCTTGTGGTTCGACATCAATGTTTTCGACAACCCAGCGTCGCATAACTTTAAAGTCTTTATCTTTCAGAGACTTCATTAATACCTTGACATTATCTTCTGACATATTGACAAGTACACCAGAATCGATCTTACCAGATATTGCATAACGCTGGCATTCATTTAATATACGGCGCCAGTCTGGAAAATGCTTTTCAATCAATTTAGCTAGAGCTTGTGGCTCAAAGATTACATTTTCTTGAGTAAGAATTGTACCTAACCGTTTGAAAAACTCAGATGCCATTTTTGGTTTTTCTGCATTAGGTATACCAAACTCATATACAGAACATCGTGAATGGAGTGGTGTAATGATTCGATTCTTAAAGTTACAAGTCAGAATAAATCTGCAGTTCTGAGAGAATTCTTCAATAAAACCACGAAGCGCTGGTTGTGTTGAGTTAGGGTTTGTATAGTCGGCCTCGTCAAGAATGATAACTTTATAGCCACCAGATAACGATATAGTAGAAGCAAACTGTTTAATTTTACCACGGAGAGTATCAATATTACCTTCTTCTGAGCCGTTGATAAGAATATAATCTAGACCAAGTTCATTACATAGCGCTCGGGCAACTGTAGTTTTCCCTACGCCAGCAGTACCAGAAAACAGCATGTTTGGCAGTTCACCAGTCTTTAAGATTTCAGAAAATGTATCTTTGATTGACTTTGGTAAAATACAATCAGCAATACGTTGAGGCCTATAACGTTCGACCCAAAGGAATTCATTTCTCATTTAATACTCTCCATAATATATTATAACACAGTTTCATATACTTGTAAATCATTTACCCTTTTGATTTGCCACGACTCCGCCAAAGGTGACTATCTGAAGCCATACCATTGCTAACCATGTCCAGAAAGTTATTTCAATTGTCAAAGCAAAAATTGTATTAAGCGACATGATTGTTAACATCGGCACAAAAATAACGGATAATACAAATAGTGATAATATTAAAATGTTTTTAATAACGGCTATCATGCTTATTCCTTAGGAAATTATTGCAGTGTAAATATCTTCTACATCAGAGAATTCATTCTTAACTTCATTTAAGTTTTGCTTATGGTATACTGTTGCAACCTTACGCATATACTTTTTAGGAAGTTCAAATGTTTCCTCTAGCATTGCTAATGACTCTTTAATGTATTCGCGTTCTGATTCAATTCTGCTCATTGCACCAGAGATTTCACGCATAGAAGCTTGTACTTTTGCGCGGTCATCTGGTGACGTAGGGATCACGACATTAATAGACATTGTTTACTCTCCTGATTCATTTAAAAGTTGAGCAGAATCAGTTGTTGATTCTGGTAGTGATTCTTGCTCTTTTGGAGCATTAGCATTTAAGAATGTAGCAAATCGGTTACGAAGACCGCCTACTGCTTCTAGCTCTGATCCTTCAAATGCACCACGTTTTGTTACGACATCGATAACCTGAACAGTAGCCTGAATATCATTAATACTAAGTTGTACTTGTGGGGTTGTTTCTGTTGACATAATATCTCTTTATTGACCTACGGTTGAGTTTTTCTCCAAAGCAATGTAGTAGGTTACATCGCCTGCAGAATTAGTAAAGCGTGAAATTAATTTATTTGAGATTGATACTGTATATGAATCATGAATTACTTTAAGGTTATTGATATTAAAGATGAATGAAAAGACTTCATTTGGTTTAATATTAACGTTATCAATTTCTAGTTCAAATGAGTTTGATGTTGCATCTTTAGTATCTGTTGCTTTGACAATAATCTTTTTGTCTTTGCCATTTGTAATAACAATGTCAGATACATCAAGAGGACCTGCTGCCTTGCGTAACGAAAGAAGATCTTCTTCAGTAAGAACAAATTCTAAGTCAACAGTAGGCATAACAATATCACGTGACGGATATGCACTACTTAAAATATTTGTATCAGAAAAGAAGTACTTTACTGACCGATGTGAATCGACAATTGATACTGATGTCATATCATCAGAGAAGCGTAACTCAGGAGCAGAAAACATACCTACGACACTAAGGAATTTATTCAGATCATATACGCCAAATTCTGTGGGAAATGATTCAGACACTTTGGCCAAGGCCATAATGTTTTTGCTTTCTGACAGTGATTTGATTGTATTACCTTCTTTAAAGATAATGCTAGCATTGATTGCACTAAAGTTTTTAAGAATTTTGATTGTATCTTCGCTAAGTTTCATAAGTAAGTTTCCGTTTAAAATAATATTATAACACAGTTTTAGGATTTTGTAAATCTTTTTGTAATAAAAATAACACAGAACACGCCATGTGAGCTAAATGGTCTATACCAGTCTCTGGGTCATGTCGTTCACCTTGCATATAACTTGAAAAGTGACGCATCAATGCAGCTTGGTAACGTGTCTCATCAACATATTGCCAGTTATGACGATCATACTTTTTTGCGCCATAGGTCAGTACCTTAACCACTTCATCAAGAGCACCAAACGGGACTAATGAATAATCTAGTTTATCTTGGTCATGTTTAATCCCTACGGTCATTATGCTAATCCTAATATTTCGTCAAGAATAACTTGACTTGCTTCAGTATCAGATTTTATATTTTCATCTGGTGTAACAACCGATGCATCAACCTTTGAATAAAGATCAATAAAGGCTTCACGTGTATCAGTATCAAACCGATTGACACAAAGTTCAATTGCCTTTGAACGTTTCTTAAAGATAGAAAACGTCTGGATAATATGGCAAATACGGCGAGTAGAAATTAGCTCATCAAGACCACCATCTTCAAATGTTTTACGAATTGTGTCAGACCATGTTGCTAACAGAGTTGCAAATGTTTCATCAAGACAATCAAACTTCTTCATATGATTTAAAATGATTTTCTTTTCGATGGCCATTGTAGGGTATGGTTGCTCAATCGTAACCACAAACCGCTCAAGGAAAGCTTCGTCAATAATATTAGCAGTAACGAATCGACCATCTTCTGAGCCTTTACCTTTTGTGTTAGCCGTAGCAATAATGTTGAAGCCTGCAGAAGGACTAACCATTTCACCAGTCTTTTTGATTAATACTGGTTTACCTTCAAGCACCCCTTGCAGACACATAATTTTGCTTGAGCCACGGTCAATCTCATCAATCAATAATATAGCACCAGTCTCCATTGCTTTAATAACAGGACCTTTATTAAATACGGTCTCACCATCAATCAAACGGAAGCCGCCAATAAGATCGTCTTCATCAGTCTCTGGCGTAATTTGTACACGAATGTAAGAACGTTTTAATTTAGCGCATGCCTGTTCAACCATTACAGTCTTACCATTACCAGACATACCAGTGATGTATGTAGGATAAAAGAAATTACAACCTATAATAGTTTCAATAGTTTTATAGTTACCCCATGAAACAAAGTATAAATCTGTTGGCGGTACAAACACTGAATCATTTAAGATTGATTGTAATTTTTTAGGTGGTTGCATATCAGAAGTTGTCACTTGTGCATTATGTTGTTGTTCTGGGAATGGCAGAAGTACTGCCTGCAAATTATATATACCACGAGATTTTTTTGGTGCATCTTTAACAAGTCGGTACACTTCACCAGCTGGTATATCAATCGATTTTGCGACAGTCAGTAACATTGACAATTTAAAGTCAGTAGTGTCATTGAATCGTGCAGTAAGTTCAGATACTAGGGTTTGTTGTAATGGTGTCATGATGTAGATTCCTATTCAATAGTTAATTATAACACATTTAAAAAGATTTGTCAATAGTTATGCAATTATTTCTGTAAATTGTGTTGCAAAAATGCGACTATTTTTCTTGCCACTAGCGTATTTCTTAAATGCTCTAGTAATATCTGCGGTTTTGGCATCATCGTCAACGTCAAACTCACTAATGGTGGTATCAAACAATGATGAACTAAACTTCATAATAAACATACGTTTAAAGCCTAACACATTGTCATATGACGCATAACCTTTGTCACGTACCTGTTTACGAGAATTATCAAAGACCTCTGCATTCCATGACCTATTGATATGTGCTATCTTTTTATTAAATTCAACTGCACGATTAGCAATAAAATAACCAATAGGTACAACACCAGGATATGTACCAAGATGAGCAGTAAGTTTTTCAAATGCATCTTGTTCTGATTCTACTGAAATATAGGCACCATCAATATTTAAGATAGTAGAATCAAAACGAATAGCATGACCACGCTTACCATCTTCATTCATTGCGAAAACAGAAGAAGGGTCGCCATCAGTAAGGATTGGCACAATTACTCGCTGAAGATTATGTTTTGCTTTAAATCGTTTAACCAACAATGGCATTGCAGTCATAACCTCAACAATAGGTGTACCGTTCAATCTTTCTAAATCAGTTGTAAATACAAAACTACAAGTCTGATTAAATAAAAATCTAAATCCTTTTTTATAATCTGCATTGCTTAAAGAAGAAGATAGTACTTGTACAACACGAATATTCTCATGACATATTGTACTTCGTAATGTGCTTAACCCACGGTGATTATAATATGTCGTAAATGTATATACATCAAATGGAATTGATACTTTTTTACAGAACATTGATAATATCAATACTTGTAAAATAACATTATCAATGCTACCAGACATAGAACCAGACTTATCAATAAGCATAATCATGCCATGACTTTTAGCATCTGCAAGTGTGGTTATTTTTAAAAATATGTCTTCAGATAATTTGTACTGATGTAACTTAGACATATTTAAAGAACCAGTATTTGATACCTTTGCTCGAGTATATTGATATGCAGCCTTACGTGTCTCAAATTCTTTTGCCATAACATTGACAAGTCTAGTGTTATCTTTGACAAATTTATTAAATTCATCAGTATGTTTTTCAAACACTGAAGTTATAAGTGTTTCGTTACGACATGCATCTAGTTGAGCATATGTCGTAATCATAGCATCAGTCTGATCTTTATTTAATCCAGAAATTACAGTTGGAATATTGCCTTGTTCATTACGTTCAACAATTTCAGATTCCATCGACCGATATGCATCATCAGTCGATGTATCTAGTTCGTCAACTACTTCTTGTTCTGAATCTGCTTTATCAGCTGATCTATCTTCCGACATATCAGCCATGCTCTCATTCTCATTAGGTTCGCCCATTGTAGTAGATGATCTATTAGGCGAGCTATCAGAGTTGCTTTCGCTTGCGTCATCTTGTCCGTCGGCTGGTTCACTGTCTGATTCAGATGCTGAATATGTTTCTCCTGTTTCGGTTGTGGTTGAACTGGAGCCTTTTTCTTTACGACCGTTTTCTTTACGAGTGTCTTTTGATTGCTCATTTTTTTCCTTTACATAATTGTAAATGGCTCTGCAGCAAACAATAACATCTTCCCACGTTTCACACGCATTAGCCATATCGACAAAGACTTGTTCTTCTTTACTGTATGCGATATTTATATTATCGCATAACTTTGATTTTAGGTTTAATCGATTCATAAAGCTCATTGCTTGTACATCTCGACCTTCAATCTTAAAAAAGTCAAGTGAATACATGTGCGCATAACCGCCCCTAAAAGATCTGACAAGACCTGGGTACTTACGTTGTATCAATTTCTCAATGCGAATGTCTTCAATAATATTGACAAAGGAACGAGGTATTCCAGGTATTTCTGTAGTGGCATTGTGCCAGCCTTCAGACGGAGTATACAGTGCATGACCAACTTCATGACCAATCAAAAGATCATAAGTATCTTTGTTAAGTTCTTTCCATAGAGGAAAATACAATATACGATTGTCTACATCAAACGATGCAGTATCATAATTGCCATGACGTATCGATATGTTTTCATTAGCTAACAATTTTGCAAGTAACGATTTTGATTGTGTATACATAGTTGTTCCTCTTGAAATTATATTATATACCAAAATCGTTACGATGTAAACAAGTTTTTTCACTATTGTTGTAAAAATACAACACTATTATCCTCGAGTTGTCACCATTGTAGAAAAATTCTGATGTTTCTTAAATTCAATCTTGCTTCTGAACTTACCGTCTAGGACATCACCCTTATGAGATATAATAAAAACATTAGTATCGTTTTCAACTGTATTAAGAATCTTCATAAGATTCTCGACACCTTCTGCATCAAGAGATGCATCAAGTACTTCATCAAGTATAAGCAAATTAGTAGATGCAGAGTTTTTCATTCTGGCAATTTGTCGCCATGCAAATAATAGTGCTAAATTGATTCGTTGCTTTTCGCCTTCAGAGAATGATGAATAGTTAAAATCATCGCGATGCCGTGATCGTATAATTTCATTAAAGTTTTCGTCTAGGTGAAACGATACAAAGAAATCTAGTACATTCAAATATTTGTTAATCAATGTATTCATTACTGGCAAATATTCTTTAATAATTTTTGTTTTAATACCAGTATCCTTAAGCATTTCTGATACGACATCAAGATAGGTTTTTGATTCTAACATCTTTAGCCTACGTTCTGACAATATATCGCGCTCTTCAATAAAATCTTGACATTGTTGATTTGCACGAGATAAGTCACTATCTTCAGAGCTAATAAGTTCAATTTCAGTATTGATTGACTTAATTTCATTTTGTAGTCTAGTGATACCAGAATTGTTTGTGTGAATTTCAGAATTGCTTTGACGTATAAGAACTGCTAGTTCGTTAAGTTCGTTAAGTTCGGTATCAATAGTTTTTATTTCGGTTTCTACCGATGTCATTGCTTCGCGCAGTGTTTTTGCTTTATCTTTAGCCGTACACATTTTATGTTCACGCGTGTCTTCTGTTATCTCTTGAGTACAAGTAGGGCAAGTATTGTTATCTTCATAGAACTTAGCAGTAGTAACCACATCAGATATTTGACGCATAAACTGAGCTTGATATTGACTAAGTTTAGATTTCTTATTACCTAATGATTTTAAGGAATCATCAAGACCATTATTAGTATCGGCCACAAAATTAGACAATGATTGATTCAGGGTCTGAAGCTGGTCAATTTCTACCTTAATATAATCAATCTTTTCTGTCTTTTGCTTTAAATGAGTTTTATTAATTTCTGTAATATCGCGTATATGATTCTTTTGCATTGTCAATTTTTCTTTGACTAATTCAAGGGCATACACAATAGACGTAATGTCTTCTTTAAGACGCGATAGTTTTTCTTTTAAGATACTATTCATTTTACCAAAAATTTGAATATCTAAAAGATCTTCAATAACTTCTCGTCTGGCATATGTTGGTAACTGCATAAACGGAATAAAAGAAGAGGAACCAAGTACAATGATCTGATGAAAAGATTTGTGGTTTAACTTTAAAATATTTTGCTCTAAATGTTTTTGATAGTCACGAGCCTGAGCTGCCTGATTAATCAGCGCACCATTTTGCCATATTTCAAACTTAACTGGTTTAATACCACGAATAATTTTGAAGTCATGATTAGCCACAGAAAATTCTGCTTCAACGATGGCAGCTTTATTATTTATAGAATTGACTAGTTGATTCTTGTTGACGTTTCGATGTGCCTTACCAAATAACACAAATGACAGAGCATCTAACATAGTTGAATTATGTGATACCAACCCATTAGCAAAATATTCTTTTACATCTTCTACTTGTATATCATATAAGTCTTGACGAGTTTTTAAAATTTTATGTTTAATAATTTTGGTTGGACCATTTGAATTAAATAAAAAATTACCAACATATAAGTCTTTTGTTTTTACCCATGCACAATCATTGCCTAACATTAAATGGTCTGGTGATGTTTTTATATGCTCGCCAGATTCTGTTTTAATGCTATGAACTATAGAATTTTTTGCAGTAATTGCAGCACCCTCAATTTTTTTATAACCAAATCTAGTTTTTACTTTAATAGTGCCAATAAGTTCTGGATACTTTGCATAGAAAGAAGCGATATCACCGACAGTAGTTTTCATAATGTATTACTCATATTAAAATATTTTCTAAAAAAGATTTATAATCTCGCTGATGCCATAATATCTTAGCATTAAATGTTGATTCTTTGTATTTCATTTTTTGTACATAAACATCAATGGTTAGGAAAGATGTTTTAAATATAATTGCTTTATTTCTTCTGATTCAAATTCTACCTCTATTTCAGTAAGTTTATCAACACATTTGCCTGCGCCGTTTTCTCCTACAATTAATGTACTAGGCGAACGGTTTAATGATACTTCAGTAAATGCATCTCCAGTAGATAAAAAGTTTTTCCATCTGATAGTCTTAAACAGTACCATAACTAAATAATCTCCTCATTTACTGCTTCGACATATATTTCACGCATAAAGGCTTTCATACGATTTTTATCTAGTTCAGTATCAATTGCATCAACATACGAATCTAGCAGAGCAGTAGTATCTTCAATTGAGATGCTGTCATCAGAAACATTCTGACCTTGAAACTCTTCAAAAGTTTCTGCTACCTTAAATTCATGTGTATCGACCTTAAGTATCTTATCAACAAATGTATCAAACAAATATGGGTCAGACTTATTGACTACCACAAGCTTGACAAACTTTTGTACTAAGTTACTTAGATCATATTGTTCATTATAATCCATTTTACGATCATCGTAAACAATTTTTTCAAATAAATTTAAAGTATTTTGTACTGGTGTTAATAATCGTGTAGTGGTATCAATAATATGAAAGTATTTAGGATCATGAGCATCTGCCCAAGTAAATTCCATTTGAGCACCAAGGTAACTAATATTGCCTTGTGTCGACTTAGTATGGAAATGACCAGTCAGTACAGTTTCAAATCTATCGAATGCCTCAGTACCCATGCCATGAGTATTAATTACACCTTTCATAAGTTCAAACCCGTTCAACTCTAGATGAGCGCCTACCCATGATGCATCGCAAGAACTTAAAAACTTCATTGTGTCATGATAGTTTTCATTATTAATCCAAGGGACTAGAGCAATACGAAGACCTTCATAATCCATCACAGTTGGCTTCATAACAATATTTACATTGTTAGTATAGTAACCCATCAGTTCTTTTAGAGAACATAACTCATTCGTTGATTTGTAAAATACATCATGATTACCAGGGATAATATCCATAGTAATACCTTCTTTCTTTAAGACATTCAAAAAGCAACTACGATTAGAGTTCAGTGCCTTAAAGTTAATATACCTACGATGATCATAATAGTCGCCAAGGTGGATAATGTTTTTAATATTATGTTTCTTTAAGTATGGAAAGAATACTTGGTCGTAGAACCTTTCCTGATATTCAATGAAAATATCTGATGAGTTACGTGCACCACAATGTGTATCATTAATAATTGCAATTTTCATGTTGTTATACCATAAACAGTTCAATGCCCTTCTTTGTTTTTTCTTGAGCAATAATGGTTTTCATTTTAGTATCTGCCATTCTAACTCGGTCAATTCTATCACGCAAGTAATCAACAAATGGTTGGTTGATAGCAGCATCATATTCGCTTAACGAATCAATTTGCATAAGGTCTTCAACAGAAGCCATTTCAATAAAACGAAATTTGATTTCTTGTTGTTTCTTTTCCTTTGCAAGTCTTCTTAAGAATGCATAGAAACAAATTTGAGTAAAATATGAGAATGCATTAGGAGTACCAGTTCTAGTAGCTGCATCAATATTATAGTTTAAGATTGCACGAAGGCAATTCTCTACTCCGTCCATTACCATTTCTTCACGATAGGTATATCGTATGAAGTTTGATTTATGTGACAGCCCTTCAGATATTTTTAAAAAGGATAGCGCAATATAGTCAGGAACAATCGGAACTGGTTTTTCTTGTGCCTTTGCCAGATTAACGCTTTTGACATAATCAACAACAGCTAGTGAGAATTCTTTATTGTTGACATAGTTGACAGGTTTTTTTGCTATCATTGTGTGTACTCCGCATAAGTGTATTATATATTATACAACAGTTTCACATAAATGTAAACAACTAAAATAATTGTTGACAGATCTTGAAAAATGGTATATAATAATAACTATGGTTCGGCGGGGGAATATACTAGATTAGTACAAACCAATATTACTACAATTATTATCGTGCTATCAGTTTGCACTAGTATATTATTGTTAACAGATATATGAATATAATAACTACTATGGTTTGGAAAGGGAATATACCAGACTAATGTATTGTCGGTCGTATATCTTCAATTGATTCAATATCATATTCAGAATCATCGTCGTCGTATTCATCAATATTTATATCGTTGAACTCATGTTCAGTACTTTCAGTATCAAGACACATACGAATGTATTTTTCCTTAACATTATTCGAGCATTCAGCAAATGATATAATATGCATTTTAGATAGACCACATATATTTGATTTAGCTAACGGATGCCAGTCAGTAAAGTAGAATGCTTGCGAGTCCTTATCGGCCATATTATGTAATTGCATTGCATTGGAGATTAGAATAATATCCTTATCGTCCTTTGTTACATATGATATGATATCTTCGCCTGAGGATAATTTAAAGTGCCTAATATCAACATCATCTAGTCCTTTCACAGTGCTACCTCATATATTTTATAGGTGAAACGTTCTTTTGTATATATTTGAATTCTTTGTGCAGAATGTTGTAGGGTATAGTTTTTATGATTCTTATAATGAAGATCATCTGCTATATCATATAACACCGTATCACGACCATCATCAGATTTTCTTAACCCACGACCAATTGATTGTAGGACTCGAATTTGCGACTTTGATGGTGATGCAAATATAATATTATGTATATTCCGAATATTGATACCCGTAGAAAATACACCAGCAGAAGCAACAATAATAGCATTCTTTTCTGTTTCGACAATACGTCTAAATGCTTCACGATCATCGACTGGTGTTTCGCCTGATACATAAAATACTTTACGCCTTTCATGCGCTCTTTCGGCTATCATATTATATAGGGGTTTACCTTGCTTAACCACATATTGAAACAAGACTAAAGTATTTCCATCTTGATCTAATGCCAGATTAGATATAAACTTATTACGCGGTTCATGTTGAACAATAAAATCAATTTCATCTTGATATGTTGCTTTTTTTAAATTAAAGCAATGATCATTATGATACTTCAATAACAATATATTGATTTTAAGTTTAGCAAGATCACCAGCATCCATCAATGTCTTTGTTGTCGTTACATAATAACATGGACCGAAGAGTCCTTCAAGAACTAACTTATGAGTCTGAGCCCCGTCTAATGTGCCGGTTGTACCAAAACGATATTCGGCGTCTTTCATCTTTGTCAGTATTGATGTGAGCGACTTAGCTTTAAAGTTATGAGCCTCATCGCCAAAGACTGCACCAAACTGAGAAAACCATTGTTGTGGTAGTTTATATATTGACTGCCATGTAGAAACAATAATTAGTTTTTTAAGATCTAACTTTTCTTTACCAGAATATATCATATGGCAGAGTTCATCACTATCAAATGACTTATCAAATGTTGCATAGTCTTTAAAGTCAGTACACATTTGTTGAACAAGAGAAGTAGTTGGCACAATCACTAAAATCTTTTTGTCATTGTTCTCTAAGTAATATCTAATCAGTAAGTAAATAATTAATGACTTACCAGAACCAGTCGGTGATATTAACATTGATTGTTTATTTTGCAGTCCTTCTTGAACTGCGCGTATTTGATAGTCACGAGCCTTGATGACTTTACCATTAGATGCTAGTGGTATTTTATCGATAAACGACATATCAACCGTACCATCAATTGAGCCTGGGTAACCATAATAACTGTCATGTTCTACTTCAATAGAGTATTCACGACCTTCTGCATTTGCAAATTCTTGAAGATATTTAAACAGACCGCTATACAATTCACGAGTTCTTGAATCATATAACCTAATCTTGCCGTCCCACATCTTGTTCTTATATGACGGCATAAATTTATAGCCTGGCACATAAAAGGTAAAAAAGTCCGTAAGCTCATTCATAACAGAAGGAGATGCTTCTACATATAAGTATGCATGATTCTTTTTACGAACTTTTATTATATCCACTTTATCCACCAGATGTAAATTGACGCCATTTAATTATATTTGAAATACTTTGATGTTTCCATTTTAAAGTTTCCATTATTTCAGATAAAGTTTCTACTAATGTTTTAAGGTATTCAATTATACCTTGAGCCTGTTGAATATGAATATCACTATTATAGAAATAGTCCATATCGCCTTTCAATACTTTAAGACCAGATAGTGGATCATAGCCCCAACCACGAGCATCAATTTCAGTCTTTGACATTTTTCCATTATACCAAAGCCATTTATCTTTTAGTAGTACCTTAAACTCCATTTCTTTTTTCTTAAGCTGAAGTTTTGTTACAGATAACAATTCAAGGTACTTTGAATGTAACTTTGCAGATTTGATTGTCGTATCATCAAGATGCATTTCATCAATTACATTATCTTTTTTCCACATTTCTAACACATCATCTAATTTCATCATATTAAATTTTTCCAATAATTGCGTTCATCATCCATTTATTTTTTTCGTGAGCGGCTAACCTAGAAGTCATCAGGTCTGATATATCATATGCAGTAAATCGTTCTGCCTCTACATATGTTGTTTTAATCAAATCAATGACCACTTTGTTGTCGTCAACTAGATTATATATCATAGTATCAAACGAGCTATTTGGTTCGTTATCACATTCAATTTTTGAATACTGTGAAAACTCATCAAAGGACCCTGGGACTAGTGCATTAAGCGTTCTGATAGACTCTGCAATTAAATCCGTTGCATCATGAATTTCTTCATACATTTTTCCAAGAAAATTGTGGTACTGTACAAAGTCAGGCCCAGTAACATTCCAATGATACTTGTGTATTTTTAATTGATATGCATATGTCGTTGCTAACAAAACAGTCAGTGCACGTACTAATTTTTGGTTTTCCATTATATAATCCTAAAGTAAGAATATTTAAAAGTGGCCGATGCAACTAGATACTCTACATCTGCTACGGTTGAATCAAATTGTACTGCGCCTAAGTTAGTAGGATATGCATCAACGAACTTAAACTCTAGTACCGGATTGTAATGTGAACTCAATACAATCAATGATATATCTTTTGTTTTATTTGCTGTCGGCGAATCATCTACGGCAACATTATCAAATAACCAGTCGTGTACTTCTCGATAGTTCGTAAAGTCTTCATCGACCATAAACGATAACTCTAAATCAGAATATGCTATCTTATCTGCTGGAACACCAAGATTAGTAGTTCGATAGTTTACCTGAGCAAACTGAGCAGTAATATCTGGTATGGTTACACGTTGAACTGAAAACATTACGTTCTTATATTTTAGACCATCAATAGTTAGTCTAAAATTCATAGGCATTGCAAACGAAGGATTAGCTGTCAAATTTGCAGGACTGTTAAGCGTATTCGGTTTATCATATATTGGCATAGTAATTTCCTAATTTTTTATAATATTATTTATACCAGGCATAGACAGCATTGCCACAATCAAATATACGATCATATTTATTATTGAACATATTTTGTGATTCGCTAAGTGTTTTATCATAGATAGGTAATAGTGCATTTAACTTGTGTTTTTGATACTTTACCCGTGAGTAAGCCATTGTTTTTAAAGGGTTTATATAGTAGTAATTTGGGCCACTATCACTTAGACGTACAAAACCACAGTATTCATACACTTTGCCTTCACCAAACCTCAGATCTGCATATGTCACGCATGATGATGCATTTCGTGATATCATAAAATATTTGAACAACTTTGATGCTCCGCCGACAATAGTATAGTCTCCGTGACTAGTCATACGGCCACATTCATATTGATATTTTTTAGAGTATCTTGATTTGCTAAATGCAACGGCCATTACTAGTTCATTGCCATAGTATAGACCAATATGTTCTCCACCTACAAATTGGCTAAGATGATATGACTCATGAAAGTGTCTGGCAGTCTTTGTATCGATTTCTTTAATAATTGTATTACGTGCATATATACGTTTGTTAGATCCAACCTTTGTACGAATAAGATCTTTTACCTTATGTATGTCATCAGTTTCAAATACAGTAATAAGTGTGTAACCTTTTTCTTTACATGCAATATATTTGTTTCTATGGTATGAACGCGATTTGCCGCCACTAATTTCAGCATGCCAGTAAATACCACAATATTCAATTGCAAGTTTATGTTTAGTTGAAACAATGTCTAGTTCAAATGGCCCAATAATTTTACGATCATTCCGTATAAACGAATCATCAAGGCTCTGACAAAATTCAAACAGTTCAGTCTCTGCGCGTGATGACATAAGGTTTACTTCAATACCATGCTCGTTCAACCAACCAGAAACTACGTGTTTGTCGACACCATATTCCAAAGCTATTTCATATATATTATTTTTCTTATAATGCGCCTCTAAAACTTCCTTTGTTGGCCTAATCATTTCATGTCGAAGTTTTGTTTTAATAGAAGCAGTTTCGCCAAGCGAACGAATCGCAATGTCGTATTGCTTAAACCAACGGAATAGCTTTGAACGGCCAACATGATAATAAGCACATAATTGCTCGACAGAACACATATTATAATTTTTAAGTAAATGTTCTTTTGTTGGCCGGCGGTTGTCTGACTTCAATATAATAGCCTCAGACAAAGATATTTTTGGTATATTGTATTGTGTCAGCAGTTGATTCATAATAGGTTCTGTTATGCCTAACTGACGCGCAGCCTTACGAACAGAACCTTTATATGTAACAATCGTTTGTTCCTTTGTAGGCAACACTGATATAGTTTTTGGAGCACGGCCAAAGTCTTGAAACTTTTGTGCATCAGTGCTATTGACATATATAGATTCTTTCTTGATATTGTATCGTGACAGACCCGTTTGTTCGATTGCTTCTTTTATAGAATTGTAACGTTTATCACGAAAGATGATTGGTGTAATTGAATAATTCATTGGCTTAAAATCCTGTTATGGCAATATACTATTATATATCAAATACAGAATTTCTACAATAACAAAAAGGGGAACCGAAGTTCCCCCTTATTACATACCGTTACTGCCGGTTTGATTAACCCTCGCCGAGGATGTTCTCAACCTTAAAGATACGGTAGTATTGGTTACCGCGAGCAGTACCAATGTCGTTAGCAGGTGTTGCACCAACAAATGGATTCGCAACCATGCCGTAGCGAGTTTTGAAGCCAATTTTTGGTTGGAAGTTATTTTCACCAACCGCACGAACCATCGTGAGAGGTACATATGGTGCATAGAAAATACCTGCATCATATGGCGATGCGCCACGATAACCAACAGTGATATAGTTAACTTCGGTATATGGATCAACATAAACCTTCATACCACCTTTGAGGATACCAGCAAAAGTATTGCCAGTGTCGTCAATAGCCAAGTTTGCATTAGCAGCCAAGGCCGGAGTATAATCCAACATGCCGGTTGCAGACAATGCAGTAGCAACGTCTGACGAACAGATGATGAAGTTACCTTTACCGCGACGGGTTTCACGTGCAATAACGTTTGCTTCGCGTGACAATTGAACTAACAAACCTTTGTACTTCTCAACTGACCAACGGCCATCTGCATCTGTATCAAGGTCAAACACACCAGCGCTAGTCAAATCTGACTGTTGTGAACCAAGCTTAGCGCGTGAGTTGATTGTACGAATCATTTCACGGTTAATTTCGGCCAAGATTTCAGCAGACAAAATGTTTGCTAATTCGGCTTCTGCGTCAAGACCATGTACTGCTTTCAAGTCTTGTGCCAATTCCATCGTGTATTCAGCTTTCAGGGCGCGTGACTTAGCCGTGACAGTTGCTTTCTCGATAGTGAATGACATTTCACCAAATGCATTAGTTGACGCGTCACCCAAGGCTTCTGCTTCAGCAGTAGTCATGCCGCCGCCAAAACCAAAGTTATCAGCAACACCGTCACCGCCAGTAGGAACAACGTCAGTACCAAGCGATGAAGAATCACCAGCATGAGTACCATTCTTAGCTGTAGGAGTAACACCACTGAATGAGCTTGAGCTGAAGTCACTATCTGCTTCATTGAACAATGCTTCAGTCGCATTTAGACGATTGGCATTGTCTTTGTAGCGTGACTTCATTGCAAAAATCAAACCTGTAGGACCTGACATAGGCTGGAGACCAGCAATATCATATGCTATCAAGTTAGGCATTGCGCGGCGAACCAATGAGATCAAGATAGGATCCCAGTTACTGATTGCACCAGTACCGCCTGAAGTTGCATTTGTAGGCGCAGCTTCATTCATGAACATGGCTTGGCCACGCTCTTCAGCAAGAGCCTTTTCTGTGTTTTCTAAAACGGCAGCAACTACTGCACGCTTGTACTTATCACCAATAGCTGGTGCGCTTTCGGCTTCCAAAACTGGAGCCCATTTTTCTACTAATCGTTCTGCGTTAAACATTTGTTTAATCTCCTTGGGTTATTTCTTAAGTGCGGCGAGGTATTGCTGCATCATTGGTGATACTTCAGTAGTTCTAGTATCCTCAACAATTTGTGATTCCTCTGACTGGGTTTGTACTGCACGCTTTTTAAAGTATGATTCTTTAAGAGCAAAGACTTTTACTTCAAATGCTTCTATTGATTTAAACTCAACGCCTTCAGCAAGAGCTTTTAACTTCTCGCCTTGAGCTTCAGATAAATCGCTAGCAGCTTCATCAATTACTGACTGACGAGCATAAAGCTTTACTGCTTCTGAAAGATCAATATTGTCCTGAACAGCAGTATTCAATTGCTCTTCAAGTTCAGTGATCTTGTTGGCTAAACCGTCGACCAAATCAACCTTCTCTGTAGGAACATGAATGTAATGCTCATTAAATACGCTATGTAAGGCAGAAATAAATGATTCAGCGATTTCGGTACGAAGACCGCCTTCGACCGCTAATTTATTTTCTTCCATCCATGATTGAACAACATAACCTAAGTAACCATCAACTTTCTCGACCAATTGTGATTCGATACGAGAAACTTCTTCTGATAGCTCTTCTGTATATCGCTCTTCCAAACGCTCAACGTGTTCATTAAGTTTTGACGACAGGGCTGCTTCAAAAATAATTTCAGCCTTCTCTTTAAAACCTTCTGACAATGTTGCTTCTGATTCGACCAGTGCAGCTAAGTCTTCATCAAATGCGCCTTGGATAGATTCCTTAGCCATGACTGCTTCTTTTGCTTTAATGCCAGCTTTTTCCATACCTTGTGAGTTGGATTTATCGCCCTTCCGTAAAGGCTGACGCTTTGATGTACTGATAGCAGCTGCTACAGATTTAACAGCATCTTGAGGTGCTGTTTCTGGATTATACCCTTCTTCTACTTCTTCGATCTCTTCCGAAATTCCCTCATTAGAATCTTCAACATATTCATAGAGTTCATCTTGGAGATCGTCATGTTTTTTATTCATGAAATATTACTCCTGTGAGTTAAAGTTTCGAGAGGAAATTTTTAAAGGCGCGTATCTGCAACTCATGTAAGTTTTTAGACGATGCTTTTTTAATTTCTGTCTCATACTGTTCAAATACTTGAGGTGTAACAATGTTATTATTACAAATCCATTCGCCATTCTCTAAGATCCATTCTACACCTTCCATGATCCCATTTACATAGGCTCTTGGTGCACTTGGATCTTGGACAATGTCAATGGTTGCTAACATAAAGTCAGGCTTAACATATGCTACGCCTTGTCTTTGCTCAAGACTACCCATACCACGACTTGAGACACCAAGTTGAACACCACCTTCAAGAAGACCGCGAGCGATTCTTCCCATAGGAGTATCTAATATTAGTGCCTTACCCATTACATCATTGCCTTCCCAACGAAGTTCAGTGATGCGATGCGATACTTTGTCTAGATTAATCGTTGGGCTATCTGGGTGATTAAGTTCACCGACAGCGCGATTCCTAGATACTTGTTCTGTTTGATATTTGTGTACAGCAGCTTCAAGAACAGGCTTAGTATAAATTCTGCCATTGCGGTTCTTTTGTTCTGCTTGCATAAACACGCCTTCAATAAGGCTTTTCTTTTTACCAGTCTTAACATCTTCAACGATGCTGTACTGGACTTCTTCTATATTTTCTGTTATTAACTTCATGCTGGATAACTTACCGATGTTAATTTAACTTCAGCATTACCAGCAAACACCTTTGATGTTTTTGATTTATCAAGTAACATAACTTCTAAAGGTAATAGAGTAAATGAACCAATAGTTGTACCATTAGCATCGACAAGAGTAACAAGATATGCAGTTGTAGCAGATGTATTTGCTGTCCTGACTACATTTGCTGTTGACACAACACTAGCAGTACCAACTGTTGTTGGAGCTGCAATTTCAACACTTAGCGGCATATATCTTTTGCTCATTTATTATCCAATAGACTAACAAAGTCTTTTATACCTTGAACCGCATCTTTTTCAGACTTAAACGAATCAAGGCGATCTTTATCTAAATAGGCAACAAACCTATTGCCTTCTTGTTTGATAACTGCAACAAATTTTTTAATCTTAAAAGTCTTTACTTCTGCAGATTTATTTGCTGCAGCTTCATTAATGGTTTTTCTAAAACTTTTAAAGTTAATCATTTGTGTTATCGAATTCTTATTTTCTTAAATTTGATGATGCTTGTTTTAACCCAGCAGTTCTTTTAGCAATTTGTTGTTTAACTGCTTTATGACCTGGGCCGCCTGCACCGCCAAATTCTCTATAAGACTCTTCTTCGCTTCCACGCATGCTTTTGTCGCTACGAGCCTTTTTAACATAAGACCTAAGAGTCTTCTTTGACAGCTCATCAATTGATTCATAATCTTCTGATACCATAAAGTCTTCAAGCTCTTCTAAAGAGTAGTCAGACAAATCAAATTCTTCGTCCATACCAGTCATTGATTGACCAACACGAACCTTTTCGCCTTCAAGCGCATCATCAATTCTTGACTGCATAATACTTGTAAATGCATTTTTAGCATCTGCCATATTACCAGTAGCAATACTGTTGATTAAATCGTTAGTTGTAGCTGACATAATAAACTCCTTTGTATTATTTATAAAAAATGAAATTTCAGTACATTATTGTTCTGGTTTAGGTACTGCTGGTTTAGGCGCTTTAGGTGGTGGGGCAGCATTATCTTCCATGTCCATTTCAAGATCTTCATCAGATCCTTCTTCTTTAATTTGTTTATCAATTTCTGTCATGTCTTCTTCTGTCTGATGAAGTACATTTTTGCGAATCCATTCACGCGAATAATAACGCCCAACATATTCGTCCATCTCACGCAAAGTGGCAACTCGATCACGAAGAATTTCTGCATCTTTCAGTTCGCTAAAATGGTTATCTTCAAGATAATCAATATTAATACTTTGTTTTATATCATTCCATTCTTCTTCAGTAAATATACCTTTAAGAATAAGCTGAGTCTTCATTAAGTCAATAAACAGAGTTGAGAACTTTTTGCGTAATCGACCAATAAACTTTTTAAATTTTATTTCGTCACGCGTAACTTCTGTAGACCGACCAATATTAAAAGTACCTTCTGCTTCAAGACGTTGAACTGGTACATTTAACGAACGATATAACTTCTTTTGAAAGTAAATAATATCATCAATCTGACCAAGGTTTTCACCGCCTGGTAATGTTGTAATTTCTGTACCACGACCACCTTCGCGACGTGGAAGCCAAAAATCCTCAAGCATTGACATATGTTTACGGTCATCTTTCATTTCACCACTTGATGCATCATATACCATTTTATTACGATACTTCGCCATAATATTACGAATGTATTCTTCTGCCTTGCCCTTGGCCAAATTACCGACGTCGATATAAAATATTCTACGTTCTGGTGCACGAGCCATACGATAGATTACTAATGAATCTTCCATCATTCGTAATTGATTGACTGGTTTAAGAGCCTTATGTAAATACGATAATACTCGTTTATGTGACGGATCTAGTACACCAGACGTCACATAACAAATAGAGTCACTTGCAATTTTTAGACCCTGATTTGATTTTGATAACAATGTATTTTGAAAGACATAGTATTCATTAACTGATTTAATCAGCTTAACACCAGTCTTAGGATCGCGCTCTTCTTTAATTTCGCGGACCTTACGAATTTTTGTATTATCGATATTACGAACCTCTAATATGCCACGCTTAGGATTCTGATCATCAATAATTATATGATAGTGTAATCGGCCATCAATATAGTAACGACGGAATATGTCATGACCATGCCAATTAAAATTTAATAACTTCATAATATAATCAAACTCTTCACGCATCATTTTTTTAATTCTATCAGGTTGATCTAAGTCATCTAGGTCAATTGATACTGGATAAGAACTTTCATCTGATATGATTGCTTCATTAACAATATCTTCAATGGCTGCATCACATTCTGGTTGTTGTGCAATGTCACGATATTTTATAATAAGATCGCGTTCTGTCTTTGCGCTGTCACCTTCCATATCAACATATGAGCCGAAGTAACCACCAGCATTGACTACATAGCCTTCACCGTCCTCTGTTGTTGGAGGAACAAATGAAGCACGTTTGCTTTCTTCTTTATCGTTTACTTTTCGCTTTATCTCAAAACCAAAAAGGTTAAATCCATTGTTTGTATCAGCCATTATGTATAACTCTCCTGTAGAATAAACAGGACGTACTTAATACGCCCTGTTATTCTTATTTATAACCTATCAATATTACGATGTAGTACCAGATTCCCAGTACTGCATTTGCAATGTAACAGTAAACTCTTCAACTGCATTTTCGCTATCATACGAAACTTCAATTGCACTAAGCTCTGTTGGAAAGCAACCACGTAAGGTATACGATTTAATAACCACACCAGACTTATCAAGCTGCTCAATAATAACGTCTGCTTGATAGTCAGTTGGACGAGTTAGACCAGTATTAGTCTTATTGTTATTAATACCATTCATCCAACGTTCAAACGAATTACGAACAACAAAGTTAGTGTCGTTAATAATTGTAAGTGTTGCTGGTTCAAATGTACGATCACCTGCTACTTGGACTTGACGTCCACGGAAAGGAATCACAATAGGTGCAACAGTCGATGCTGGTAACTGCGCCGACTTACACATAAAGGAAGTTAGCTCAACGTTACCAGCAGCATAGCCTGGAAAGTTAACCGTTGCCTTAAATAGGTTTGAGCGAGCGCCGCCGCCAGTTAGTTTTGCTTTGAAATCATCTACGCCTAAAACAGCCATGTTATATCTCCTTATTGACCAACAATTTCACTAAACTCAACACCAGTGCGTGTAGCAATGAAGTTAAGAGTAATAAAATTAATTGATCGAGTTGGTTTAACGTAAATGTCTGCAACAAAACGGTTTGAATCAATAACTTCGCCAGTGTTATTTGTACTATCACAAATAACTGCAAAGTCTGTTACACCGCGTCGTCCTTGTACATCACGTAAAAATGGTTCTACTAAATTGCGGAACTGTGCACGAGAGAACTCGTCATTAAATTCAAACAATTGGAACTTAGCTGCAGTTGCAACAGATTTTTCTAATGTAATGAATAACCGACGAACGTTAATACGGTCAAAAGCAGAAGGTTTAACTAATGCAGTCTTATCGCCGTAAAGAACTATGCCTTCACCTGGGAAAGCTACAATAGGATTAACACGTGCTTTATATAATGTATCACGATCTGCTTTCTTTGGATTAAACGCAATCTTAGTCACGCCGCGGAGTTGTCCACGATTAAGACCAGCAGGTGAAAACCAAGGATCAGAAATTGAATCAGTATATGCACAAAGACCAGCCGTTGCACCAGCAGCAACAATCCAACGATACTTGTCGTTATACTTGTCGTATACATATAATGCAGTTGAATCCATTACAGCATATGAACTAGATGTAACACCGTCTGCCCAAGCTTTTACATCGGCTGTAGCAGTAACATTATTAACTGTAGCAGCAACATAAGGCGAAACAAATGCAATAACATCTTTACGTTGTTCTGCAATAGCAATCAGTTGATTAGCATGGGTAATTGCATCTGCTTCAGCAACATCAGCGCCGATTAAAAAGTTAACATCAACAGTTTCTGCATCGCCAAAAATAGCATATGCACTTTGCAATTGGCCAACCGTAACGCTTGAACCATTAGCACCACCGCCTAATTGATAAGAAGTAACTGTATCAAGAGTAGCATAACCGCTGGTAGCTTCGGTAACAGTTTCGCCAGCATTTGTTAGTTCGTCATCATGAACGCCGAACCAGACATAGCTTGATTCGCGGTTCAATACATCTACATAATAGTTTGATGCGCCGTCGTCACGACGTGCATCACTTGCTTGAGAGACACCTTGGAATATTTCAAGTACTGTACCTGCAACACCAGTCCATGCACCATCTGAATCTACTACAACAATATGCATTTCATCGCCATTGTCAGTAGATAATGTTAGCCCACGTGATACTGCATAATTTGACATGCCTGGAGCAAAAGCAAATTGACTACGATAAGAATTAAAACCAGTAGAATCATAGGCTGCTTCGTTTGTACATACAACAACCTGAATACTATTACCTAGTGCACCAGCATACTTAGCAATAAACTCATAGTTTTCGTCAGCAGCATCTTGTGTGAATGTAGTCGATTCATATGTATTTGAATTCTTGATTAAAATACCTACCCCGCCAGCGGCAGCATTTAAAAGACCTGTGTTAGCCGTACGAACAACTTTAAGCGCATTTGTATACGACAAAAATTGTGCGGCTGGCATAAAGTACTTATATGTATCATCGTTGGGTTTGCCAAATCGAGTAGCCAATTCTTTTTCTGAACCAACTGTTATAACTTCTTCTATTGGACCCCAGGCATATGCGCCTGCAATACCACCAACTGAAGTTAAAACGGCTGGGACAACATTGGTTAGATCAATTTCGCGGACCTCAACACCTGCTGAGACTTGAAACATGTGTGTTCCCCTTAGAAAACTATTAATATGATGTTCATTATACGATTGTTTGTCATAGTATTATTTATAAATAACACAATTTCTCAGTACAATTCCCCAGACCCTGGTACAACGGTCCACATTTCTCGACCTTCATATATGACTTCTTCTGCAATTCCATTATCATAAAAACCAAATGGTGTAAGCTCAGACATAAGATCTTCTTCTGACTTTTCACGTAGGTTTGCTAATGTATTGATGTCAGTAATATCTTTAAAGTATTGTTGATCTGATAACCAACTAAATAACACTAGTGTCATAACAAGGTCATCATTTGCACCAGACTCTGCTTCATATGAAAGCCCTTTGCGTGAAAATCTAGACAACTCATTAATAGTATTCATATCATTGATAATCAATTGATTCTGTTCTACCATTAGCTTTAACATATTACAACCAACTGCCTTAACACTTTTAGTAGTTCTTATACCAGAATCTGCGCCTTTACCAAATCCACTTGAAATACGTTTACCAGATCGGCCTGCGCTTTCGGTATAAAGTATATTCTCATATTCATAGTCATTGTGTAACGAATCTGATACTTGTTGGCCAATATCGTTAATCTCTACTAGAACTGCGCATTCGCCATAAGACTTACATGTACGATATATAACCTCTGCATATTCTGTTGGAGTAATCATATTATCTTTAAATACGAATACCTGCTTATACGGCATTTGCGTAACATCAATAATTGAGAATGCAGAATAGTCTAGACCTTTGCCTCGTGATACATCGCAGACACATACATACTGATGTTCTTTTTTATATCGCTCATACATTGACATACTATCTTTACAAATAATAGGGTCCATAGGAACGAGTTCTTTTAGCTTTGCACCAGATATAAGAGTACCAGACGAGCCCTGGAACTCACAATTATGACTTATTATATCATTAGTATAATATGCATTAGTATCTTTAACTTCTAATACATCATATACATATTGTTCTTCATTAACATATTTTTTAATTTTTATACTTTCTACGCCGTCTTTAGTAAGTATAGTGTTACTAACAACTAAACTCTCAGCCGCAACATATTCGTTTCCAATGCAAATTAAATGATCTCTTGTACATTTTAATTTTTTTCCTGATGTAGTTTCAATAAACACTAGTGAATTAGATAAACTCCGTTTAATCCCATCAAACGGTTTGAATCCTTCATGTGTTAAAATTTCATAATTATTTTGTATCTGGAAAAACTCTTCAATAGTTATATTTTTAATTTCACCAGTTGATTTATCTTTAACAGTCACAATTGTATCGCCAGTTACACAAGAATATTCTTGGTCAAACTTTTGCATATCATTATCTATACCGCCAAGTGCTTCTTTTTTCCATGCCTCATCACGACCAGGAACTCTTGTCCAAGGTATCTCTACATAATCAAAACCATTTGTGCCTTGCTTAGCACCCATATAGGTTTTATAAAAATGGTTCAATCCATTTGGTGTAGATGTATATAATAGTTTAGTTGTTACACCAGATGAAATAGTTGGTAATACTGAAGCCGAAAAGTCTTCCCACCCTTCAATAAATGCAGTTTCATCGATGTATAACAAGTTCATAGACTTACCGCGAATTGCGCTTGAAGATGTAGATGCAGCAATAACACGTGATCCGTTTTCTAGTTCAACAGATCCCTTGTTCCATTGTACTACACCTTGCTGTAACCAGTACGGCAGTCCTTCAAATGCAATTTGAATACGATCTAAAATCTCACGAGCAGAGTCACCTTTGTTTGCTAACAGCGCAACTCGTTTATGATCATTAAACAAAATGTAATGTAAAATAATAATAGTAGCGGTCGTTGTTTTCCCGCATTGGCGCGAAGCAACGATAATTAGTCTACGTGTATTTTCAAACTTACGTATAATTTCTTCTTGATATTCGTATGGCTCAATCGTTATTAGACCATTGTCTAGATGTACAATCTTAATATAATTTCTTGCAAAGTATAATGGATCATTTTTACATTTGACCCATTCTTTAACCATCTCTGGCGTCCAATCAATTGTTACATTGGCGCCCTTTAGGTTTGCATTACCAAAATAATTATTTAGGTTATTTGCTTTAAGCGTCGTTGTTGTCATCGTTATCAATAATTGTATTTTGTTTTACTGCTTGCCGTTCTTCAATCATTTTTGCAAGCTCTTGTGTAGAACCAACAAATAAGTTATTGTTTGTTACACCATTTGGCAGTTGTGGCACAAGACCACTCTTTGGTTCTTCTACTCTAAGAGTGTCTTTCTTTTTCTTTTGTAGATCCATCAGACGATCTGCGATTTCTGCATTAGTCTTAATCATTGTGGCTAGTACTTCAAATGCACGTGGTGCTTCTGATTCTCTTGCCAGATCCATCATTAACTCAATTGCTTCATCTCCATTCCTTACCAGTTTATAGTACTGGTCTCGAGAGAAGTCAAAGTCATCTTCTATTTGTTCTTTATTCATAATCTTAAAGATTACCTATTATAATATATTATAACTCAAATCAATTGCCGAAATAACAATTGATGCAGTACCTTCTGAATTTGTAACAGTTTCGCCAACAGTAAAATTCTCATCTGGACTACTGACCGTTATAAATCCAGTACCTGTGGCTGATACTTTACCAGTTGCACCGGAGGTAATTCCGTTTATGATGTCGCCATTCTCAAATATACCAGTAATAGTAGTATAGTTTAGCCTTGCGGTTTCTGCGTTATCAAAGGCAGAATATGTGGTAATAATTTCATGCTCTTCGTTTTCTGCTGCTCCTATTGGAAATACTTTAAACCGCAATGCACTATATGGTACACCAGCCGAAGCCATTTCCGTATCTGATATATTTATTCGTACATCTTTTGTAATACTACGGCCTGTCACTGGTCCATAAAACTTAACCTTTGCTTCAAACTCTATTGAATATATGATAGAACGGCGTGACATGAAGTCGCCTTCATAGTCATCAGACATAGTGACTGCTTGTATAACAAATGGCACATCAGACTTAAAGTTGTTATTGACTTCTTTAATTGTAACGGTATAGTCAGGTTGAAAATATGGTAATATTTGTTCTAGTATTTGCAGAGCATCATCTTGATTCTTTGCTAAAATATTTAGTTGTAGACCAATCCGATATGAAATAGGATACATGACTGATGAACGCTGAAATGTATCAGTACCAGATTCGTTTGAAACCGGTATCTTCTTTGTCATACCCTTTTGTAATTTTGAACTAGTATCATATGTTAGCGACACAATCTCAAAAGACATGCGAGGTAAACGTATTGCTAACTTAGGATCGTTCAAATACTTTTCATCTGCAATACGAGCTAAAAACTTTTGTCGTGGGCCATACGACAATGGAACCTTAATTGTCGAAATGATCTTACCGCTAGCGTCACGCTTAACTACCTTAAGGTTATTGAACAACGTACCAAATACGGCTACTGTTCGCTTAATGTGTTCGTGATAAAAGTATGTGCCAAACATTATTTTCCTTATGGAGTGCTTGCATGCTATTATTCATTAGGAAGCCACCAACATGGTTCTAAATACATTTTTAAACACTATCAGGCGAAGAAAACGGATTGCTCTCACTGAAGTCAATTATGTCATCACTACGATCTTCAAATACAGAATTCTGAGATAGCGGCTCTTGTGGAATAAATTTATCATAGTCATCATCGTTATCAATGTTATAGATTTTAGTAATTTCCCATGTATCATTAGCACGTACAAATGCACCGCCGACTTGGAATGTTTTAAGCTTACCGTCTGACGACTGTATATTAGTTATGTATAGGTCAGATACTCGTGGGATTACGTCAAGAGCAGATATCTTGACATAGTCAGATACTTCGCCAGTGATAGTTACGCCTGTCGATACTACTTGAGATACTAGTTCGCCAATCTTAAATCCAGTCGTGCCACCGCGTATTTCAATAACGGTCTGTGGCCCATATGTTGACTCAAATGTATCAATAGATGAAATGCCAGTATCAAATTTTTCTGCTGCATATTCAAACAGTTCACATTGCATTTCATATGTTGGTAAATTTGACAATTGATAAAATGGAGACTCATGCTCAACAAATTTAATTTCAAATATGCTTTTTGATAATGGTAAGTAAATTAGGTCGCCTTCGCGTGGCCGTTCTTCACGGATAGCATTATCATCGATGCTAACCAAACGAGAAAATTGTCTGCGTGATACAATAAATGTTGCTTGATCTCGAATCTCTAGACCAAACTTTGAATATAGATTGCCTTCTCCGCCAAAGCCTTCTGTATCGCTAATGTACATTTCAATTACATATGCACGAGCATACTTCGAATATTCTTCATTAAGAATTTCGTCTGGCGTAACTGTTTCACGTGGTATGTAATAGACATCTTGTCCATACATCTTTAGTGATTCAATGATAAGGTCTTCATAGAGCATTTGCTCTGTGCGAACCTTAGGGCTGAAAAAAACATTTGTAGGCATTATGCTACCTTATTGTACACAAAGACGTTTTGACCAGAATCAAATATCTGATAGTAATTTTTACTTTTCATTATTTGTACCTCGGTCATTAACTTATTATCTTCATTACTTATTTTATGTTTTTGCGTCTGATATCTTGTTAGTATATTACCTTTAACATTAACCCAAAAATAATTTGGTGCCGATGTATCAATCAAATTAAATCCTAATGAACTATACATATTTCCATTAAATAACCGACGTTGAGCATATGAAATTACTGTATTAGGATTGTGCTGCTTCAAAAAATGTTTAAACAATTTTGATGCTCCACCTACTACAGTATGACCTAACTTATTACAATATCTTAGTAACTCAAATTGATATTTTTTATTGAATCTTGATTTCCCAAAACTTATACAAGCAATGATTTCATTATTAGACACTAGTCCATATTTAATCTTTGCATTAACCTTTCCTTGTATATGATTTGTATTACAAAAGTCAAAGTATTCTATATTAGACAATTCACGTATGCTGCATTGGCGTGCATATACTTTTTTGTTTAGCCCTAAAGCTGCGCCCAATATTGAAAATACAATATCACGCTTAAGTTTAAACTCATAGTCATAAAAATGTAATAGCCTTATATTCTTTGCCTCACATTCTTTTGTTTTATCATAATGATAGTACTTATTATTAACTCGTGTATTACAATGCCAATATATACCGTTTACTTCAACTGCAACATTAGCAGCTGGTATGAATACGTCTAGTTCTTTAGGTTTAATAATCTTACGAGAATTACTTAATACATCAAACCCATGATGTTCTGCAAATTCTTTGACATCATATTCATGTGACGAGCTTGACTTAGGCAAAGACACTGAAGTATTATTTCTAATAAAGGTACTGATATAATCACGTGAACATTCAAGGTGAGCCGCAAAGTGATGACTAGTCCAACCTTCTGCAATTCTTGCCTTTACCCAGTCTTCGTCTAATAATTGTTTCTTTTTATCACTAAACTTTTTATCTAAAATATCTGCACGAAGATCACGCTTACGCTCTGGTGTAGACATCTTATGTAATTCAAGATACTGACGTAATCTTTCATGTGGTATATTATACAATGCTGCAACTTGCCGTATAGTGCTCAATGAGTTTTCATTATAATAATTTGCTGCAGCAATTACACTTGGTAAAACCGCTGCGGTTATTTCTTCACCGCGTTTTTTGTTTTTAGCAGAATTACGAATAGTATTTTGTGCACTTAATTGTTTATTATAACAAGCTTGACCACAATACTTCAAGTAACCTTCTTTAAAAGATTTTATGTCAGTGAGTGGTTTGCTACAAATTGTACAATTAGGCGTGCTGATGCCATGCAACTTGTTATAAACAACAGTTCTATCAATTTTAGCTTTAAAGGTCGACAGCTTACGACCAGAAGGGTTCCTTCCGGTTAGCAGCATAGCGTATGTATATTGTTCAGCAATGTTCATCATAATATTATTTATACCAGAAAATTATCCTACAAAAAACATAGGCGGGTATTCGTGTTTGAGCTGAATTTCTTCTTCAATTTTTTGGATTTCTGCATTAGATTCTTCAAGAATTCTCTGAGCATTAATTGTTACACCGCCAGGAAGTTGCATATTCTCAAATTTGCTAAGGTTCTGTCCCCAGTTCCTTTTAATCAGTGCAGTAGCATACCGCTTCAAAAACATATCATTGTAGATATCGACAAATGAATTCGGGTCTACAATACGATATGCCTCAACAATAATCCAGTCATCCAGTTTAACGGTGGTACCCCAGTCAGTATCAATGTACAAACGGTTCATATGACGATTATATCTAATCTGTTGTTCACCATTAAAAACCATATCAAGAGTACTTAAATACGACATGGTCTGAACATAGTTAGTAACAGAACCTGCATGACGAAGATCAAATATATCGTTTAAGAACATTTGATATTTTGCAGAAAACATATTTGATGTCATACCGCTTTCGGCTAATGACATTATGCGTGTCACGACAGTAATTGCATCTGGAATATTGATGTACTGATTAACCATATCAGCTTCTGTAATCTTATGTTTATGGAATAGCGGATAGATTGCATCAGAATGATATTCTTGAAAGAACTGCAGAGCCTCGTCAATACGATCTTCTATTTGTTCTTCAGATACATTAACCTCAAGTACTGGTTCGCCAAGATTGCGAAGGCAATATTCGATTAGAGTTTGACGTGATGTTGGTATTGCCATAATTGTTCTCTTTATTTGTTACTAATACATTGTTGATATTCTGCTTCACGACGAATCGTCAAACCACGAAGTGGTGCACCCTTGAACTTGTCCCATCGTAGAATTTCTTTACAGGCACCGTCATAGTCACCTGCATTTAGTTTACGAACCAGAGTAGAACGACAAAACGCTGAGGAGCCGATATTATATGAGAGTGAAATAAATGCATCATACTCATATTGATGAAGCGGAACCGTGACGCATTGTTTTAGAGCGCCTTCAAAGTTTTTGATGTCATCTAGTTTTCTTTGTAGGGCAAGGACTGGGTTTGTACTATCGCCGAGCTTGACACCTTGAGTGGTGCCAAATCCGATTGTCGGTACATCGCCTGGGACTGGTATGTATGCCCTTTCCTGATAGCCTTCATGCACTGCCAGACCGACCAGAGCCGATGCACTAAGTACTAGAGTTGCGATTCCAGCACGAGTCTTATTTTGGAGTTTCATTATTAGTCTAAATCTTTTTGTACAACAATACGTGAAATAAAAGCACCTGCCACTGCAGAGAGTGTAAGAATAGCAAATACGTCTTTGGGTATCTCGTGTTCGAACATTGGCAATACTACCTCTGCGGCAGTAAGAATACCCGCGATCACAATGAACTTAATCGACCATGCTCGCTTTAGGATTTCTAACCAATGTGTATCTAATTTCATTATTGTTCTACTGCCCCTTCAAGTGGAGTCAAATCTTGATCTTCTGTCCAAAAGTCTTTTGCCAACATGATCTCTAAATGATCCACATTACGCTTGACTGTATCTGCCCAGTCTTCATCAGTCATGCCTACGGGTTGACCATTATTGATTAAATTGACCGAGTCCATGGAGGCATCATAATGACGTTGAACCTGTTCTGGGGTGATGAGTATAGTTGTATCGTTCATGATGTTATTCCTTTATAGTTTATATTAGTAATATTTATCCCCAGACTCTGTGAGGATGTTCTGGCAATATTGAATAGGGTTCAAGTGCCGTGATGTCTTCTGAACCGACTACTCGAGCATTGACATGCCACCCATCTTTTGCGACAGGCACGTAGCCTTCAGGCTCTGTGTCAGGCGCAGGCTCGTAGATAACACCAATCGTGTCGATGTTCACATAGTTCGGCACATAATGCCACCGCACGGGCACGGGTTCAACCTCAGGGTCTTCAGGCTCGCTCCACTCGTCTACTACTTTAGTGTAGAGAACCTCTTGAGCTTGC
>Ga0209702_10000795_pt1 | contig 65040 bp, 58 predicted proteins | sample FRY01_FD_187210 | JGI IMG/M metagenome (GOLD analysis project Ga0209702, IMG submission 187210) | Freshwater microbial communities from Lake Fryxell liftoff mats and glacier meltwater in Antarctica - FRY-01 (SPAdes) (version 2) | ecosystem: Environmental > Aquatic > Freshwater > Ice > Glacier... | reverse complement strand
TCTCCGGCTCCAAATCCCGGATCATTGACCATAACCATTACAATCTTTCCTTTTACATCAAGGCCGGCATAATCATTCCAGTTATACTCGGGTGCAACAACTCCATAACCGGCAAAGACCACCTCATTATTATCAAAGCTAACTTTATCCGTGATTTTGTCAGTCCAGATTACATAGTCCTCAAAGCCTTTCAGCTTGAAACTGCCTTTTGATGTTGTTGCCTGCATATCCGGAGCTGCTGTCGTCTGAATATTGACCATTGGCACTTCCTGAAGATAGCTTTCGCCATTTCCCGGTTCTAATCCTGCAGCTTTAAATTGTTTTTGGAGGAAGGCTATGGTTTTACTCTCACCAAGGGTAAAAGGTTTACGACCCTGAAGGGAATCGTGAGAAAGTTCTGCTACATGCAGTTTTAAACTATCTGCATTAAAGGCAGCGAGTCCATCTTCATCCGAGATTTTTGGCTTATTCTGGTTGCAGGCAGCAAGGCAGATCAAAGCAGAAAATGCTAAGAATTTAATTTTTGAGTTCATATATAGTTAGTTTCTGCTAAAATACTGATAAATTATATAGGCTATTTTAAAAAATTTGGATATTACCTGATGAAATGGGGTGCCTACACAATCTGCTTTTATATTGGAAGAACCTTCGAAACGCCAAATGGGTCTAAATTAAATTAATCTATAATTAATCTAAAATCTTAGATTAGGACAAATGCTAGGGATAAGTATTTTAATAGAGGATTACAGAAGTACTGAAAGACCTGGGGTTTTGGTTGGCTTGAAGTGGTTTATTATGCTTATATGTAAGTTATGCCTCAGCTCAAAAGACGACACGACAACATAAATACGAACTGACAAAAAAATTAGATATGATACCAGATTACCACCTGTCCTTAGAGTTAAGCAAAGCGGCTCTAAGGATTATTAAATAATTAAGAGTCTTCAGACTCAACCTTTTTTTACAACCCCCTAAAAAAATGATCAGACCCTACATTTTAGCAGAAACAAATTGGAAATCTGTAAAAGATTCAAATTATGACCTGGCAATCCTACCTTGGGCTGCGACAGAAGCGCATAATTACCATTTACCATATTCAACCGATGTTATTGAAGCTGACCATATTGCTGCTGAATCTGCAAAAATTGCCTGGGAGAATGGTGCGAAGATAATTGTTTTACCCACCGTTCCATTTGGAGTCAATACAGGTCAGGCGGACATAAAATTAGATTTAAATATTAATCCAAGTACACAGTTTGCCATTTTATGTGACCTGATTGAAGTGCTTCAACGATCGAATATTTTTAAGCTTTTGATACTGAATGGTCATGGAGGGAATGACTTTAGAACAATGATTAGAGAGTTGGGACTAAAATACCCAAAGATGTTTCTTAGCACCTGCAATTGGTTTCAAGCCATAGACAAAATGGAATTCTTTGAACAGGATGGAGACCACGCAGATGAAATGGAAACAAGCCTGATTTTATACCTATCTCCAAATTTAATGCTTCCCTTAAACGAGGCTGGAGATGGGAAAGAAAAAAAGCATAAAATCAAAGAGTTTTCAGAAGGTTGGGCCTGGTCAGAAAGAAAATGGTCTCAAATTTCTGAAGACACAGGAGTAGGAAATCCCAAATTTTCAACTAAAGAGAAAGGCGAAAAATACTTTAAGGCCGTAACTATGAAAGTATCCCATTTTCTGATTGAATTGTCAAAAGCTGATGTAAAGGATCTTTATGAATATTAATGTCCTTTACCAGCCGCTGGAATATAATTTCCTCGAGTTGCTTGGTTACATGCGACAAGCTTAGGGCAATTCATTATCTAAGGGCTTATTTGCATAAACAAATGGTTAAGTCGAGAGGTTTCCCGCTTTCGCGGGAATGACAATTCAGGGGGATATAAAAGAGATTCCGACCCCTGAGCCGGAATCTCCCTACTTTATAACTAATGCCTTGTCATGGCGGGCTCCACCCGCCACCCCTTAAATCATCATGGCAGATGCATCAATCTCCCCATGCTGAAAATTTATTTGTGATGAAGACCACCCCGCTCTTCTCTCCATTCAGATTTATATTACATTGCAATAACATAAAAACAAGAACTAGCAGATAGGTGAGGGTGCAGCCTTTCTTTACAGTTTCAGCAAAGCAATCTGAAGGATTATTTAATTCAATCCCATACCTACAGGACAAACTCGTTTATAAAAATTCCGATACCAGGTAACAGAAGTCCGGAAATTTATATCTTCATATCCAGAATAATCATTAGATAAATTATCAAATACGTATGATGAAAAATCAACAACATAGATTTTTGACGAAGTGTTCAATTAGAACAATTTGCCTGATTTTCTTATTCGGACTTAGAACAATAGCCTTTGCTGAATATAAAGTAACTATTCATATCCCGGATACAACGGGGCAGTCAGACAGTTTAAAACGAAAAGCCAGTCTTTCTAGAATAATAAATTTATTGCCTGAGGATCGGATAATTAATGGTCGTGTTTCTTTTCTAGACAAGACATTTAGGGATTGGATTAAACGAACTGGCGAGCTTCCTCCGGATTTCGATCAGATGCCTTCAATCCCCTTTCTCCCGGATCCACTCATTTTGGACGAAGGAGGGAAAAATATTTCCGTTACCTCAATTGCACAGTGGAAAGAAAAGCGTCAATGGATGAAGGAACAGTTAGAGTATTATATTACCGGTTCCTATCCGCTATCTCCGGACAATTTCGAGGTTAAGGTTCTTAGTGAAAAAAAAGATGGATCAACCACCCTTCGTATGGTGGAGTTATCATTTGGCCCAAAACAGCAAGCCAAGCTAACTATTGAATTAATGATTCCAGAAGGGAAGGGTCCGTTTCCCGTATTTATGACACAGTGGAATCATAGGGGTTGGGCTCAAATTGCTGTAAGACGGGGCTATATGGCTTGTGTTTATGCAGCCTCGGATGCGAAGGATGATACAGAAAAGTACGCTGAAATATGGGCTGGCAAATATGACTTTACACGCTTGATGAGAAGAGCATTTGGCACTTTCAGGGCTGTTGATTATTTGTATACACTTCCCTATATCGACAAAGATAAAATTGCCTTAAGCGGACATTCAAGAAATGGTAAATTATCACTTATCGCGGCCGCGTTTGACGATCGCATTAAGGCGGTTATTCCAAGCAGTGGTGGTTCAGGTGCTGAAGTTCCATGGCGATATGCTACCCAACAATATGATGTTGAAGATATTGCATTATTATCGGCTGCCCAACCATCCTGGCTACACCCTCGGTTAAGATTTTTTATAGGTCGGGAGAATAAACTTCCAATAGACCAAAATCATTTTATGGCACTGATAGCACCAAGAGGTTTAATGTTGAGTACAGCAATCAATGAAGGAGCCGGCAACCCATGGGGCATTGAGCAGGCTTATGGCTCTGCCCAAAAGGTATATGACTTTCTTAATGCAAAGGATAATCTCGCCATCAGATTTAGGAATGGAGAACACGGTACTAACGCAATAGACATTGAGGACTATGTTGATTTCTTCGATTATGTTTTTAAGCGAAAAGATCAAAAGCCGGAAAATAAATTACGCTATGCTTACACGTTTGACAGCTGGCGGCTACGAAGTAAAGAGAATATAAATCCACTAAATTATCCCTCCAAAGGTGTACAGGTTCTGGAAGCAGTAACTGGTAAAGACTTAACTAAGGATAATTGGAATATAAAAAAATCGACCATAACAGAACAATTACGATGGATATTGGGAGATGAACCTCCCGGGCTCACCAACCCTGGTCCAGAGCGATTAGAGAATGGGGGAGCAGGAGAAGAATATTTTGGCACTGTTCTGAAACGTCCAAATGCGACTTCTCGTATGGGGCGCATGGCCATCACACCATACAAAGAGTTTGGCGATTATTTGTATGGTTATTTATATTATCCAAAGGATAGTGCAGGAAATATAAAAGCCGGTAAGTTACCCGCCCTTATCTATCAGCATGAATATGACTACTCCAAGGGCTTTTCCTCTTACCATAACATTCAATCTTTCTTTGAGGGGATGACTGATCTTGGTTATGTTGTTTTTTCATACGATATGATTGGATTTGGGAATCGCATTGATGAAGGAACGCGTTTTTATGTCCGGTATCCGAATTGGTCAAAAATGGGAAAAATGGTGGCTGATTTAAAGGGGGCAGTAGACGCATTGAACCATCTTAATTTCGTTGATAGCACAAAAATATTTGTTGCAGGTTATTCCCTTGGAGCGTCAGTTGGTCTTTATGCTGCTGCTCTCGACGAAAGAATTGCCGGACTTGTTTCAGTTAGCGGTTTTACACCTTTGCGTTCAGCTACCCCGGATAAAAGCATTGAAGGAGCTAAAACTTTTTCTCATTTGCATGGTTTAATCCCACGCTTAGGTTTCTTTATCGGTAATGAAGATCGTATTCCATTCGATTATCAGGAAATATTAGGATCAATTGCTCCAAGACCTGTATTGCTAATTGCGCCTACTTTGGATCAAGCTGCCAGCCTTAAAGGTATCAAATCTACTGTTACAGAAGCGCGAAAAATTTACAAATTGCTGGGTGTTCCTGATAAGCTCATTTTGAATTCACCCGATGAATTTAACAGGTTTAGCAATGAAATGCAGAAGATAATATTTGATTGGGTTGAAGAATTTAAAGCACCTGCTCCTGAAATAGGGCCTTGATTTTAAAAAATTCTGAATAAAATCTAAAATTAAGAAGAATCTACTCTGAAGTACCATCCCCCAATAGTTGAAGTAAGGCTCGGATTTGCTTACTATAATAAAGAAGGGTAATTTTGCGGCTTAACATTGAAGTATGACTGTTGAAAGAGGAGCAATATCCCGTTTTATAGAAAAAAACTATTTGCATTTTAATTCTGCCGCCTTGGTAGATGCTGCGAAAGGTTATGAAACCCACCTTCATGAAGGTGGTAAAATGATGATCACTCTTGCGGGAGCAATGAGTACTGCTGAACTTGGCATTTCGCTTGCTGAAATGATCCGCCAAGATAAAGTATCAATAATATCCTGTACCGGTGCGAATTTGGAAGAGGATATTATGAACCTAGTTGCGCACTCACATTATAAACGCGTTCCAAATTACCGTGATTTGAGTCCGCAAGATGAGTGGGATCTACTTGAGAACCATTACAATCGCGTTACAGATACCTGTATTCCTGAAGAAGAAGCTTTCAGAAGGCTTCAAAAACATATCTATAAGCTTTGGAAAGATGCAGATGATTCTGGAGAACGTTACTTCCCCCATGAATACATGTACAAAATGCTCCTTAGCGGAGTACTTGAACAGTATTATGAGATTGATCCGAAGAATTCCTGGATGCTGGCAGCTGCAGAAAAGAACCTTCCGATTATTGTTCCTGGATGGGAGGATTCAACTATGGGGAATATTTTTGCTTCCTATGTGATGAAAAAGGAAATTAAGGCATCAACTATGAAAAGTGGAATCGAATATATGGGCTGGTTAGCCGATTGGTATATCGCTAATTCAGGAGGAAAGGGTATCGGCTTTTTTCAGATAGGTGGTGGAATTGCAGGCGACTTTCCAATTTGTGTTGTGCCCATGTTGTACCAAGATATGGAAATGGAAAACATTCCTTTCTGGAGTTATTTCTGTCAGATCTCTGATTCAACTACATCTTATGGATCCTATTCGGGAGCTGTGCCGAATGAGAAGATTACCTGGGGAAAACTGGATATTCATACACCAAAATTTATTGTGGAATCAGATGCGACCATCGTTGTACCACTCATTTTTGCTTGGGTTCTTAAGCAGTAATGATTCTCTATTTTAAAAACAAGACTTAAGCTAAATATTAAAACAGCTATTTTAAAAAAATATTTCAAATAACCTGTTAATCAACTACTTATTAATTAATTTAGAATGATTATAAATTGATAAAATAGGTCATGATATTGTCATAGGTATTTGAATAAAGCATACTTTTGTCATCTGAAAAGGTTGATTATAACCTTACGGTCAACTTTTTAAATATACGTTTCAAAATTTAAGCAACAAATACTCAATATGAGAAGCATCTCATTGTTTTTTAGAAGTGTTACAAAATCATTGATTCTGATTACTTTCCTTTGCTCAATGGCTTTTTCTTCGGCCAATGCTCAGGATGCAGCAGCGGGAGCAGCGATTTTTAAGCAAAAGTGTACCGCTTGCCATGGCCTTGAAAAGGCGGTTGTAGGTCCGGCTTTAAAGGGAATTGATACAAAGTATGATGAGGCATGGTTGATCAAATGGATTAAGAATGCTCCTGCATTCATTGCTTCAGGCGATGACCGGGCTGTAAAAGCTTCACAGTATTCACCCGCAATGATGTCATCCTTTCCTGAATTATCAGACGATGACATTAAGAACATAGTGGCTTATGTTAAAGTTGGCGATGTTAAGCCCGCAGCAGATCCAAATGCCGCAGCCAGTGCTTCCGGAGCAGTAGCTGATAAAGGCGGAGTAAGTAATTTCATGCTAATCGGTTTAATCGCTGTCATTATCATAGTCTTTTTGGTAATATTGGTTTTAAATCGCGTGATCACAACTTTGGAACGTGTTATGCTTCAGAAAAAGGGCATCGTTGTTGAGGAAGAAGAAAGTGCTGACAAGAAAGACCGTTTCGAAGGCCTGAAAAAACTTTCAAGAAATAAGAAATTTATTTTGTTCATTGTATTGCTTTCTGTAATTTTCCTTAGTTCTGCCGGTTGGAAAGGCATGTGGGAAACAGGTGTACACACCGGATATCAACCAATACAGCCAATTAAATTTTCTCATCAGCTGCACTCAGGGATAAATAAAGTTGATTGTCAGTATTGTCACGCAGGCGCATTTACTTCTAAACATGCATCCATCCCATCGCTTAATGTTTGTATGAATTGCCATAATTACGTGAACGCATCAGAAAAATATGATGGAAAAACTTCTCCGGAGATCATGAAGATTTACAATGCTCTTGATTATAACGAGGATACCAAAGTTTACGGTAATAATACCAAGCCGATTGAATGGATCAGAATTCACAACTTACCTGATCTGGCTTACTTTAATCACTCACAGCACGTTTCAGTTGCAGGAATTGAATGTCAGAAATGTCACGGTCCGATTCAAACCATGGAGGAGGTTTATCAATATTCTCCTCTTACTATGAAGTGGTGTATTAACTGCCATAGAGAAACAGAAGTTAATCATAAGGACAATCCTTATTATGACAAGCTAATCGCTGCGCACGATAAATTGAAAAAAGGTGAAAAGGTTACTGCTGCTGTTTTAGGCGGACTCGAATGTGCTAAGTGTCACTACTAATTAGAATAATTTTAAGATAACATACGTATACAGTTATATAGCTTAAATGGAAAGCAATAAAAAATACTGGAAAGGTTTAGAAGAGCTGCAGAACACGAAGGATTTTGTTGAGAAAAACAAAAACGAGTTCGCTGAACCACTTCCTATGGAAGAAGTTCTGAATGAAGCCGGTTTAAGTACCGTAACTCCACGTCGTGACTTTTTAAAGGCGCTTGGATTTGGCTTAGGAGCAGTAACTCTTGCTGCTTGTCAAACAACTCCGGTTCATAAGTCAATTCCTTATTTAGTTAAACCTGAAGAGATAGTACCGGGTATCCCTAATTACTATACTTCTACTTTTAATGGACACAGCATTCTGGTTAAAACCCGGGAAGGTCGTCCTATTAAGATTGAAGGTCATCCTAATTGTATTCTTAGTAAAGGAAGTATGGATGCAAAAGGTCAGGCTTCTGTTCTTGATCTTTACGATGTTTCCAAACTAAAGAATCCAGTTCTGAATGATTCAGATTCAAGTTGGGCAAAGATAGATGAGTTTGTAAAAGCAGAGCTTGGTAAGATTAAGGCAGGTGGTAAGAAGATCCGTATCGTTTCATCTACTGTTAACAGTCCTTCGACTAAAGCGGCTATTGCCGACTTTACAGCACAATATCCAAATACAAAACACATTCAGGTTGATGCGGTTTCTTATACAGGTATCATTAAGGCGAATGAAAATAGTTTCGGCAAGGCGGTTCTTCCTAGATACCGTTTTGACAGAGCAGATCTTATTGTAAGTTTCGGAGCAGATTTTCTGGGAACCTGGATCTCTCCTATAGAGTTCAGTCGCCATTATACCTCTAAAAGAAATAACACCGCCCTTCAAGGCAAAAAAATGTCTCGTCATATCCATTTCGAGACTGGAATGAGTTTAACAGGTACCAATGCTGATGCGCGTCTTCCATTAAAGCCATCAGAAGAAGGCATTGCCTTATTGAATTTATATGCTGCATTAGGTGGCGCTGTCAACGGCGCAAAACCTCTTGCAAATAATCCTAATGCAGAAAAGGCCATTGTCCTAACTGCTAAAGAATTATCGGCTGCAAAAGGAAGATCTCTGGTAATTAGTGGCTCAAATGATGTTTCTACCCAGATCATTGTGAATGCAATCAATTCAATTCTGGGAAGTTATGGTACTACCATTGATCTTGATAATCCATCATACCAATATGCAGGAAATGATGCGGAGTTCGCTGAGTTCATTAATGAAATGAACCGTTCTGAGGTTGATGCAGTTTTCTTCTTGAATACGAATCCTGCCTACCAGTGTAATGATGCGAAGGCATTTACAGATGCCCTTGCAAAAGTTAAATTGCGTGTTTCTTTTGCTGACCGCAAAGATGAAACGGCTTCATTATGCCAAGTTATTGCTCCAAATCATCATTATCTTGAAGCTTGGGGTGATTCAAATCCGGTTGAAGGATATTATACTATTGTTCAACCTACTATCAATCCGGTTAATAATTCACGCTATGCAGAGCAGGGCCTGTTGATCTGGTCTGAAGGCATTGTAACTGATTATTATCAATATATCCAGAATAACTGGGCCAAAACAGTTCTTGCTCAATCAGCTACGAGCTGGAAGGAACTGTTACAAAAAGGTTCTGTAAGTCTTCCAGAAAGAACTGCTGGAACTTATACATTCTCCCGCGAACTTGATTCAGTAGTACAGACTATCCTTGCAGAAAGCGGAAATCTTGCAAAAGGTGGTGACAATGCTGTAGAATTACATATTTACCAGAATGTCTCAATTGGTGACGGTAAGTTTGCCAATAACCCATGGCTTCAAGAATTACCAGATCCTGTATCAAAAGTAACTTGGGATAACTATGCGGCTATCAATGCTAAGTTTGCAGAAAAATTGGGAATTTCTGAGACTGATCTTGTTGAAATCAAAACTGATAAATACACGCTTACTTTACCAGTACTTATCCAGCCTGGGCAAGCTTACGGAACTATTTCAGTAGCTCTTGGTTATGGTAGAACTAAGGCAGGAAAAGCCGGTTCTGATGTGGGTAAGAATGCCTATCCATTTTTACGTTTGGTTAATGCAACCTTCCACACTGCTGCACCTGCCAGCCTGACTAAGACTTCAGGTACTTATGAACTGGCTCAAACGCAAACACATCATTCGATAGAAGGTAGAAATATTGTTCGCGAAACCACATTAAAGGATTACTTAAAAGACCCTAATTCTGGTACAGGTCATGCACACGTAAATCACTATGATTTGTGGAATGAGTTTGAGCAACCCGGCCATAGCTGGGTAATGGCAATTGACTTGAATGCTTGTACAGGTTGTGGTGCATGTATTGTTGCTTGTAGTGCCGAAAATAATATTCCGGTCGTTGGACGTGACGAGGTTCGCCGTCGTCGCGAAATGCACTGGATCCGTATTGACCGTTATTACACCGTAAATGAAGGTGGAAATAAGGTAACTGAAGAGAAAGAAGTTGAAAAACTTGAGAATATAGATAACGTATCAGTGATACATCAGCCAATGATGTGTCAGCACTGTGATCATGCTCCTTGCGAAACGGTGTGTCCGGTTTTAGCAACTGTACACTCTTCCGAAGGCTTGAACCAGATGGCTTACAACCGTTGTATCGGGACTCGTTATTGCGCAAACAACTGTCCATACAAAGTACGCCGTTTCAACTGGTTTAATTATTGGAATGATTCACGTTTTGATAACTACATGAACAATGAGTTTACACAGCTTGTGTTAAACCCTGATGTGACTTCCCGTTCTAGAGGGGTTATGGAGAAATGTTCAATGTGTGTTCAGCGTATTCAGGCTGGTAAACTTCAGGCTAAATTAGAAAAGCGCACCTTGAAGGATGGTGATATTAAAGTTGCCTGTCAGCAAACATGCCCTACCAATGCAATCATCTTTGGAGATGGAAATGATCCGGAATCCGAAGTATCAAAAGCATTGAAAAGCGAGCGTACATATTACGTCCTGGAAGAACTTAACGTGAAGCCGGGTGTAGGATATCAAACAAAGGTTAGAAATACTGTAGAGGTTTAATACAAGAAATAAAAAAGAATATGTCATCTCATCACGAGTCTATACTTAGAGAACCCTTAGTAACCGGTGAAAATATTACCTATTCAAAGGTCACCGAAGATATATTGGTTCCTGTAGAAAATAAGCCAAATAAAGCCTGGTGGATTGGTTTCATTGTTTCCGCCCTAGGTGCTGGACTTTGGGTATTCTCTGTTAGCTGGACCTTCTGGTTTGGTATCGGCGAATGGGGTTTGAATAAAACTGTTGGATGGGCCTGGGATATTACAGGTTTCGTTTGGTGGGTAGGTATTGGTCACGCCGGGACACTGATCTCTGCGGTATTATTACTTTTTCGTCAAAATTGGAGAAATTCAATCAACCGTTCTGCAGAAGCAATGACCATTTTTGCAGTTATCTGTGCCGCAACGTATATTATTTCTCACATGGGTCGTCCATGGTTGTTTACTTGGGCATTACCGCTTCCAAATCAGTTCGGTTCATTGTGGGTTAACTTTAACTCACCGCTTATATGGGATGTATTTGCAATCTCAACCTATTTTTCGGTTTCATTGGTGTTCTGGTATACAGGATTACTTCCTGATATTGCTACCATCCGTGACCGTGCAAATGGTACTCGTCGTCGTGTTTATTCAATCTTATCTTTCGGATGGAATGGTTCAGTTAAAACCTGGCAACGTTTTGAGTTAGTTTCCCTGATATTAGCAGGTGTTTCTACGCCTTTGGTACTTTCAGTACATACGATTGTATCCATGGACTTTGCAACTTCTCTGGTACCGGGTTGGCATACAACAATTTTCCCTCCCTATTTCGTAGCAGGAGCAATTTTCTCTGGCTTTGCAATGGTTCAGACTTTATTGCTTATTACTCGTAAGGTAATGAACTTTGAAAACTACATTACTATGTTCCATATTGAATCGATGAATAAAATCATAATTCTTACTGGTTCGATTGTCGGTGTAGCTTATTTAACAGAATTGTTCATTGCATGGTACTCGGGAGTTGAATATGAGCAGTATGCATTTTTGAACAGGGTGAGTGGACCATATTGGTGGGCTTACTGGATCATGATGACTTGTAACGTAATTTCTCCGCAATTGTTCTGGTTCAAAAAGATTCGTACCAGCATAGCCTTATCATGGATTTTATCAATTGTTGTGAATATCGGTATGTGGTTCGAACGATTTGTAATCATTGTTACTTCACTTCATCGTGATTATCTTCCATCAAGCTGGGTTATGTTTTACCCAAGCTGGGTTGATGTTGGTATTTTTATTGGGTCAATTGGTGTATTCTTTACCTTGTTCCTTCTTTTCCTGAGAGTGTTCCCGGCTATTGCAATGGCAGAGGTTAAATTATTGCTTAAGAGTTCAAGTGATCAGGCTAAGAAAAAGTTGATTGCCGAGAAAGCTGTGGATAGTGGAGAGGCTGAATACTACTTGGAATCTCTTGAAAAGTATGATAGTATTTCTCCTAGAGTTGCTGAATTCCAAAAAGTTTAAAGATGAGTAATATAAAATATATTTTAGGTCATTTTGAGGATCCAGATGATCTGATGCACGGAATAGACAAACTGCAGGAGAATAGCGTACGTATTTACGATGTGTATACTCCTATGCCAATCCATGGTATTGAAGATAAATTAGGGATTAAACGTTCAAGGCTTGGTAGAGTAGCTTTCGGTTTCGGTTTGACTGGTACCATTGCTGCGATCTCTATGATAACTTATATGCTTGTTATCGACTGGCCAATGAACATTGGTGGTAAACCACATTTTGCATTACCGGATTTCATTCCCATTATGTTTGAATTAACTGTATTGTTTGCAGCATTTGGAATGGTAGGAACTTATTTCTTCGTAAACCACCTTGCTCCAGGTCGTGCTCCTAGAGTTATGGACCTTAGAGCAACCAATGATAGATTTGTGATTGCAATTGATGCAAAATCAAATACTTCGCATGATCAAATAGATAACATTTTAAAAGAAGCAGGTGCTGTTGAAATTAAGCACAACGAAAGGAAATATGTAAGTTATGAATAAGCGCCTTATAATTTGTACCGCTTTTTTAACTGTAGCCGCTGTTACGGTTATTTCTTCCTGTTCAAATAAAAGAAGTACGGGACTAGAATATGCCCGTAACATGTATGATCCGATTGGTTACAATCCGGATCAGCCCAATAAGAACTTTAAGGACGGTAAAACAGCACAGGATCCACCCGCAGGCACAATGCCAGTTGGATTTGATAAATATGATATTTACCCTAACTCAATTGATGGCTATCAGGCAGCAAGTGCAGGTTTGACAAATCCATTGCCTGTACGTATAACGACTTTGGAGGAGGGAAAAACATTGTATTTAAATATGTGTTCTCATTGCCATGGTATGGAAGGAAAAGGTGATGGATCTATCGTTAAGCTTGATAAATTCCCTGCTCCTCCTTCATATTCTACCGGAAATTCATCAAGAGGTGGTGCTTCGAAGGATCTTACTGATGGGAAGATTTACCATACTATCACTCACGGTGTTAACCTAATGGGTCCACACAAATCTCAATTGTCTCCGGAGCAACGGTGGAAAATTGTTATGTACGTTCATGAATTACAAAAATTACAATAGTCAATTGCTAAAACCAGATGGGAAATCATAATCATACTCATAATTTCACGGAAGAATTTACATTTTCTGGAAAATTAAAAACCTGGACCTTATTAGCAATAGTAGTTGGAATTCTTGCTACAGCTTTTGGTTTACTAACAGGTCAGCAGGAGCGTACTTTCGCCAACCTGCTCTTAATGGCATATTACTTTACCTGCGTTTGCGCAACAGGTTTATTCTTTTTAGCTTTGCAATATGTGGCACAAGCAGGATGGGCAACCGGATTGTTAAGGATACCTCAGGCGATGTCAAAAGTGCTTCCTATTGCATCTCTTGTATTGTTTGCAGTATGTGCCGCAGGTTTATTAACGCACAATTTATATCATCACTGGAATGGTGAGGGTCTTACGGATCCCTCCAGTCCTAATTATGATAAGCTTATCGCTGGAAAAGCTAGTTTCTTGAACGTGCCCTTCTTTTTAACTAGACTGGCAATATTTCTTGGAGCATATAGCTTTTTTGCTTGGTTATTTGCAAAATATACTAAAGCTCAAGAATTAGAAGGTGGTCTTGTTAATCACGATAAAAATTTTAAATGGTCAGCTATTTTCTTAATTGTTTTTGGATTTACAACTCCAATTTGGGCCTTTGATACCATCATGTCACTTGAGGCACATTGGTTCTCAACCATGTTTGGCTGGTATAATTTTGCAGCAATGTGGGTGAGTGGACTTTGCGTGATTACATTGTTAGTAATTTTTATGAAAAAGGCAGGTTATCTGACTTGGATCAATGAGAACCATTTACATGACCTTGGTAAATTTATATTTGCATTCTCAATTTTCTGGACTTACATCTGGTTCTCACAATTTGTTCTTATTTACTATGCAAACATGCCTGAAGAAACCGTATACTTCTACAAACGCTGGGAGCCTGAATATCTTCCATGGTTTTGGTTGAATATCATTATTAACTTTGTTGCTCCTTTACTAATCTTGATGTCAAGAGATTCTAAGCGTCAAATGAATACTTTAATGTTTGTTTGTATCCTCCTTTTGTGTGGCCATTGGCTTGATTATTATATGATGATCATGCCAGGAACAGTTGAGGCTCATAGAGGTTTTGGTATAATTGAAATTGGAATAGCCATTGGTTTTGTTGGGCTATTTACATTCCTTACACTAAATCAGTTAACTAAGACGTCATTGGTGACAACAAATCATCCTTTCTTACAAGAAAGTATCAATCACCAGATTTAAACACAGTTCTTAATAGCTAAAAGAAAATAGTACGAATAAAATGAGGTTAAGAGAAATTTTTAATATCAGGACTGTAGCTGCATTACTGCTTATTTGCACACTTGTTGTATCTAACAATGCAAGCTACGCACGGGTTCAGGATTCTACAATCAGTTCCACAACTGCAGCAATTGATACGGCCGCAAAAGCTGCTATAGCTGAGTCAGGCCAATCATCCGCTCCTTTGATCAGCACTGCGGTTGATACTGTAGCGAGATACATGAACATGCAGCCTATCGCTGCAGCAAAGGATTATTCTGAATCATACAAATCAGCTTCCTATTATATACTGATGTTTTTGTTGCTCTGCATATTTATAGCAATCATTGGTAAAATTTTAAAAGTATATGAACTGAGCCATGAAATGCAGGGTTTAAAATCCAGCTTCAATGCCCGAAGGATTCAGGGTGTTTTCATGTTGATCTTTTTGATTTTGGGTATATATGGTGTTTATTGGTCATACACCGTTCAAGGGGCTATGAGTATACACGAATCAGCTTCTGAGCATGGTTTGGATATTGATTTCATGTTTAAAATCACATTAATATTGACCACAATCGTATTCATTTTAACTCATATTGCCTTGTTTGGCTTCTCATTCCAATACAGAGGCTCTGAGAATAGAAAAGCATATTTCTATCCTCATAATAACTCTCTAGAGAGAATATGGACTATTATCCCGGCAATAGTTTTAACAGTTCTGGTTTTACTAGGCTTTTTTACTTGGAGAAGTATTACCAATGTTTCGCCGGAAGATCAGAAGAAGGCAATCAATATTGAGGTTACTGGTGAACAGTTCAAATGGAGCCTTCGTTATGCAGGTTCTGATAACCAGATTGGAAACCGTAATTACAAATTGACTACACCTACCAACGGACTTGGAATAGATTTCAAAGATCAGAAAAGCTGGGATGATAAACTTACCGGTGAGATTGTAATTCCTGTTAATAAAGCAGTTCGAGTGAGCATAAACTCTAAGGACGTATTACACAGTTTTTATCTTCCTGACTTTAGGGTACAGATGAATGCGGTTCCTGGAATGCCAACTTCCTTCCAATTTACCCCTCGCCTTACCACAGCTCAAATGAGAGAAAAGAGAAATAATCCGAAGTATGATTATGTTCTTCTTTGTGCTAAAATTTGTGGTGCAGGTCATTATAATATGCAGGCAAAAGTAACTGTTGTTTCTGAAGCTGAATATGCAACTTGGCTTGCTAAGCAGCCTTTGTACTATAATGATGATGTTAAGAGGGAACTTCAACTGGTTGAGAACATCAGTACTGAAGAAATCAATAAAATGGCTTTAAATACAAATACTATTATAAAATAATTATGGCAAGCACTGCAATACACGATTCAGCCGTACCTCATCAACACAACGATCACGGACATCATAAGGAAACATTTATTACTAAATATATTTTTAGTCAAGATCATAAAATGATCGCCAAGCAATTCCTTATTACAGGAATTTTAATGGCAGTTGTTGCAATGATTCTATCTATCCTATTTAGGTTACAATTAGCATGGCCTGATGAGAATTTTCCATTACTGGAAACATTCCTAGGTCAAAAGTGGGCTGAAGGAGGAAGGATAAAGCCTGATTTTTATCTTGCAATTGTGACCATACATGGTACCATGATGGTTTTCTTTGTATTGACAGCCGGATTAAGCGGGACTTTCAGTAACCTTCTTATTCCGCTTCAACTTGGTGCAAGAGATATGGCTTCGCCATTCCTTAATATGCTTTCTTATTGGTTGTTTTTTGCTTCATGTGTAATCATGATGTGTTCTTTCTTTGTTGAAAGCGGACCAGCAAGTGCAGGATGGACAGTATATCCTCCTTTATCTGCCTTACCGAAAGCAATTAGTGGATCAGGTACCGGTATGACGCTCTGGTTAATCAGTATGGTATTATTTGTGGCATCAGCTCTTATCGGTGCATTGAACTATATATCAACCATCCTGAATATGCGTACCAATGGTATGGATATGTGGAAAATGCCATTAACCATCTGGGCATTCTTCCTTACCGCTATCGTAGGTGTATTATCTTTTCCGGTATTAGTTTCTGCAGTTGTTCTTCTGATTTTTGATCGAAGTTTTGGTACTAGTTTTTACCTTTCTGATATTGTTGTAGCCGGACAAATTCTTCCTAATCAGGGTGGTAGCCCTGTTTTATGGCAGCACTTATTCTGGTTCTTAGGTCACCCAGAAGTATACATTGTAATTATGCCTGCATTGGGTATTACTTCAGAAGTAATTGCAACAAATTCCAGAAAACCAATATTTGGTTACCATGCTATGGTTTATTCATTAATAGGTATTACGGTATTGTCTTTCATTGTTTGGGGCCACCATATGTTTGTAACAGGTATGAACCCATTCCTTGGGGGAGTATTCATGATCACTACATTAATTATTGCGGTTCCTTCGGCAGTAAAGACCTTTAATTATCTGGCAACAATCTGGCGCGGGAATCTTCGCTTTACGCCGGCAATGTTATTTGCTATCGGATTGGTATCATTCTTTATTTCCGGCGGACTTACTGGTATATTTTTAGGAAATGCTGCTTTGGATATTAACCTACATGATACCTACTTCGTAGTAGCTCACTTTCACCTAGTGATGGGTTGTGCAGCTATTTTTGGTATGCTTTGTGGTGTTTATCATTGGTATCCTAAACTATTTGGTCGTATGATGGATGAGCGTCTGGGTTATATTCACTTTTGGCTAACATTTATTGGTGCTTATTTGGTATTCTTCCCGATGCACTTTATGGGTCTTGATGGTGTTCCTCGTCGTTACTATGCTTTCACCGAGTTTGCATTTATGCAAGATTGGTTAACAGTGAATGTTTTTATAACATGGGCAGCAATTATTTCTGCTCTTGCGCAGGTTGCATTCCTTTGGAATTTCTTTTATTCTATTTTTTACGGAAAGAAATCGCCTCAAAATCCTTGGGATTCAAATACATTGGAATGGACTGCACCAGTAGAACATTTACATGGAAACTGGCCTGGAGAAATTCCATCGGTATATCGTTGGCCATATGATTATAGTAAGCCTGGTCACCATGCTGATTTTATTCCTCAAACCACTCCTTTTTCTGAGACAATGAGTTCTAACATGCTCCATGATTTTGAAGGAAACCCTGAAGCTGAGCATATTCAGCAACAATGGGATAAGGAACATGCTACTGAGCGGCAAACATCGGAACAGGTTTAATAATATTTAGGTTAATTATATAAGCAGGCGATATCTTAATATCGCCTGCTTACTATAATGAATATTCTTTCTACCAGATCCGCTGGTAATTTTAATACGTATGTATCCTTTTTTAAGAAGAGGTTTCTGTCGTTAGCATTACCGTAAAAGCGTAATTTTTTTGCGTGGGAGAGTCGTATTTTAATCACTGACGGCAAAGTGATATGAAACAGTGAAATAGAAAATATAGTGAGGAATTTTATATCCGACTTCAATAAATTAATTAAGCTAAGGCTGACCCTTACCGTCGTCTTCTCTGCATCCATCTGCTTTTTGATTGGTAGCAGATTTCAGGGTGAGATAAACTGGGGCAACTGGATAATATTAACAATCGGAGGGTTTCTGGTTACCAGTGCGGCAAACGGTTTTAATGAAATCATTGAAAAGGATCTGGATAAATTAATGAAACGGACCATGGACCGACCGATTCCGTCCGGAAAAATGACCACCGGCCAAGCTCTTGTACTTAGTTTGATTATGGGAATATCCGGTACTTATCTCTTGGTTAGACTTAATTTTCCAACTGGGGTACTTTCGGTTTTTTCCATATTTCTGTACGCATTTGTCTATACCCCAATGAAAAGGAAATCTCCAATCGCAGTTTTTATAGGTGCATTTCCAGGAGCATTACCACCCCTGATCGGTTATTTCGCTGCCTTTAACGAACCTAAAGTATCCTGGGTCCCTATAATTTTATTTTCAATTCAATTCGTATGGCAATTTCCTCATTTCTGGGCTATTGCCTGGGTTCTTGATGAAGATTATAAAAGGGCAGGCTTTCGGTTATTGCCAAGTACCAGGCAGGATAAGACAAGCGCTATGATTACTCTTGCTTCTACAATCATCCTGATACCGATAAGTTTAATGCCAACGGTATATTTAATGCCATCAGGGCAGGCTTTTGGAGGAAGTATTTATACTATTATTGCCTTGCTGGCAGGAATGTTTTTTGTATGGCAAGCAGTTCAACTTTATATTAAGAGAGACGTACCCTCTGCTAAAAAGCTGATGTATACTTCTTTTATTTATCTTCCTCTAATGCAATTAACCCTGTTATTTGACTTTGTATAATAATAATCTTATTAAAATGGAAAATTTACAAGTTGAGGATAGACTAAATTTAAAAGCTAAAAAGTTTTTAATGTGGTTATTCATCATCGCTTCTTTTATGATGTTTGCCGCATTGACAAGTGGTTTTATCGTTTATACCGAAGGAAATGCTGAACGCGGAATAAAAGTATTGCTCCCAAGGGCATTTATGTATAGCTCTGTTATTATAATTTTAAGCAGTATTACCGCTCATATGGCCTACCTATCTTCCAAAAGCTTGCAATTGGGAAAGCAAAGGATATATATTATTTTAACAATTTTGCTGGGTATTGCCTTTTTTTACAGTCAATTTCAGGCATGGCAGGCTCTATATGATTCAGGTGCCTATTTTGTGAATTATAATGCCTCTCAGTCTTTTATTTATGTGTTCAGTGGGGCTCATTTATTGCATGTAATTGTAGGTCTGTTTTTTTTAATATATGCCCTAATAGGTGCAATTCGTAATATCCCTCAGGTTCGAAATGTATTTCGGATGGAAATCGCTTCCATTTTTTGGCATTTTCTTGATATCCTATGGATTTATCTATATGTTTTCTTACTTTTGAATCAATAATAACTCAACATACTATTGTTTAAATGAACACTACTGTATCAAAATTAGATGAATTAAGAACTGACGCTTGGAGCGGAGGCAAGTCGCCCTTTGCTGTAGAATACGGAAAACTCATGATGTGGTTTTTCCTTTTGTCAGATGCATTTACATTTTCGGCATTTCTGATCTATTATGGAGCTCAGCGCTTCAGTAAAATTAGCTGGCCTGATCCTGATGTTGTTTTTCAGTCGATACCCGGTTTAGCCGATCATGGATTCCCTCTGGTTTTTGTAGGTATTATGACATTTATTCTGATCATGAGCTCGGTAACTATGGTACTTGCTGTTGAGGCAGGGCATCGTAATTCTAAAAAGGAAGTTGTATGGTGGATGATTGCTACTGTAATTGGCGGATTAATGTTTTTAGGATGTCAGGCATTGGAGTGGTCACATTTGCACCATGAAGGTTACTGGTGGGGAAGTTTTCCTGCATCTTATACAGGGTTTGACACAGTCGGCGCCCTTCAATTTGCAAACCTGTTCTTTACAATTACCGGTTTCCACGGTTTCCACGTATTTACCGGAGTAGTAATAAATATTATCATTCTCTTAATGGTACTGGCAAATGTTTTCCAGAAGAGCGGCAGCTACCTCATGGTTGAAAAGGTTGGTTTATACTGGCACTTTGTAGATCTTGTTTGGGTATTCGTATTTACTTTTTTCTATTTAGTATAAAAACCTGATAACCGATATATAATGTCAGCAGAAAACACAACACATAATCAACATGCCGTTGAGCATGAAGGAATGACCAAGAAAAAGATCTGGCAGGTTTTCTTTTACCTCTTAGGTATCACTGCAGTTGAATTTTTCATTGCTCTTTACTTGTTACCTAGAGGTATTGTAGGTCACGGTATTGGCAATTTCGCTTATATTGTCCTTACACTGGTGAAAGCCTTTTACATTGTGGCCTATTTTATGCACCTGAAATTCGAAAAATTTGCACTCAAAACAGGTATTACTGTTTCAGTGGTGTTTATTATCTATTTCATTGTACTTATGCTTATTGAAGGTAACTACCAGTTCATTCACATGAATTAATGGGTTTACCCTCTTTCCCAATTAAGAAAATTCTGATGCTACTGGTATTGTTGGTAGTCCCAGGTACTTTGTATTACCTCTTAAAAGAGAAGGGGCAGAATCGTTATCGTCCCCTGAATATCTATGGTGAGAAAAAGGTTGCCTCAACATTTCACACCAAGCGAGGTAAGCAGATTCCGGACACCATTTATCATGTAATTCGTGACTTTAGCCTTTTGAATCAAAAGGCTGATACTGTAAAGTTTCCCGCAGATAGTAACCAGATTACTGTTGTCAACTTTTTTTATACCCGATGCCCCCTTTTATGTCGTAATATGAATAAAGATTTAGCTAGGGTGGCTAAATTGTACAACAATAATCGTTTGATGCGCTTTATTTCAATAAGCGTTGATCCTGATTATGACAGCCCTGCTGTTCTTGCTGAATATAGTAAGCCATATATTTCTGAAAACAAAAAATGGGATTTTTTAACGGGTAATAAAGAGCTGATATATTCACTTGCAAAAACTGATTTTATGGTTGATGCCATAGCGGATACTACCGCAAATAACAATATTATTCATAGTCCTATGCTCATTCTAATCGATCCGCAAAAGCGGATAAGAGGATATTATGATTCAAGCGTTGGAAATGAACAAGTAACCTTATTAATCGACGAAATTAAATTATTGATTACAGAAGAGCTGAGAAGTATTAAGGTACGATAAGCTATACTCAAATTTGTTTTAATAGATTTATAATTATGAGTGATAAACTGATTTCAAGAATTATTACTGCAGTTTCAATAACTGTTTTGATTGTTGTGGTAGTTCTGCAGAGTAAGATCTTAAATATCTTTCCTCAAAAGGAAGCAATTCCTTCTTGGGTATTTTTTCTTCCTTTACTCAATGCTATAATTAATGGTACTTGCAGTGTACTCCTTCTTTCATCCCTTTACTTCATTAAAAAGAAGGATATTAAAACTCATAAAAACCTCAATATCTTTACGTTCATTCTTTCCTCTCTTTTTCTGGTATCATATATAATATTTCATGCAACCGGAATAAAAACTACTTATGGAGGTGTTGGCTTTATCCGTACTGTCTATTATATTATTCTGATTACTCACATTATTCTGGCAGCTATTGTGTTACCGCTCGTATTATTTAGTTTTCAGAAGGGTTTACAAATGAAGGTTGAGCAACATAGAAAACTGGTGCGATGGACTTTTCCGATATGGTTGTACGTTACCACAAGTGGAGTTATTGTCTATCTGATGATCTCGCCTTATTATACTTTTTAGGTCTTGTATTTAGGAATCTTAATTTAATCAGCAGACTGTAAACTTCTAATTGGATCAAGCCAATTCATTATTATAATTCTCGTATTTGGCGTATCTTTGAATTATGAAAACTTTTAGAATAGCGTTTGTAAGTTTCATCTTAATATTTTCTATCCTGAGCTCTTCTGAAGTTTCAGCACAGTGTTCAATGTGTACGTTAAATGCCGAAAATTCTGTTAAGAATGGTAATACCGAAGGCAAAGGCCTTAATAGCGGTATCTTATATCTATTAGCTGCACCTTATTTAGCAATAGCTGGGGTGGGTTTTCTTTGGTATAAGAAGTACAGACGCAAAAATGTCAATTTAAATATTAAGGATAGTAAGATTAATCTCAATTAAGCCCCCTTTCTTTCGATTAATCTTCTCTCTCTTTTAATCCTTCTAAGTATTTTCTTATGGCAAAGACCTCTAGATTTAAAGCTATATTGTTTTCAAAATGTCCCAAATGTAGAAGAGGTGATGTGTTTTCTGGGACATTGTATGGCCTAAATTTTCAGAAAACAAATGAGCGATGTTCACATTGTGGTATGCGTTTTGAAGTGGAGCCTGGATATTTTTATGGGGCCATGTATGTCAGTTATGCATTTGTTGTTGGCGAAATGCTTAATGCTGGCTTGCTTACTTACCTAATCACAGGTAATGATACTTCGCCTTGGTTATATATTTCAACCATTTTGGTTTCAATTTTATTGCTCACGCCTATTAACTACCGCTACTCCAAAATAATTTTGCTACACTTATTGACTCCGAAAATTAAGTATTACTCTGATTACGATACCGATGATAAACTCAGCAACATTTGATTTTTTAAAAGACCTAGCTGCCAATAATGACCGGGACTGGTTTATGGCTAATAAATTTAGACATGATGTGGCTAGGGGTAATGTTCTTGAATTTGCCGGTAATTTAATCGCAAAGCTTTCTCAAATTGATGATTCTGTCTCCTTAGATCTGGATCCAAAGAATTGTGTGATGCGAATCTACCGTGATGTTCGATTCAGTAAAGATAAAACTCCATATAAAACTAATTTCGGTGCCGGATTTTCGGAAAACGGCAAGAATTTTAAAGGTGCTGGGTATTATTTACATATCCATCCTGAACAATCTTTCCTTGCAGGAGGATGCTGGATGCCGGAGGCAGATATTCTTAAGGCAATCCGCCAAGAAATTGATTATAATGGAAGCGACTTTCATGAGATTGTGGACAACAAAGCTTTTAAACAATACTTCGGTTCTCTTGATTCTGAGCATAAATTAAAAACGCTTCCCAAAGGTTATCATCCCGAACACCCGGATATAGAATATCTAAAGCTTAAAAGTTTTACATTTAGCCATCCATTGACCAAATCAGAGCTTACAAGTTCAAATGCAATTGATGAAGTTTGCGATGGATTTATACGATTATACCCATATATTGCGTTTTTGAGGAACGCAGTTTCATAAAATCATTTTTGTATGAGGAAATATATTTATCCTGCAATTACCCTGTTTTTAATTATTGCTTCACTTACTTCATGCGTTGTCATGTCGCCCAAAAAATATAATACATTAATTGCGCAGAAGGATTCACTTTCTCTTGGTTGGGAAAATGCAAGGATGAGAATTACTTCTCTTGAAGAAATAATATTGGGATTACAATCAGATAGTGTTATCCTCAAGTCTAAAATTACAGATCTAGAAGAAAAAATTAAGGGGTTGGACGATAGTTTTACTTCATTGAGATCAAATTCCTCTTCAGAAATTAGAAAACTGGAAACCGATCTTAAAAAACTTGAAGCTGATCTGCAAAAGCGTGAAATAAGATTAAAAGAGGTTGAAGATATCTTGCGAAAAAGGGATGAAGCCACCAATGCACTTAAGAATAAACTCCAGAAGGCTTTATTAGGCTTTCAGCAGAATGGTTTAACTGTGGATATCCGTAACGGAAAGGTTTATGTTTCATTAACTGATAAATTATTGTTCAGTAGTGGCAGTATTATTATTGATGATAAGGGTAAGCTGGCATTGCGTGAACTCGCCAAGGTTCTTAAAACACAGCCCGAGATTAATATTTCTGTTGAGGGCCATACAGATAATCAGCGGGTAGTAAACCTTGGCCAGATTAAGGATAACTGGGATCTGAGCGTATTGCGTGCGACTTCCGTCGTAAGATTTTTAACAGAAACAGAGAAAATTGAAAATGGTAGAATAACGGCAACTGGAAAGGGAGAATATCAGCCGATTGAAGAAGGTTCAGGTACTGAAGTTAGAAGCCGGAACAGGCGTATTGAGATTGTTCTCTCACCCAAACTTGATGAATTATATAATCTTATCAAATAGGGTTTACATATGACAGTGTGCTTAGCCGAGGTTTTATACTCCGGCTTTTTATTTTTTAAATTAAAATGGACTTGCCAGATTTTTGAATAGTGGTAGTACCTTGTCTTTTTCTGAGAGGATTATTTCTTCCGGGGCAATATTCCAATCGATGTGTAGTTCCGGATCATTCCATAAAATCCCGAACTCTGCATTCTTATCATAAAGGCTTGTTACTTTATAAGTAAATATTGTGTCATCTTCAAGAGTTACAAAACCATGTAAAAATCCTGGCGGTACCCAAAGCATAAGGTGATTATCTCCGGATATTTCAACAGTAACATGCTGTCCATAGGTTTCTGATTTTTTACGAATATCCACAGCAACATCAATAACTCTTCCCTTTATAACTCTTATTAATTTTCCTTGAGCATGAGGATTGGATTGCGCATGCAGACCTCTTAAGGTTCCTTTTTGAGAGAGCGATTGATTATCCTGAACAAAATTGGCATTAATGTCAGCTTCATCGAACATTTGCTTATTGTAACTTTCGTAAAAATATCCTCTAGCATCTTTCCAAATCTTTGGTTCTATAATATAGAGATCCTTAATTTTTGTTTTTATAAAATTCATTTCGCTTCAATAAATTCCATTAATGTATTAAATACTACAAATTTATTCAGGAATAGATCTGGAACATTATTTTGCAGCTGATTAGCATGATTTTGCATGTATTCATTATATTTTTCTAATGAGTCGGCAATGAATTGAATGCAATAAGTAATTCCTTCATTGGGCGAATCTAAAACCTTCAGAACCCGGTAAGAGATAAAAAAGCCAGTACTCATCACTTCTTTCAAATGCTCTTGCTTTAGCCATTTGAGCCAGGAATCATGAATTTCCTCATCCAAAATAATAGTAACATTATATAAGATCATGCTGCGAAGATAGGAATTGAGATTTTAAAAATTTATACCAAAAACTCAACCTAACTTATCTCCTCTTAGCTGACGAAAGCGTTTTCTGGCTTCAATTAGGTACAAACTTCCTGAATAATCATTAATTATTCTTTGATAGAGTTCGATAGCTTTTCCCGGTTGGTTTAGCTTGGTTTCATAAATATCAGCAAGCATGAAGATAGCGTCATCCCCCCAGAGCTCTGAACTATAATTGTCTACTATGGCCTGTAATTGAATTACTGCTTGGTCAAAGTCATTTGAACTTAAAAATATTTTCGATTTAGCGATTAAAATATCATCAGCAAGGGAATTTGCAGGGTAAAGAATGTTAATACTGTCTAATATTCCCAAGGCTTCTTCAGGCTGATTTTTAAATATGCTGAGCTCAGCTTCCGAGTATCTTTTCAACGCGGCAGTATCATTCTCATTTTGCAGATTATCTGATATGAGTAGACTTAAATTGAGCGCATCGTTTGCAATTAATTGTGAGGTTGAACTTTTCAATACATCAAGTTGTGCTTTTGACCAAATAAAATCTCCCTGGAAATAAGCTAATCGGGCATTTTTAAATCTAGCTTCCTGTCCGTATACTTCATTTGGGAATGATTTTTCAACTTGGCCAAAAATCAGTGCAGCTTCCCAAACTTCTCCTGATAGTATATAAATGTCACCAAGTTCCAATTTCGTTTGTGCAATTATCATTGGCGGTATGCCGGATAATTCAATCAGTTTTTGAAGTTGTATCGCTGCTTCTGAGGGCTTTTTCAGGTAAAATGCTTGTAGATTTGCCAATTGTCGTATGGCGAAGGCAGTTCCTGAACCCCGTCCAAATTCATTCAATAATGACTGATAATCGTTTTCAAGTGACAATAGATTAGCTTTATTTAATTTGCCGCTGGTTAATTGTTTAGTTTTTACACCTAGCAGATCAATCTTGGCAGGAATATAATACCTACTCTTATCTCCTTTTGCTACCAGATAATTTAGGGCTTCAATTCCCTGTTCAAAAGCCTGGTTTGAAACCAACAATCTTGATAGATCAAAAACCCTGCTACCATCCTCTTTAAGTCTACGATCGAGTGCAAGGGTCTGCCGCAAGGCCATGTCAAAATCTTTTTGTTGAACATATTGCCAGGCAAGAAACTCAGTTAGAACAACATTCTGAGGATCTTTCTGTAAGCGGCGTAAAATGGCAGTTTTAAGGAGATCAAAATCATCTTTACCTTCCAGAATATTTCCTAACACACTTTGTGCCTGTTGCAAGGCCTCAGAATTTACGCTCAAAAGCGAAAGGTATTCCTGGATAAGCATTGGCTTATCTTTACGGTAACGGTATAAACTCAGCAAATCATATGCAAACAATTTTTCATCGTTTAATATTTTTCGGCCTGTTAAAAAAGTTTTAATTGAATAATCATATGCTTCTGCCCTGTAAAAGGTTATGGCCAGGTCTTTTATTGCAAACTCATTGACCGGCAGATTTTTAATCAGATTATTATAAAGAGCAATTGATTTCTCTTGTTCCCCGCGTTCTTGGAAAACCCGGCCAAGATCAACGGGGTAGTTAAAATTTTCCGGATTGTTTTTTTGAAGGATTCGGGCAAGCTTTTCGGCTTCATCAAACTTTTTTAGCCTAAGTAGACAACTGAAATATGGGTCATAGTAACTCGCATTTTTTGTTCTGTTGAATAGCTTTTCATAGATTAAAGCTGCTTTCTCATAATCTCCCGACTGAAAATATTGTACAGCCATAGCTTCATCAGAATTTAGCTGGGCTCTGACTGCTGAAGAAACAGATATGATCAATAACAGAAGCAGAATTTTTTTCATCGAACCCGGGTTGTTAATATTTTTAGCTCAGCTTCAATATAAGCATTTGGAGAGATATCATCTTTTGAATTTCAATAAAGTTCGTTTTATTCAGGTTTAAATTCTGAGAAAATATCACTTGTAGTTTAAATGTTACGAATACAGTCAAATACTTAAAAATGTATTTATTAACTTGACAGATTAGTTAAATAGTAGGTCTACTTATTAATGGTTGACCTTAAAGACTTTATTTTGTTTGTTCTAATGCTTTTTTCGTTTTGTAGCAAATTTTAAATATAATTTTATAATAGAATGCCGGGATTTAAATTTATTTTAATTTGTTTTCTTCTATCCACTTTGGCGTCCTGCACAATGGAAAAAGCAACCAAGCGGATACCGATAGAGAATTTTTTCAATGTTCCCATTAAAACATCTTATCTGGTTTCACCAGACGGTAATTATATATCCTACCTTAAACCAGACAATAATAGAATTCATATTTATGTTGAAACCCTAGATGGGAAAACTACTACCCAGCTAACTTGTGATTCCAACCGAAGTATCTCTAATTATTTCTGGGCCAGTAATGATGAGATACTATATTTAAAAGGAAATTCAGAAGATAAGCAACCAGGTTTATTTGCCGTTAAAATTGACGGTAACAATAAGCGGGAGTTTCTTTCATTTCCAAATACAAAAATCAGGTTAATTTCTTCAGGTCCTGTCAGAGACGGTCAAGTCTTGGTTTCCATGAACAAACGTGATTCAACCGTTTTTGATGCCTACCGATTAAATATTCAGACCGGAAAATTATCCCTGTTATTGCAGAATCCCGGGAATATCACAAAATGGTATTCTGATGCTGCCGGTAAGTTAAGAATGGCTATAGCTAGTGATGGCGTAAATGAAACATTATTGTATCGTGATAAAGAGAATCAGAATTTTAGGGCTGTTTTAACAAATAATTTTAAGACAAGTATTTCTCCTATTGCTTTCAGTGTAGATAATAATTGTATTTACGCTTTGTCAAATAAGAATCGTGATAAAATGGCATTGGTAGAATTGGATTGTGTGAGTGGGAATGAACATCGTGTTATTTATAGTAATCCCCAGGTAGATGTTTCAGAGGCGATTTATTCAGTCAACAAGGAGAAACTGATCTATGCTGGTTTTGAAACCTGGAAAAAGGAGCGTTATTATCTTGATGATTCATTTAAAGCCACCTTTAAAAAGTTAGAAAAATTGCTGCCAAACACTGAAATTGTGCTTGCCAGTTCAGACTCATTAGAAAAGAAATTTATTGTCAGAACATATACTGATCGTAATCCGGGGTCATTCTATATGTATACAATAGAGGATAATAAGCTTGTTAAACTAAGTGATGTTAACTCTTCTCTGAAGGTGGAAAATATGGCAGAAATGAAACCTATCAGTTATAAAACTAGGGATGGACTGAAGGTAAACGGATATTTAACTCTTCCCAAAGGGATGCCATCAGAAAATCTCCCTGTAGTGGTCATGCCACATGGAGGGCCAGACTCAAGGAATAGCTGGGGCTATAATCCTGAAGTTCAATTTCTTGCAAGCCGCGGTTATGCTGTATTTCAAGTAAATTTTAGAGGATCAAAGGGTTACGGAAAGGATTTTTGGATTGCGGGTTTTAAACAATGGGGCGGTAAGATGCAGGATGATATTACCGATGGGGTTCATTGGCTGATTTCCCAAAAAATAGCAGATTCGTCACGGATTGCTATTTATGGTTTCAGTTTTGGGGGTTTCTCTGCACTTCACGGACTGATGTCAATACCTCAACTATATAAGTGTGGTGCTTCTTATTCAGGTTTCACTAATTTATTTACTTACTTTAAAGACATACCTCCATATCTCAGACCTAATTTGCAGATGTATTATGAAACTATTGGTAATCCGGAAACTGATGCTGATTTTTTCAGAGCCATATCCCCTATTTTTCATACAGATAAAATTAAAGTTCCGGTTTTAATAGCACAGGGTGCAAGGGATCCTCGGGTTAATATGAATGAAACCAATCAGTTTGTAAAGGAGTTAAAAAAGAAGAAGGTACCTGTTACATATATCTTTAAAGAGGAAGAAGGGCATGTTTTTAGAAATAATGAAAACCGACTTGAATTTTACAAGAAACTTGAAATATTTCTTGACCAGAATCTAAGCATGGAATAGCGGGATGCAGGAGTATCAATATATTTACCGCAAAAATTTTACCCTCGTTATAATTTTCCTATTCCTAATTACTTCGGCTATGGCTGGAGCCTTTTTCCTTTCCTATAATCTGACATCCAAATATGTCATGAACGAATTTGCGTCACAAAAGATTGATGTGCTCGAAGAAACTGTTAAACCTTACAATGTTTTTTTTCAGAATAAAATCCCAGAAATATCTTTTTATCAAGGCTATTTAGATTCTGGACAGACATCCAAATACATAGATACTATTTTTAAAAAATTCCAATTTGTTGAACGAGTTGTTTTTTATGATGCGGAAATAAGCAATTACAAAATCCCGTATGGAATAAGAGTGAAAAATTTCTCAATGGGGCCAAAATCAGTTTACCAGTTTGGAAGGGATATTCCTAAGGATTCGATTGTGCTGTATAAAAATAATCACCCTGATTCTCTGTTTATTTTTAAAACAGGGGATGAGTTCAACAGAAATGCGATTAGGTTCAGTAGTTTTATTGAGTCGGCAGATACTGCCCAAGCCATGAGGGATGCTGACCGCTTCAGTGTTTTTTATAATATCAGGTCGAATAAGATCACCTTTATGAATATTCCTAGACGAGAGGAAATAAAAATTTATAAAGATCTGATGTTCAATAGGGAGTCAACTTCTCCTGTATATGAGATGGATATGCTTACATTTTACTTAAATCCACTGCGTTTGATTATCGTAAATCCACATCCTGAATTATATCAAAACATCAGTATTAAGCCTCTAGTTTATGAATCTTTTGAAAATGATTCCGGATTTATGGAAAATGATCTTCCATTATCCGGCCCTTTCTCAGACTATAAATTATACTTTAGTTCGGGAAAGGATTTTATAAGGAAGGAAGTAAATTCCAGATTCAGGCCGATTGCCGGTGGCTTATTTGTTATCTATTTCACTCTGGTGCTTATTGGTTATCTAATCTTCAGAAACCTGAACATCAATAGTAAACTATTTAAGTTGCAGTATGATTTTATTAATAATCTAACTCATGAATTTAAAACTCCAGTTAGTGTTATAAAAATTGCAGGTAATAATATCCGGAGTGCCTCAAGTCTTTCAGATCGTGAACGCCTGCATTACGGTAAGATTCTTGATGAAGAAGCAGATAAACTCAATGATCTTATGAATAGATTATTGTCCTTTGCCCAAATAGAGAACAAAGCGATAAAATTGAAGCCTGAGAGTATTAATCTTGAAGTATTCTGCCAGAATATGGTCGATAGCTACCAGTTAAAATACCCTGGTTTCGATATTGAATGTGACATTCGGGATGTTGAGTATTTTAATTCTGATCCGGTCCTTTTGGGAAGTATCTTTCAGAATCTGATTGATAATGCCTATAAATATTCCAACCCCGATAAGAAGATCTTAAGAATCAGCATTCAGAAGGTTAAGAACCGAATTATTGTTAAATTTTCAGATCAAGGAATCGGAATTCCAGAAAAGGATCTCAAGAATATCTTTAAGAAATTTTTTAGGGTACAAAATCAATATAATCAGCAGGGGAGTGTTGGATTAGGTTTGGCATTCTGTGCAGAACTGATTAAATTTATGAACGGAACAATTACAATAAAAAGTGTGGAAGGAAAGGGGACAGAGTTTAGAATTGAATTGCCTTACGAAACATAAACATGGGAAAAGAAATCAAAATTGCAGTAATTGAAGATGATGAGAACCTTCGGTTTTTAGTGGTACACCGCCTTCAAACTGAAGGGTATAAAGTTGTTGAGGCTTCTGATGGCCAGATAGCTGAGGAACTGATCATGAACGAGCAACCAGACATAGTTCTACTCGACTGGATGCTGCCAACCAAACAGGGCTCCGAGGTATGTCAGAATGTGCGTAAATTGGGTTTTGATAATCTGATCATAATGATGACTGCCAAGGCACAGGATATTGATAAAATTGATGCGTATAATTTTGGAGTTTCTGATTATGTAACCAAGCCTTTTAATATGGATGTACTTGTTGCATTAATTGAAAATAAGGTAAAATTCTTCATCAACAATGAGAAGTCCGAAATCTATAAATTCGGAAATATGGAACATCACCCCAACACACATTCTTTGATGCGTGATGGAAAGAAAATTGAACTAACTATACTTGAAAACAGGATCCTTCTTTATTTTTTAAAGAATGCAAATACGGTTATCAATCGTGATGAGTTAATGATGGTAGTTTGGGGTTATAATTCTGACGTCAATACACGAACGCTTGATATGCATATTGTTCGCCTACGAAAAAAGATTGAGAGTAATCCCGATAGACCACATTTTATGCAAACTGTCCGTGGAGTAGGTTACAAGTTCATCATTGAATAAACTTAGAGATAGGTAGGGTGGTTTGGGGGGATTATAATTTGTTCAGCATTTTCTCAAACCGTTCTCTCCATTCTAAAGTCAATTCTTCCAGTTGGACGAGTCGCTGAAGCCATTCTTTATTTTCAGGGTCATGATACCTTACAAAATTTACATTCATCACCGAGATTTTTTCAGGATGTGAATTGATATGAATCAACCTGTCCGACTTTTTTACCAAGCCTGGTTTAATCGTCCTGAGGTAATATCCGGTAAGTCCGCTTTGTTGTAAATGAACAGGGAACTGCTTATAATTGTGCCTAATTCCGATCATATAGCAAGGGCCTCGTGGTTCTGAAACTTCAACTATTGCCTCACCCAATTGATAGCGATCACCGATAAATATATGTTCTTCATTTGCGTTTAGACCAATCAGAGTAAGGTTTTCACCGAAAGCTGCAGAATCTAGATCAATACCAAGCTCTGTCTCCCACTTTTTAAAATGGTCAGAATTATAGCAGCATATTGCTTTATCATTTCCACCATGATTTTTCGTGTCGACGGTAATATCGCCCGCAAAACCGGTCATTCCCAGTTCTATAGTATTTCCGGTGATAGCTTGTTTTCGGTATGCCGAATGTGCTTTTTGATGGTCTGAAACCAATAATTCAGGTTGACCAAGCACATTGATTGATTTAATACAGATATCTTTCATAATATAATTGAGCCACAAAGAAGAAGCATTAAAAATTGAAGAATCATAGTCCCATCTAAAAATAGAAAGTAATAATATTCATTTTTTTTCCATTTCGACCTGAAAATTAACCACCCTGTTAGCAAGGTGCTTAGTGTTAAGCCGAAAAAATTACTGTCGAATTGCTCTTTGAAAAGGAACAGTAAAATAAGGTAGGTTCCAAGAAATCCTTGGCAGATTAACCATGCCCATCTTTCTCCAAATAGCACGGGAATAGTTTTCAATTCATAAAGTTTATCCTGATACAAATCGCGGATATCGAAAGGCACCGCTATCGCCGCAATAAAGAGGAATCTCTTAGCAATGAGTAATATTGTATCATTTAGTGAAACAGCAATTTTCTGATTATTTTCCATTTCCAGAATAGGGATTAAAACGCAGCTCAGCGCCCAGACTGATGCAATGAGGAATAGTTTTATTCCCGGAATGTTTCTTAAGCCGAATTTTTTATCCTGAATTGCGAACAAAGGAAGATTATATGCTATAGATATTAAGGCAAGGGTAAACAGTAAAATCTTTGAAGAAGTGCTTAAGAATAAACTAATCGGAATTATTGAAAAAACTGCAATAATGCTGATCGTGATCAACAGACGATAATGGGAAAATATCCACCTGACTCTAACCGATATTGAATTCTCAGGCTTTTTTGGTTTTGATAGAAATATGCTGAAATTATATAAGGCTAAAGTTGAACTGAAAAGAAGACCTAAAACATAAATATCAGGTTCGACTTTCAGTAATTGATAGGTTACTAAACCCTGAGCTACCGCACATATCGCAATGAAAATATTGCTAAATAACAAAAGGTCAATGCTCTGTCTAAGGTATTTGTTCATAGATAGAACCCGGAATTTTTTCAGGAATCCCCACGGCGTAACTCAAAGATCGTAATTTCAGGTAAAATTCCAACTCGTCCGGGGTAGCCTAAGAAACCATAGCCTACATTGACATAAAGCTGTTGTAATCCTTCTTTATAGTGTCCGGCCCACTCTTTATAAACATATTGTGCAGGGCTCCACTGAAATTTTGCGGTTACTAAACCAAACTGCATTCCATGAGTATGGCCACTAAACATCGCATCAATCTGAGGATATTCAGGTAAAACCTGTGCCCTCCAGTGTGAAGGGTCATGCGATAGCAATAATTTTAAAGGAACATCATCGGTATTTTTTATTGCAAGATCCAAACGACCATATTTTGCGAAACGGCCAACGCCCCAATTTTCTATACCTAAAATCGCTATCTCATCTCCGTCTATTTTTAACCTTCGGTTTTCGTTAAGCAGAAGGTTCCAGCCCATGTTCTTGTGGGTCTGTTTAACATCTTCCAGGTTTTTAACTTTAGCAGATGAGGTTCCCTGCCCGTAATAATAATCTCCATAATCATGATTTCCAAGCACTGAGAATACACCCAGCGGAGCCTTTACTTTTGAGAAAATATCCTGGTAATCATACATTTCTGAGGCAATATTATTCACAAGGTCGCCTGTGAAAAAAACCATATCAGGTTTTTCTTTTAGAAGCATGTCAACCCCTCCAACTACTGCCTTACGGTCGTAAAAGCTACCCGAGTGAATATCTGAAAGTTGTCCGAGTTTGATTCCATCAAATGCTTTTGGCAAGTTTGGCAGATAAAGTGTTCTGCGCTTTACGCGATAATCATAGGCACTGGAAATAACGCCGTAGGTTAGGGAAGCCAAAGGTATCGCAGCTACTAGTGTTCCGGCTTTGATTAGAAACTCAGAACGAGGTATAGACATAATTTCATTCTGCTCAGTGCTAACTATTCTTTTTAGCTTCCGTTTGATCCAAATTGCTGCTCTGCGCAAATCATCAGCGATTAGGAATGGCAGAATAAATATTTTGGTTACAAAAGTCAGAAAGAAAACAACCAGGATGACTGATCGAAGGAGGAATTTAATATTAAAAAATATGCTTATAAACACTCCGGTAATCAATAGCAAAGTATATCCCCACCAGATATAGGCAAATGAAAGATGCTTCTTATCTTTCCATTTCCAACTGACTGCACGGATTGCCTTGTAAATGTATATATCAATTAGAATCAACAGGATACTGATGATTATTAATCCTAAAATGCGGTTAGCCATTTTTACTTACAATCTTTAAGAAAAAGGCTTAAAACTGATCCCGGTTCTCATTGTATTCATCATCATCCTCAAACTCGGTATTGAATAGACTGTTGAACATATCATTAAAACTAAACCCTTTATCGAGGAAGGATTTATTAATCAGTGAAAATTCAGACAGGCCATGTAATAAAAACTCCATTAAAAGAATCTGTTGGTTCTTACTTAGAGTCTTATGAAACTGTTTTATTACAGTTTTTAATCCGGGAACTGATTCTAGGGCATTTATATATTCTTCCAGTGACAGGTCATCAACAAGACTTATGGTATTACCTGTTGCGAACCAATTGATGATATCCGAATATGGGTTCACAGCTTTCGCTTTCTTTAATTTTTCAGGATCAGGAAAGTAATTGCGCATGAGTGTTTTAATGGCTTTTCCGAGCAGAATATTAGCTACTTTACCCGGTCCTTCCAATTCACCTTCATAAACAAGTTCGATTTTCCCTGTAATTGCAGGAATTACGCCAAGAAAATCTGAAATACGTACAAATGTGTTAGTCTCACTGTTTAATAACATTCTACGTTCAGCATTACTAATCAGATTTTCATAGGCCGAAATGGTAAGTCGCGCAGAAACCCCCGATTTTTTATCGATATATTCAGATTCACGAGCTTCAAAGGCAATCTGTTCAACAAGATCTTTTACCAATCCGTCTGCCTCTATATTGGTTCTTTGTGAATCTGATAGTTTGGCTTCTTGTTGGGTAATCTTTCTTGAAATTTCAATACTTTTTGGGTAGTGAGTTAAAATTTGACTTTCAATCCTGTCTTTGAGAGGAGTTACAATTGCCCCGCGGTTGGTATAGTCTTCAGGATTTGCAGTAAATACAAACTGTATATCCAAAGGCAAACGAAGTTTGAATCCCCTTATTTGTATATCTTTTTCCTGGAGGATATTGAAAAGAGCTACTTGAATTCTTGCTTGCAAATCAGGCAGTTCATTAATTACAAAAATACCACGGTGTGCACGTGGAATCAATCCAAAATGGATTACCCTTTCGTCAGAATAGGTTAATTTTAAGGTTGCCGCTTTAATTGGATCAACATCGCCGATAAGATCAGCAACAGTTACATCCGGTGTAGCCAGTTTTTCGGTATATCGTTCAGAACGATGCAACCAAGCGATCGGAGTAGTGTCTCCTTTAATTTCCAAAGTATAATGCCCAAACCATGATATTGGGTTTAATGGATCTTCAAATAATTCGGACCCTTCAATATAGGGCACATATTCATCGAGAAGATTAATCATCAGACGCGCAATACGTGTTTTTGCCTGTCCGCGCAAACCTAAAAGCAGAATGTTGTGCTTTGATAAAATGGCAGTCTGCAGGTCGGGAATAACAGTATTTTCATAACCTATGATTCCTTCCAGCACAGTATTTTTATTTTTTAGCTCGCGGATAAGATTTTCCCGGAGTTCTTCCTTTATTGAGCGGGAAACATAACCTGACTCTTTTAGTTCTTTTAGTGTTTTGATGTGCAGCATAATATCTGTAGAATTTCTATCTAATCGTTCTTCTTCTGTTCTTTATGTAATCTTCAAAAATGTATTCTCCCAGCCCTTTTAGTGAACTGTAAAACGCCTTGCCCCCGTTTATCTCTGTAAACTGTCTGACAAATTGTTGAAGATATGGATCTCTGGCAATCATGAATGTGGTTATTGGTATTCCAAGCCGTTTACATTGTGCGGCCATCCCCAGCGTTTTATTAACCACTTTTCTATCAAGGCCTATGCTATTTTTATAATACTTGGTTCCTTCCTTTAAACAGGTAGGCTTTCCATCAGTAATCATAAAAATCTGTTTATTATGGGTTTTTCGCCTTCTGAGTAAGTCTACTGCAAGTTCAAGACCGGCATAGGTATTGGTATGGTATGGTCCTACCTGTAGATAGGGCAACTCTTTAATGGTTATCGGCCAGGCATCGTTTCCAAATACTACGATGTCTAGGGTATCTTTTGGGTATTTAGTTCTGATCAGCTCTGCAAGAGCCATTGCTACCTTTTTTGCCGGAGTAATACGATCTTCTCCATAGAGTATCATGGAATGTGAAATATCAATCATCAGGACTGTTGAGGTAATAGTTTTATAGTCCTTCTCTTCTACCTCCAGATCTCTTTCAGTCATTGAGAAATCGCCAATACCATGGTTAACTTGTGCATTATGTATGGATGCAGTCATGTCGATCTGATCTAAGCTGTCGCCAAACTGATACTCTCTGCGATCGGCATTTTTTTCTTCTCCAAGTCCGGAAATATTGGTGTTATGTCCCCCCTTTCCACTCTTTTTGAGCTTCCCGAAAATCTCCTCAAGTGCTGATTGCCTAATGCTTTGTTCGGTCTTTGGAGTAATTTTAAAACCGTTAGGGTTTTTATCATCATCCCCCAAATAGCCCTTTTTTTTCAGATCTTCAATAAAATCGCCCATTCCGTAATCATCATTAGTAAGCTTGTATTGCTTATCTAACTCATTCATCCAGTCCAGAGCCTCATTCGCATCCCCAGAAGTATAATTCAGGAGTTCAAGAAATAACTTCAAAAGTTCTTCAAAACCTCCTTTCGGAAGTTCATTTGGAATATATTTTGAAAATTCGTGGCCCCGCATGATTTGATTTTACAATGATTTACGAAAAAATTAAAGTTAAAGATTTAAGAACCTATAAATGTTACTAAGATGTCAAATAAAGGCAAGGTCTGATTATTTAATATTCTTACATTTAACTACGAAGAAACCATAATTAAACGAATGAAAATTATAATCACGTTCCTATTTTTTATTGGAACCTTTCAGTTAATAGCTCAGGAAAATGATAAAAAGTTAATTCTGAAGCTTCTTGAGGATCAAAGGCAGGCATGGAATAGAGGCGAACTCAAAGAATTTATGCTGGGATACATTAAATCTGATTCATTATTATTTGTTGGCAAAAATGGGCCGCAATATGGATGGGATAACACACTCTCCAATTACAAGAAAAGCTATCCTGATCAAAAAGCAATGGGCTTTTTAAGTTTTAATATACATGAAGTCAGGTTAATCTCTTCTGATCATGCATTTGTATTAGGCGCCTGGCATTTAAAGCGCGAAAAAGACGAACCCAATGGTTTTTTCACACTCCTTGTAAAGAAAATTAATGGTGAATGGAAGGTAATTGCCGATCATTCGAGCTAAAATATTAAGTAACTTTCGCCTTTCTAACAAATTTTGAAAATACTCTTGGTAGAAACCTTTTGAACAACACAGCATATTTTTCTTTTCCACCGATATAGACCTCTTCTTTTCGGGATTTAATCGCCTTTATGATCTGCAATGCACACTCATCTGCAGACATTCCGTTTTCCTGAGCATCATCCATCGTATTTTGCCTTGTTCCGTTTGCGATTAAAGCATTAATCGTAACATTTGTTTTAATAAATCCGGGGCAAATGATACTGATACTGATCTTTGGATCAATTTCTGAACGCAGGGAATCGAAATAGCCATGCAACGCATGTTTAGAAGCCGAATATGTTGAACGAAATTTGGTTCCAAACTTCCCGACCAAGCTGCTGATGATTACAATATGCCCGGATTGATTTAATATCATAGAGGGTAAAATAGCCTGGGTTAAGGCTACCGTTCCCCAGAAATTGATATTCATGATTTTTTGGGCAACATCAATCGTCGTATCCAAGGCCAGTGAGCGCTGACTCACACCGCCAGAATGAATGATGATATCAATTCTACCAAAAATATTGAGGGCTGCCTGTGCCTTTTCCTTTAAATCAGGGATGTTTTCAAGGTCAAGAGGAAATACATGAATGTCGATCTGATTTTTCGGGCATTTGTTCTTTACCTGATATAGGCCTTCACTGCTTCTTGATGAAATGATTAGTTTGGCTCCTACTTGATTCAGTTTATAGCAAAGTGCTTCGCCAATTCCACTCGAAGCACCCGTGATCCAGATTATCTTATCTTTTAATTCCATTTGATTGATGCTTAATTGATACTTAGAAATAATTCTGAAGCAATATGATCTGCAAAAAGTTTTCCATCCCTTGTTAAGGTAACTAATTGTCCATTCATATTGAGCCATTCTTTCTCGAGAAAGGATTCTAGCCCATTGTAAATTTCATTGGAATAGTCGGACCCGAATTTTTCGCTTAAAAATTGTAGATTCATTCCTTTACTTGTTCGCAGGGAAGTCATAATATACTCATTAATGCGGTTTTCGGTGCTCAAAATCTCTTTCTCTGCCGGAATCTTTTTTAATTCGATCTCGTGGATGTATTTTGAATTATTCGAAATATTCCATTGCCTGCTTTCACCATCAAAAGAGTGTGCAGAAGGCCCGATTCCAAGATAATTTACGCCATCCCAGTAATTAGAATTATGCCGGGAATACCTATCAGGTTTTGCAAAGTTTGAGATCTCATAATGTTCGAAACCAGATTCTGCCAGTTGGTCAATTAGAATAAGGAACTGGCTTGCACTCTGGCCCTCATCCATATTGACCTGTTTTCCTTTGTTGATGAATGATGCTAATGCGGTTTTGGGTTCTACTGTGATGGAATAGGAAGAAATATGAGGAACCTGATAATCTACGAGTTGCTGAATATTAAATTCCCATTTTGCATTACTCAAAAGTGGAAATCCGTAAATAAGGTCTGTACTTATATTTTCAAATCCTGCATCCTGAACTCTTTTGATTGAGCTTTGAGCTTCACTGGCGGTATGTGCTCTGTTCATCCATTTCAGATCTTCTTCATAGAAAGATTGTACACCAATGCTGAAACGATTGATCAATGTGTTTCTAAGTTCCCTCACGTACTGAGGATTAAGATCGTCTGGATTAGTCTCGATAGTTACTTCTGCACTTGATGAGACCTCAAACTGATCGGTGATTTGACCAATCAGGATCTGTAATTCATTAGTATTCAACAATGAAGGGGTTCCACCGCCAAAATAGATTGTTTCTATTTTTTCTACACCTAGGTAGTTTTTTCGAAGAATAATTTCATTTCTCAATGCTTTAAGCATCTGATCCTTATACATCGGAGAGGTGCTGAAATGAAAGTCGCAATAATGACAGGCTTTTTTACAGAAAGGTATATGAATGTAGATTCCGGCCATTTTGTAAATCTACAACAAGAATATTCCTTTATTTAAATGATTTCCGATTTTTAAAATACTTATTTAAGTCTGGTGCTCTTTTTTTCAGCTAATTTTTCTCTCCTATATCTTGCCATATTAATCATGAAAACACTGCCTAATATAATAAACAAGCCTATAACCTGAATAGAGGAGATTTTCTCGTTTGCGAAAAATACTCCTAAAAGCACCGCCACGACTGGATTTACATAGGCATAGGTGCTTACTTGCATTGCAGGTCGTTCTTTTAATAACCATACATAAGCACTGAAACCAGCAATTGAGCCCAACAATACGAGGTATATTACAGCCATCCAGGCATCGCCTGAAACTTCCTTCCATTCAAATCCATTAAATTCGTCACGAATGATGATTCCCGGAATAAAAGCGATACCTGCAGCCATCATCTGCCAAGTGCTGGTTACAATAATCGGGTCTTCTAAAGATTTGTATTTTGAGTAAAGTGATCCCCCGGACCAGGTTATTGCTGCTAGTACCAGCATAACCATACTGCTCAACTTCACTGACTCACTCCCTTGAAGAGAGAGAGCTTCAGAAACCTGCTCACTAAAGAGTAAGATTACACCTGCAAGTCCAATTAGCATTCCTGCTATGATAGATTTACTTCTTAAGTTTTCAGACCATTTTGGTTTGTCGAGTAATACAAACCATAAGGGAGCCGATGAGACCATAATAGCTACCATTGCACTAGGCATACTTTGTTGAACCCAGATTATAATTCCATTTCCACAAAAAAGAAGTAATATTCCACTGATGGCCGCATGTTTTATTCCTTTGGCAGCGAAAATATTTTTACCCTTAAAAATGCACCATCCCGCCATCAAAACACCGGCTATTATAAATCGTAATGCACCTAAAATGAACGGAGGAAAATCCTTTACGGCAATCTGGATAAAAAAGTAAGTTGAGCCCCAAACAACATAGACAATTGCAAATGCGAAGACAACCATTAGGAGAGATGCGGGTTTCTTAGTAGAACTAGACATGATGAACTTCCTGTACTTCACGAATTGCAGCAAGAGCGACGGCAGTATCATTACATCCAATTCCGTCGGAGGCTTTTATGAAGACGTAAGCCTGCAGTTTTTGTTGTAATGCAGAAGGATTTAAACGCGTGGTATATTGAAGGATGATATTTTTTTGCTCAAGTTTTTTCACCCTCTCGAGCACAGCAGATGGGGCCATACTCAGTTCATGAGCAATATCTGCATTTGAGATTCGTGCATTTTGCTGCATCAGGCCAAGAATTTCCCTGTCAATCTGATTAAGCTGATATTTTTTTTGATTCATTGTTCGGTAAAATTATTTTATTTGGAATAAAATTCAAAATATTGAACTAAATATTGAATAAAATTCTGTCAATCTTTAGAAAATCTTCTATGAAATAGCCTTCAATGGCAGAATTTGTTGAGTTTAATTTTGAAATACAAGCTCTTTACCTTTTATCTAAAAGATATTTAGGAAACGAACATAAAAAAGCGGAAATTTGATATACAGGAAAATATTTGCTTTGGTGTATTGATGGGGTTTATTAGACGTTTAAACAGTATTATTCTTATTTTATTTCTGATTAACTCATTTGCTTTTGCTCAGAAAGATAGCATAAGGCTTAATTCCACTATTCCAGTTTATCAAAGGTCTGATTCTGCAAGCATTGTCAGAATGCTTGCTTATAGAGATTCTATAAAGTCAATAAGAGATTCTCTGGCAGTTGCTTGGATTAAAGCTCCCAATCCAGATCGCTCAAATCCATTCCTTGACAGTCTCATTAATTTATATAAGGTTGAGAATCTGAATTTTTCTGTATGGGCTGCAAAATTTCCTAAAAAAGATCTTCACGATAATGATGGATCAATAAGGCCGAGGGGAGAAACATGGGTTATTGGGGTTATTTTATTTCTGGTAATATTTTTTGCCCTTGTTAGGTATTTGTTTCCGGCAGAGTTGAGCAGTATAATTTCGGCTTTTTATAGTAATCAGATGCTTACTAAGATCAATAAAGAAGACAATCTGTTTAATTCATGGCCTTTCATTTTTTTTTATTTGCTATTCGGGCTTATTATAGGCCTTTATCTATATCTCTCAGGTAAGTATATGCAATTAAGTTATCCCTTTGATGGCTTTGAGCTTTTCCTATTCCTAACTACACTTGTTATTGCATTGTTCACATTTAAGATAATAGTACTTCGAGCTTTAGGGTTTTTATTTGATGTAAAAAGGCTTGTAAGGGAGTACGTATCGGTATTGTACCTCAGCTATTTTAATGCTGCAATTTTATTTTTGCCGATTGTCATTGCATTCAGCCTAACTTCCAGCCGTTTTGCTGGATTTTACAGTTATATCGGAATAGCGGTGCTGATCGGAATTTTCATCGTTCAATTTCTAAGAGCAGGAACAAATATTTTGTCAAATTACAAGTTTCCAAAAGTTTATTTAATTATTTACCTTTGTGCCTTCGAATTTTGTCCTTTACTTATCTTATTTAAAGTACTCGGGTATTAACTCTTTTAAGATATATGCAAGTAAGCCCAATTGAAAAACCAAGGAAAGTGAAAAGTATCCTTGTTACTTTGCCAAAGCCTGATTCGGAAAAGTCGCCTTATTTTGATTTAGCTAAAAAGTATAATCTAAGAATAGATTTCAGATCTTTCATACATGTGGAAGGTGTTCCGGCAAAAGTATTTCGCAAGGAGAAAATAAATTTACCAGATTTTACTGCAGTTATATTTACCAGCCGGAATGCAGTTGATCATTTCTTCCGGATTTGTGAAGAAACGAGGTTCGATGTGCCTTCTGAGATGAAGTACTTCTGTATATCAGAAACAATAGCCCTTTATCTTCAGAAATATATACAATACAGAAAGCGTAAAATATTCTTTGGAAAGCAAACTGCAGCTGATCTTGCAGATCTTCTGAAAAAACATATATCCGAGAAATTTTTATATCCTTGTTCAGATGTAGCAGCCGAGGAAACTCAGAAATTTCTTACAGAAAATGGCTACGATTTTAAATCTGCAGTTTTATTTCATACCGTATGCAGTGACCTTTCTGATCTTGCAGAGGTATTTTACGATGTAATTGCATTTTTTAGTCCGAGTAGTATTCATTCCTTATTTATTAACTTTCCCGATTTTAAGCAGAATTTTACCCGTGTTGCGGCCTTTGGAGTAAGCACTCATAAAGCCGTTTTAGAACATGAACTAGTGCTTAATATACCTGCACCTACTCCGGAAGCTCCAAGTATGACAATGGCCTTGGAGCAGTATATTAAACAAATCAATAAATAAACTGCCACAGAAAAATCAGATTGGTTTTTTTATTTTTAATCTTACAAACCTTGGATTCAGTTTATACGTATAAAATAAAATATGACAAATATGTAATACATGTAATATTTTGTCGTTCTAATTTATCTTGAAATTTTATATGTTTTTAATATCAAATATTGTAAATCAACGCAGATAGATTAGTTTTGTCACATATATTATATGCTTTTTTATTATCTTCGAAATTATTTTGTTTAGCGAATGCAAACTGTAATCATTTAAAATGAGAAAAATATACTTTATCGTTCTTGCAGCTATCGTCGTATTAGGCGCCAGTTGTGGTAAAGGTGGTACAAATGGTGAGTTGATTGGTATTGCAACTAAAAAGTTTAAGAACAATCAGGTACCCTTCGGCATGGTTTATATTCCTGCAGGAACTTTTATAATGGGTCAAACCGACCAAGATATCACTTTTGCTCAGATATCACAAAACAAACAGGTGTCCGTACAGGCATTCTACATGGATGCCACAGAGATTACCAATAGTGAATACCGTCAATTCGTGAATTGGGTGCGAGATTCGATTGCAATTTCTACTTATTTGCAGGATGATCAGTATTATCTTAAACCCAAAGGAAAGGTTGACCCTAATGATGCAGGTAAAAAATACATTAACTGGAAAAAAGTAGGTAATGGAAGTGCAATTTGGAGTGGGAAAAAGGGAGCATCGGCTAATGGTCCTAAATTGCAGGGCATGTATTATCAGGGTGAAGACAAAGTATTTGATCGGAATGAAATTGATGTAAGATTGATTAAATACAATTTTGCAATAATGAAATTAAGAGAAGCAGCTAATAATCGTAATAACAAAGAAGCCAGACGTTCTGATTTTATTCTTAGGGATACGGTTGGTATATATCCAGATACTTTGGTTTGGTTATCAGACTTTGCTTATGCTCAGAATGAGCCTATGGTTAAAGGATATTTTTCACATCCTGCCTTTTCAAACTATCCTGTTGTTGGAGTTAATTGGCGCCAAGCCCGTGCCTTTACAGTTTGGAGGACACGTTTTAATGAAGCCTACATGGATAGTCGCAAACTTCCAAAGCGTGCTGATTATGATCTTCCTACTGAGGCTGAATTTGAATATGCTGCCCGTGGAGGTCGTGTTGGAACAAGTTTTCCATGGGGAGGACCTTATATCCGAAATGCAAAAGGTTGTTTGATGGCAAATTTCAAACCTGGAAGAGGCAACTACATTGATGATGGTGGACCATTTACTGTGAATGTAAAGGCATATTATCCAAATGACTTCGGCTTATATAATATGGCAGGTAATGTAGCTGAATGGACTTCATCAGCTTTTGATGAATCGTCCTCTACCTTTACACATGATATGAACCCTACCTTCAGTTATGAAGCTCGTCCAGAAGATCCTGAAGTATTGAAACGCAAGGTTGTGCGTGGGGGGTCATGGAAAGATATTGGTTATTTCCTTCAGAATTCTGCAAGCACTTTTGAATATCAAGACACTGCAAAATCTTACATCGGGTTTCGTTGTATTACCAAGTATCAGGGTCGGGATATTAAAGACAAACTCTAATCAAAAATTACAATCCTTTCTTATATAAAACAGCGTATATATTATGGCTCAAAAGAAAAAATTTAAACTGAGTATCAATACCTTAATTTCATGGGGTGCTTCTGTAGTAATTGTTGGCCTGATGTTCAAGATCTTACACTGGAAAGGTGGAGAGATTATGATAGCCGTCGGACTAATTACAGAAGCTTTGTTGTTTTTTGCATTGGGCTTTAAATCAGAATCAGTTGAACCTGATTGGACAAAGGTTTATCCTGAATTGGATGAAGAATTTAAAGGAGAAATATCAGGATCAACTACAGCAAGTTCGGGATCTTCTACCGCCGCATTGGATAAAATGATGGCAGAAGCGAAAATTGGACCTGAATTGATTGAAAGTCTGGGTACCGGATTAAGATCTTTCGCAGATAAAGTTTCTGCGATTTCCGGGATTGCTGATACAGCAACTGCAACCACTGAACTTACAGCTAAGGTTAAAACTGCATCGGGTAGTTTTGATAATCTGAATTTAGCTTTTGATAAGGCAACTGTAAGTCTTAGAGAAATGGCTGATACAAATGTCGATTCTAAGTCTTACCATGAGCAAGTAAATAATCTAGCAAAAAATATTTCAGCACTTAACGCTGTTTATGAGCTAGAATTACAAGATTCAAGTGCACATTTAAAATCAATGAACAAATTCTATCAGAATCTTTCGCTGACCATGCAAAATTTTAATGAGTCAATGGAAGATTCTAAACAATTCAAAGAAGAAGTTAGCAAATTAGCTAAGAACTTATCATCCCTAAATTCTATTTATGGGAATATGCTTTCTGCAATGAATCAGCCTAATCGGGGATAATTGCTTAATGAATTATAGAACTTTAAATTTTTAAATAAAATTGCATGGCTGGAGGTAAAGAAACCCCAAGGCAGAAAATGATTGGAATACTTTACCTGGTATTGTTAGGTTTAGTGGCACTGAATGTTAGTGATTCAATTTTAGAAGCTTTCAAAAACTTAACAGATAGTTTAAATGCTTCAACACAGAACGTCCAAGTTGGTGTTGATGCCACCTATGCTTCATTTGAAGCAACTAAACTAAAAAATGAGCCCCAAAGAGCTCGTCCAATATATGAAAAGGCTAAAAAAGCAACTTCATATACTAGTGAGCTAAATACCTATGCCGAAGAACTCCAAAAGCTTTTTGAAACAGAAGGCGGCGGTTATAACGAAGCAACAGGCGATATAAGCAAAAGAGATAATCTTGATATTTCTCCAAGGTTAATGATTAATAGTCCACGTGCATCAGAATTGAAGAAAAAAATTAATGATACACGAGAAAAATTAATTTCATTACTTGATGATAGAGATCGCAAGAATGTGAGTTTTTCATTAGAGGCAAAAGATCCGCCAAATCGTGGGGGACTTAAAAGAACCTGGGAAGAGTCAAACTTCGGTGATGGTATACCTTTGACTGCAGCTTTAACTGCATTAGCAAAGATAAAGGCAGACACAAAGAATGCTGAAGCTGAGGTTGTTAAGAAAGTTCTTGGGCAGATGGATATTGCTGTTGTTAATCTCGATCAGTTTTCTGCTGTTGTTGTAGCTCCAACCTCTTACCTGATTGCTGGTCAGCCTTATACTGCAGAGGTATTTTTAACAGCATCAGACTCGAAATCAAGTCCTGAAATATCGGTAGGTGGTTCAAGATTACAGGTTAAGGATGGTAAAGGGATCTATACTGTTAATACTGGTAATGAAGGAATATTCAGCTGGATGGGTACTGTTAGAGTTAAGCAAACTGATGGTACGATTAAAACCTACACAACTACTGAACAAAAGTATCAGGTAGCTAGACCTTCGGCTGTAGTTTCTCCAGATAAGATGAATGTTTTCTATGTGGGTGTACCTAACCCAGTATCTGTTTCTGCCCCTGGTATTCCCAAAGAAAATTTGGTAGTTACTATGAGTGGTGGTGATATATCAGGATCCAATGGAAAATATACTGTAACCGTAAGCGCACCCGGAACGAATGCTAAAGTTAATGTAGCAGCAAAATTCGGTGGTAAGGTTCAAACTATTGGTTCAAGTGATTTCAGGGTAAAGAGAATACCGGATCCAAAAGCTAAATTTTCAGGTAAAACCGGAGGAAGTATAAGTTCAGTTGTCATAAAATCACAAAGTTCAATCTTTGCCATTCTTGAAGGTTTCGATTTTGACGCCAAATTTAATGTGACTAGGTTTAGTTTGGTAATAGCCAGACCTCGCGCAGATGTTGTTGTATTACAAACTAATGGAAATACTTTCAGTGCCCAGATGAGTGCAGCTGTAGCAGCAATAACACCAGGTACAAGGATTATATTTGATGACATTGTTGCTGTTGGACCTGATGGAGCGCAAAGGCAGCTCGACCCTATGGCTTTTAAAGCAAACTAAGTGCTATGAAAAAGATAATTTTTGCTCTAATTTTAATTGCTAGTACTCTTCAATTGAGTGCGCAAGCACCTAATTTAAAGAATGATACAAAGCCCAAACCGGCAGAAAAGCCTATGGATGGGTATTATCAAAAGACTAATATTATAAGTGCTAAGGTTGCCCCATATGCTAATCTGAGAGAATCAGATGTGATGTATAGTAAGCGTGTTTGGAGAGAAATAGATGTTCGTGATAAGATGAATATGATTTTTTCATCACCTAAAGCTCGCCTGATCACAATTTTAACAGATGCGATTATAGCTGGTGAACTAACAGCATATGATGCAAGTAGCACCAAGGATGATGTTAATGGTGATGAGTTTAATGTAGTTTTGAAACCTGAACAAGCTATGGCAAAGTTTGCTGATAGTGTTTTAGTTCCAATCTTTGATAAAGACGGTAACCAAACCGGAACAGTTGTAAAGGCTGGCGAATTCAATGCCGACAGTATTTTGAAATTTCGTATTAAAGAGGATTGGATTTTTGATAAGCAACGTTCAGTTTTTGAACCGCGTATTATCGGAATTGCGCCAATGATCCGTATTTCAGCAGCTGGCCAATCTTTTGATGAGCAGCCTGCATTCTGGATCTACTTTCCTGAGGTTCGACATTTACTAGTTACAAAACCTGCAGTAAATAGAAATAATGATGCTACCGGACTTAGTTTCGATGATTTATTCATGAAGCGGATTTTTGCTAGCTATATTGTTAAAGAGTCAAATCCCGAAGATCTTCGTATTAAAGATTATGCGGTTGGAATTGATAAACTTTACGAATCTGAACGTGTGAAAAAAGCTCTGATGGATTTTGAACACGATCTCTGGTCATTCTAGTCAGGATATAAAAATTATTAAACGCCGGCCTGATATTTTTAAATCAGGTCGGCTTATTTATTTAAAATAATCCAGTAAAGCATCGGTCTGGCTTTTATTCAATATATCCAGTAGTTCAGTTTTGCCGGCTTCTTTTATCTTCTTTACAGACTTGAAATGCCTTAACAATTTTTCGGCAGATGTTTTTCCAACACCGGGTATACTCTCAAGTTCACTTGCTAGGGTGGCAATGTCTCGTTTTTTTCTGTGGAATGTAATTCCGAATCGGTGGGCCTCATCTCTTAACTGCTGAATAATTTTTAATGTTTCAGATTTTTTATCAAGGTATAATGGGAACTGGTCACCTGGGTAATATATTTCTTCTAGGCGTTTTGCTATTCCTATAATAGTTACCTGCTTGTCGATTCGCAACAATTTTAAGCTTTTTATTGCCGATGAAAGCTGACCTTTGCCTCCATCAATCACAATGAGTTGCGGTAGACTTTGCTCCTCATCAAGCAATCTTTTATATCTTCTGAAAACTGCTTCTTCCATTGTAGCAAAATCATCAGGGCCTTCAACTGTTTTAACATTAAAATGCCTGTAATCCTTTTTAGATGGCTTTGCATTCTTAAAAACTACAATTGCCGATACCGGAAATTTTCCATGAAAATTCGAGTTGTCAAAACATTCAATATGTATTGGTAATTGATTTAAACGGAGATCTTTCATCATTTGAGCCAGCAGCCGGTCTGTTCTTAATCCCGGATTCAGCTTTTCATATTGATCTAATTTTTCACGTTTAAAATAGGCTACATTCTTTTGTGAAAGCTCAAGTAATTTCTTTTTCTCTCCCAATTTGGGAACAGTGAGTTTGATTCCTGAGTCTGGGATCTCAAGTTCAAAGGGTATGATAATTTCTTTAGAATTGCTGTCAAATCTCGATCTGAATTCGGTAATTGCAATACTTAACAACTCTTCATCAGATTCGTCAAGTCGTTTTTTGATTTCGAGTGTCTGGGTCTGAATAACAGTGCCGTTCATCACTTTCAGGAAATTCACAAAAGCGTGTTTATCATCTGTTGCAATGCTAAATACATCGACATCTGTTATGGATGAATTTACAATAGTTGATTTGCTTTGGTAGTTATCCAGCAATTCAAGCTTTTGCTTCAGGTTGTGTGCAAGTTCAAAGTTTAGTCCGCTTATTGACTCTTCAAGCTGGTTTTTAAGGCGTCTGATCACAGAACCTGTCTTGCCGTTCAAGATTTCTTTTATCTCTGAAATACTTTGATTATAATCATCCTCGGTTTGATAAGCCTGGCATGGACCTTTACAATTACCAATCTGATATTCTAGGCAGACCCTAAATTTTCCGGAATGAATATTTTCCCTGGTCAGAGGCAATGTACAGGTTCTTAATGGATAAATCTCTTTGATCATTCCTAAAATGGTATGCATCATACCTACAGACGCATAAGGTCCAAAATAAGTTGAACCATCCCGGATAATCCTTCTTGTCCAGAAAATACGAGGGAATTTTTCATTTTTGATAATGATCCATGGATAGGTCTTATCATCCTTGAGCATCACATTATATCTTGGCTGATGCTTCTTGATCAAGCTGTTTTCAAGCAACCAAGCATCAATTTCGGTATCTACTATGGTGAAGGTGATTTTCCTAATCTTGCTGACTAGAATCCGGGTTTTGGCATTAACTCGAAAATTATCTTTATTAAAATAGGATGAAACCCTACTTTTCAGATTCTTTGCCTTACCGATATAAATAAGCTCTTCAGTCTCAGACCAAAATTGGTAGATGCCGGGTTTTTGCGGAATATTCTTTAATTCAGGTCGTGGGTCAAATTCTTTCATATCAAGATAAAGGGTAGCTCAAACCCTTGTTTACATCAATGTAAGTTGTAGGAGTGGGCTGGCATTTTTTATCAAAAACCAAGCTTTTTATCAAGTTCGCTTACTCCAGATTGCTGTTTTGAATATTCACCACAATCAATAACAGTTGTAATTCCGCCCTTTGGTGGTGGGAAATCACCTTTACTATATTTTAAATTAGGATCTGCATATACCTTTTGCATATAAAGTGCAAATATAGGAAGTGCAGTATTAGCACCTTCCCCGAAATTGGTTGTACTGAAATGGATTGCTCTGTCTTCAGCACCGGTCCATACCCCGGTCACAAGTTCAGGTGTGATTCCCATGAACCATCCGTCGGAATTATTCTGTGTGGTACCTGTTTTTCCTCCGATTGGATTGTTTAGCTTATATTTCCAGCCTAATCTAGCCCCAGTACCTTCTGTAACCACTGCTTTTAACATATCGGTCATGACATAGGCCGTTTGTTCATCTAGAACAACTTTTATCCTCGGACGACGTTCGTAAATAACGTTTCCATTCTTATCGGCAATCCGCAAAAGATAAATAGGTTCTGTCCAGACACCGTGATTCACAAATACAGAATAAGCTCCTACCATGTCGTAGACTGAAGCGTCAAAAGTACCCAGACAGATTGAAGGAACTGCAGGTACATCGCTGGTAATACCCATATTTTTAGTCAGGGTTGCAACAGCTGTCTGCCCTACCTGTTTCATCATATAGGCAGTTATGTAATTCTGTGAATTTGCTAATGCCTTTTTCAGTGTGAGTGTCCCAGGGATAGGCTTATAAGCTTTAGGATACCAGGTAGTGCCGTCTCCGGCATCAATACCTACAGGCTCATTCGGTACGGTATAGCAGGGGGAATATCCGCCATTACCTATTGCGACAGCATAAGTGAAAGGCTTAGCTGTTGAACCCACTTGTCGGGTTCCCATCTTTACCTGATCATACTTAAAATGAGTGTAATTTGTTCCACCTACCCATGCACGAACGTAACCGGTTTGTGGCTCCATTGACATGAGTGCATTTCTAAGCATCAGCTTATAATATTTTATAGAGTCTACAGGCCTCATCAGCGTATCGATTTCACCCTTCCAGCTAAAAATGGTCATTTGAGTGGGAGTCCTGAAGTTTTGAAGGATATCTTCTTCGGTCTTTCCTTCAGATTTTAGCTGCTGATATCGGTCTGAACGACGCATTCCCTGATTTATCAGTAATTTGGCTTCAGGAATATTGAATGGGTCGCGACCATTCCATGAATTATTAAACTGAACCTGTAGTGTTTTTAGATATTCCTTCTGAGCGTCTTCAGCATATTTCTGCATCCGGGAATTGATGGTTGTATAAATCTTGAGACCATCTCTGTCCAGATCGTAAGGTGTTCCATCGGCTTTAAAGATTGAATTTTCTTCGAGTGTTTGCTGAATATCCTTTTTAAGGACCGCTCTGAAATAGGGTGCCGGGCCCTCATTATGGTCAGAAGGGTTGAATGTAAGTTTTAAAGGACTTTCCTTCAAAAGTTCTACTTCAGTATCACTGATATAATTTGCGTTATGCATGTTTTCAAGTACTGTGTTTCTACGCCTTAAGGCTCTTTCAGGATTACGGTGAGGATTATATATTGAAGGTCCTTTCAGCATCCCAATCAGAATGGCGGCCTCTTCAGGTTTGAGTTTATCAGGTGTTGTATTGAAGTAAGTTCTCGCTGCTGATTTAATTCCAAAGGTATTGTAAGACCCAAAATCTACTGTGTTGAGATACATTGTTAGAATCTCTTCTTTGGTGTATTGCCGTTCCAATTTTACTGCAACAATAAGCTCTTGTGATTTCTGTATCAAACGCTTGCTGAAGTTTCTCGACCGGCCCTCCTTAGAAAAGAGGTTTAGTGCAAGTTGCTGGGTAATGGTACTTGCTCCCTGTCTTTTCCCTGCCAGATTATAGAAAATAACTGTAAATGTACGTTTGAAATCAATTCCCGAGTGACTGTAAAAGCGGATATCTTCGGTTGCAATAAGTGCATTAATAACATTGGGGGAAATCTCATCATAGCGAACATTAGAGCGATTTTGAACATAATAGGTGCCTAAAACAATATCATCACTAGAAATGACCTCTGATGCCTGATAGCTTTTTGGGTTTTCAAGCGTACGGAGGTCAGGGAGTCTTCCGAATAATCCTAAACCGATGCTGAAAATCAGGATAGCTCCAAATGCAATCAATCCCAAGACCCATTTCCAGAGCAGGATAGTATAGCGATTTAAGTCTTGCTGCGTCAGCTTGGCATTCATATAAGGATCGTATTAATAGTTCTTTTTGTAATATTCAACATACAAATCGAGTGTTTCTTTATCATTTATTTTTTCAAGATTCTGCTGATTGATTATGAAGATATTGTATTTGCCGGCAGGTATCTTCATAATTTCCCTCACCAGTGGACTGATTTTAGTAAAATAAGTTGCGGCCGCCTCTTTTCCTGAAAACGGACCTACAAATATCAATTGATTTTGGTTAGCAACAGATTTTAATTGGTGTTTTATTGTAGACCCTGGTAAATTGGCTCTATTAAATTGTCCTATCCCGAAACGGGAGGAATTTAAATTAGTTGAAGGGTCAGAAATATTCACTACGAAATAGTGATTAGCTGAATCTTCCATTCTGAAAAGACCAGTCTCTGTTTCGGGTTCTGATTTAAGGAAATTAGGTTCCTCCTTTTTATCAGTAATCGGATTATTGCCAACAGCAGGGTCTATGACTAAGATAGCAGGCTGTTCAACTTCAGGTTCTTGAAAAAATCTATTATTGAGGTCTTGGTCGCTTAATGCAACAATTCGATCTGCCATTGAGGTTCTGTTCGAATCGATGAAAGCAAAATGTTGCTTGATTAGAGGAACAATAAGTTTTTCATCCGGGAAATCGCTCACAATTTCGTTAAAAGCAATTTCCAGTTCAGGCAGTTTCTGAGTATGGCCAATGGCCAGAGAATTTAAGTAAGCCAATTGTGCCGGGACTTTTTTTATACCTGAAACCTGTCTATACTTTTGAATGGAGCCAAGCACTTCTATATAGTTCTTATTGACGTAAAGATCGTAGATGTCATTGTAAAGACTATTGAAGGCGGCTTCCTGATCATCCAGTTTTTGACTGAAATCAGGGTCCAAAATTATTTTCGCAAATGGGGAATCAGGATACTTGCTTAGAAGTATATTTTTATATTCCTCAGAACGTTTTTTATCTGAATTACTATATAATCTATATAAATTATAATACTCAGCTAGTTTGTTCTGATTTTCAGGAAAACGTTTTAATAAGAGTTGATAGGTTTTTATAGCCTCAACTGTATCAGCCGAGATGTCTCGGTAATAATTGGCAATATCATAAAGTGCTGATGCAATATTTTGGTTTGATAAAGCCATTTGTTCAGGACTTAGCGGAACCGACATGAGATATTCCTTTATCTTTGTTTCTGTACTAAGTTCAGTTTTTATTTCCGCTATCGGCAAAAAAGGGTTTGAAGCACTGCCGGGATCCGGGAGAATTGTAGAGGGCATTTCAGAGGCTGATCTCTGGCTACGCCTCCAATTATCCTCCAGTTTTCTGGTACCCCATTGTTTTTTAAATTCGGCAAGGCCTTGACTTAATGCCGCTGAATTATTAAAGTAGAATCTTGTATCCCTTGGATTGCCAGAGATTTTATTAGTGGGCATAAAATTATTACCGATATCTGGTATTCCCGGTGCAGATTTTGCTTTTTCGGCTTGTGCCAGAATCATTTTACTAATTTTTTCTTTACGCTCAAGATCAGGTAATTGAGCCAGCATTTGTAGTGTATCTTCTTTGGCTATAATGTTTAAACCGTTTGCCAGCAACTCAAGATTATCTGCTTTCTTTTTAATTTGCAGGTAATTGGGGTAATCTTTTGGAAGGCTGGTAAGTGTACTGTCATAATAGCTTTTAGACGTTAAGAAATCTGACTGCGTAAAATAAATTTCGGCCAGTTTAAGATAGGCCAGCCCTTTCAGGCTTGCATTTTTTGTGCTTTTCACTATTGCCAGATTATAGTTTTCGATTGCTTTTTCAAAATTATTTATTAGAGCATAACTATTTGCTATCTGAAAATAAACCTGGTCTAGTAGTTCTCTGTTCTTGTCATCCTTAAGAAGCGCCATGATTTCTCTGGTTCTTTCTGAGGTATCCCTGCTCAATTCACTTTTAAGATTAATGCGACTTAGATTTGCATTGAATGCCATATCGAATGGGGCATTGCTTTTTATAACTTTCGTATAATTCGATAACGCATTCTGGGGATTGTCAGTAATTTCATAAAGCTGGGCAATAAGAAAGGTCCAACGGATCTTCTTCTGTTTATTTTTGACTGTTTTTATAGCCTTTTCCAACAAGTTTATTGCTTTTGCATCTTGCTTTGCATAAATGTAAAGCTGGGCACGTGTTGCATAAATGTCTGCAACAGATTTTTTTTCTGACTGTAGATTGCTGATCGCTGTATCAAGAGTGCTTTCAGCTTCTTCCATTCGATCGGATGAAATCAGAGACCTCGCTTTCCATGCAAGTGCCGTCTGTCTGATTTCCTTCCCCGAAGGATAATTATTATATACGTAGTTAAAATATTCAACCGCATTGAAAAAATTAGACTTCCAATGGTTTGCTTTGCCGATTAGAAAATAGGCATCATCAACATATTTACTTAGTGATTTTTCATTGGCGATAGTGTTTGACTTTAAAATAGCATCATCCAAATTTTTTAATTCTGATTGTGAAAGGCTTTCATCGGGCTCTTTATATACAGGAATAAGTCGGTCGTAATTATCTGTGTAAATTAGTTGAATATTCTTTTCACTTAAATTAATCAGTTCTTTAGCATTATATAGAATGTTATAATGCGCTGTTAAGTTCTGCATACCTCTGCTGGCTACAGTTTCTTTCTGAGAGCTGCATGAGACCAAGCAGAAGCAAAAAAGACAGCTTAGGGGTATATAACGAAATGCAATCAGAATGTTTGACTTCAATTTAATCTTGCTTGAAATATATAACAGAATCCTTGCAAAGATATTTTATCATAACGGATTTGTACTGATAAATATAAACTCTTTATGTCATAAAACTCATTCAATTGAAGGAGTTAAATATTTTTGGCTTTGATTATTTTCACTCAATGGAGCTTATATTTTGATAATTTTGTAATATAGAATTGAGAGTCATGGAGCAAGAGAATAAAAATCACAAAAAGAAAGACAAAACTGATGGAATTGAAGCTGAAAAACAGGCGCTGAACAGTTATGTAAAATATACCGGTGTTGCATTTCAAATGATGGCTATAATCGGACTTTCGGCATATATAGGTTATAAGACCGATCAGTATTATGAACATAAGACCCAATGGGTTACGGCAATCGCATGTGTTTTAGGTGTCTTTTTGTCAATTTATCAGACTATCAGACAGCTAAGACCATGATTATCACACGTTTTTTTATTTATTTTGTTCTGTTTACAATTCTTCTTGCAAGTGCACCTCTGGTATCTCAGCTCTTTTATCCTGAAATGAAGTTTTTAATTCCGAAGTTCTGGGCCTTGTTTTGGATATTTGAAATTTTAACCTTAAGTATCTATCTTTTAGCATCCTGGAGAATGAGAATCAGTGATAAGGCATCCGGTCAGGCATTGCTAGGCAGTGTTACCATAAAGTTGCTTTTCTGTATGATAATTGCCTTTGTATACATCAACGCAAACCCGGTTGATCCACTTAAATTTATCATCAATTTTTTTTATCTATATTTCTTTCATACAGTGTTTGAAATATATTGTTTGTTATGTAACTTGCGCAACCAAAAATTTAAGTAAATTCCTTATAATAAATGGATTTGAGCCATATTTTCAATTCAAAAAAATTCTTAAGCATAGCTTTTTGTGCAGTTTTATTTTCCTTTTTGAGTTTTTCAGCTTTTTCTCAGGAGCATGCATCATCAGATACAGCTCATGCTTCAGTAGCAGAGGCACATGATGCTGAACCCAAAAAGGAGGAAGATATATCCAAGATAATACTTCATCACATTGCAGATTCTCACGAGTGGCACTTTTTTGGTCATGTAGCAGTTCCTTTACCAGTTATTTTATGGACCGATAAGGGATTGGTAAGTTTTCTTTCCAATAAGTTCGGACATAATGATCATGGTACTGAATTGTTAGACGTTAATGGAGCAAAGCTAGTTTATTATCATGGCAAGTACTATTATCCTGAATCGGTAAAAAGTTCGGATGGGACCTACATCGCCTATAATAACAAAAGGGAGATCATGAATACAAAGCCACTTGACATTTCAATAACCAAGAATGTTGTTTCCCTGTTAATGTCAGTGACTATACTGCTCGTGGTATTTATCGGGATCGCCAATACTTATAAGAAGCGTGAAGGTAAAGCACCCAAAGGATTACAGTCAATTCTTGAACCAATCATCATATTTGTTCGCGATGATATTGCTAAACCTCAGTTGGGGCATAAGTACAGAGGTTTTATGCCGTATTTATTGACAGTATTTTTCTTTGTATGGTTAAATAACCTGATGGGCTTGATTCCTTTCTTCCCAGGAGGTGCAAACTTAACCGGAAATATTGCAGTGACAATGATGTTAGCACTTTGCACGTTTATTTTAACTACCGTTAATGGAAATAAAAACTATTGGGGACATGTATTTACTCCGCATGTTCCATGGTGGTTATATCCCTTAATGATCCCTGTTGAAATCATCGGTTTGTTTACTAAGCCTATTGCCTTAATGATTCGTTTATTTGCGAACATTACTGCGGGTCACATTCTTATTTTAAGCTTGATCTCTCTGATCTTTATCTTAAAGTCTGTTCTTGTTGCAGGTATTGCAGTTCCGTTTGTATTGTTTATCAGTGTGATTGAGCTGGTAGTAGGTTTTATTCAGGCATTCATTTTTACCATCTTGTCGGCCTTATTTATAGGGATGGCAGTGGAGGAGAAGCATGCCGAGCATTAATATGAATTTATTTTTTGTTTAATATATATTTAAAAATCAGATTATGATCGTAGGAAGTATCGCTGGTATTGGTGCAGGATTAGCTGCTATCGGAGCAGGTATTGGTATCGGAAACATTGGTGGAAAAGCCATGGAAGGTATGGCTCGTCAGCCAGAAGCAGCATCAAAAATTCAAACTGCTATGTTAATCGCGGCAGCATTCGTTGAAGCGGTAGCACTATTTGCAGTGGTTGTTGCGTTCTTAGGAACAGGACAAGTAAACTAAAAAAATAAGGCTTGTGCGATTGGCACCGGCCTTATTTTAGTGTTTTGATTGATTTATTAAATAATATAACAAAATGACATTACTGGCATTAAATCCATTAGTTTCTCCGGATCCGGGTTTATTTATCTGGTCAACAGTAGCTTTTTTAATACTGTTTTTCCTTTTAAGCAAGTTTGCATGGAAGCCTATCGTAAAGGCTCTTGATGAGCGTGAGCGTTCAATTGAAGATGCTTTATCAAAAGCAGAAATGGCTAAAGCAGAAATGGCTAAGCTAATCAATGAGAACGAAGATCTTTTAAAAGAAGCCCGTTTAGAGAGAGACAGCATTCTTAAAGAAGCAAAAGAAATAAAAGACCAAATCATCAATGATGCGAAAGATCAGGCAAAGACTGAAGGCGCTAAATTGATCGAAAAGGCTAAAGAAGAGATTACTAATCAAAAACTTGCTGCCATGGCAGAGATCAAGCATCAGGTTTCAAGCTTGTCTTTAGCCATTGCTGAGAAAGTATTGCGCAAGCAACTGGATGATCATGATAAGCAACAGGCTCTGGTAAATGACCTGTTGAAGGAAGTAAAACTCAATTAATCAATTGTTAAGTTGATAAATTGACAAACCGACAAATCGAATATGTCTGAAATACAAGTTGCATCGCGTTATGCAAAATCTATCATTGATCTTGCTGTTGAGCAGAATGCTCTGGAACTGGTGAAGAGAGATATTGAATTGTTTCTCGGGACATGCAGAGCTAACCCTGCTTTACAGGCAATTCTTAAGAATCCGATTATAAGTCTTGAAAAAAAAGCAAATATTCTGGATGGCTTATTTGGTGATAAGTTGAATAAAATGATTCTTTCGTTTTTTCATATTGTAATCAGAAAAGGACGTTCCCAAATTCTATATGCCACAGCCAAAGAAATTGTCAATCAATATAACATTATTAAAAATGTTGTGAAGGCTACTGTAACTTCAGCTTCCACTTTGAGTAAAGAAAATATTGCCCAAATAGAAGAAGTGGTGAAAAAGGCAAGCAAAGGCGAAGTAATCCTTTCTGCACAGGTTGATCCTGATTTGATCGGCGGTTTTATTCTAAAGGTTGGCGACAAGCAGTTTGATGCCAGTTTATCAAGCAAGTTGAGTAATCTAAAAAAGGAATTTGAACAAAACTAAATAACCCCAAATCCTTAATAGGACTTTTTATTGCTTGCTTTAAAGGGGGTAGGGAGCATAAAATTTACAATATAAAACTCAAAAAATACTACTATGGTAGAGGTAAGACCAGATGAAGTCTCAGCGATTTTAAGACAGCAACTGTCAGGCTTTAAATCGGAGGCTGAACTCGAAGAGGTTGGTACTGTATTACAGGTTGGTGATGGTATCGCACGTGTATACGGCTTAACTAAGGTTCAATCAGGAGAACTGGTTGAATTTGATAACGGATTGCAAGGAATTGTATTAAACCTTGAAGAAGACAATGTTGGTGTTGTATTACTTGGTGCATTTGATAATATAAAAGAAGGCGCTACAGTAAAACGCACAAATAAAATTGCTTCGATCAAAGTTGGTGAAGGAATGCTTGGTCGCGTGGTTAACACTCTTGGTCAGCCAATTGATGGTAAAGGTCCAATTCTGGGCGAAACCTATGAGATGCCTTTGGAGCGTAAAGCCCCAGGTGTAATCTATCGTCAGCCGGTTACCGAGCCATTACAAACCGGAATCAAAGCAATTGATGCCATGATTCCAATTGGTCGCGGACAACGTGAGCTTGTTATTGGTGATCGTCAAACCGGAAAAACTGCGGTTTGTATTGATACTATTATCAATCAAAAAGAATTTTATGAAGCGGGTAAACCTGTATTTTGTATATATGTAGCCATCGGCCAGAAAAACTCTACGGTAGCTCAAATATTAAAAGTGCTCGAAGAAAATGGTGCTTTGCCTTACACTGTGATTGTTGCAGCCTCTGCCGCTGATCCTGCTCCTATGCAGTTTTATGCTCCATTCGCTGGTGCTGCAATTGGTGAGTTCTTCCGCGATACCGGTAGACCGGCATTGATCGTTTATGATGATCTTTCAAAACAGGCTGTTTCTTACCGTGAGGTATCTCTTTTATTGCGTCGTCCTCCGGGTCGTGAAGCTTATCCTGGTGACGTATTCTACCTGCACAGCCGTTTATTGGAACGTGCAGCTAAGATTAATCAGAACGACTCAATTGCGCAGGCAATGAATGATCTTCCTGAATCAATTAAGCATATCGTTAAAGGTGGTGGTTCGCTAACAGCTTTACCGATCATTGAAACTCAGGCAGGTGACGTTTCTGCATATATTCCAACCAACGTAATTTCGATTACGGATGGTCAAATCTTCCTTGAATCTAACTTATTCAATGCAGGTGTTCGTCCGGCTATCAACGTGGGTATTTCAGTATCACGTGTGGGCGGTAATGCACAGATCAAATCGATGAAAAAAGTTGCAGGTACTTTGAAACTTGATCAGGCGCAGTATCGTGAGCTAGAGGCTTTCTCGAAATTCGGTTCTGACCTTGATGCGGCTACTAAATCTGTATTGGATAAAGGTGCGCGGAATGTGGAATTGTTAAAGCAGGCACAATTCTCTCCTGAGACAGTTGAAAAGCAGGTCGCAATTCTTTATATAGGTACCAAAAACCTGATGAGAAATGTTCCGGTTAATAAAGTAAAAACTTTCGAAGCTGAGTTCATCCAACAACTTGAACAACGTCATCCAGAAGCTTTACAGGGATTGAAAGCCGGCAAGCTTGATGATGCTATTACAGGTGCTCTGGAGAAAGTGGCAAAGGAGTTAAGTGATAAATATTAAAAGATATTAGTATTTAGTATTTAGTATTTAGAAATACGCATCTAAATACTAAATACTAAATACTTTGTACTGCTTAAAATGGCTAATTTAAAAGAAGTAAGAAATCGTATAGTATCTGTCAGCTCGACTCAGCAGATCACCAAGGCCATGAAAATGGTTTCTGCAGCAAAGTTGAAACGGGCAACCAATGCGATTATTCAGCTACGTCCTTATGCAAATAAGATGAAAGACATTTTGTATAATCTTTCTGCAAGCATGGACGGTTCTAATTCTCCTTATACTCAGGAGCGTGAGCCGAATAAGGTATTGATTATTAGTATTGCATCTAATCGCGGTCTTGCAGGTGCATTCAATATGAATGTGATCAAGACAGCAAACAACCTGATCTCAGAGAAGTATGCTGAACAGCTCCGTAAAGGAAATGTTCACATTGTTGCCATCGGTAAAAAGGTTCAGGATTTTTATGAGAAACGAAAATATACGGTCATTGGAAATAACAATGAATTATTTAGTGATCTGAGTTTCGAAAATACTTCGAAAATTACAGAATCCGTCATGACTGCTTTCGCCAAAGGAGAATACGACAGAGTTGAACTGGTGTACAACCAATTCAGAAATGCCTCGGTTCAGATTCTTACAACCGAGCAATTATTGCCGGTTGCGAAGTCAGAAAACCTTACATCGAAAGCAACTCAGGTTGATTATATTCTCGAGCCTACTCAGGAAGAGATTGTTGAACTACTGATCCCTAAATCAATTAAAACTCAGCTTTATAAAGCTGTTTTGGACTCACATGCTTCAGAGCATGGGGCACGTATGACTGCAATGGATAAGGCTACGGAAAATGCCGGCGACTTATTGAAGGCTTTAAAGCTTTCTTACAACCAGGCAAGACAAGCTGCTATTACAACTGAATTAACTGAGATCGTAAGTGGTGCAGCTGCATTATCTAATGGCTAATTTGTTAGCAGATTCAGTTTTGTACTCTAAAATAGATTTGTAAATTTATACATTCTCAATAAAAGGAAATGGAAAACACAACAAACAACAATAACTCAACCGCTGAAGCTAATAATCCTTCACATTACACTACAATAATTACAGGTATAGTAATTGGTCTTATCGGTATATTTCTACGTTTTACCGGTACATGGCCTATGATCAGTATAGTATCGAATGTTATTTGGGTTATCGGAATTGTGATCTGCTTAAGATCAGTTTTGAAAATATTAAAATAATAATTTCATTTAAGGTGAAAGGCTAATATCCAAATGGTTGTGAGCCTTTTTTATTTTGCGGGAATTAAACTCTTAAGTTTTGGATCTGTCTGCAGTTTTCTCAACGCTGCTTCATAAGCTAACCAGTAAATCTCTTCAGTTTTTCTTACATCAAATACGCTGGTGGCTCCCATACCATGTGGTTCAATGATGACATCGCAAAACTCTGCTTTTGTAGCCATATCAGAATTTATAGACATAATTATCGACCGTTCAACCAGTCTTCGATAACTTTCAATATTATCTGTTTTAGGAAGATGATTACAAGATGAACCGATAATAAAATCACATTCCGATCGTATAGGCTCAACCGGAAAGTTATTTAAAATACCTCCATCTATATAAATTTTATCCCCTATTCTGATCGGTTTAAAAAAGACAGGTATAGCACTTGAAGCTAAAATGGGCTTGATTAATTCACCGGAACGGAAATATGCTATTTTACAATCATTAAAATTTGTAGCGGTAATAACCGTAGGAATTTTCAGGCCTTCAAATGAATCGTGCGGAATGTATTCAAGCAAAAGGGGTCTGATTTTATCCAATGACATCAGACCTTTAGCCCTGAAAGCAGGTCTGATATATTTATAAAGGTGGGTCTTCGTAAAGATCTTAAGAATTTCGGAAGGTTCAATACCTTGAGCAAAGAGCGCAGCAACGATGGAGCCTGCACTGGTTCCGCTAACCCTGTCAATTTTAATCCCGGCTTCTATAAGTGCCTGTAGTACACCTAAATGGGCTACACCACGTATTCCTCCTCCTGATAATACCAGCCCTACTCTCATTTAATCTCTTGGTTTGTATTTGGATGAGGCAAGAATTTTTTGATCATCCTTTTCAAGCATAAGTTGCGGCAGACTGATATCCGGATTCTTTTCCATGTATTGTCTCACGATTTGCCAGCCTGTCCAGACCCCTAGTTTAGGAGCCGAGGACGAGTTTTCACCAATTCCTGGAGTAAAAGGAGCTTCAGCCAAGTATTTCTGAATTTTAAGATAATCAGTGTTGAATAAAAGCTCATTCTCCAGAAAATATGCCCAAATGTTTGCTTCATACTCCTTACACCATTGTAGCTGTTCTGCGGTATAGCCTATCTTCACCGAATCGGTAGTTTCAGGTAAAACGGTATCCATGAAATATAAAATTTTGCCATTATAGATCATTTTTGAAAGCAGACTGCGATCTGTATCATTTTCAGGAAACATATCCTCCCGAATAAAAGCTTCAATAACACGAGGGCTGATATTCTCTGGACTGAATCTTCGGGAAATGTATTGAGGTAAACTTTGTCTTAAGGCCGGATAAAATCGGTCGCCATTCTTACCCAGAAACATGTCGAGTCCAATTCCTATATAATCATTTCCTATAGGTGTTTGTACCGCAAATCCCGAAATAAAGCTGATGATGCGTGGAAATTTCTGTTTTGGATAGTAATATCGAATAAACCTGAAAGCCTGTTCCAATTCATCCTGTTGCTTATTCAAATCTGGAAATGTTAGGGCTACTGCCGACCGTAGTTCGTGGTAATCCTTATTTTGTAAAATAGTGTGGAGATTAACATAATAGGCAGTGTCTTGTGTAGATCCGGCGCTGATCATCTTTTCCATGTAATCATCGTAAAACCAGGTATATTTTTTTCTAAGATTTGGGGCTTTTATTGAAATAGAATCAGGATTTACATGGTTCAGTTCTTGATCAAATCTTTCAATTGGAATACTGACCTTAATCTTGCTAATATCCGGCAATTTTTTGTTATTGCATGAAAGAGCTGCCAAGCATATAAAAAAAAACAGGTAAATTTGATGGTGTCTCATGGATACAGATTGTCTGCTAAATTAACAAATTAAAGAATGAAGATTGCTCTTGCCCAGCTAAATTATATTATTGGCGACTTTGAACATAATACTCAGAAAATAATAAAGTCCATTCAAAATGCCCGGGATCAGGGTGCTGATTTGGTAGTTTTCGCCGAGTTGTCGGTCTGTGCTTATTCGCCAAGAGATTTCCTTGAATTTTCTGAGTTCATTGAACTCTCTGAGCAATCAGCAAAAACAATAGCTGCAGCCTGTACGGATATTGCGTGTATTATAGGACTACCCACTCCAAATCCAAAAGTTGAAGGAAAGGATCTTTACAATTCGGCTTGGTTTATTGAGAATAATAAGCTAAAGGCAATTGTAAATAAGGCTTTACTCCCAAATTATGATGTTTTTGATGAATATCGTTATTTTGAACCCTCGGTAGATTTCAGCTGTATTGATTTTATGGGGCATAGAATTGCTTTAACCATCTGTGAAGACCTTTGGAATATCAATCATAATCCAATGTACACCATTTGCCCAATGGATGAACTTATCAAAGAGAAACCAGATCTAATGATTAACATTGCTGCTTCTCCTTTTGCTTATAATCATGATGAAGAGCGGGTGCGAATACTTGGAGATAGTTGCCGGAAATATAAACTGCCACTTTTCTACGTCAATCAGGTTGGAGCACAGACCGAAATTATTTTCGATGGAGGGTCACTGGTTTTTGATGCTTCTGGTTTGCTTCTCGATGAATTGGCCTACTTCTCTGAAGAAATGAAGATTTATGAATTTGAAGACGGGAAGGTAAAAGGCTTCGAACCAAAGGATCATGATGCTCATAATGATATCCAGCAGGTTCATGATGCACTTGTTCTCGGGATTAAGGATTATTTCCTTAAATCCGGATTCAAAAAGGCGATTCTCGGACTTTCGGGAGGAATAGATTCTGCCTTAGTTTGTGCTTTGGCTTCGGAAGCCCTTGGACCAGAAAATGTGATGGCAGTATTGATGCCCTCAGAGTTTTCTTCTGATCATTCTATTCAGGATGCTTTGGATCTAGTTAATAATCTGGGTTGTAAACATGAGATCATACCAATCAAAGAAGCCGCCTCTGTCTTCGATAAAATTATGAAGCCGGTGTTTAAAGACATGCCATTTGATGTTGCTGAAGAAAATATTCAGTCAAGAAGTAGAGCAATTATTGTTATGGCGATGTCGAATAAGTTTGGCTATATTTTATTAAATACTTCTAATAAGAGTGAGTGTGCCGTAGGTTATGGTACCCTATATGGTGATATGGCTGGTGCCATTGGAGTACTTGGCGACGTTTATAAAACTCAGGTGTATAAACTTTCAAATTATATAAACCGTACAAGGGAAATCATCCCAAAGAACAGTATTGTAAAACCTCCCTCAGCTGAACTTCGTCCAGGACAAAAAGATTCAGATTCACTTCCAGAATATGATATATTGGATGCGATTTTATTTCAATATATTGAACTTAAGAAGAGTTCTTCCGCAATTATTAACCAAGGTTTTAATGAAACCTTGGTTAAAAAAATACTTCGTATGGTTAACCTTGCCGAATTTAAGCGAAACCAAGCTCCTCCAATATTAAGAGTGTCTCCTAAGGCTTTTGGAATGGGGAGAAGGTTGCCTATAGTTGGAAAATACCTTAATTAATTGAGAATTGAGAGTTAAGAATCAGTGCTGTCCGGTAAAAAACTTGACTGGATCAATTATATGAGTTCTGTCCAAATAGATCCTGTTTTTGGTCCGATTATTTTTTGCAACCCCCTGGTTATGTCTTAAAGAGAGTTAATTGATAGTCTGGCATTTTTCCTGGTAACTGATCAACGCTTTTTCTGGGTTTATAAGAAACTTGATCAGGTCGATATAGGTTCCCAGGTGCTGCCTGATCAGGCCTGCGACATTGGAAAACGACCATTTGGTTTTTCTATGTTTATCGGCCTTGTCCTTGACCACTTTTGTAAGCAGGTCGGCGATCAGGGTACACCAGATTTGGATCTCAATGGCGTTCTGATTGTCTCCAAGGAAGTTGTGCAATTGAAAGTTCTGTTTTATTCGTTTAAACAGAGATTCGATCTGCCATCTTCTTTTATAGATCCCGGCTATTGTTAGGGCAGTTAGTTCCTTGCTATTGGTTAAGAATTCGAAGGTCTTGTTGCTTATCTGATCATAATAAACAATGATTCTGGCCTCCTGCAGGGGGACTTTGGCCTTTTTGGTCCGATTGCCCAGGATGATCAGTTTATCGCTGATCACCCCATTATTTTTGAACTTTTCGCTCACCGGAAGTTCCTCCATCACTTGGTAGCAGGCCATCGTATTTAACCGGGTGACCCAGGTGACGTTCTTTTTAGTCCATTGTGCCATTGGAATATAACTGTTGTAACCCTTATCCATCACCAAAATAGAGCCTGGAGGCAAATTCAGAGCCGGCATGATTCTTCTATCAGATGCGGCTGCCTCTGTGAT
>Ga0209702_10000794_pt1 | contig 65044 bp, 55 predicted proteins | sample FRY01_FD_187210 | JGI IMG/M metagenome (GOLD analysis project Ga0209702, IMG submission 187210) | Freshwater microbial communities from Lake Fryxell liftoff mats and glacier meltwater in Antarctica - FRY-01 (SPAdes) (version 2) | ecosystem: Environmental > Aquatic > Freshwater > Ice > Glacier... | reverse complement strand
CCTGATGCTAGGAGAGAAAACATCACGTTCTCTTTTACGGTCTTCCATGCCAGTAGTTGATCAAACTCCTGAAATACCATGACCCGATCAGGGCCTGGTTTAAGCACCGGCGTATTGTTGACAGTAATCGTGCCTTCTGTAGGTCGGTGGAAACCACCAATCGCTTTCAACAAAGTAGACTTTCCGCAGCCCGATGGACCCAATAAGATAAAGCGGTCCGATCGAAAAACATCAAAAGATACGCGATATGTTGCTGTAATCAAATGATCTTTTGTTTTGTACTGCAGTGTCACGCCACTGACCTTAACTAATGGCTCCAATAAATGAGTCTCTTCCATTTTCTCTCCACTTTTAAGACAAGTACTACCGGTACGACTTAACTGCCTTTCAGCTTATGAACATTATCAAAAAATAGTTCTTGCCATGAGGTCGGACGATTTTTTAAGGTGCCAATATCATTCATAAACTGTGCAAATGGAAGCACATTTTCTGGCGTTATGGTGTAAACAATTTGGGGGTTATTCATAATTGAAAGAATAAAATCAAGGTTCTCCTTGCCACCACTTTCTGCAACATAGATTTCAGCAGCAGCACGCTTGTTTTTATTAATAAATTGAGTTGCCTCATCTATTGCATCAAAAACTGCTTTATATGTTTTTGGGTTTTCGTTTTTAAACTTCTCGGTCGACCACACCATAAGGAATGTATTAGGACCGCCCATGATGTCATAAGAGTTAAGAACAACTTTTATTTTTGGATCTTCGAGTGCACGATTCCAAAAAGGCGGTGAGGTGAACTGAGCTGTGACCTCGCTGCCGCCAGACAACAACGCCTGCAACCCAAGCGGGTGAGTCAAATTCACCATTAAAGGATTAAACTTTTTGTAGTTATCTTTACCAAATTCTTTTGCAGCAGCCATCTGCAAATAAATTGTTTGTACAGACGACCCAGCACCTGCAAGAGAAATTCGATCTTTATCCGTAAAATCTTTTAAAGATTTAATTGCAGGGTTATTTGTAATCAACATATTAGGCATAGATGATAGTGGTGCTACGCCTTTTACATTAAGACTGCCCTTCGTCCTATCCCATAAAATAAATGCTGGCCCTGTTCCACCAGAAGCAAAATGCAACTGGCCTGACAATAATGCATCATTTGCTGCTGAACCGGTTCCAAGTGTTGTCCAATTAACTTTTGTATCGCCCAAGCCTATCTTTGCAAGATTTTTTTCAACCAATTTCTGTTGTTTCATAACGGTCAGTTGCAAATAGCCAATTCCGTTTTGCGACATCAAGTTCACTTCTTTTACCTCAGCTTTGCTGACACCCGTGCCCGCAATTGCCAGCACGCTGCAAAGTACCGCCAGTTTATTTGTTAGTCTCATGTCTCTCTCCTGTTTTTTTATAAATTACTGTCGCTGAAATAGCGAACAATAACAATATGCCTGAGCCAACCAACACTCAGGGTCTAACGCCATACTTAGGCTTGGGGCCTAGTGCAGTCTTTCTTTTATAAATTGAAGCCTCTATAAATCGACAAAGATAGGCCCTTGTTTCTCGAGGGTCAATAATTTCTTCAACCCCAAAAGCTTCTGCTGTTAAAAACGGTGAAGCTGACTCTCTGAACTGCTTTTCAATTTCTTGCTCACGCTTTTTTGGGTCAGGTGCAGCAGCAATTTCACGCTTAAACGCGGCACTCACACCCCCCTCAACTGGGAGAGAACCCCACTCAGCAGACGGCCATGCAATTTTAAAATCTAACCCGTTTTTATCTGTGGCACCCATACCCGCCATGCCGTAGCACTTGCGAACAACCACTGTGTAAATAGGAACAGAGATTTGCAAGCCAACATAGACGCTTTTCATGCCTTCTCTTAGGGTGGCCGCTGCTTCTGCTTCTTTACCAATCATAAACCCAGGTACATCAACAAAAAATATAAGTGGAATATGAAAGGTGTCACACAGCTCGACAAAATGTGTTTGCTTTCGGGCCGATTTTGCATCCATGGCACCCCCATACACCATTGGGTTATTTGCAATGATGCCAACAACATGGCCATGCATGCGTGCCAAAGTGGTTATCACACTTCTTCCAAAGCGTGGTGCGATCTCAAAAGTAGATTCCTTATCAACAATCATGCTGATGAGCTTCTGCATTTTATAAGGGCGTCGACGATTTTTTGGAATGATTGTGGCGAGTGCTTCCTCTCGCCGATTGGGGGGGTCTGACTGATCGCCAACCGGCGGAAGTTCCCAAACGTTCTGAGGCATATAACTTAAAAATCGCCTAATCATTTCCCAGCACTCTTGCTCGTTTTCAGCAACATTATCAATCGTGCCCGCTAGGTCAACCGCGACATCAGAACCACCCAAATCTTCCTTGGTAATGATCTGGCCAAGTGATCGAGCCACAACGGGGGGGCCCGCAGCAAAAACTTGGCTCGTATCTTTTATCATCACAGACCAATGCGACAAGATGGCTCGGCCTGCAGGTCCGCCCGCTGCGGTTCCCATGACTGCACACACTACCGGAACCTCACCCAGCAGTCTGACGGACTGTTCAAATCCATGCACGCCCGGAAAGACAGAGTAACCGCGGCGCAACATTGACGTAACGCTACCGCCGGCACCATCAATCAGGTTAATCAGAGGAATTCTGTAGTCATGGGCTAAATCTTCAACGAACCCCCCTTGCCCACCCTTTTTTCTATCACCGCTCCAACTAATGCCGCCCTTCACTGTAAAATCTTCACCACCGATTGCAACGGGTCTTCCCCGAACATCACCTAAACCACACACATAAGGTGCTGGACTAAACTGATTCACACGACCATCAGTTCGATCACTTTTACCCGTTAGTGACCCCACTTCGCTGAAGCTTCCCGTATCTAATACACCCTCAAGTCGTTCGCGAATGGTCATACGTTTGTTTGCATGATGACGCGCAATCGCTTCTTGACCACCAAGCCCTTTAGACCATTGTCGACGTTGCTCAAGCTCTTGTAGTTCTGCAGACCAATCTTCTGACTCGATTGTCACGTTGGGGGGGGAGGTAGGTTGATTCATACTAAATCTCAATTTCGGCTAGGTTTTGACCTTCAGCTACTGAATCACCCTCTTTAACGAGCAAAGCTGAGAGCTTGCCGCCGTCTTCACAGATCACTGGTATCTCCATTTTCATTGATTCAATGATCATGATGCTGTCACCTGGTGCAATATTGTCGCCAATATTGGCAACGATCTTCCACACCGACCCTGTCACCTCTGACTTCAGTTGCTCAACTGCCATTTCTTTCTCCTTAGTATTTAAAACTCAATATTTCTCAAGCGCTCTTACGATTAGCTTCTTGCACGACTTCCATGGCAAGACCAGTATGAACATTTCCTGACATGAAGTGCTCTGACTGAATAATTTGAATCAGTGCCTTAATATTTGTTGACAAACCCTCAATACGGGTCTGACGCAAAGCGCTTATTAATTTAGCAATTGCTTGGTTACGATTTGGGGCATGAACAATAACTTTGGCTAACAATGGATCGTAGTATTGTGTGACCTCCATGCCAACGCAATAACCTGTTTCCACTCGAACATGGTGACCAACAGGCATCTCAAATATCTGTAATCTGCCAGGCGATGGGTAAAACCGCTTTGAGTCTTCAGCATAAATTCGCGCTTGTATCGAGTGCCCTTGAGGCGACAAATCGTCAGGTAAAATATTTTTTAGGCGTTCACCAAGTGCGATACGTATCTGAGACTGCACCAAATCGATTCCCAGCACCTCCTCTGTCACACCATGTTCGACTTGAAGGCGAGTATTCATTTCAAGAAAGCGAAAGTTACCTGATGTGTCGTACAGCATCTCAACAGTACCCAGACTGTCATAGCCCAACGTTCCCAAACCCCGTGCAATGCCTTCGCACTGAGTTTGAATCAGCGATCGATCTATACACGGGGCCATGGCTTCTTCAATAATTTTCTGATGCCTTCGCTGAATGGAACAGTCCCTTTCAAACAAGACTCGAATGTCACCATATTTATCACCAATGACCTGAAACTCAACATGTCGTGGTTTTAAGCAAAGTGTCTCTAAATATAGAGCCTCACTACCAAACCCTCTTTTAGCCATCGAGCGAGCCCTTTCAACGGCGCTGAGCAACTGGTCTTCAGTTTGCGCCACAATCATGCCAATTCCCCCTCCGCCTTCGGCAGGTTTGACAATAAGTGGGTAACCGATAGAACGTGCAATCTCTTTGACGAGTTGATTGTCATCAGGCAAGAGCTCACTGCCTAGACCAATTGGCCAACCGACTGATTTCGCGAAGTGACGCGCTTGAGTTTTATGCCCCATTTTCTCAATCCATTGAGGGCTTGGTCCCACAAAAACATGACCTGCATCTAATACTTTTTGCGCAAAGACTGGGTTCTCAGATAAAAAACCATACCCTGGATGCAGGGCAGTTGACGCCGTACGAGCCATTGCTTCAAATAAATTGTCTACGTTTAAATAGCTTTTAGCGGCCGGTGCCTCACCAATAAATATTGCATCATCAGCTTGGTTAAGGTACGGTGCATCTTTATCAGCCTCTGAGTAAACCGCAACCGACGGAATACCCAATTCATTTAGCGCGCGAATGACCCTTGAAGCGACAGCGGAACGATTAGCGACGAGTACTTTTGTTGGTTTCTTCATTTTAATAACTCGTTGGCCAGGCTTTCATCAAATGTTCACCAACACCACCTGTCAAGCGCATTTCATGAATATCGAGCATTTCAAGTAAAAATAATCGCGTTTCGCTAGGGTGAATCACTGTCTGAACAGCGTAAATCGATGCAATATCCCAAACCGAATTGGCTTTATTCATGCCAGCTAAAGCCTGCTCAAAACCCTCGTCTCCGGGTGAAAGACCATGAACAATTTTTACTGCAAACTGGGGGTCCATGAAGCTGACTTCAGCCGTTGGCCAAGCAGCAAACTCATCAGAGTTTTTACCGCCCCCCATATTGAGGTAGGCTTGGCCATAACTTTTACGCAGCAGTATCGAAATTTTTGGTACGGTGACCAGCGACAGTGCATTCATGTAATTCATAATTTTGCCCGGCGCCCTTCTTCTCTCAGCTTCTGTGCCGATCATGAACCCCGGGGTATCTACAAGAAATATCAAAGGTATATTGAACGAGTCGCACAAAACAAGAAACTTACAAATCTTGTCACACGCATCGGTATCAAGAGCACCACCCTTATGTAAAGGGTTATTAGCAACAAACCCAACTGAGCGGCCTTCAATACGAGCCAAACCAGTCACGGCTGTCCTGCCAAATCTTGCTTTCAATTCAAAAAACGATTCTTTATCTACAATAGTTTTAATTACTTTTCTAATGTCATAAACCTGAGTGCGACTCTCAGGGATCAATGCGCTGATGCTTTCCATACCCTCACCGGAACCTGCTGGAACGGGCATAAGTGGTGGCGGCTCTTTATGATGGCTTGGTAAGTAACTTAAAAAGTTTCTAATGGCATCTAATGCCTCTTCATCTGAATTAACGACCACATCAGCAAACCCAGTCACCTCTGAATGCAAACGCCAACCACCCAAGGCCTCAGGGTCAACCGCTTCACCAATAGCCATTGAAGCAAGCAATGGGCTTGAGACGGCAAGAATGGCACCCTTGCGCATGACATTGAAATCTGACATAACAGAATACCAAGAGGAGGAACCGTATGACATGCCGAGTGTGGCTGACACCCAGGGAATCTCTCGCATTCGCCTGTACTGCGAACCGTCATTGCCTAGCAAAGACCCCATACCCGCTGAACCCATGTGATCAGGCATACGGGCACCGGAAGATTCACCTAAAAATATCAGTGGCATACCCCGCTGCGTCGCTGTTTTCTTTATGTGCCCTATTTTTTTTCCGTTGGTCGCAGCGCTAGAGGCACCAAAAACAGTGAAGTCATTAGAAACAAGTGCAACACGACGGCTGTTGATTTTTCCGAAACCTGTAATTTTGCCATCACAAGGTGATTGTTCTTTTTGACTTGCAATAACTGAAGTAGTCAACAAGCCTGACTCGACAAACGAACCGCTGTCTAATAAATAGTCAATACGTTCACGGGCATTTAACCTGCCTTGTAATTTGCGCTTGGCCAGTTTCTCAGCCCCACCCATTGCCAAGGCTTTTGCTTTTCTATCTAGAAATTCCTGCTCAATTCGATTCATCTTTAACAACCTATTATTAGCTAATATTGTCTTGCGAAGTTAATTGATCTTGAGACTCAACTTCTGTTGGTTTAGGCTGGTCAAAAATCACACCCTGAGCTTGCAACATATTTAATTCGAGTTCGTTCATGCCTAAATAAGACTGAAGAACAGACTTCGTCGAAGAACCTACCCATTCACCTGCATGATTGATGTGACCCGGTGTTTCAGAAAGCCTTGGCACGACCTGTGCCATGGCTACCGACCCCAGCACTTGATCGGGTATATGCTGTATTGAGCCACGCGCAGCGTAATGCGGATCTTGAAAGATGTCTTCAATCGTATAAATACGCATCGCAGGCACGTTATGCGATTGAAGAATTTTTTCAACGGCCTCTAGTTTATGAAGGCTTGTCCATTGAGCAATATAGTCGTCGACTGCCTCAAAATTCTCACCGCGAGCAGTAGCTGAATTGAAAAGAGGGTTGTGCGCCAAGTCAGGCTGACCCATTGCAACGCAAAGCCTAGAAAAAATAGAATCGGCCATTGCAGTAATATGAATATGCTGATTATCTTGTGTTGGATACAAATTATTTGGCGTGCTTTCAGGTAGCCTTGAACCACATCGATTCGCAACATGACCCAACTTATCAAAGGCAGAAATCCAGGGTTCCATAAAGCTGAATGCACATTCATAAAGTGCCGCATCAACGCATTGACCGATTCCCGTTCGGTTACGCACCATCAAAGCGTTCATGGCACCAAACGCCGCATACAACCCAGTAATGTAATCGGTCATTGAAACCGCAACCCGAGCGGGCGGCCTATCAACATCACCGGTTAAGTGGCGCAACCCGCTCATCGCTTCGCAAATGACGCCATAACCTGCACGGTCTTTATAAGGGCCATCTTGCCCAAAACCGCTGATTCGAACCATGATCAGCCCCGGGTTTTCTTTTTTTAATTCTTCATAGCCTAAGCCCCATTTTTCCATCGTGCCCGGCCTGAAATTTTCAATCAGTATGTCAGCCTTTAAAGCGAGTCGGCGGGTGATTTCAATGCCAGCCTGCGTTCGAAGATCAATTGAAAGTAGTTTTTTATTGCGAAAAATGCTAGAGGCATAAAGTGACATACCATTTAATCGCTTACCCATTGTGCGCACAGGATCACCCTCAGGTGGCTCTACCTTTATGACGCTTGCTCCAAAGTCAGCTAATAAACGCCCGCAAAAAGGGCCTGCGACTGTTGAACCGAGTTCCAAAACCGTAATGCCGTTTAGAGATTGAGGTTTCATTGGTTTCGCTAATTTATTGAGTTAGAGAACGTACTTTTGGTAACGATCAAAATATGACTTGGCACTTCTCATGGTTTCCCTTCTTGCCTCTTCCGCTTTTTCGCCATCACCCTTGACCATTGCCGACAAAACAGCCTGATGCTGCTTTAGTCCATGGGCCGCTCGGCCAGGCAAAATGATGGTGCGTCTTATTATTGTTTGTGTTCGTTCGAAGATGCTGTCAAGTAACTCAGCAAGAATCTGATTTCCGGTTGCTGTCACCACATCAGCGTGAAACCTCTCGTATGCTGCAATGTACTGATCAATATCACCCTGCTCAACGCATCGCTCAAGTTGCCCACTGAATTCATTAAAATACTTTACCCACATTTTCTTATCACCACGTTGTGTGGCCAACCTTACACACAATCCTTCAAGCACCTCTCTTACTTCGTAAATATCACAAATCTGAGATGTTTCTAGCCGAACCACAATGGCGCCCTTATTTGGAATGCGTTCAACCAGCCCCCGCTGTTCAAGCGCAGTCAATACTTCTCTAACGCGACTTCTTGATATGCCATACTTTTCACAAAGAGAGACCTCGCTCATTTTGGCTCCCGGCGGAATAATTTGGGTAGCAATTAAGCGCCGCAACTCTTGGGTAACACTGTCAACGCTAACTGTTTTAGCCGTTACGTTTGGTTCAGGTGAAGATTTTTTCATAATGACCAAATTCAACTCATGACTATTTGATCTATTAACTTTAGTTTGTTGTTACAACATTGTCAACAATTTTGCTACAAAACTGTTGACGTAGTTTTATCAAAATAGTTTGTTATTGGCTCATACTGCTCCAATACCGTTACAGTAAAACAAATGACATAGCAAAAAAATTCGCGAAAAGGTTTGATATCACTTAGGTGACCGCTCTCTAAAGATTTCAGAAACCAGTGGGTAACCTAAATTACAGGAATGAATACCCATGATTGACACCATCTGAATGGTCTCAAGCACCTCTTGTTCAGTCGCCCCGTGTTTCTTAGCGTTTTCAATATGGCGTTTTGTGCCGGGTTCGTACATATGTGTCGTTGCAACATTAATGGCTACAAGAATAAGTTCTCGATACTTTTGGGGAATGTTTGAAGTCTGATGCGGTACATCTCGAAAATTGAGGTAGGCTTCTAAAAAATCAGGTGACTTTTCCTCTAATAAGCTCCATGTCTTGTTCCAATCACCCCGTTGCTTGTATTCATCAATCTTTAAATATTTTGTGCTCATCTTCATTATTCCTTATTTGACTTAATTAAAAAATCAGCTAATTTTTCGCCGATCATCATTGCGGCGGCATTGGTGTTTGATGACACCAATGTTGGTAAAACTGATATGTCAGCAATTCTAAGATTCCGAATGCCGTGCACTCGCAATTCCGAGTCAACGACTGATTCACCTAGACGCCCCATTCGGCAAGTTCCCACCGTATGCCACGCAGTTTGTCCGATCTGCTTGGCATACATCAACAGCTCTGCATCACTCATGGGTCTGCCCGGTCGAGTCTCATGCGTAATAAATTGCTGTATGGCGGGTTGAGATGCAATGTGTTCGATTCGTCGAAGCAAATGAACCACGTCTTGCTGGTCTGATATATCAGCGAGATAATTAGGGTCTATGGTGGGTTCAACGGTCGCATCAGCGCTAGCAATATGAACGCTGCCACATGACTTGGGGTACAACAAGAAACCACCGATTGAGAACCCAGAAAACGGGTCTAAACCGACTGATGTTGCACGTGCATATCGGTCAGACCCGCTAATTTGATAGAGCCTGATCATTGCATCAACTCGATCACTCTCAGGGTTCGCACGAGTAATGGCATGCGCCGTTGAGGACGTGCCTGACAATAAACCACGCCCTGTCAAAAGGTATTGAAAACCCGCTTTAAATTTTACCCAAGAACTATTGGCTAAATCATTTAGCGTAATGGGTAGAGTTGTTCTATACGTTCGCCTGACCTGCAGGTGATCACTCAAGTGTTCGCCGACATGAACGTTCGGCATCTTCAATTCAATGCCATGCTTCAATAAAATATCAGGGTTGCCTACGCCCGATAGCTCCAATATCTGAGGTGTTTTTAACGCACCGCAAGCCAAGACAATTTCATGTTTGCACCGCACGTGAACCGAACGGCCCTCTTTAGCTACAAGCAAGGCATGCGCAGCATCACCCTCAAAGACTATTTTTTCAATGTGTGTGTTGGTCCAGATAGTAAGGTTTGGATGTCTTTTCAGAGGCTTTAAGTAACCTACTGCCGAACTGTAACGACGCCCTCGATATGCGTTTTGCTCGAGGTAGCGAACACCTTCATATTTAACTGCGTTGTAGTCTTCTGTAGGCGGAATGCCCAAAGCCATACAAGCGTCAATAAAACCATCCGATATGGGGTCACGTGCATGAGCTGCACGGTCTGTGATTTTGATAGGGCCTAAGCGCCCCCGATCAGGATGATTAGTGTATTGATTTGTTTCGATGCGTTTAAAAAAAGGCTTGACCTCAGCTGCGCTCCAACCTTTTATGCCCAACGCTGACAAACGATCAAACTCATCCGGGTCACCCCATATGTAAGCCATGCCGTTAACCGAGCTTGATCCGCCGAGAACTTTACCCCTTGGAGAATAAATCTGTTGGCCAACCATGTTGGCCTGAGGTGAGCTTTGAAACGGCCAAACCCAACGGGGGTTATTCAATATTTTAGCCACCCCCATAGGTATGTGAAACCAAATAGAGCTGTCTTTGCCACCCGCTTCCAACAAGAGCACTTTGCTACCCGCTTGTGCCAAACGAGCCGCCACAACGGCACCTGCCGAACCCGCACCTGCTACGATATAGTCGAACTCCATTAGGTCAACCCTTAGTTCGACTTTTGAAGGAATCACGTCGAAAACTATAGAGCGCATCTGGGTCAACCAACACATCAAGCACAGCTGGTTTATTTTCAGATAAGGCGTTTGCCATGGCCTGTTCAAATTGACTAATTGTTTCGACCCTGTAGCCGCGAACACCCCAAAGCTCAGCCAGCTGATCATACTTAGGGTTAGGCACTTCTGAACCTAAGTATCGTTTATTGAAAAAATCTCTCTGATATGCTTTTTCTGCGCCCCAGCAGCCATTATTCATCACGACACAGATCGTTCCAATATTAAATTCTGCGGCCGTTCCCAACTCACTCGATGTCATACCAAAACCACCATCGCCCATCAAACTGATCACCGGGCGCTCAGGCATAGCTACTTTTACCCCTAAACCGCATGCATAAGAAAAACCGACGAGGCCAAAGTCTAATGGAGAAAACAAACTTGGTGTGACGTGATAATTTAACTTATCAGTGGCTTGCAAACATAGTGTTCCTGCATCAAGGGTGAAGGCTGAGTCTGTTGGACAGACACCACGAATAGCTTTAAAAAGCGCATCAGGTTGTATAAAACCTTTTGTGATCTGAACGGCATCACGTTCTTGCAGAAGTGTTTTTCGCTTAGCCTTGAATTGTTTTGTCCACTTATTGACTGGTGCTGATGGTTTGTAATCACATAGACCATCAATCAACGAATCTGTAAAGACACCCGCATCAGCGAGTATGCCCATTTCTACAGGAAAAAAACGCCCGATTGAAAGCGGGTCAAGCTCAACCTGAACGATTTTCGCATTTCGATTTATGTTGTCGTAAGAAAAGAATGTTGCGTTAAATCCGATGCGAGTACCAATAGCTAAAATAAGATCTGCTGTTTGCATCAATTCGGTAGATATGACATTGCCGCGTGGCCCCACTTGACCTGCATAATTGTCAAAGCTGGCTGATACAGCGTCGCCGTGACCTGGTGATGTAGCCAACGGCACATTTAGTATAGAAGACAGCTTTTCAACCGACTTACCATAACGCCCATTTTTGACGCCCCCACCCGCAAGAATAAGGGGTGCTTTGGCTTTTCTAATAAGATTGACTACGGCATCAATTACCTTAGCAGACGGGCCACACAACACGTCTAGTTCGCGACCAACGGGTGAAAAAAACTCGCCATTTTCAATAGTTTGAGACAAGACATCTCGAGGAATATTTAAAGCAACCGGGCCCCGTTTGGGTGACATAGCTGTTCGAAATGAATCTCGTACCAATTCTGGAATACGGGCCGTCGAGGGAACCAAATAGGTTTTTTTCGTAACAGGCTTTAGAAGGGAAAACTGATCAACCTCTTGAAAAGCATCTCTGTACTGGTGCTCAGACGAAAGGCAACCAGCCAGTGCTATGACAGGTGAAAAGGCTGCGTTCGCTTGAGCTAAACCTGTCACTAAATTTGTTACGCCTGGCCCGTTTTGTCCTGCCAGAATGACACCAGCTTTGCCTGAAGCTCTAGCATACCCGTCAGCCATGTGCGTACCGGTTCTTTCATCTCGGACCCCAATAAATTTAATTTGTGGTTTGTCATACAGTGAATCAAATATTTCCATTCCTGCCGATCCAATCAAGCCGAAGACATGTTTTACGTTCTCTTCGCAAAGCGCCTGAACAACTAAATTTCCTCCGGTTCTCGTCAAATTTTCTACCTTAGCCATTTTTTTCTCCGTGATGTGATTGTTAGTCAAGCACAATTTGCTATGCATGAACTTGTAAGAGGTTCTTTAAAAAAAGTCTACTCCAACAACTTAGAATAAACTTTCGATAATCGCAATTAAGGAGATTGATTTGAGAGATCTTGCCCATCTAGGGTTTGTCGAGAGCATTTCTTCTAAAAAAGAAATCAGTACAACCGTTGTTCATGCCGTCGCTTTACTGCGCTGTTTCACTACACAAGACGTTTTACTTGGAAATAAAACCTTGAGTGAACGACTTGGCTTACATCCAACGACGGTCGCTAGACTAACCAGAACGTTGTGCGGCCTTGGTCTATTGCAGCATGACGTTGTGAATAGAAAATACAAGCTTGGTTATGGCACCCTAGCATTGGGATACCCAGTATTGGCTAACCTAAAAGAACGTCATGTTGCTCGAAAAATAATGAAAGACCTGACTGATAAAACAGGGGGTCAAACATCAATGGCCGCGTTAGTCGGCCTCGAGGCCATTTATCTTGAAAGTTTTAGGCCAAATTCTGATTGGATAGAACAACCCGAAATCGGAGCAACTCGACCGATTATGGAAACCGCCATAGGTCATGCCCTGCTGTTTGCACTTGAATCGAACCGTTTTGAATACCTAATGAAATTATACAAAGATCGTTTACCTAGTCAGTACACCAAGTATCGAAAGGTGATTGAGCAGTCTTTTAAAAGTCTTGACACGAAGGGATATTGCCTAGCTCTGGGCACCTACCAGCCGACCTTACATGCAATTGCTATGCCACTTTGGGTAAATTCAAAACAAGAACCGATTGCATTTAATCTTTCTATCCGTTTTTCAACTGACGATAAGTGCCACATTGAATCTTACGCGCCAGACATGCGTTCTTTAAGAGATGAAGTTCGGGAATTTCTCGAATAACTGCTTTTTAGTTCAGTCATGCTAACCAGATGCATTGTTTGTTAAAGTGTCTATTCGTAAGGAAGGGTTCCTAACATCAAGTGTTGTTAATGATGAAACAATTAACAAGTCAAAACCAAAGGTGCTCAACATGAATCAAGTCAACACATCAACACAGGCTGAAAAGCAAGCAAAAGCCACAGGTCTTATGAATACAAATACGGGGCTTGAATTGCGGTCTTTAATTAAGTCTAACGGCGAGTTAGAGATTTCGTTGATTGATGTGGCCATACCTGAACCAAAGGCAAATGAGGTTGTGGTGCGTATTGAAGCATCTCCCCTGAACCCATCAGACATCGGCCTGCTCTTTGGTGCTGCCGATGTCAATACTTTCAAAGTCGCCGGTACGCCCCAGCAGCCAATATTGACTGGGCATGTACCCCCTCAATTTATGCCTGCTATGGCGGGTCGCTTGGGCCAATCGCTGCCGGTGGGCAATGAAGGTGCGGGCTGTGTTGTGCGTGCAGGGTCTTCAGTACAAGCGCAAAAACTGATGGGCAAAATGGTGGCGATTCTGGGTGGTGCAATGTATGCCCAATACCGCGCGATCGATGCCAATGAGTGTTTGGTTCTGGCCGAAGGCACCACTGCTGCTCAAGGGGCTTCTTCCTACATTAACCCACTCACGGCATTGGGAATGGTTCAAACCATGCGTCAAGAAGGTCACACGGCGCTGGTGCATACTGTTGGCGCATCGAACTTGGGGCAAATGCTCAACCGAATTTGCCTTAAAGATGGCATTGGCTTAGTTAATATTGTGCGCAAACAAGAACAGGTCGATTTGTTGTTGTCTCAAGGTGCTGTGCATGTGTGCAACGCCAGTGCACCTGACTTTCTTGATGAACTCACAATTGCATTAGAAGCCACCGGCGCCACCTTGGCGTTCGATGCCATCGGCGGGGGCAAACTGGCCGGGCAAATACTTCAATGTATGGAAAAGGTCATTAACAGCAAGGCTACAGAGTACAGTCGCTATGGCTCTAACGTTCATAAGCAGGTCTATATTTATGGCGGGCTTGACCTTAACCCGATCGAACTGCCCCGAAATATTGGTATGACATGGGGTGTTGGTGGCTGGTTGGTGTTTCCGTTCTTGAAAACAATCGACCCAGTCATCTTACAAAAGATGTATGCACGTGTCATCAGCGAACTTACAACGACATTTGCAAGTCATTACACCCAAGAAGTGTCGTTGGCCCAAGCGCTGAGCCTTGAGGCGGTTGCTTTGTATAAGCAACCCGTAACCAACACCAAGTTTCTGATTACGCCTTAGTTGGCCAATTTTTTCGACACTTTGGCTTCAGGTGGCATCATTTTACGAATGACGTTATCTTTAAATTCAGTGCCGTCGGTTGGCATCGCAACTTCACTTAAACCGCCCCTTCAGGTTTCAAAAAGAAATTAAACGACCGGACAACTAGTGTGACATAGGGCGGTGCACATTTGCTACGGCTACGGAATCAAAGCCAATACCGACTGGAAAGATGCACTTGGTGACGAATGGCGTCAATACGAAACGGTTTTTCCTGCGTTGGCTCGCAGCAGCATCGACCAAGTAAGCCTTGAATGTATTCATTCACATGTACCGCCCTACCTGATGAAGCTGCTGGAAGGTAAAGATGTGATGGTAGGTGTGATCGATGTGGCCAGCGACGTGATCGAGACACCTGAGGAAGTGGCTGATACCATCGGCCTGGTGCTGCAGTTTGTACCGAAAGAACGGTTGTTCCCGTGCACGAATTGTGGCTTGGCGCCGATGGGGCGAGAAGTGGCATTGCGCAAATTGCAAGCATTAGTTGAAGGTACGAGGCTGGCAAAAGAGCGACTTTCCAAAACTTGAGACGCTTCAGATCGTTGTGCACTGACACTGAATCACCGATAAAGGGAGGTGACACATCGGGCAAGAAGCGCTAAAATGCATGAAACTTCAATGAAAAAGCCTCCATGTCAACCTCCGCCACACTATTTACGCCTTCCCTAAGGGGTGCCACTGCGCACCTTGCGGACGAGCTGCAAGCTGGTCGTGTCTATCGGCGTGAAGATCTTGCTCGCCTGAGTAATGCAGTTGATCGGCATCTGCGTGAACTGGTGTCCACAGGCATGCTTAAAAAGCTGGCTCAGGGGCTTTACTACGCACCAAAGCAATCAAACTTTGGTCCCTTGCCTCCCACTGACGAACAGGTAGTGCGAGGATTTCTGCGTGACAATGATTTTTTGGTGTTTTCACCATCGTCATACAACGCAGTGGGCTTAGGTACCACCCAACTTTACAACAGCACACTGGTCTACAACCATAAACGACATGGCGTTTTCAAACTGGGTAACCGACAGTTTAATTTCAGATTGAAGCCACGATTTCCCAAAAAACTGACGTCTGAATTCCTGTACGTAGACCTGCTGAACAACTTAGGCGAATTGGCCGAAGACAATGACGCGGTGCTCAGCCGAGCCCGCACCAAGCTGATGTCTTTTAATCAACCCCGACTCCAACACGCATTGGATAACTACGGCAACATGGCCACTCGCAAACGCGTTCGGGACTGGGTCGGTGGCTGACTTTCTTCACGAACGACGTGACTTCGATCAATTGCTTGCGATTGTCGCTAACGAGCGCGCGCTCGACCCCATTTTGGTCGAAAAAGACTACTGGATCATGCACAGCCTCTGGGGACTCCAGGCTCAAGGCTTTGTGTTCGAATTAAAGGGCGGCACATCCCTGTCCAAAGGCTTCGGGGTCATCCATCGTTTCTCAGAAGACATTGACATCCGCATCGAGCCACCTGCTGACATAGATGTCAAAACAGGGCGCAACCAGGACAAACCTTCCCACATCGATTCGAGGCGTGCTTATTACGACGAGTTATCAAAACGCATCCGCATCCCTGGTATCGAAAGTGTTGAGCGCGACACCTTCTTTGACGACGAAAAAATGCGCAGCGCAGGCATTCGGCTCGTCTACTCAACCCGCGCTGCCACCATCACAGGCTTAAAAGATGGCCTCTTGCTAGAACTGGGGTTCGACGATACAGCACCCAACCGACCCGTCACAATCTCCTCTTGGGCTTTAGATTTCGCGTTGAGCCGTGGCGTTGTAGTTTTCGACAACCGTGCCACCGATGTGCCTTGCTACGCGCCGACTCACACGTTCGTCGAGAAGCTCCAGACCATCTCGACCAAGTACCGCCGTTTGGCTGAAGTTCAAAAATTTCCCGGAAACTTTCTGCGCCACTACTACGACGTGTATTGCTTGCTCGATCTACCCGAAGTTCAGGAATTCATGAAGGAGCAGACTTATCAGGACCGAAAAGTGCAACGCTTTCGGTCCGGAGATGAATTAGTGATCGCCAAGAATCCAGCCTTCACCCTGAAAGATTCTCAGCAGCGAGACCTTTTTACTAAGGAATACAAAAAATCCTCTGCGCTCTACTACCAAGGTCAGCCTGATTTTGATCAGCTACTTGCTAGGATCTGTGCAAATCTGGATTCAATGTGACATTTTGGGTGGTGGCAGAAATGGCATTCTCCGAAGTCCGCAAAAACACGCAGGAACCCCCGCAAACACGCCGTCAGTCAAAAAAAAACCAACCCCGAGGGGTTGGTTTTTGCATATGGTGGAGCCGGGGGGAATTGAACCCCCGTCCATAAGCCCTCTACAGACAGTTCTACATGCGTAGTCGATACATTTTGAATTTAACCTTGGTATATGCCTACCGACAGGCCGGACCTTGGCGATTCACTTAGTTTTAGGGCTTGAGTTCGTGACCCAAACAAGCACGATTCTTTGTAAATGACGCTGCTGTAGTTTTACCCACCTGACCCAAAGACAAATCAGTGCAGCGGCTCACCGCTTAAGCGGCCAGAGCGAAACGCTCGTCGTTGGCGTTTATAGATTTCCAGTGGATTTACGAGCTGACTGGTGCTCGGCATGCCCTGTTCTGCTTCGCGACCCACGTCGAAACCAGGTCGGCCCCAGATACTTAAAACAAAAAGTAACGCTGTGACGAGTGTACTTTAATAGTGTAACGATTTTTTGGACTGCGTATTACAACTAAAGTTCTTTTTATTTATTAACCTGCTTTTAAAGATGCTGCTAAAACAGGCTCACTGTATTTTTCACTTTCAGCATCTACCATTTCTCTGAGCTCTTTACCGGCTTTGAAATGGGGTACAGACTTACCCGGCACTAGCACTTGCTCACCCGATTTAGGGTTGCGGCCCACGCGTGGTGCGCGGACCGACAACGCAAAACTACCAAAACCACGAATCTCGATACGTTGGCCATCAGCCAATGCCTCAACCATTGCGTCGAGAATCGTTTTAACAGCGTAATCGGTATCGCTAACAGCCAACTGTGGGTGGTTGGCTGCCAAAGCTGCGATAAGTTCAGACTTCGTCATGTTTGATCAATGATTGCAGTGACGATTACTCGCCGCTGCTAGCCTGATCAAGTTTAGCTTTCAACAATGCACCTAAATTGGTGGTACCTGTTGATGCGCCAGCTTCAGTCATACGTTGCATTGAATCGGCTGTATCAGCACTGTCACGGGCTTTGATTGAAAGCTGAATCGAACGCGCCTTGCGGTCAACGTTGATGATCATCGTTTCAATGTTGTCGCCTTCTTTCAGCGCTGTGGTTGCGTCTTCAACACGCCCTGTTGAAATTTCAGAGGCACGTAAGTAACCTTCAACTTCAAGTGACAAGGTAACCACTGCACCTTTCGCTTCAACAGATTTTACGGTACCCGGAACAGTAGCGCCTTTATCGTTCGTGCTGACGTAGTTGTTGAAGGGGTCGCCCTCAAGCTGCTTAACACCTAACGAAATACGCTCTTTGTCGGTATCGATTGCCAACACTGTGGCCTCGAGCTCGTCGCCTTTCTTGAAGTTACGCACGGCTTCTTCGCCGGTTTCATTCCAAGACAAGTCAGACAAGTGCACCAGACCATCGATGCCGCCAGCCAAACCAACGAACACACCAAAATCGGTGATTGATTTGATTGCGCCTTTGACTTTGTCACCGCGCTTAAAGTTAATTGCGAATTCTTCCCATGGGTTTGCGCGGCATTGTTTCATACCAAGCGAAATACGACGACGTTCTTCGTCGATTTCAAGAACCATGACTTCAACTTCATCACCCAAAGTAACCACTTTACGGGGATCAACGTTTTTGTTGGTCCAGTCCATTTCTGAAACGTGAACTAAACCTTCAATGCCGGCTTCGACTTCAACAAATGAACCGTAGTCAGTTAAGTTGGTGACTTTGCCGAATAAACGGGTATGTTGTGGGTAGCGACGTGCTAAACCCACCCATGGGTCTTCGCCAAGTTGCTTGACGCCAAGTGACACACGGCTTTTCTCTTGATCGAACTTCAAAACTTTGGCTTCGACTTCTTGACCAACCGTCAACACCTCTGAGGGGTGACGAACACGGCGCCATGCCATGTCGGTGATGTGCAAGAGACCGTCAATGCCGCCCAAGTCAATAAACGCGCCATAATCGGTGATGTTTTTGACAGTGCCCTTAACGATAGAACCTTCTTGCAAGTTCTCAAGAATCTTTTGGCGCTCTGCACCCATGCTAACTTCAAGCACGGCACGGCGTGACAAGACGACGTTATTACGCTTGCGATCAAGCTTAATAACGCGGAACTCAAGCGTTTTGCCTTCGTATGGGGTGGTGTCTTTAACGGGGCGCACATCAACCAACGAACCGGGCAAGAATGCACGTATGCCGTTGGCCATAACAGTTAAGCCGCCTTTGACTTTACCTGTAATCGTGCCGGTAACCAATTCGTTTTTCTCAAGCGAAATTTCAAGCGACAACCACGCTGATAAGCGTTTAGCGCGATCGCGAGACAAAACAGTATCGCCGTAACCATTTTCAAGCGCATCAATTGCAACTGATACAAAATCACCAGGCACGACTTCAATTTCGCCCTGATCATTGAAAAATTCTTCTACTGGAATGAGTGCTTCTGATTTTAAGCCCGCATTAACAACCACGAAGTTGTGATCGATGCGAACGACTTCTGCTGAAATGACTTCGCCAATTTTCATGTCTTGTTTTTTAAGACTTTCGGCGAACATATTGGCAAAGCTTTCGCTAGCCGTTTGTGTAGTTTGTTGAGTGGGCATGTGTAAGGGAATTCCTGGTGGGTTTAAAAAACCCGGGTTCACACTAAAGCGACCATTCGCTTCGGTGGTATTAATAAAACCGCTGCAGTTATAACTGTTGCGGGGCTAGGGCTTGATTTATGTTTGACCACCGATCAAGTATTGACTGTACGGTTTGCGCGATGGTTAAGTTTGAAGAGTCAACTATAAACGCATCGTGCGCGGCCACAAGTGGCGCAACCGCCCTTTGCGTGTCACGTGCATCGCGCTTGCGCATGTCTTGCAAAAGGTCTTCAATATTAGCAGAAATACCCTTTTCGATCAACTGCTTACAACGTCTTTGGGCGCGCGCCTGAACATCGGCCACTAAAAATATTTTAAGGGGCGCGTCTGGGAACACAACCGTACCCATATCGCGACCATCTGCCACCAAACCAGGGGCCAAACGAAACGCATGCTGACGGTCAAGTAGGGTTGCACGTAGCAACGCTGATGATGCAATTTGAGAGGCAAAATTACCCACTTCTTCTTGACGAATTTGATCTGTTACGTTTTTACTATCGAGCCAAACACCTTGATCGCTAAAAGCGATCTGCATATGACTAGCCGCATGGGTGATTTCATCAATTTGATCTGCGCTTAAGCCCATATTTAAAGCATTTAACGCCGACAAACGATAGAGAGCACCGCTATCAAGTATGTGCCAACCGCCTAATGCTTGGGCAACCAAGCTAGCTACCGTACCCTTGCCAGACGCGGTGGGGCCATCAATAGCAATAACAGGATGCAAGACAGATTGTTGTGTCGTTAAGGGGGCATTCAAGGGGGAATTTAAAACCGTCATCTGATAAATCAAACCTAAATTACAAATGCACAAAAGCCAATGTAGGAACGTACACAATATTTATGACGCACAGCGCTCATTATGATCTTGACTGAGTGCAGACGATATACGATGCACAAATAGCTATTACTGAAAAACCTAATAAGTATTGAATGCGCTCTAACAGTTAACAAGTTGCCTATACACATCAAAATAATCTGGAAATGTTTTAGCGACGCAACCAGGGTCAAGCACACGAATCAGTACCGGCCCAAAAGTTGCCAATGAAAAACACATTGCCATACGGTGATCATCGTATGTATGAATATCGGCTGTCTGCCAAGCATCGTCTGCAATGGGCCACACTTTTAACCAGTCGTCACCACTTTCAACATGCGCCCCAATTTTTCTAAGCTCAGTCTGCATGGCGTGAATACGGTCAGTTTCTTTAACGCGCCAGCTACCAATATTGCGTAACAGGCAAGGCCCATCAGCATAAATCGCTAATACTGCTGCAGTCATGGCTGCATCGGGTATTAAATTAAAATCTAAATCGAATGCACGCAGCTTCAATAAGCCAGGTGGTCGTTTAATTTGAATGGTGAGCGCACCGTAGGTGATGTCAGCACCCATCGCTTGTAATGTGTGCGCAAACTTTACATCACCTTGAATACTGTGATCATCAACGCCATAAATGGTTACCGGGCCACCACCCATTAAACCCAGCGCCATAAAATAAGAAGCTGATGAGGCATCGCCTTCAACAGCAATATGATTAGGCGAAACATAACGTGATTGAGCTGCAATACAGTAGGTTTGCGAATCAACTTGCTCAACCTTTACACTAAAGCGCGCCATGAGATTAAGGGTGATATCAATATAAGGGCGAGAAATAAGCGTGCCCACTACTTCAATCACAACAGCTTGCTGAGTACGTTGTGCCACGCATGGCGACACCATTAGCAAGGCGGTCAAAAACTGGCTAGAAACAGACCCTTTAACCTGCACCCGGTTAGCCGTCAATTGACCTTGACCGATGTGCAACGGTGGGTAACCCGGCTCGCCTAAATAATCAACTGTTGCACCCCAAGCTCGCAGGGCATCGACTAAATCACCAATCGGTCTTTCATGCATACGGGCCACACCAGACAAGGTGTAGTCGCCACCCAACACGGCAAGAGCCGCGGTTAATGGACGAAAAGCCGTGCCCGCATTGCCTAAAAATATTTCAGATTTTGCAACCTTGAATGACAAGTGGTTCTGATCTGCTTTAGCAATACCTATCACCGACACTTCAGTTTCGCTATGCCGTTTAACATCAACACCTAGTTTTTCAAGCGCATCTAACATCACATCGGTATCGTCAGATTTCAATAAACCTGTGATGCGCGTTGCACCCTGCGACAAAGCCGACAACAACAAAACGCGGTTTGAAATGCTCTTAGAGCCAGGCAAAGTCATCTGACCGCTGGCGTGACGAACGGGCGGCAAGGTTATGGCACTTAAAGAACCGTCATGTCGTTGATGCGATGGTTGATCAGATGAAGCGCTCATGTTCGGTTGGCTTCCCACTCGCGTCGCGCAATCGCAGCGCGTTGTAAAAAAGCCTGCAGTATCAGTTCATCACCTGCTTCAAGTGCTTGATGGGCTTCACTTAAAACGACTTGATACGCTTTAATTTGTGCCAGCATAACCTCGCGATTTTGCATCATGATGTCACGCCACATTTCGTCTGAACCTTGCGCAATGCGGGTAAAGTCTGCAAAGCCGGTGCCTGCCATGGCTAGGTCAAGATCGCTATTGGGGTCGGTCAAAACATGCGTCATGTAAACCGCCGCTAGCCAGTGCGGCAAATGACTAATGGTAGCCATCACCTCGTCATGCTGCTTGGGGTCTAGCGATCGCACATGCGCACCACATGCACGCCAAGCATGGCTTACGCGATCAACAGCGTGCGTCGTGTTTTCAGGTAATGGGCACACAACCACTTGGCGACCCCTATACAAGTCAGCCTTGGCCGCGGTCGGGCCCATTAAATGCGAACCTGCAATGGGGTGAGCGGGTACAAACTGCCCTACTCTAGCCCCCAAACCCACACGGGCCGCTTGAACCACATTATTTTTAGTACTACCCCCATCGGTGATAACTGCGCGGTCTGACACGTGTGGCGCAATCGTCTTAAATATCAGTTCGTAGCTGCCAACCGGTGTCGCCAATAAAATAAAATCAGCTCGCGCAGCAGCTTGTTCAATTGACATTATTTCATCAATTAAACCTAATTCAAGTGCTTCAACGAGCACCTCGTGACGTCGGCCCGCACCAATTATGCGCTGCGCTGCACCCGCTTGCCGTATGGCCGCTGCGAACGAGCCACCAATTAAACCGACACCGATAATGGCTAAGGTATCAATACGATTTGTAGGGAAGTGACCCTCTGCATGCGCTGCAGACTGGGCATGCGGTTTTGCATTTGGGTCAGAAGCATGACTCATTATTGCGCCAATACCTCAGGCAAGACTGCTGTTAATGCCTTCAGAAAAATTGCATTTTCTGTTTCTAAACCAATTGAAACCCGCAACCACTCGGGTAACCCGTCAGCCCCGACAGGGCGCACGATGACGCCACGCTTGAGTAACGCTTGATTTACATCTAGCGCCTTAGCGCCAATATGCACCAGCACAAAGTTTGCGTAGCTGGGCACATACTGCAACCCTAAGGCTTTAAACCCATTTTCTAGCTGTCGCTTACCTGCCGTATTGACCGCTTCGCTTTGGCGTAAAAATTCATCATCTTGTAGCGCCGCAATGGCAGCTGCTTGTGCCAAAGCATTTACGTTAAAGGGTTGACGTACACGCGCCATCAAACTGGTTAAGGTGGGTTGTGACACACCATAACCGACTCGCAAACCTGCTAGACCATAAGCCTTAGAAAAACTACGAGACACCACTAAATTGCTGTATTGCTTGACCAAGCCTAGGCTATCAACCCGCATGTGGGGTTCAATGTATTCGTTGTAGGCTTCATCAAGCACAACCGTGACGCGATCGCCATAGGTTGCCTGAACACGGCTCATAAATTCTTCGATAGATGCAGCAGGTAAAAATGTACCGGTCGGGTTGTTAGGGTTCGCTATAAAAACTAAACGGGTTTGATCATCAATCGCATCAAACATGGCGTCTAAGTCGTGACCATAATCTCGCGCGGGAACCACAATATGCCTTGCCCCTCGAGCTTGCGAAGCAATGCGATAAACCGAAAATGAATACTGAGCATAGACCACTGCATCGCTTGGCACCAACAACGCAAGTGAGACCAGTTCTAGAATATCGTTCGAACCATTTCCCAATGTGATCCACTCGAAGGGCACGTCAAATTTTTTAGCAATGGTCTGCTTTAAAGCGTACCCACCCGGGTCGGGGTAACGCCCCAATTGCCCCAACGCTTGTTCAATAGCGCGCTTGGCTGAAGCCGGCATACCCAAAGGGTTTTCATTTGAAGCCAGTTTAACGACTTGCTCAGGTTTTAAGCCAAACTCACGCACCAAGTCGTCGATCGGTTTGCCAGGAATGTAAGCCTGCAAAGCCGAGATATGGGCGGGTGCAAGCAAGATGTTTTTTGTGGAATCAGTCATACGTTTGATGCCCTCAATGCGGGGTATGAACCCAAAACTTTAAAGAATGCACTACTTGACTCAAGCGCATCAAGCGCCCGCGCCACAGCAGGGTCATGACGGTGACCTTCGAGGTCGACATAAAAATAGTATTCCCACAAACCATTGCGGGCTGGGCGAGATTCAAAGCGCGTCATCGACACGCTATTTTCAGATAGAGGCGCCAACATGCTGTACACCGCACCTGCTTTGTTAGGTACAGCCAAAATTAAACTGGTTTTATCGTGGCCACTAGGTAACGTGTCAATTTGACCGACAGCTAAAAATCGCGTGCGATTATGAGGGTCGTCTTGTATGCCTTCAGATACCACTTTTAAACCCCAGCTTCGCGCAGCTGTCTCGCTGGCAATTGCAGCCACTGTTGGGTCTGAGGCCGCAATACGGGCAGCTTCTGCGTTACTGGCGGCAGGTTCGCGCGACAGTTGGGGCACATGCAAACCTAACCAATTTTGACACTGTGCCAACGCCTGTGGGTGTGCCATGACGCGGGTCACACCTTTCATTTTGCCTGAGGCGGTTAATAAGCAATGTCGAATTAAGATTGAATGCTCGCCCATAATGCGCAAAGGTGAACTGAGCAGTAAATCTAAAGTACGGTTAACAGCGCCTTCGGTTGAGTTTTCAACCGGCACAATACCAACATCAGCGCCACCCGATTCAACCGTTCGAAAGACTTCATCAAAATTGGGGCAACCGACACCTGAAATAGCGTGACCCATGTATTCAAAGGCCGCTTGCTCAGAAAAAGAGCCTGTAGGCCCTAAATATGCCACACGTATATCTTGTTCCAAGCCTCGACAGGCTGAAATAACTTGAGACCAAATGGCGTCAATCGCTTGCCCAGACAATGGACCTTTATTAATTGTTTCAAGTTGGCGAATAATTTGTGCTTCACGCTCGGGTCTAAAAACAGGCCCTTCAGCTTTATGCGCATGCTTAACCGCGCCAACAGCTTGAGCCGTTTGCGCACGTTGGTTCAGCAGATCAAGAACCGCGGCATCAATTGCGTCGATTTTTTCACGCAAGGGTAAGAGCTTTTCTTGTAGTTTTTTATCCATGCGAACGCTCAAAAGATTGTAGATATTCGATTAAAGCCTGCACACCTTCAAGAGGCATGGCATTGTAAATTGATGCGCGCATGCCCCCTACGCTTTTATGCCCTTTGAGTTGCATCAAGCCCCGTGCTTTGGCGCCTTGTAAAAAGGGTTCGTTCAATGCGCCATCATGCAAAAAGAATGGCACATTCATACGTGAACGATCAGCTGGCCTGACCGGCAAACTGTAGAACGATGACTGATCAAAAAAACTGTACAACGCTTGGGCTTTAGCGATGTTGCGTTGTTCAATCGCTGAAATACCACCCTGCGCTAAAACCCACTTAAAGACTAAACCCGCAATATAAATTGCGTAAGTGGGTGGGGTATTGAATTTAGACTGCTCACGTGCCACATTGGCATAATCAAAAGCTGAAGGGCACTGTGGCAATGCTTTTCCCAATAAATCACGTCGCACAACAACGATTGTGACGCCTGCCGGCCCGGCATTTTTTTGTGCGCCTGCGTATGTCATGCCCACCTTAGAAAAATCAAGAGGGCGCGATAAAAAGTGTGAAGACGAATCAACCACTAAAGGTACATCTGGTGCGCCTAAATCTGCCATGTGAGGCCAGTCAGCAAACTCAACGCCACCAATGGTTTCATTGCTACAGACATGCAAATAAGAGGCGTTGGGGTTAACTTGCCAAGTGTTGGCTGCAGGCATCCAGTTTAGAGGTGCCCAAGTGCGATTGCCCTCTTTCAACGGTTCAAGACTGCTGGCTGCAACGCGGCCTAGGCCATAACGTTGCGACTCTTCAAGTGACTTTTTTGACCAAATGCCAGACACCACAAAGTCAGCAGACAAGGTGTCGGTTCTGCCCATCAAGTTAAGCGGCACAATGGCGTTTTCAGCTGTTGCGCCACCTTGCATAAACATGACGGCAAACGTATCGGGTATGTTTAACAATGTACGCAAGTCGGCCTCAGCCTCATCACATATTTGCGTAAACTCTGGCCCGCGATGACTCATTTCCATCACCGACATACCACTGCCGTGCCAGTCAAGCATCTCAGCCGCAGCCTGCTGTAAAACAGGCTCAGGTAGCGCTGAAGGGCCTGCTGAAAAATTCCATGGGCGCTTGACCATTATTCACCTTCGTTAGGCTTTGGCTTTGAATCATCATTTGATGCACCATCAGAAGCATCGCTTGCAGCATCGTTAGCAGTATTGTTCGGCACATCACTTGCAACATCACTTGCAACATCACTTGCAACATCACTTGCAACATCACTTGCAACATCACCAGCTAGACCTGTAACTGAGCCGCCTACAACGTCTTCGGCACCAGTCACCAAGTCTTCATCGGCATCGCTTTCAACCACACGACGTAAGCCTGACAACATGAAACCATCGTCAACGTTAATTAAAGTCACGCCTTGTGTGGCGCGACCCATTTCGCGAATACCTGCAACCTTGGTTCGAACCAACACGCCGCCGGTGGTAATTAACATGATTTCATCGCTAGATGACACCAACACTGCACCGACAACTTTACCGTTACGCGAAGAGGTTTGAATCGCGATCATGCCTTTAGTACCTCGACCGTGACGTGTGTACTCTGCAATCGATGTTCGCTTACCAAAGCCGTTTTCAGTGGCGGTTAGCACCGCGCGTGACTCGTCGTCGGCAACTAACATTGCAATGACCTGCTGACCTTCTTCAAGCATCATACCCCGTACACCGCGCGCCGCACGACCCATTGGGCGAACATCATTTTCATCGAAACGCACCGCTTTACCAGAGTCAGAAAACAACATGACATCGTGTTTGCCTGATGTTAAGTCAGCACCAATGAGGTAATCACCCTCGTCAAGCGCTACGGCAATAATGCCGGCTTTACGAGGGTTAGAAAAATCAGACAACGGTGTTTTCTTAACCGTGCCACGGGAGGTGGCCATAAATACGGTTTGATCGTCTGTGAAGGCCTTGACAGGCAACACGACCGTAATTTTTTCACCATCAACTAAAGGGAACATATTAATAATAGGTCGCCCACGGGCTGTTGGCGAACCCTGTGGCACTTCCCATACTTTGAGCCAATACACGCGCCCGTGGTCAGAAAAGCACAGTAAGAAATCGTGTGTATTGGCAATAAAGAGTTGGTCAACCCAATCATCGTTTTTGGTGGCTGCTGCTTGCCTGCCTCGGCCACCACGACGCTGTGAACGGTATTCAGACAACGGCTGACTCTTGATGTAGCCTGTGTGCGACAAGGTCACAACCATATCAAGTGGCGTGATCAAATCTTCTGTATCAAGCTCGGTAGCGTTGTGCTCTATTGACGAGCGCCGCACATCACGTGCTTGGGTCGAAAACTCGGCCTTAATAGCGTCTAATTCTTCACTGATAATGATCGTGATGCGCTCTGGTCGTGCCAAGATATCAAGCAAATCAGAGATTGTATCCATTACAGTTTTGTATTCGTTGACGATTTTGTCTTGTTCAAGGCCCGTTAAACGTTGCAAACGCATATTTAAAATTTCTTGCGCTTGGGTATCGCTTAAACGGTAATTGCCGGTGTCTTGCAAACCAAACTCAGCCAGTAAACCATCAGGGCGATAGGCGATGCGGCCACCCATGGTTTGACCATCAGCGCGCGACAACATTTCACGTACTAATGAAGAGTCCCACACCTGGGCCATTAAGTTTTGACGGGCAACTGGCGGTGTCGGTGCAGCTTTAATGATGGCTATAAAGTCATCAATATTAGCCAGTGCAACAGCTAAGCCTTCTAATACATGACCCCGCTCTCGCGCTTTTCTGAGTTGAAAAACAGTGCGACGCGTGACCACTTCGCGACGGTGCGACAAGAAGTACTCAACCATTTGCTTAAGGTTTAATAAGCGAGGCTGACCGTCAACTAAAGCCACCAAATTCATACCAAAGGTGTCTTGTAGCTGAGTATGCTTATACAAATTGTTTAAGATAACTTCAGGCACTTCACCGCGCTTAAGTTCAATAACCAAGCGCATACCGTCTTTGTCAGACTCATCACGAATGTCTGAAATGCCTTCAATTTTTTTCTCGTTTACCAGTTCGGCAATACGCTCTTGTAATGTTTTCTTATTGACTTGATAAGGTAACTCGTCAACCACAATAGATTGCCGATTTGATTTATCGATGTCTTCAAAGTGTGTTTTGGCACGCATAATGACACGACCACGGCCCGTACGATACCCTTCGCGAACGCCAGACATACCATAAATAATGCCGCCAGTTGGGAAATCAGGGGCTTTGATAATTTCAAGCAATTCATCAACTGTGCAAGTTGGGTTACGCAAGCTATGTAAGCAGCCGTCAACCACTTCAGCCAAATTATGGGGTGGAATGTTAGTGGCCATACCCACTGCAATGCCCGAGCTACCATTAACTAATAAGTTGGGTAAGCGCGAAGGTAATAGTAAAGGTTCATATTCACTACCATCGTAGTTTGGACCAAAATCAACCGTTTCTTGGTCAATATCAGCCAGCAGCTCGTGGGCAATTTTTGACAGACGAATTTCGGTGTAACGCATAGCTGCCGCGCTATCGCCGTCAATTGAGCCAAAGTTACCTTGCCCATCAACCAACATATAACGTAGAGAAAAGTCTTGCGCCATACGAACAATAGTGTCGTAAACCGCTTGATCACCGTGCGGGTGATACTTACCAATGACGTCACCCACAATACGAGCAGACTTTTTATAAGCACGATTCCAGTCATTATTAAGCTCATGCATGGCGAACAAAACACGACGATGCACAGGCTTTAAGCCATCGCGTACATCAGGCAGGGCACGACCCACAATGACACTCATTGCGTAATCGAGATAACTGCGCCGCATTTCCTCTTCTAATGAAATCGGGAGCGTTTCCTTGGCGAAGGAATTCATAGGCGGTATCAACACTTAAGTAAGATGTGAACAACAAAAAGCAACTCGTCATTCTACACCGCCCCCAAGCATTGTTGAGGCCATCGACTTGAGCTTCAATCATCATGCTTGTTGTCAAAAACCAACAAGAATTGTCTTTTTTGTATCAATTTAGGCCTTTGTAGCGATCGTTTTGCCTCAAGGGGCTTTCAATTTTCACGAAATAGCTTAAGATTCACTCAACACGCAGGAAACCCGGTGTGTATGATTTTTTTAACTTGCTCTTAGCGTTGCTATACCGGCCCCGTTTCCTGTTTTTTGCGGCCAGTGTTCGCTGCGAGTCACTAACTCAGCTTAATGCTCACGAGGAGAACCATGATTAAAACCTCCAAAATCGCTCTAGCAGTTGCATTCGCTGCTCTCACAGCGTCTGGTATTGCTTCAGCACAGACTAACGATAACTGGCGCAATTCATCAGGCCAGGTTTGGAAGAATTCGTCAGGCCAATGCTGGCAAGACAATTTCTGGACCCCTGCTACTGCTGACCCGTCATGCGTAGATCAAAAGAAAGGCGCACCTGTTTCGAACAAAGTTGTGTTCAGTGCTGACACATTCTTTGACTTCGACAAGTCAAATTTAAAGCCTGAAGGCCGCAAGTTGCTTGACCAAGTAGCCCAGCAAGTGAAATCTGTAAAACTTGAGACCGTTATTGCTGTTGGTTACACCGATGCTATCGGTACCGTTCAGTATAACTTGGGCTTGTCAATGCGCCGTGCCAATGCTGTAAAAGCATATTTGGTATCAAAAGGTGTTGATGCTAACCGTATCTACACTGAAGGTAAGGGCAAGGCTGATCCCGTCGCTTCTAACGCAACCGCTGCTGGTCGCTCAAAGAATCGCCGTGTAGAGGTCGAAATCGTCGGTAGCCGCATGTAAGCTACGAACGATTTGTTCGAAAAAGGGTGCTTCTGCATCTTAAAAAAGGCCTCCTTGTGGGGCCTTTTTTGTCGCCCCGTGTTTTGTCGTATAAAGTATGGTTATGACTACTCAATCACATACCCCTCATTCTGCCACCGCTTCAGCTTCGTCTGCTGCCGAACCTACTGAAGCGCACACATCTGCCGCCTCTACCTTTCATCCCAACGTTGATCAGGCCGAGCTCGACAAATTTAGCGCGCTTGCCACACGCTGGTGGGACCCTACGACTGAATTTAAGCCCTTACACGAAATCAACCCGCTTCGCTTAGCCTGGATCATTGAACAGATAGATGGTGGGCTGATAGGCAAGCAAGTGCTAGACGTTGGCTGCGGTGGGGGTATTTTGACCGAAGCGATGGCCAAAGCAGGTGCTCATGTTAAAGGCATTGATTTGGCTGACAAATCACTAAAAATTGCTAAATTACATAGCATTGAGTCTGGTGTAAGTGTTCATTATGAATCGATCAGCGCCGAGGCACTGGCAGAACGCGAACCCGGTCAGTTTGATGTCGTGACATGCATGGAAATGCTTGAACACGTACCAGACCCCAGCGCAACTGTTCGCGCTTGTTCGCAATTAGTTAAACCGGGTGGCTGGGTGTTTTTTTCAACACTCAACCGTAACCCTAAATCATTTTTATTTGCCATCATTGGGGCAGAGTATGTGCTGAGGCTGCTGCCTCGCGGAACCCATCGTTGGCAATCTTTTATAAAGCCTAGTGAATTGTCTGAAGCTGCACGCCTCGCTAACCTGACCACTGTGTGCTTTAAAGGCATGGAATACAACCCTTTTAATCAACGCTACTCATTAAGTGCAAATACCGACGTCAACTACTTAATGGCGACACGTAAATGAGCGGCTTAATTTTGTTTGACTTTGACGGTACCTTTGCTGATACAGCGCCCGATATGGCTGCAGCAGCCAACATGCAACGTTCTAAACGTGGTTTTAAGCCCTTGCCTATTGAGGTCTTACGGCCTTTTGTGTCGATGGGCGCGCGTGGCTTAGTTAAAGCAGCGCTTTCTTTTGATGTTGATCACCCTGAATTTGAAGCTGCCCGACAAGGGTTTTTAAGTGATTACCAACAGGTTATGACAACAGATACGTGTCTATTTGATGGCATTGACACTTTGCTTGAGCAGATACGTGCAGCCGACATGCAGTGGGGTATTGTGACTAACAAGCATACCTTTTTAGCTGAACCGATTATGGCTTTTTTGAATCTACCTGATTGCGCTGTATTGGTTTGTGGTGACACCTGCGCCCATGCCAAACCTCACCCTATGCCACTTGAATACGCCGCGCAACAAACTGGCTATCAAGTAGAACAATGCGTTTATGTAGGTGATGATTTACGAGACATACAGTCGGCACGTTCGGCGGGTATGCCATCTATTGCAGCGGCTTACGGTTATTGTGGCGAACACCCTGTTGATCAGTGGCAAGCTGATTATGTTGCGAACAGCACAGCAGAATTATGGCCCGCTATTGAGCATGCAAGAGGGTTGAAAGTGCGTTAGAGCAAGAAACGTCTTACCCTTTGGGCCAAAAATGCGGCAACCACGGCTTTGATCAAGTCGCCCGGCAAGAACACCACAATGACGTTAAGCGCTTTAGTAAGCGACATGCCGGTTACGACTGAAAGCCAAGGCACCCCAACCAAGTAAACCACAACGACACCACCCACTAAAGCAGCTAAAGTATTTCGAACAATAGCTAAGCCGATGCGACCGTTTGGTTGACTATGCGTGCCACCAGCAAAACTGCTTCTAGCAAGCCAACCCGTAACCATGGCGCCAGGTATCATTCCTAGTAGGAAACCCCCTGTAGGGCCCAACAACACGGCTAAACCACCGCGCGCACCTGGCAATACAGGAAAGCCTATTGCAGCCAGCACCACGTAAACCAATACCGAAAGACCCGCAGCACGCGGACCAATTATTAAACCTGCCAACATAACAACTAAGGTTTGTAACGTTAACGGCACAGGCACCAAAGGCATTGGTATAGGCGGCACAATCGCAAGTGCGCAAAGCAGCGCTGTAAATAAAGCCGATAAAACAAGGGTGCGGGTTGTCATGAACGAATTCCAATCATATTTAGCGTTAAATAAAAATAAATATCTTAAGCTTGGTGTTTTTTAGAGGGTGTTGTCTGACTTGCTAAGTCTAAAGAAAATGCAACACCTAACTGCCGAGCATCAATCGCATCGGTCAAGGCTTGGGCACGGTCTAGGGTGCGCACCAACATCGGCACCAGCATATTATGGGTTCTGATTTTAATACCTCGCGCCTGCTGCGCCTCGCGCACTTCGTGCCACTGTTGCACCAGCAACGGTATGAGTCGAATGGTTAAGCCAAACAGTAACGCAATGCGAGCTGGGTTGGCTCGAAATAAGCGTGCGCCAGGGGTGACGACCGCTTCAACAACTTGCATCATAGCGGTGGTTGAAGTGGTGATCATGACTGTTTGCGCCGCAGCCCAGAGGGCAATCAGGCGAAATAAGGCCACAACCCCTTCGTTCAAGCCAGACACCCAAGACATATAGGCAAATAAAAAAAAGAAAGTCAGTGCAATAGCCCATATGTTTCGCCAAAACCACGCCTGCTGGGTTCGCACCAAGAACCAAACTGCGAACATCACCGTCGCAATGACACCCAGCCAAATTAAATTTTGCAAAAAAATGAGTGCTGAACTAAAAACAATTAGTGCAAATAACTTTAAACCAGCCGGCACATTTTGTAAGGCGTTGCGTAAAAAATCTCGTGGCGCGATTTTCATGCCCCCTGCCCCATGAACTTAACATACCAACTTAAGGCGGAATCAGGTGGGCTGTCAAACACGATTTGACCGTGGTCAACCACCAACACTCGATCAAAGTTTTTTAATAAATCTAAGTCGTGGGTGACCATGATGATGGGTTGTTTCAAGCTCGTCACAACACGCATAAAACGATTGCGATAACGCAAATCAAGCTGTGTCGTGGGTTCGTCGAAAACCAGTATTTGGGGCTCTAAACTCAAAACCGCAGCGAGTGCCACCAACTGCTTTTCACCGCCCGAAAGCTGGTTCACAGCTCGGTCAATTAATGCATCAATACCTAAACGAGTAAGGGTCTCTTTAATGCGAATCAATCGCTCTGACGCATCGGGTAATCGTGATTTCAGACCAAAGTCAAGGTCTTCAAGCACCTCAGGAAAGACTATTTGGTTATCTGGGTTTTGGAACACAAACCCCACTTGTCGTCTAACCTGTTTAACATTTAGTGCTACATCAAGGCCATTTACAGTGACTGAGCCTGAAGTTGGGGTGACTAAACCATTAATAAGCCTGACTAAAGTGCTTTTACCAGAGCCATTGGCACCAATTATGCCAATGCGAGACTCAGTTAGACTAAGCGATACGTCTTGTAAAATTTGCCCTGTAGGGTGTTCTAAACAGATCTGATTAAAGTTTATTGACATATTTATCTTAAGGCTTAGAACCTTTTCAAATTATTACTCTCATAAAGCATATCATGACAAAAATTGAAAAAACCGATGATCAATGGCGCAAACTGTTGTCGACCGAAGCGTACTACGTTACGCGAAAAAAAGGAACTGAACGACCCTATAGCGGTAAATATGACAAGCATCGCGCAACCGGCATCTATCATTGTATTTGTTGTAATACGCCTCTTTTTGCCTCAGACACAAAGTTTGACGCCGGTTGTGGCTGGCCCAGTTATTTTCAGGTTCTAGACCCCAATTTGGTTCGAGAAGAGACTGACGTTGGCCACGGTATGGTGCGCACAGAAGTAATGTGCGGGGTATGTGATGCACATTTAGGCCATGTTTTTCCTGATGGGCCGGCCCCAACTGGGTTACGCTACTGCATTAATTCAGTTTCTTTAAGATTTGAACCCCTTAAATCAGCAGAAACTGACCGCTCGGCGCCATAAAATAACGTATGAAAAAGTTTTTATTTGATCTCTTCCCACTTATATTATTTTTTGTGGCTTATCGCTTTGCTGATATTTATGTTGCCACAGCGGTTGCAATGGTTGCTGGTGTTGCGCAGATTTTGTACATTAAATTAACTGGCCAGATCATTGAAACCATGCACTGGGTTAATTTAGGTATCATTGTTTTTTTTGGTGGCGCAACACTTTACTTGCATGATGAAGCCTTTATTAAATGGAAACCAACCGTACTCTATTGGCTGTTCGGTTTATTTATGATTGGTTCGCAATTGTTGATGAAACGCAACACCCTAGAAAAATTACTGGGTCAAAAAATATCATTGACTCAAGCCGGTTGGGCGCGCCTCAATATGAGTTGGGCAATATTCTTTTTGATTGCTGGGGGCTTAAATTTATTTGTGGCTTTTTCAGGTTTATTTACTGAATCACAATGGGTAAATTTTAAAGTTTTTGGGCTCATGGGTTTATTGGTTTTATTTGTGATTGCACAATCAGTTTGGCTGGGTAAACATATGTTGCCAGACGACGCCTCCATAAAAGAAAAAAAGGAATAAGTACTAAGCAATAATCACTAAGTTCTAATTTCTAAGTTCTAAGTTCTAAGTTCTAAGCAATAATCACTAAGTTATAAGTTCTAAGTTCTAAGTATTAAATATAAATGCTAGAAACTATTTTTTTTGAATACCTAAAGCAGTTAACACTGATAACAATGAACCCTGATTTAATCACTCAACTTGAAAGCCGATTGGCTGCTTTAGCACCTGTGTCATTAATCGTCGAAGATGAGTCTTACCTTCATGCCGGTCACGCGGGCAGCAGTGACGGCGCCAGTCACTTTAGGGTGCACATTGTGGCACCTTGTTTTGAAAACAAACCGATGATTGCGCAACATCGGCTTGTGTATGACCTCTTGCGCGATTTAATGCCCTACCCTATTCACGCGCTTGCTCTACAAACAAAAGCGCCTATTAAAGGAAATACATGAAACGCATCACGATGATGGCTATGGCTTTGGTCGTCGCGGCCCCCCTATACGCCCAGAATATTGCCACGGTAAATGGTCAAGCGATTACACAAAAATCGTACGATCAGTTTGTGCAATTACTGGTCACGCAGGGTGCACCAGATACCCCACAACTACGCGAACAAATCAAAGAAGAAATGATCAATCGCGCAATTATGGTTCAAGCTGCTGAAAAAGCCGGTATAAGCAAAATACCTGTTGTACAAACTGAGCTTGAAGTCGCCCGTCAAAGCATTTTGCTGCGAGCTTACATGGCAGACTATTTAGTTAAAAACCCAATCACAGATGTTGCCATTACCGCTGAATATGACAAGCTCAAAAAAGCTCAAGATGGCGTGATGGAATACGACGTTCGCCACATATTGGTTGAAGACGAAAAAACGGCTACCGATATGCAAGCTCAAATTCAATCAAAAAAGGCTAAATTTGAAGACTTAGCTAAAGCGAATTCAAAAGATACCGGTAGCGCAGCTAAAGGTGGTAGCTTAGGTTGGGCAGATGCCAGCAACTACGTTGCCCCCTTTGCTGATGCGGTCAAAGCAACCCCTAAAGGTCAATTAGCAGCTAAACCCGTACAAAGTCAGTTTGGTTGGCATGTAATTGAAGTGGTTGACGTGCGTCCGGTTGCCTTCCCGCCACTCGACCAAGTGAAGCCTCAGCTCGAAGAAATGATGCGCCAGCAAGAAATTGCCGGTTTACAGAAAAAACTACGTGACGAAGCTAAGATTAATTGATTAGTTGACTAATTGATTGATTGATTGATTGATTGATTGATTGATTGATTGATTGATTGATTGGTTAGCTTACTCAATCAGTCTGTAACGCATCAGTTAGTTCATGATTTCACGAGGTCGCGCAATGTGGCCTCGTTTATGACCTTGACACCCAATGATTGGGCTTTAGTCAACTTGCTCCCTGCTTCAGCGCCTGCCACAACATAGTTGGTTTTACGCGACACACTTCCACTGACCTTACCGCCCGCTAACAAAATGGCTTCTGTCGCTTGTTCACGTGTCATGATTTCTAAGGTACCCGTGATCACAAAGGTTTGACCCATCAACGACCCCGCAATGAGGGGAACAGGCGTTTGGGCTTCAACCCCTTGTGTGGCCAAGTCGTGAATGATGTCACGATTGTGCACTTCCGCAAAAAAACGCAATATTGAACCGGCTACAACAGGACCAACATCGTTTACAACAAGTAACTGCTCTTCTTGCGCCAGCAGCAACTTATCTAGCGAACCAAAATGCAGCGCCAGATCGCGCGCAGTGGCTTCACCCACATGCCTAATACCCAAAGCGTAAATTAAACGCCCTAGGGGTGGTTTGCGCGCTTGGTTGATTGCTTCAATGGCGTTTTGTGCCGACTTAAGCCCCATACGATCATATGTTGCAAGTTCATCGACTGTTAAAGTGAATAATTCAGCAATTGAATGCACGCGGTTGCGGTCCACTAATTGCTCGATTAACTTTTCACCTAAACCTTCCATATCGAGCGCTTTTCTTGAGACCGCATGCAACAAGCTTTGCTTACGTTGTGCGGGACAATACAACCCACCAGTGCATCGCGAAATGGCTTCGTCAGGTAAGCGTTCAACGGCAGAACCACACACCGGACAACTTGTCACCATTTGGAACACCGATGTATGTAATGGTCGAAGTGACAAAACAGGCCCCACCACCTCGGGTATAACGTCGCCGGCCCGTCTAACAATGACGGTGTCTCCTAAACGCACATCTTTACGTAGAATTTCGTCTTCGTTGTGCAGTGTTGCATTGGTAACCGTAACGCCACCTACAAAAACAGGTTCAAGTCGTGCCACGGGCGTAATAGCACCGGTTCGCCCGACTTGCACATCAATACCCAGAAGTTTTGTTGTAGCCTCTTCTGCGGGGAATTTATGCGCAATTGCAAATCGCGGTGCTCTAGCCACAAACCCTAACACTCGCTGGGCGTTTAAAGCGTTTACTTTGTAAACCACACCGTCAATATCGTAAGCTAACTGTGCCCGAATAACGGCAACATGTTGATAGTAAGACAGCAACGCAGCAGCGCCTTGCACACACTGATTTTGTTTAGCGTTAATGGGTACGCCGAGTGAGGACATGAATTGCAACATATCGGCATGCGTGGCCTTAGGTTCAATGCTCAAAGCCCCCCAGCCATAGGCAAAAAACCGCAAAGGGCGTTGAGCGGTGATGCGAGAATCAAGCTGTCGCAAACTGCCTGCTGCGGCGTTTCGAGGGTTCACAAACACCTTTTCACCCCGCTGTTGTTGCGCCTGATTCAAACGATCAAAATCACCTCGATTCATAAACACTTCACCCCGCACTTCAATCACGTCAGGGGCAGGTTGCTTTAGACGTAAAGGTATGGCGCGAATGGTTCGAATGTTGGCGGTAACATCTTCTCCTGTTTGACCATCACCACGTGTGGCGGCTTGCACTAATAACCCTTTCTCGTAACGTAAACTGATGGCCAAACCATCGAGTTTTAATTCACAAAAGTAGGTTACTTGATGGGTAGATCGTGAACTGTCAGGCGTGTCGAGTGCATCAGCGGGTTGGGCTAAGGTGGGCTGTATCAGACCCGATTGCACCAACGTATCGTGAACACGCTTATCAAATGCAAGAACTGAAGCCTCGTCAAACGCATTGCCCAAAGACAACATCGGTACGCTGTGCGTGACGCTTTCAAATGCATCAAGTGGTTTTGCACCCACCCGCTGTGTGGGTGATTCAGACGAACACAGTATTGGAAACTCAGACTCTAGCGCGATCAACTCAAGCATCAGTTGATCGTAAGCGGCATCAGAAATGCTGGGGGCATCTAATACGTAATAGTAATGGTTATGCTGTTCCAGGGTTTGGCGCAACTGTTGCGAACGGGCTTGAGCATCTGGCAAAGACAACGTTGGCACGCGTTGACCCCTTATGCAAAAACGCGTCGAGCCCTAGGGCTACCTGCGGTCAAACCTGCTGATTCAAGCTGAACGAATAAAGCCTGTAAATGCGTATCGATTGACACATCAGCACCTGAAGCCACGGGTTGACCTTGGTCGTCAACCAATTCAGCGCCAAACCGATGCGCAAGCTCTAAACCAACATCAAGCATTCGGCCAAAAGCCCTTAAGTGAGCCGGACTGCGGGGCACGTCTAGTAACATAGATAAGCGATCAACCTTAGCCACACCCGTATCAAACGAATCGCCATCAATGCGACTTACCGTGAAACAAGGCAGACCATGATCGTCTACCCAATTCAAAATGCCCGCCTGATAAGCAAAACCCATCGATTGTGCACCGACCAAAATATCTTCAATTTTTTGGTTCGAACCCAACACCAAAGTTAATGCAACCTGACTATCAAGGGTTGCGCATAACTCATCAAGTTTACTGGCACGTGTCAGAACCTCGTCTTGCTCAGGCCCTTCTAAGTGGCCGTCTAGTGCATCAGCAACAGATTGAATACGATTCCAAATTTTTGACCAATCAATATCGTTCAAGGGGCCTGAACGATTTGCCAGTAATACGGCAAACTGTAAACGTTCATAATTATCTGCAGGGTTAGGTCGGCTATGCAAGCGACCGGCTTCGTCTTGCCAAAACACACGCACCGTTTTACGACCCGCCATTAAACTTGGGGGTATGGCCTGCATAATTTGCGCACCCGAAACAGCTTGCGGCAAAATCAGTTCGATGACGACTTCAACCGATTCGTCAGGCTCTTCAAAAGCTAAAGTCGCATCACCCTCATGCTCTGTTCGCAGCGTAGGCTCAGTATTAAACTGATTCATGCCGGGTTCACGGCGGCTTGAATCAGTCACTGAACTATCGCTTAACAGGGGGTCACGATCACCTAATGGTGAATGCGCCTGCATACGCTGGCGAATGCGCCGATCTTGCCAAAGGTTAAAACCCAGCACAATCAAAATGATTGCTACACCGAGAACAATTAGGCTAATTTGTAAATCACTCATATGAACCTTTGAGATTATGCGTCAGCAGTTAACTGCAAAGCCGACTCAATATCGACGGCCACAATACGCGAGACCCCTTGCTCTTGCATGGTTACGCCCACCAACTGTTTAGCCATTTGCATCGCTATTTTATTGTGGGAAATAAATAAGAATTGTGTTTGATCACTCATACCACTTACCAGGTTAGCGTAACGCTCAGTATTGGCATCGTCAAGCGCTGCATCAACTTCGTCAAGTAAACAAAACGGCGCAGGGTTCAGTTTAAACAGGGCAAACACAAGTGCCGTGGCAGTGAGTGCTTTCTCACCGCCCGATAACAAATGAATACTGGTGTTACGTTTGCCAGGTGGTTGCGCCATCATTTGAACACCCGCGTCAAGAATTTCTTCACCCGTCATCACGAGGCGCGCGTCCCCACCACCAAATAACTTGGGGAACAACTCACCAAAGTGGCCGTTAACCGCATCAAAAGTGGTTTGTAATAAACCACGGGTTTCACGATCAATTTTTTGAATGGCGTCTTCTAAGGTTGTGATAGCCTCATGCAGATCAGCGTATTGCGACTGCAGAAAACCCTGGCGCTCTTTTGAAGACTGCAACTCATCAAGCGCTGCTAAATTAACTGCTCCCAACGATTCAATTTGACGGTTTATACGTTGCACCTCAGACTGTAACCAGCTTGATTTTTGCCATTGTGATGACTCAACACTTCGCGCATTGATCATTGCTTCAATGGTGCCACGCGCAACGGCCTGACCATCTAATTGTTCGGCAAATTGCTCTACCGCCAATCGAGCAGCCTGTTCTTGCAATTGCAATGCCATAATTTGATCGCGTTGCGGTTGCAGCGACTGCTCAATTGACAAGCGACCTTCATCAGCTTCACGTAGCTCAGCCTCAAGACGATTCATTTCAATGCGTAAACGATTCAGGGCTTCTTCTCGCTCGGCACGCTGCTCGAGGACCTCTTGCAAACCCGCTTGTGCCGTGGCTGCGTCTAAAGTTGCCAGCTCTTGATCAAGCAAATCAAGCTCATGCTTGGCGCGCGCAAACTGCTCAGAGGCTAATTGCTGATTGCGTTGCAATTCAGCCATACGCGATTGAATGGTGCGTTGCGTAAACTCGGCCTCTTGCTGTTGGCGCTCTTGATCGCGCAAAAGTGTGCGGGCTTGATCTGCCTGCGCTGCGATGTCTTCACCTTTCATTTCTGCGTCAGTAAACGCCGATTGCTCGGTGGCAAGCTTTTCATCTAATACTTCAAATGCTTCTTGGGCCTGTTCGCGATCAATCACAAGCGTTTCATATTGATCTTTAATTTCTGCTAATTCGTCATCAAGACGGGTTGACTCAACGCGACTTTGCTCAACTTCTTGGGCAAGCTTGCTGAAGGTCAATTGCAAACTGTGCACGCGTTGTGTGAGTTCGCTCGCACGCTGCCGAGCAGGCACCAATGCTTGCGAAGCTTGCTGCCTAGCCACTTCAGAGCGCGCTGCATCGGCGCGCACGCCATCTACGATCAGTTGCAACGCTTTAATTTCACGTTGTAGGTTTTCAATATCTTGCTGCCGCGCCAACATACCTGCCTGCTCAGAATCAGGCGCATAAAATTGAACGCTGTGTAACTGCACGCGATGGCCACTTGGCACCACAAAAGCCGCACCGGCAGGCAAAGTATGGCGTTGTGCCAAAGCGGTTGCTAAATTTGGGGCTGTATAGAGGCTACCTAACCACATTTGCAATAAGTTGCGCAACGCTGCATCACTGGTTTGCACCAACGATAACAATGGCGTGAAACCTGCTGCCTCGGCAGGCATGGCGCTGGGCGTGGGCATTTGGTAAAACGCCAATCGTGCGGGTGGCGAATCTTCAGAGAAGCCTTTTGTCCAATCAAGTTGGGTGACTTCAACACCTGTCATGCATTCATGAAGAACAGCCTCTAAGGCCGCTTCCCAACCTTGCTGAATGTGTAGTTTTTGCCACAGGCGCGGTAAAGCTGCGAGCTCATGATGGTTTAACCAACCTTCTAATTTACCCGAGCGTTGCACATCTTCTTGCAACTTGACCCATGCACCCAAACGCGCCTCAAGCCGAGACAATGCTTGCGTTTCGTTTTGCACCACGAGTTGCGCCGCCAACCTTGCCTGTTCAGCTTTGGGCAATTGTGCTTCAAGATCAATCAGAGTGGCTTGCGCTTGCACAAGCAACTGTTCAGCCGCTACTTTATCGCCTGCCAACTGATTTAAACGGGACGGGTCAAGCGCTACGACAGCAGATCGCGATTGGGTTAAACGCTCACGACGTATGTCAAGATTTTGAAGCTGACGTTGCGCATCACCTTGTCTTTGTGCCGTGAGCGCGATGTCTTGTTCAAGCCTAGAAAGCGCTACTCTTAATGTGTCGCGTTGCGCAGCCGCCTCGCGAACTTGCCGCTCAATTTCTGGCCATTGTTGATGGGCTTGTTCAGTACGCTCGCGGGTTTGTTCAACCACAGCTAATTGTTCGTCAAGGTTAGCTTGACTGGTTTCGGTTTGATCAATGCAGTGACTGATTTGAGCCTGCCAATCGGTCATTTGTGTATCGAGCTGTTGCTTGCGTAACTGTACTCGGTCACGGGTTTCAATCACATGGCGAATTTCAGCTTCAAGGCTGCTGGCTTGCGCGTTGACCTCATATAGGGCTGCCTGCCCCCTGTGCACAGCATCACTGGCTTGATAATGAGCCTGACGACGTGACTCAAGTGCGGCTTCGTTTGAGCGTAACTGAGCTGTAGCCGCTTCAAGCGCAAGCTGTGCTTGCTCAATTTTTTGTTGTGCGCTGGCGCGATCTTGGTGTGCTGCCGTTTCTTTTAACCACCACAAAGCCTGTTGCTTTTCTTTACCTTCGGTTTCAAGGCCACGAAACTGGGCAGCCACAGCCGCTTGCAATTCAAGCTTACTAAGCTGCGTATTGAGCTCAGATAAAATATCGTCAACCCGTAATAAGTTTTCACGCGTGTCTGACAAACGGCTTTCAGTTTCGCGGCGGCGCTCTTTGTAACGTGAAACGCCAGCAGCTTCCTCTAAAAAAACGCGCAACTCTTCGGGGCGAGCATCGATTAAGCGGGTGATCATGCCCTGCCCGATAATGGCATAACCTTTAGTACCTAACCCTGTACCTAAAAAGATGTCGTGTACGTCACGGCGACGCACTTGCTGGTTGTTGATTAAATACGAGCTGGTACCGTCGCGCGTTAAAATACGACGAACCGAAATTTCAGCAAATGTTGCCCACTGCCCCGATGCGCGACCATCGGAATTATCAAAAACCAGTTCAACTGAAGCGCGGCCTGAGGGCTTGCGTTGACCTGAGCCACTAAAAATAACGTCTTGCATCGATTCGCCGCGCAATTCTGTGGCGCGCGTTTCACCCAGTACCCAACGCACGGCGTCAATAATGTTCGATTTACCGCAACCATTTGGGCCCACTACACCCACCAACTGACTTGGGGTCGGTATAACCGTGGGGTCAACAAACGATTTAAAGCCAGCAAGTTTTATATGGGTTAGTCGCACAAGTTAGTTTCCGTTGGTCTTTCTAGTGAAATAATACCTCACACAGCCACATTGATACGGCTATACTCAACCGCTAATCTTCGGGGGGGTCGCAATTGAATCGGGGTTTTTATCTTGTTATGGGTGCGCAAGGCTTGTCTTCCTTAGCTGACAATGCACTTTTTATTGCAGCCATAGCCCTCATTATGCAATTGGGTGGCCCCGACTGGATGGCCCCCATGATGAAATGGTGGTTTGCCGCCACTTATGTCTTATTAGCTGCATTCGTTGGGGCATTTGCCGACACCTTCCCGAAGGGTCGGGTGATGTTTGCCACCAACACCCTCAAAATAGTGGGCTGTTTGACGATGTTTTGGTATGGCGTTTTTGGCCTGACCGCTGTCGGTCAAACATACTTAGTCTGTGCTGCATATGCCTTAGTGGGCATTGGGGCGGCCGCTTACTCACCCGCCAAATACGGCATCGTCACAGAAATGCTTAAGCCGCTTGATTTAGTCAAGGGCAACAGCTGGATCGAAGGCGTTACGGTTGTTTCAATTATTTTAGGTACGGTTTTAGGTGGGGTATTGATTTCACCACTCGTATCTAATTGGCTACTTAGCCATGAAACGATTGGCAGTATTGTTCAAACGCCAGCTGAAGCCGCTATTTTGTGTATTGCCTTTGTTTATTTGGCGGCTGCCATATGCAATCTACTCATACCTAAAACGCACATCATTTACCCTCGCCAACAAAAAAACCCGCTAAAACTTATCAGCGCCTTTTGGGGGTATGTAAAAATACTTTGGCGCGACAAGCTTGGGCAAATTTCACTGGCCGTTACCACCCTGTTTTGGGGTGCAGGTGCCACGTTGCAATTAATGGTTATTGAGTGGGGTAAAAGCCACTTAGGTTTGCGTCTAGATCAAACCTCTATATTGATGGGTATTACCGCCTTTGGTACGATATTTGGCGCCATACTTGCTAGCCGTGTGGCCTTGCCACGCGCACTGCGCGTCTTGCCAATGGGTGTAGCCATGGGCTTTGTTGTACTGATCATGCCCCTGGTTTCAGGTAATTGGGAAGTCTACTCGCTACTGCTTTTAATTGGTGGCTTGTCAGGTTACTTTGTTGTACCAATGAATGCACTGTTACAGCACCGTGGTCATGTCTTACTGTCTGCAGGTCATTCAATTGCCGTACAAAATTTTAATGAACAAATCAATATTTTGGTGATGGTGGCGGTGTACACCTTGCTGCTATGGTTATCGTTACCGATTAACGCCATTATTGTGATTTTTGGCTTGTTAGTGGCCACTATAATGTTGGTTATTATTCGCTGGAAAAATAACAATTTAAAAGCCAACCCTGATCTTCTTAACGAGATTGGTCGCGAAGGCCACGGTTCAGCGCTCAAGCACGATTAATTTGGCCAAAAGCAAGTGCACATATAGACACCCCATTCACTTCAAAATTAAACATCAACAATCAGGTCACGCGCCTTTTGTAAATCTTGCCAGGCGCGTTTCTTATCTGCAGGGCTACTGAGCAAGAAAGCGGGGTGATAGGTGACAAGCAACGGTATGCCGGGTGAAGCTAAACCGGGTTGTAGCGAATCACCCGTTTGTGTCACTAAAACGAGATCAGAAACAGGTTCTGAAACTGCCGTGGCTGCATGCGTTGTCTTATTAAACGACCACAATCGCTCGCGAAAGGTTTCAAGTGGGGCGTCTTGACCCAACAAAGCCTGCGCGGCTGATCGCCCCATAGCTAAAATTAACTGAGGTTGTATGGTTGCAATTTCAGCAAACAGAAAAGGTTGGCACGCTGCGATTTCTTCTGGACGTGGGCTGCGGCTGTTGGGTGACCGACATTTCACAACATGGGTGAGGTACACATCACGGTCTCGTTGTCGCCCGATGGCTGCCAACATTTTGTCAAGCAACTCGCCCGACCGACCCGCAAATGGTAAATTTAAGCGATCTTCTTGCTCACTGGGAGCTTCGCCCACAATCATGATGGCTGGCCGCTGAACACCTACACCAACCACCGCCTGAATTCTATTTTTGCATAGGTTACAGGCTTTACATGCCAGCATCTGCGCGTTTAAATCATCTAGGCCATTGTGTTGCTTGGCTATTACAGAAACGGCGACTGCATTACCCTCAAATGCTTTTAAATCAGTCGGCCGCGTTATGACTGCAGGTATTACCTTAGGAGCAACACGATCTGCACTAACCGGCGCATTGGTCATCAACCGTTCTGCGCTTTTAGGCGCTACTTTCTTTTTTTCCAGCCAGGGTGCATCAACCCCCAACACATCAAGCCAAGCGTGTTGCAAAGGGCTGACATAAACATCAAATGTGGCCCGCTGCTTTTTCATAACAAAACCCCTGCGGTAGACACATATTCAGCCGCGCCAGCCAAAACCAAAGCGTCTTCTCGGCCGGTCTTACCCGAAGGGTAATAGCCTTTACGCACACCAATTCGCTCAAACCCGTTGCGGTTGTAAAAAGCCAATGCCTTCTCGTTTGATGGCCTCACCTCAAGCAAAATGCGACTTAGGGCTGACTGCACCGCTAACTGTCGGGCCGCTTGAAGCATGATGGAACCCAAGCCATGACGCCTGTTGTTGGGGTTAACGGCAATCACGAGCACATGCATTTCATCTGGTGCCATCATAGCCACACAAAACCCGGCAAGTTCGCCTTGGTTGCGCACCACCCAAGCCGGGTAACCCGCAGCCAAAGCGTCAGTAAAGTTTTGCTTTGACCATGGAAAAGATTGAGACATTTGCTCAAGCTCGGCCACCTCATTTAAATCAGCCCGCAACATAGGCAACAAAATAGGCGCCGTAACGGTAGTCGCCATTTTTAAATTTACATTCGTATTGACAACACCATTTATATCGCCCGCTTTGGGGTTGCCACCCATGCCTTGCGCACGCTCTACAGATGTAAAAGCGACCTTATCACGCAAGTAAAAAGGTGCCGCTTGTTCAGCTTTTAACCCTTTACCTGCCTGCAAAGCCGCCGCCCCCAAACGAGCCACCCATGCCACCTGCGGAATAGCTGTTTCATCACATAAGTTAAACGTATGTGGCGGCCTTAAAACGGTTTTGCAACGGGCTTTGAACACATTAAACCACTGATCAGTCTCACCTAACAACGCCCAGCCATTTCCGCTTAAACCAGTTTGCACGGAACCCATTGTTGCTGAGCCTAATTGTGCTGACCCCGTGTCGATTGAACCCTCTAGCGCCCTAAGCCAATACGGTAAGCGTTGCAAAATGAAAGGCATGAGATCTTGAGCGGCAATTAAAACGGGGGCTTGCAGAGGCATTAAACCCAAGGTTTCAGGGTAGATTTGACTGGCCTCTGTGGCAGACGTTTGCGCCCAAACCGCAAAATAAACTTCATGCATGCGTGCATCAAGCGCGACTAAACGTAAACCGTATTGAGCCGACATGGCAGCAGCCATAGCCGTTAAAGCACCGACAGGTAAGACGGGTATGCCCAGCGCAAAACCAATACCCTGAGCCGCCCCGCACGCCACCCTAAGGCCCGTAAAAGCACCTGGCCCTTGACCAAAAGCAATCGCCCCGAGCTGATCTCGCGATGTCTCAGTTGCATCAAGCACCTCTTGAACGAGAGGGAGTAAACTTTCGGCGTGACCAGAAACCCCTGAAACTTCGCGAACGACGATTGTTTCAACACCATTATGGTGCGAAATTAATGCCACGCCGCAGCGTGACGTTGATGTTTCAAGGGCCAAAATCGGTTTCATCTTGCAATTGTAATGAACCTTCTACCTGCTATGGGGTCAATAAAAAATTATTGGCTCATTAAAAACAAACATGCTTGAAAATAAATCAAATAAACGACCTGCCTTAAACCCTAGCCGCAAAATTTTAATTGTTGATGACGACCCCAGATTACGAGACTTGCTAAGGCGTTATTTATCAGAACAGGGTTTTATGGTGCTTGCGGCTCAAGACGCACTTGAAATGCAAAAATACTTGCAACGTGAGGCCTTTGATTTATTAGTACTTGATGTCATGATGCCTGAAGAAGACGGGTTTTCAATTTGCAGGCGCTTGCGCAGCGCAAACAATACAACCCCTATTATTATGCTTACCGCTCGAGCGCAAGACCACGATCGTATCGCTGGCCTTGAAATGGGTGCAGACGACTACTTATCTAAACCATTTAACCCCCGCGAACTATTAGCCCGCATTAACGCCGTACTTCGCCGTAAACAGCCAGATGAACACCCCAGTGCGCCAAGCTCACAACCAGAGTTGGCGCCATTTGGCGCATTTACACTCAATTTATCAAACCGCACTTTGCACTGTGGGGCTAAAAAAATACCGATCACAACAGGTGAGTTTTCTGTTTTAAAAGCGTTTGTTCGCAACCCCCGTGTACCCTTGTCGCGCGACAAACTCATGGAACTTGCCCGTGGCAGAGAATACGCAGCATTTGATCGCAGCCTTGACGTGCAAATTTCTCGCCTGCGACGAGTAATTGAATCAAACCCCTCAAAGCCACAGTTTATACAAACGGTTTGGGGGCTTGGTTACGTTTTTGTACCCCATGACAGCCCCTAAATTTCGTATTGGGCTTTTTGCTCGCACGTTTATGTTGATTGCGGTTTTAATGCTGGCAAGTTTAGCAGCGTGGGTGCATGTTTTCTTTTCAATTGACTTAGAACCCCGGGCCATTCAAGCCAGCCATCGCATCAGCAGTGCAATCAGTCTAGCCCAATTGTCATTAGACTTTTCACCCCCCAGTCAACACCCCCGACTGCTGAATGAAATCGCTGCGCACGACGCCATTCGCATAAAACCTTGGCGCCCGATTGACCAAGCCACCCCTGTTGAAACGACAGACTACTGGAATAAAGTCTCGGCACTAGTCGATGCACAATTAAATAAAAAAACCCCCTTATTTTGGGCTTTAAATGGTGAACCCGGCTTATGGGTGGGGTTTAAAGCTGACCAGATTCAATATTGGTTAGCCCTCGAACGCGAACACATCAACGACACATCTGACACAGAGTGGGTCAGCTGGGTAACAGCGGCCATTTTGTTGTCATTCATTGGTGCGGCAATTGCTGTGGGCTATTTGAACCGCCCTCTAAATCGTCTTGCGCGCAATGCGCAAATGATGTCGCGCGGCCAGACCCCCAAGCCTTTACCTGAAAAAGGCGCACGTGAAATCAGAGCACTCAACAGAAGCTTTAACCGCATGGTGACTGACTTGCAAGAGGCTGAAGCCGATCGCAACCTCATGTTGGCTGGTATTTCTCACGACTTGCGAACCCCGCTAGCGCGCATGCGACTTGAAGTCGAAATGAGCCCCATGAGCGAGGCACAACAAGTCGCGATTGATCAAGACTTGGCTCAGGTCGAGTGCAGCCTTAACCAACTGCTTGATTACGCTCGCCCGGTAAGCAAGCCGCCTTGCCAAGCCATCGATGTGGCCCAAGCGGTTCAATCAGCCGTTCAAACATCACAGCTGCATACCCTTAAGCATGAATGCACGATTACTTTAGGGTTTACAGTTCATGCAAAGGCCTTAATCGACCCCCACGACTTGAACCGTTGCTTAACGAACTTAATTGAAAACGCCAAACGTTATGGCCATCAGAAAAAAATTCATTCTCCTGCGCAAAGCCAACCTAAGTCGGTGACTAACATTGAGGTTTCTGTTCACATTAAAAATGATCGGGTGTTGATCAATATTGAAGATAGCGGCCACGGCATTCGGCCACAAGACGTAGCGCGGTTATTAAGACCTTTTTCTCGTGGTGAAAGCGCACGCACTGGGGGTGGTGGTGCAGGGTTAGGGCTGGCAATTGTGAATCGTTTAATGGCTGGCGTAGGGGGCACACTTGAATTATTGCCTAGCAAACAGGGTGGGTTACTCGCACAACTAAATTTACCGCTTGCACAGTAACGCCACCACCGTCACGGCTATACCTTCCTCACGCCCCAAGTGACCTAAGCCTTCGTTCGTTTTCCCTTTAATGTTGATGCAATCAGGTTGCACCTGTAAGTCATCACTTATATTTTTTATCATGGCGCTGGCATGTGGTGCGATACGAGGCGCCTGAGCGTGAATGGTGGCGTCAATATTAACGACACCCCAGCCAGCAGTCTGAACTTTTTGATAGGCCGCTTTCAGTAAAACCCGACTGTCAGCGTTTTTATATTGTGGGTCACGATCAGAAAAGTGTTGCCCAATGTCGCCCAGCCCGACCGCCCCCAATAGCGCATCGGTAATGGCATGCAATAACGCATCAGCATCTGAATGACCCAATAGGCCATGTGTATGATCAATGGTGACACCACCCAATATCAAAGGTCGATTGGGCACCAAGGCATGTACATCAAACCCCTGCCCCACTCGAAACGGTACATCACTCATTGTTGTTTTGTTAACCATGAACCCACCCATTCAAAATCTTCAGGCCAAGTGACCTTGGCATTTTTAACCGAACCGACAACCAATAAAGGCGAGTGACCGGCCCACTCTATCGCACTGGCCTCGTCTGTTAACTCAAAACCCGCTGCCAACGCACCACTTAAAGCCATGTGTAGCATGTGTGCACGAAACATTTGTGGCGTTTGCGCCAACCACATGTGATCACGTTTAACGGTTTGCGCCACCTGATTTGAATCGGTATGTGCATTTTTTAGTGTGTCAGCAAGGGGCAAAGCCAACAGCCCCCCCACAGGGTGCGCCAAACACAAATCAATTAATCGCGCCAAGCTTTCAGGCGAAAGCCCCGGGCGCGCAGCATCGTGCACCAACACCCAATAATCACGATGAATACCCGTATTTAAAGCGCCCAATACCGTCAAAGCCCGGGTTGCACCCGCACAGGGCAACACGTTTACCCGCTCTAAATCAGCCAAAACGGCCTCAGCCCACACATCGTCTGGCTGCACCGCCACAATGACTCGCTCGATACGGGGGTCAACCAACAAGGCCTGCACGGCTCGCCGAATCATCGGCACACCTGCAATTAACTGATATTGTTTGGGAACGGGCTGTTTAAACGTGTTGGCTTGACCCCATTCAGCATTTGCCCCCTCATCGTGCTGGGTTTTTTCATTCACGTGAGCGTGCATTCGGCCATCTAATTGACTATCTACTGTTAAGCTATTAACCTGCCCAAACTGAGCGGTGGCGCGTGCGCCAACCCCGCCAGCTGGCACAATAGCAATTAAACGCTCAATCGGTTTTAAACCGTTTGAGTCAGAATTTTTTAGCCTAGATGCATTTGTCATCAGACAATTTTATAATACGCTTTAACCTGAGCAACACATTCATGTCTGTCGACACCAAACACGCCATTTCTACCCGATTAAAGTTACTTGCCCCACAACCCAAAATGGGGCAACGTCTGCATTACCCACAGCCCCCCGGTTCTGCTGACGCCTGGCTATTGGCCGCTTTGGCACGCCAGTCGCAGCAAACCATTGTGGTGTTAACGGCTGAACCGCTTCAAGCCCAACGGCTTTTACAAGAAATCAGCCTGGTTGATGACGGTTTACGCGTAAGAACCCTGCCCGACTGGGAAACCCTACCTTACGACGGTTTTTCACCCCACCAAGACCTGGTGTCTGAAAGGTTGCGAACCCTCTACGCCTTGACACAAAACGAAGTTGATGTGCTCACTGTGCCCATCACCACAGCGCAATACCGCTTGGCCCCTCGACCTTTTTTAGCCGCTTACACCTTTGACTTTAAGGTAAAAGACCGTCTTGACGAAGCCGCCCTGCGCGAGCAACTTATGTTGTCAAACTATAGCCATGTGTCGCAAGTTACCGCCCCGGGTGAGTTCAGCTTGCGTGGCGGCTTGGTTGACCTGTTTCCAATGGGGTCGGCCGTACCGTATCGACTTGACCTGTTTGACGATGAAATTGAATCAATACGCGCTTTTGACGTTGACACCCAACGTACCCTTTACCCCGTGCAATCGGTGCAGTTATTGCCCGGGCGCGAATTTCCCCTTGACGAAGCTTCACGCAACCAATTTCGTTCACGTTTTCGTGAAGTATTTGAAGGTGACCCCTCGCGTGCGCAGCTTTACAAAGATGTCGGCAGTGGCATTGCATTTGCCGGTATTGAATATTATTTACCCTTATTTTTTGAAGAAACTGCTACGCTTTTTGATTATTTGAAACCCAACACCTTAGTGGTTTCAAGTGGCGATCTAGAGTCTGCCATGTTGCAATTCATGCGCGATACCGTTAATCGTTATGAATTTTTAAAGCACGATATTGAACGACCTGTGTTGCACCCTGATGCGTTATTTTTAAAGCCTGAAGCGGTGTTTGAGCAACTTAAACCGTTTGCTCGCCTGGCTTTCACGGCCCCTGTAGAAACTGACCCTAGCCCAAGCATCAATCAAATTAGTTCGTCATTACAAAAACCGGAAACCAGCCCTCGCAAAATAGCCCTCAAACACCCTGATTTTCAAATTGCGCCTGATATAGCTATTAACCGTCGGTCTGACGACCCCATTTCTAAACTACGGGCGGTGGTTAATCAAGCCCGCACAGACCCCGACGCACCCCGTATTGCTTTGTGTGCCGACTCGCATGGCCGTCGTGAAACTTTGGTACAAATGTTGGCAGAGTATCAACTTACACCCGACAATAGTGCTGAAGAAATCAGTGATTTTCTGCAGCACGACGCCCGCTTTGCAGTCTTAGTTGCCCCCTTTGACACCGGTTTTGAGGCCTATGCCGACGACCTCATTATCATTACTGAAAACGACCTGTACCCTGGTCATGCCGGGGCCACACGTCGCATTAAACGTGACCAAGGCCGCACGACTGATGTCCAAGCAATGGTTCGTGATTTGGCTGAGCTCAGGGCTGGCGACCCGATTGTGCATGCCCAATATGGTATTGGCCGCTACCATGGCCTCGTCAACCTAGACTTGGGCGACGGCGATATGGAATTTCTACACCTCGAATACGCTGGCAAAAGCACGCTGTACGTACCCGTTTCGCAACTGCATGTGATCGCGCGCTATAGCGGCGCAGACCCCGATGCCGCCCCGTTGCATCAACTCGGCTCAGGCCAGTGGGACAAAGCCCGTAAAAAGGCTGCACAGCAAGTTCGCGACACTGCCGCTGAGTTGCTTGACCTTTATGCTAAACGAGCCGCACGCCAAGGCCATGCCTTTAACAACCCTTTAGCTGACTACGAATTATTTGCGGAAGGGTTTGGCTTTGAAGAAACACCAGACCAACAAGCCGCCATTGAGGCCGTGATTCAAGACATGACATCTGGCCGCCCAATGGATCGCCTGGTTTGTGGTGACGTTGGGTTTGGTAAAACCGAAGTAGCGCTTCGGGCGGCGTTTATTGCGGTTACAAACGGTTACCAAGTCGCCCTTCTATGCCCCACCACTTTACTGGCTGAACAGCACGCACAAACTTTTGCTGACCGCTTTGCTGACTGGCCGATCAAGGTGGTTGAGTTGTCGCGTTTTCGGTCAACCAAAGAAATTTCACAAGCAATTGTCGGCATCACAGCCGGCACAGTTGACATTGTGATTGGCACCCACAAAATTTTATCAAAAGACGTGGTCTTTAAAAAACTTGGCTTAGTCATTATTGACGAGGAACACCGTTTTGGTGTGCGTCAAAAAGAAGCCTTAAAAGCCATGCGGGCTGAAGTTGATGTGCTAACCCTTACAGCCACGCCTATACCGCGTACCCTGGGCATGTCGTTAGAGGGCATACGTGATTTCTCAATCATCGCCACCGCACCTCAAAAACGCCTGTCAATTAAAACTTTTGTTCGTCGTGAAGATGACAGCACCATACGCGAAGCCCTGCTACGTGAACTCAAACGCGGTGGGCAGGCTTACTTTTTACACAATGAAGTTGATACCATTGAAAATCGCCGTGCCCGTTTAGCTGAGCTGGTGCCCGAGGCACGTATTGCTGTAGCGCATGGTCAAATGGGCGAACGCGAGCTAGAGCAAGTGATGAAAGGCTTCTATCAACAGCGCTTTAACGTCTTGCTATGCACCACCATTATCGAAACCGGTATTGACGTGCCAACCGCCAACACCATCATCATGCATCGTGCCGATAAGTTTGGTTTGGGTCAGTTGCACCAGCTACGCGGGCGCGTAGGTCGTTCGCACCATCAAGCGTATGCTTACCTACTCACCCCAGGTGAAGACGCGATCACCAAAAATGCACGTAAACGCTTTGAAGCCATTAAAGCCATGGAAGACCTCGGTGCCGGTTTCTTTTTAGCCATGCATGACCTTGAGATACGGGGCACCGGTGAAGTATTGGGCGAGTCGCAATCAGGCAACATTCAAGAAGTCGGTTTTTCAATGTACAACGACATGTTGAACGAGGCCATACGCGCGCTTAAAAACGGTGAAACACCTGATCTAGACGCCCCCTTTACCGCAGGCTGTGAAGTTAATTTGCATGCGCCAGCCTTATTACCCACCGAATACTGCCCCGACATCAACGCCCGTTTAGCACTTTATAAGCGTTTATCAAACTGTAGCGAAATCGACGCACTGATTCAAATTCAAGAAGAGTTAGTCGACCGTTTTGGCAAACTGCCCGATGCAGCTCGCGTTTTATTGTCAATCCACCGACTACGTCTAGATGCCATGCCGCTGGGTATACAAAAAATTGATGCCACCGACGCACAAGTGTTAATTCAATTTAAATCAAACTCACCGGTTGACCCCGCAACATTAATTGAACTGATGCAAACCCATAAAAACATGCGCTTTGCTGGGCCCGATCGTTTGCGTATTGACATCGCTGTTGTTGACATAAAAGAACGCACCGACGCCATACGTGCATTACTCAGGCGCTTACAGCCCGTTACAGCCTAATTAAAAAAGAGCCATCACATGACACAAAATGCTGTGATTCAATCACCCGCACTCGACCAACAATTAATCGAACAGGCCGCTGCCACGGCTCAAGCTAACGGGGTGCAACGCATCAGTAAATCAGCCGCCCGTTTGTTAGACGTGGCGCAAGATACCGAAACGTTAAAGGCTTTAAGGCAATGGGGGCAGGCCCGATCAATTGACATCGCTATGATTGAGCCGGGCACCAAGCTCAGCGACTGCAAAGTGCTAGCGATGGACATGGATTCAACCCTCATCAATATTGAATGTATTGATGAAATGGCCGCCTTTGGTGGTGTCAAAGCAGAAGTTTCAGCTATTACCGAAGCAGCGATGCGCGGTGAAATTAATGATTTTGCTGACAGTCTCACACGACGTGTTGCCTATTTAAAGGGCTTATCAGTTGATGTTTTGCAGTCTGTTTATGAAGAAAAATTACGCTTAAACCCGGGTGCTGAAACACTGGTTCAAACCGCGTTGCAACAAGGTATTAAGGTATTGTTGGTTTCGGGCGGGTTTACGTTTTTTACAGACAAACTGGGCGCTCGTTTAAACTTAACGCACACCCTTGCCAACGTGCTAGAAACAGACGGCAACGGTCACCTAACCGGCCGGGTTGTGGGTCATATTATTGACGCCCAAGGCAAAGCCGATGCCCTAAAAGCCTTTGCCACATTGCATGGCGCAACCCCAGCTCAAACGATTGCCATAGGCGATGGCGCCAACGACCTAAAAATGCTGAGTCTTGCTCACTATTCTGTTGCCTACCGTGCCAAACCAATTGTGCAAGCACAAGCCCGCTTTGCTTTAAACGTCAGCCCGCTTGATGCGGTTTTAAATTGGTTTGATGGGGCTTAGTGAGTGCACCGATCTGCCTACGCAATATTCACTGGGTACACCATGCAGATCAAGCGGTCGCTGCTTAAATGAAGCTATGACACTGGTTTTGTGAATGATTGTTCAGCGTCACTAAAAACTATTCTTCAGGCAATTCATAGCTTTTTGTGGCGAGCTTACGTTTCAACAAATACCGAAATACAAAGCCAGGGTAGCCCAACACCAAAAAGATACAAAAGCCAATGGTGACTAACGTCATTGTGTTTGGGAACGGGTTAGACAGTGTTTTTTCAAAAGCCAAACCGATGACTATTGTGAACACAAAGTAAGTCAAGACCTCAACGACCACTAACCAGGGCGGCTTGACGGCCACTTTCTTTAAGCGAAATAAACCGAACAAACGTTCATTCATAAACGGCAAATTAGCCGCAGCCACCGCAAGCAAAATAAGTAACCAGACTGCAACGGTTTGATTATTCATACCTACATTAACCGTTTAAAACGAACGTGCAATGGTTTGTACACAGAACGACATTAAGCCGCCGGGCACAATACTAAATAGCAGCACAAGCCCAACATTGAACATCAAGACACTTGACTGAGATGTGGGCACTCGACCCAATGTGTATTGATGAATAGGCTCGTCAAAGTACATCGTCTTGACCACACGTAAGTAATAAAACGCACCGATCAATGACATCATGACAGCGTAGACAGCAACCCAAACTTGGTCAGCTTGCAACACCGCTTGCAAAATCACAAGTTTTGCATAAAAACCGACGAAAGGTGGAATACCCGCCAGTGAAAACATTAAGAACATTAAAATGCCTGCCAACACCGGGTTATGTCGATTTAAACCTTTCAAGTCGTCGATGTTTTCGCACTCAAAACCATCGCGACTCAAAAGCAACATGACACCGAACGTACCCAATGTTGTCAGCACATAAGTCAATATGTAGAACAACGCTGAACCATATGCCGACGACTGTGCCGCTTGGTCAACCGCTGAACCTGAAGCCAAACCCAGCACCACAAAACCCATATGCGCAATCGTTGAATAAGCCAACATTCTCTTAAAGTTGGTTTGCATAATCGCTGCAAGGTTACCGATTGCCAACGACAACACTGCCAAAATCATGAGCATCGGTTGCCAGTCGACCGTTAACGAGCCTAAACCTGCCACTAATAACCGTAACGTAATGGCAAAAGCAGCAAGCTTGGGTGCTGCCGCCAATACCAGCGTGACGGCTGTGGGGGCACCTTGGTACACGTCAGGCACCCACATATGAAACGGTACGACACCCAGTTTAAAAGCCAAGCCACAAACGATAAAAACCAAACCAAATACCAAAGGCATTAACGGTACTTGACCACCGCGCAAAACGTCGGCTACTGCACCCAAGTCAAGTTGACCTGTAGCACCATAAATCATTGAAATGCCATAAAGCAAGAAGCCAGACGCCAATGCACCCAAAACGAAATACTTCATCGCTGCTTCGGTTGACTGCGCATGGTCACGACGAATCGCAACCAGTGAATATAAAGCCAACGACATCAGTTCAAGGCCCAAATAAATGGTTAAGAAATTACCCGCTGAAATCATCACCATTTGGCCTAACAAGGCCATCAGTACCAACACGTAAAACTCGCCACCGCGCAACATATCGCGACTTTGAATGTACTCGCGGCCGTAAACCAGAGTGGCCAACACGGCAATATACGAGGCAAACTTTAAAATATGTGACAAATCGTCAACCACATATAGGCCATAAAACGACTGCCCCTGAGCCTCTGTCACCCACTGCAACAAGGTCATCGCCATTAAAATAATTAACGTCACAATTGAAAGCGCATAGGCCCAAGTGCGACGCGGCGACTTACTAAAAGCATCGATCAGTAAAATAGCCATGCTGGCAACCAGCAAGAAAATTTCAGGCATGGCCAGCGCGAAGTTGTATTGATTTGTCATCATGTTGGCTTACAGTTTTGAGATGGCAACGTGATCAAGCAGCGCTTGAACAGACACGTGCATTACGTCAGTAAAGGGTTTGGGGTGTATACCCATATAGAGCACCATGATGGCCATAACAGCCAAAATAGCAAACTCTCGAGAATTAATATCAGTTAAGGCAGCGACCCTTTCGTTAGCCACTTCACCAAAAATCACACGTTTGGTCATCCAGAGCGAATACGAAGCGCCCAGCACCAAGGCCGTAGCAGCCAGTAAACCAACCCAGAAGTTAAACTGAACAGCACCTAAAATCACCATGAACTCACCAATAAAACCGCTGGTTGCAGGCAGACCAGCATTGGCCATGGCGAACAACACAAAGAAAGTAGCGTAACGCGGCATCTTGTTGACGACACCACCAAAATCAGCAATTTCATGGGTATGCATACGGTCGTAAAGCACGCCAATACATAAGAACATTGCGGCCGATACAAAACCATGTGAAACCATTTGCACAATACCGCCTTCAAGACCCGCGGTATTAAATATAAAGAAACCCAAGGTCACAAAACCCATGTGTGCAATAGACGAATACGCCACCAGTTTTTTCATGTCTTTTTGTACCAATGCCACCAAACCAATATAGATCACAGCGATCAGTGACAAGGTAATCATGAACCCTGACAAAGCATGCGACGCATCAGGCGTAATCGGCAGAGAAAACCTTAAGAAACCATAAGCACCTAACTTCAACATGATGGCAGCCAACACCACCGAACCCCCTGTAGGGGCTTCAGGGTGTGCATCGGGCAACCAGGTGTGCACGGGCCACATCGGCACTTTGACCGCAAAGGCTGTTAATAAAGCCAAGAAAATAAGTATTTGTGCTTCGTAACCAATGCTTAATTGATGCCAAGCCAAGATGTCGAACGTACCTGAAATAGACCACAGGTAAATAAACGCAATCAACGTGAGCAGCGAACCCATCAACGTATACAGAAAAAACTTAAACGCAGCATAGACGCGTTTAGGGCCACCCCAAATACCAATAATTAAATACATCGGTATGAGCGTGGCTTCAAAAAACACATAAAACAACAAACCGTCTAATGCGGTGAATACACCAATCATGAGGCCCGACATGATCAAAAATGCCGCCATGTAATGTGCCACGCGATAAGTAATGACCTGCCAACCCGCCACCACCACAATCACAGTGATAAATGCAGTGAGCAACACAAACCAAAGAGAAATGCCGTCAACACCTAAGTGATAATAGACCGGGAAAGCAGCTATCCAGAGTGCGTTTTCAACGTACTGCATATCAGCTGTACTGGGGTCAAAACTGATGTACAACGGCAGGGTCACCAAAAAAGCAATGACCGCGCCAGCTAACGCTAACCAACGGGTAAAGTTTGCCCGGTCATCACGACCCACAAACAGCAACAGTATGCCGAAAAATATCGGTGTAAAAACTGCCAGCGTCAACCATGGAATAGAAGAAGTAACCATCTCGCCAGCCATTATTTATGCACCAAAACAAAGTAAGAAATCATCGCCATCAAACCAATAATCATGGCAAAAGCGTAGTGGTAAATGTAGCCCGTTTGAAAACGACGAACAACAGATGCCAACATACCCACTAAACGAGCCGAACCATTGACCATCACACCATCAATCAAGCCCTCGTCGGCTTTGTGCCACAGGCCTCGACCTAAACCGCGCGCTGCTGGCGCAATCACGCGTTCATTTAACCAATCAAAATAAAACTTATGGTCAAGCACCACATTGACACCTGACAAAGCTTTAGCAATCGCAACGGGTGCTTTAGGGTTCACCACATAGCAGTACCACGCCACCACACCACCAGAAAGTGCAATGTAGAACGGTAAGGTTTGAAATGCATGCAAGCCGTACGCCAACCAACCGTGCCAAGTTGAAGCGATTTCAGCCATGGCTTTGTGCTCGGGGTTAACCACATTAAGGGTTTCAAAAAAGGTGCCAAACATTAACGGTTCTGCCACGAAAGCGCCCAAGAACACGGCGGGTATCGCCAACATGATTAGTGGGAAGGTCACCACCCAAGGTGATTCATGCGGCTTAGCATGCGGGTCGTGACCGTGGTCGTCTTGATGATGTTCATCAACCGGCAATTGGTCGTAGCGTTCTTTGCCGTGAAACACCACAAAAAATACGCGGAAGGTATAAAGCGCTGTAACAAACGCACCGATTAAGACGCAATAGTAGGCAAACTGACCACCCCAAATGGTTGTATAGCTTGCCGCTTCAATGATGTGCTCTTTGGAATAAAAGCCGGCAAAGAAAGGGAAAGCAGACAACGATAAGCCGCCCAATAAAAAGGTAATGTAGGTAATGGGCATGTATTTACGCACCCCACCCATATACCGAATATCTTGATTATGGTGCATACCCATAATGACTGAACCCGCCGCCAAGAACAACAACGACTTAAAGAACGCGTGCGTCATCAAGTGAAATATAGCCACTGAAAAAGCCGAAGAACCTAACGCCACAGTCATGTAACCGAGTTGCGACAACGTAGAGTATGCAATCACACGTTTGATGTCGTTTTGCACGACGCCCAAAATACCCAAGAACAGCGCACCAAAACCACCAATCACCAACATCATTGACAACGCGGTGTCTGACATTTCGAATAGGGGTGAAAAACGTGACACCATAAAGATGCCCGCTGTAACCATCGTTGCAGCGTGAATCAAGGCAGAAATTGGGGTGGGGCCTTCCATTGAGTCGGGCAACCATGAGTGCAACGGCACTTGTGCTGATTTACCCATAGCACCAATAAAGAGGCAAATACAAATAACGGTGACCAGCATCCAGTCGGTGCCGGGTAAGTTTAAAGGGGCTAATGAGTCAGCCTTAGCAAACACATCGGTGTAGTTAAGCGAACCGGTGTAGGCAAACAATAAACCGATACCCAATACAAAACCTAAATCGCCCACACGATTAATTAAAAACGCTTTCATATTGGCAAAAATAGCGGTAGGTTTGGTGTACCAAAAACCAATCAACAAGTAAGAAATCAGGCCGACCGCTTCCCAACCAAAAAACAACTGCAACATGTTGTTAGCCATGACCAACATCAACATTGCAAACGTAAACAATGAAATGTAAGCAAAAAAGCGTTGGTAACCTGGGTCGTCAACCATGTAACCAATGGTGTAGATATGCACCATCAGAGACACTGTTGTGACAACAACCATCATCAATGCTGATAGCGGGTCAATCAAAAAACCAATCTCAAGCTTAATGTCGCCAATTAAGCTCCAAACATACCAAGTGCCGTTAAATGTGTGGCCATTTATGACATCAATTAACGTGTAAACCGAACCGGCTGCTGAAATAAAAACTAAGAAAATGGTGATCATGTGCGAAGCCCGACGGCTGACTTGACGACCTAAAAAACCGGTACCAAATAAGCCAGACAAGATTGCACCCAATAATGGGGCAAAAGCAATGATCAAATAAAGTGAGGGTACGCTCGACATAAGAGGCAGTCTTCCGATTTAGCCCTTAAGGCGGTCAAGTTGATCAACATTGATCGTACTGATGTTACGAAACAGCAAGACCAAAATAGCTAAACCGATTGCTGCTTCAGCGGCTGCAACTGTCAAAATAAAGAATACAAATACTTGGCCGGCGGTGTCACCGAACCACGTTGAAAACGCCACAAAGTTCATGTTGACAGCCAGCAACATAAGCTCGATTGACATTAACAACACAATGAGATTTCGGCGATTCAAAAACATGCCAAAAATACCCATGGCAAACAAAATCGCACCCAACACCAAGAAATGAGAAAGCGTTAAGGTCATGACGATTCACCAGGGGTTTTTGCAGTAACTGAGTCTTGGGCAGGCATATCAACCATACGCAAACGGTCTTTGGCTTTAACTCGCACCGCGTCACCTGGGCTAGTGTGCAACGAGTCTTTGCGATGACGCAGTGTGAGCGCAATGGCGGCGATCATACCGACCAGTAGCAATGCGGCACCCACTTGAACGGCAAACGCATACTGGGTGTACATTGCCTCACCAATACTGCGCGCGTTGTTATAGTCGTCGGGAATAGGTACCGCAGGGCCTACGTTGCCCCACCCTGAAATCAGTACAAACGACATTTCAACCACTAACACGATGCCAATAAACAGGCCCAAGGGTAAGTATGTGCGCAAACCGTCACGCAAGGTTTCATTTTTGATGTCGATCATCATGACCACAAACAAAAATAACACCATGACGGCGCCTACATAGACTAAAACCAACAACAGGCCTAAAAACTCTGCGCCCATCATGACCCACAGCATCGCAGCATTAAAAAATGCCAAGATCAAATGCAAAACAGCTGTCACGGGGCTTTTAGCCGTTATGACACGAAACGCAGCATAAATAAGAACAGTTGAAAGAATATAAAAAAGTGCAGTGGTGAAATTCATAAATAGTCTAGCGCCTGTCGTTTATCGATAAGGCGCGTCAATCGCGCGGTTACGGGCAATGTCGGCTTCATAACGATCGCCCACTGCAAGAAGCATATCTTTGGTGAAATATAAATCACCTCTTTTTTCACCATGATACTCATGAATACCCGTTTCAACGATTGAATCAACCGGGCAACTTTCTTCACAAAAACCACAGAAAATACATTTCGTTAAATCAATATCGTAGCGCGTGGTGCGACGGCTACCATCTTCGCGTTGCTCAGATTCTATGGTAATTGCCAACGCTGGGCAGACCGCTTCGCATAATTTACATGCAATACAGCGCTCTTCACCATTTGGGTAACGGCGTAAAGCGTGCAAACCCCTGAATCGCGGTGACATCGGGGTTTTTTCTTGCGGGTAACGCAACGTCATTTTGCGTTTAAAGAAATACTTACCCGTGAGTTTCATACCCTTGAGCATCTCTAAGAGCATTAAACTACCTAAAAAATCTTTGATTGCTTCCATAACTTACCTTTTAAGCTCGACAGATTGCTTAATGCCAAATGTTCCAGGGGGTTTGCATCCAGATGGCGACCACCACAAACCAAACGCCCGTCAGTGGAATGAAAACCTTCCAGCCTAAACGCATAATTTGGTCGTAGCGATACCGCGGAAATGATGCCCGGAACCAAATAAACAGCGACACCACACAAAACGTTTTCAAGCCAAGCCAGATCCAGCCAGGAACCCAGTTCAACAGGGCGATATCAAACGGTGAAGCCCAACCACCTAAGAACAACAGAGACGCGATGCATGATAATAAAATCATGTTGGCGTACTCGCCTAAGAAAAACAGCGCAAAGGCCATGCCTGAGTATTCGACCATATGGCCCGCCACAATTTCAGACTCGCCTTCAACCACGTCAAATGGGTGACGGTTTGTTTCAGCAACCGCTGAAATCACATAAATTACAAAAAGTGGAAACAGCGGTAACCAGTTCCATGACAAAAACGTTAGGCCCATATCAGCAAAGAAACCACGGTTTTGTACATGCACAATTTCAGACATATTGAAGCTGCCCGACACCAGCAAAACAGTAATCAGTACAAAGCTAATTGCCAACTCGTAGGAAATCATTTGCGCCGAGGCGCGCATAGCGGCTAAGAATGCATACTTAGAGTTTGACGCCCAACCCGCCACAATCACACCATAAACACCGATTGATGTGATCGCCATAATATAAAGTAAGCCCGCGTTAACATTAGCCAACACGGTTTCAGGGCCTAACGGAATCACAGCCCAAGCAGCTAATGCTGGCATGAGAGTCACAACAGGAGCCAAAACAAACAAAATCTTGTTGGCTTGACTTGGTACGATCACTTCTTTTGTCAGTAATTTAATCACGTCAGCAAAAGGTTGCCCAAAACCTTTAAAACCCACACGTGTTGGGCCCAAACGAATGTGCATGGCACCAATCATTTTGCGTTCCCAAAGTGTTAAATAGGCGACGCTAAGCATGAGAGGAATGATGTGAATCACGACTTTAAATAAAGTCCATACCACCATCCATGCGGTTGCACCAATCAACCCCACACCAACACTTTCTAAAGCGTTATACCATTCCATATTTAAGCGCGCTCTAGGTGTAATGGGTTTGAAATGTGACCCAAACCTGCTGTTGATTCAAAACCGCCAGCAGCACGAATGACGCCGTCTGGCAGGGTTTGCTCAACACCGATGGTGGTCAACCATTCACCTGAAAGCGTTTTAACTTTTACAGCATCGCCTGAAGCCAAGCCCAGCGCCGTTAGCGTAACCAAATTAGCTTGCGCTACCGGTGCCTTTGACGCATGCGTTTGTTGCAAGGGTGCAGAACGCCTGACCACTGCATCTGAGCGATAAATAGGGGTGTCAGCTACACGCTCAAGTGCGTGTGACGCCGACGCGTGCTGTTTAACGGCTTCAGTATTAGGGTGAGCTATGTCGCCCTTTTCTGCTGAACGAGAGGGGTTCAATTCAGCGCTTTGATTCGCTGCCAACCCTTCAAACGAGCCTTTAATGACATTTGATAAACGGTCATGAAAGCTGCTGGCCAAAATGGTGTCGCGCACTGCCTCAGATGACTCTTCGTCAAAGCCAGGCATATTTAATAGGTTGCCAAGCACGCGTAAAACCTTCCAGCCTGGGCGGCTTTGAGCAAAACCTGGAACAGTACCTTTAAAACTTTGTGCGCTACCTTGTGCGTTCACAAAGGTACCCGACGTTTCAGTAAACGGGGCAATGGGTAACATCACACGCGCCCATTCACGAGCAGCTGATATGTAAGGCGTTAGGGCGACGGTGAACTGAGCTGCCTTTAATGTTTCAACTGCCAATTGGCCTGCTGCCGTGTCAAGCTCAGGTTCGGCATGCAACACAATGTAGGCCGCTAAAGGTTTTGACAACATCTCGTGCGCTGTTTGACCCTTACCGCTGGGTACCGCGCCAGCCAAGTAAGCGCCCACAGTATTGGCGCCCGCAGTCAAAAAGCCTAATATGCCTTGGCAGTGCTCAGCGAGCCACTGAGCGTATAAAGCTAAGCTGCTCGCATCAGAAGCATTGACAGCACCGTTACCCAGCAAGATGGCTACGTGTTCGCCGCTACCTATGCTTCGTGCAATTTTAACGGCTGCATCAGACGCTACAACATTCGTCAAACCCAAAGGCACAGGCACTGACTTAATAGCCGCTAAAGCCACCATGACTTGTGCGAGCGCATCGGCTTGCAGAGACGGCCGCACTGTCATGCGTGCCGTCAAAGGCAACAACATGTCTTGCGCCATGACATCAATGCTACTAACTTGCGTGCCTTGTTTGGTCGCTTGGCGTAAACGTTGCGTCATCAGGGGGTGATCTTGACGCATGAACGCACCCACCAATAAGATGCGATCACGCGTTTCAAGGTCTGCAATAGGCATACCTAACCATGGCACACCCGTTAAGGCTTCGTTCAAATGACTATCTGTTTGACGTAAACGGGCATCGACATTGTCTGAGCCCAAACCACGCATTAAGCGTGACAATAAAGTCATCTCTTCAAGCGTGGCATATTCCGTACTCAGCGCACCGATTTGCCCGGCACCCGAAGCCTCTTTTACCTTGAGTAAACCTTGCGCGACCGCTTGCAAGGCATCACCCCAACTTGATTCACGCCAAACGCCATCATCACCTTTAATCATCGGTGCGGTCAATCGATCGGTATAGAGCCCTTCATAGGCAAACCGATCTCGATCAGAGATCCAGCATTCGTTAATATCTTCATTTTCAAACGGCACAACACGTAACACTTCATCGTTTTTAACTTGTACAACCAAGTTTGCACCCAAGCTGTCGTGCATCGATACAGTACGACGACGGGCCAGTTCCCAAGTGCGGGCTTGATAACGAAACGGCTTAGAGGTTAAAGCACCGACGGGGCAGATATCAATCATGTTGCCTGACAACTCAGAATCAACGGCATGGCCGACAAAAGAAGTGATTTCGGAATGCTCGCCACGCCCGATCATGCCCAATTCCATGACGCCAGCAATTTCTTGCCCAAAGCGGACGCAACGGGTGCAGTGAATACAACGCGACATTTCTTCGGCCGACACCAATGGGCCAATATTTTTATGGAATACGACCCGCTTTTCTTCTTGATAGCGAGAGGCAGAGCCGCCGTAACCGACGGCTAAATCTTGCAACTGACACTCACCCCCTTGATCGCAAATCGGGCAATCAAGTGGGTGGTTAATCAACAGAAATTCCATGACGCTTTTTTGGGCAGCGATGGCGCTCGCTGAACAGGTATGAACCACCATACCGTTGGTAGCTGGAGTCGCACAAGCTGGTAAAGCTTTAGGGGCCTTTTCAACTTCAACCAAGCACATGCGGCAGTTAGCCGCTATCGTTAATTTTTTGTGATAACAAAAATGTGGCACGTAGACACCGAGTTTATGTGCAGCATGCATAATCATGCTGCCCTCAGCTATTTCTACGGTCTTGCCATCGATGGTAAGTTCAACCATGTTGCGTCCAGATCAAATGTAAGATGCCACAACACATCGTTTATTTTCGATGTGAAAGGCGAATTCGTCACGATAGTGCTTTAAAAAGCCTCGCACAGGCATGGCCGCAGCATCACCCAGCGCACAAATCGTGCGGCCCATAATATTACCTGCCACTGAATCAAGCAAATCAAGATCGTCAGCGCGACCTTGGCCGTGTTCGATTCGGTTCACCATGCGGTATAACCAACCCGTACCCTCGCGACAGGGCGTGCACTGACCACAGCTCTCTTCGTAATAAAAGTACGACAAGCGTAATAATGATTTGACCATGCAACGGGTGTCATCCATAACAATCACCGCGCCCGAACCCAACATTGATCCGGCTTTAGCGATTGAGTCGTAATCCATTGTGGTGTCAAGCATCATGTCACCCGGTACGACTGGCGCGCTAGAGCCACCTGGAATAACCGCTTTAAGCTTACGGCCACCACGCATGCCACCAGCCAGCTCTAACAATTTAGAAAAGGGTGTGCCGAGCGGTATTTCATAATTACCAGGGCGCTCAACATCACCCGATATTGAAAATAATTTTGTACCACCGTTATTAGGTATACCGGCTGCTAAATAGGCTGCACCGCCATTTAGAATGATCCAGGGGGCAGCGGCAAAAGTTTCAGTGTTATTAACTGTTGTGGGTTTACCGTACATGCCAAAGCTGGCTGGAAAAGGCGGTTTAAAACGCGGTTGACCTTTTTTGCCTTCTAGCGATTCAAGCAAGGCG
>Ga0209702_10000793_pt1 | contig 65120 bp, 59 predicted proteins | sample FRY01_FD_187210 | JGI IMG/M metagenome (GOLD analysis project Ga0209702, IMG submission 187210) | Freshwater microbial communities from Lake Fryxell liftoff mats and glacier meltwater in Antarctica - FRY-01 (SPAdes) (version 2) | ecosystem: Environmental > Aquatic > Freshwater > Ice > Glacier... | reverse complement strand
GATGCCATCGCTGACCAAACGGTTTCAGGGGATGCTTCGTGTGAAGGAACTGTTAGTGATTATACTTCCCTAGCTGTTGTGGCTGATAATTGTGATGCTGCTCCGGCGGTAACACAATCCCCTGCTGCAGGTACACTTTTTAGTGGAACAACTACAGTAACTTTAACGGTAACTGATGCTGCAGGAAATTTTGCTTCCTCTACTTTTGATGTGATTATTGAAGATACAACAGACCCAACTATACAAACAATTGCTGACCAGACCGCTGCAGGAGATGCGTCCTGTCAGGCTACTCTTGCCGCTTTTACTGCACTTGCAGTGGTGTCAGACAATTGTGATTCTAATCCAACAGTATCTCAAACACCTGCTCCGGGAACAGTTTTTAGTGGAACAACTTCAGTAACAATAACAGTAACTGATGCCTCTGGAAATGATGCTTCAACAAGTTTTGATGTTTCTGTAGAGGATACAACTAATCCTACCATCGATGCCATCGCTGACCAAACGGTTTCAGGAGATGCTTCGTGTGAAGGAACTGTAAGTGATTACACTTCCTTGGCTGTTGTGGCTGACAACTGTGATGCGTCACCTATTGTAACACAATCCCCTGCTGCAGGTACACTTTTTAGTGGAACGACTACAGTGACTTTAACAGTAACTGATGCCTCTGGGAATGATGTTTCAACAAGTTTTGATGTTTCTGTCGAGGATACAACTAATCCTACCATCGATGCCATCGCTGACCAAACGGTTTCAGGGGATGCTTCGTGTGAAGGAACTGTTAGTGATTATACTTCCTTGGCTGTTGTTGATGACAATTGTGATGCTGCTCCGGCAGTAACACAATCCCCTGCTGCAGGTACACTTTTTAGTGGAACGACTACAGTAACTTTAACGGTAACCGATGCTTCAGGGAATGATGCTTCGACAAGTTTTGATGTAATTGTGGAAGATGCCACAGCGCCAACCATTGATGCTATAGGAGACAGAACTGTGTCAAGTAACGAAAATTGCGAAGCAATTCTTCCTGACTACACATTTTTAGCAATTGTAGCAGATAATTGCGATGCAAATCCTGTTATTACACAATTTCCGATAGTTGGTACCATATTTTCAGGAAGTCTCGTAGTGACAATTACAGCAACTGACGCTTCCGGGAATGCTTCTTCAACGTCATTTATGGTTTCAGTGGAGGATATTATTGCTCCGGAAATTATTTGTCCGCAGAATATGATTGTTACACCGGATGAAGATGGAAATTATGTATTGCCTGATCTTACAACAGATGCAATAGTGGTAGATAATTGTACATTAAATCCAACTGTAAATCAAATTCCGGTTGCTGGAACAATTTTCCTTGAAGGAAGTATTAACACAATTACATTAATTGCAATAGATGATGCAGGTAATATATCAGAGTGTGATTTTATAATTGAAGTTGAAGAAAATCTATCGTCAATGGACACTGTGTTACGAGAAGATGATATAGTTCTTTATCCAAGTCCGGCAAATAATTTCTTTAGAATTCAGAATAATGGAAATTCTATATTACAAAAATTAGAGCTATTTGATATAAGAGGAAGATCTATTTCAGTGTACAATATCAACGATGAAGGAAATAATACTCATTTTGATGTATCCAAACTGGCAAGCGGGGTATATTGGGTCACCATTTTTGCTGAGGAAGGAAAAATAATCAAACGTTTAATAATTGATAATAAATAAGAAATAGAAGCATTTTGAAAACCTGCGAAACCAAGTGTATATCATAGCACTTGGTTTTACTAGTAATAATTCTTATAAATAAACCTACAAAAAATAACATTTAATCTAAATATTTTAATTTTAATCTATTATTAATTTTTTTTTAAAAGCTCATTATCATACATTTAGTATTCCCAAATTTATAACCTATGAAAACAAAAATTAGTAAAAGCGTATCCCTAAGTGTTCTATTGATTTTTTCAATAACATTCTCTACCTATGCACAAATAGGAATTGGAACCACAACACCGGCATCTGGGTCCATATTAGATATTCAAAGCGCAGATAAAGGACTAATGATTCCCAGAATTCATTTATCAAACACTAATGATGCAGCCGCAATAACGCCATCGCCCACAACAGGCTTATTAATCTTTAATACAAACACAGCGGGTGTAGGCATTACCTCTGTAAGCCAAGGCTTTTATTATTGGAACGGAAGCCAGTGGATTCGCTTGCAAACCTCAAGTAATTATTGGAAAACAACCGGAAATGATGATGTGGTAAATGGAACTCATTTTATTGGTACAACAGCAAATGCTGATATAGACTTTAGAACTAATAATGTCCCAAGATTACGTATTCCGGGAGAAGCAAACCAGATTCAAGCTATGGCAAATGGCACAAATGAAGCACCATTTTATAGTTGGTCGTCAGACACAGATATTGGGATGTGGCGACCCGGAAATAACCAGCTTGCATTTAGCGCCGGCGGACAGGAATTTATAAGAATAAATGGGGGTACTGCAAATGAATTAGTAATCAATGAGGGAGCTGCTGATATAAACACTCGAGTGGAAACTGTATCAGAGCAAAATATGTTTTTTGTAGATGGGGGAACAAATAGAATTGGTATTAAAACAGACAATCCTCAAACGGAATTACATATTGCCGGTAATGGAAACACCCTAAGAATTGATGAACTTAATCAGGCAAATAACGTTAATTATACTTCAAACGATTTCATGCCGGTTTATGTAAACACGAATGGCGACTTTACTTTACAACCCTCTTTAATACAAATCGTCCTCTTTGAAAGCTTAACCCACCAAACCCGGTTAAGCTTTTTCTTTTCTTAAAATTCCCCCTTACAAACCAAACACTAACACAAAAGACATAAATGTTAACAAAATTGACATAATTAATCGATAAAACGCACTAATATTAAGTTAAAATGAAAATTATACTATTTAATTAAGATAGTTTTAGTATTTTTGGCAGGTAATTAATTATTTAAAATTGGTTAATAAATAGATTACACCTGAACCGCCCTCTGCTAGGGGCGGTTTTTTTTGTCTTTGATTCCCCTATATGTATTGGATTTCTGAGTAGCAGTATAACGCTGTATTAGTATTTCTTTCCTTGAATTCCTATAATATTCAGGCTCGAAAACTGTAACATCCATTCTTGTAAGAAAAGCCTTATAGATAAAACATAGATTACCCATAGATTTGCTTCTATGGGTAATTTATGTACTGTTGTCCTACCTCATTTTGTTGTTTATTTACGCACCCTTATATCAAAAAAATAAAAAATGAAGAACTTCACTCTAGTGTGTGTTATACTTATATGCACAGCACTAGCTCAGGCGCAGGTGGGAATAGGCACAATTACCCCTCAAAGTGCTTTAGACATTACTTCCTCTACTAACGGTATCCTAGTTCCAAGAGTTGCATTGATTTCTAAAAGTGTAGCAGACCCAATAGTTAATCCACAAACAGGTGCGTTGGTGGAAGGTACATTAATTTGGAATACTACTACAACAGGGATTGGTATGAACTATATTTACCCCGGTTTTTATTTCTGGAAAGGCGGTCAATGGAACGAACTTGCTGACGGTTCTGGAAAAGACTGGTCACCGGGAGGAAATGCAGGTACAGATCCAACAACAAATTTTATTGGTACCACAGACGATACCGATCTTGTATTTAAAACCAATAATATACAAAGAATGAGCATCAGCACAGGTGTCGACCCGATTAGCGGGACTGTGGGTGATATAGTAATAGGTGATGCAAGCTCAGGCACCATCAAAGCAAATACAGAGTTAATTATGCGGCAAGATGGGGATGTTTTTGGATCTACTGTCTTACGGTTAAGAAACAGAAATGGTGAAAATGGCGCTATTTTTGAAACCATTAATGCATCTGCTTATCTGGTTGATTTCCTATTTAAAACAGGGCCTAATGTAAATCCCTTCGTAAGCAATATACGTTTTGAAACCAGGGCAGGGAGTAAAAAAATTGCAACAAACAATACAGAATTCCAGTTTGGAAAACCGGACAATTTAGATGGTGGTCCTACGCTGGTAATAGGGGCAAACGGTAATGGAAGCAATTCTTCTTTCAGAATAGGAAATTTGGGTATTGGAACTGTAAATCCCACTGCAAAACTGGAAATTGATGCAATTGCAGAAAATATTCCCGCCCTTGAAATAGTACCAAGAGCCACAGCGCCCACCGGCACCGCAAACGGGCAAATTGTAGTCATTGACAACTCCATGTACATGTTTGATATTGCCCGTAATAAATGGCTGAGTATGGAGACAACAAGTTTTGCATTTGGAAATAATGGAAATGCTAACAACCGCTATCTAGATTTTGCAAATATTCAAAACAATGCAAATACGGGCGCAAAAATGCCTTTTGACGGAACTATTGTAGCAATTTCTGTACAATCTGCAGGCGGAAACTCAACAAAGGGTTTTGAAATTAGAAAAAACGGTACAACTACATCCTTATTCAGTTTTAACTAAACTGCCAATGCGTATATAAATTCCACAACAAATATTGATTTTAATGCAGGGGATTTTTTAAATGTATTTGTTGTAAATGTAGGTAATACTGTGGAAAGACCTGTAGCCATCTTATTTGTAAAATGGCGAAAATAAGCTTATAAATAGCTGCTAAATTTCCATAAAGCCCTGTTTTTAATATAATTCAGGTCTTTTTCATTACTATAAGCTTCCCTTTCAAAACTAATATTTCGGTAAGCTAAATGCCTGTCTTTGTATTGCAATAGCCGCGCTATATATTCTATCCCATACCAAAGATAAAAAGGAAAAATAAGCAGTTCAAGCTGTTGCTGTAGATGAATGCGTTCATGGTTCATAAAAACAGTGTCTGTCTTTAACGCTTTGTTTTTTACAATAATAAAGGGCCAAAGCGCTATTCCGGCATAGGGTTTGGGAAAGATTGACTTTATGATGAGTACCTTTGGCATATAGTTGCACGTGAATTTATTACTTTTGTAGTGTGAGTACATTTAAAAAAAACAACCCCAAAGAAGAATCTGAACACAAACCCGAACTTTTCGGCGATGGGGACTATTACCTAACCCAGGAAGGTTATAAATGCTTCACAGAACAATACCACCTAAAAAGGGGCTACTGCTGCCAGAGCGGTTGCCGTCACTGTCCATATGGGTATGACAAAAAAACAAATACTATCTGAAATTGGTATTGGCCGGATCCTTTTTTAAATGTTCACTGTCCCAGGCATGGTCATTACCCTGATCTTGTGCATACAAATCCCGTTTTAACAATTCCTCTTGCAACTCCACTTCCTCCTGAACTGTAACCAGATAAGCCATTTTATCGTGACGTTTTTTAGCAAGTTTTAAAGTGGTCTCTTCATCATATTTTATAAATTGTTGTCCCTGCCTACTGGCGGTATATTTTCTAAAGCCCATCTGCACCAAAGCATCTACACCCATATGTACAGCCGTGTATAAAGTTTCCCTGTAAAAATTTTCGACGCCGTGATCTATGAGTTCATAGGCATCCACTCGGTTTCGGGCACGAGCGAGTATTTTTAAATTGGGAAAATGCTTACGCACAAGCTCTACTAATTTTAAATTGGTGGCAGGATTGTCAATAGCTGCAATAAAAAGTTTGGCTTTGTCAGCCCCTGCAGCTTTAAGCAGTTCAAGCCGGGTTGCGTCCCCATAATACACCTTAAAGCCCATTTTTCGCAATACCTCCACTCTATTGGAATCGTGATCAAGTACCGTAATATCCAGTTTATTTGCTCGTAAAAGTCGGCCTATAGTACTCCCAAAATGTCCAAAACCGGCAATAATAACATCATTTTCCTCCTCTATTACAGGATCGTCCGAATCTTCCTGTTTGCGTTTTACACCCACATTAGGTAAAACCAACCGCTCATTGATTAACGTTAAAAATGGCGTTAGTAACATACTTAAGGCGATAATGGCAAGAATTATATTTGCCAGTTCATTTGGGACAATACTAAGTGCCATGGAGAAACTCATGATAACTAAACCAAACTCACCTGCCTGACTTAACCCTATGGAAAACTGAAGATTCTGATCTATATTTTTCTTGTAAATAATACCCACACCATACAAAACAAGAAACTTGACAATGGTAAGCGCAACAACAAAAGCTAAAATAAAAACAGGATTTTCCCAAATCAATAAAAAGTTAATGGAAGCACCCACACCTATAAAAAACAATCCTAAAAGTAAATCTTTAAAAGGGGCAATATCGCCTTCCAACTCATGGCGAAACTCAGAATTTGCCAAAACCACTCCCGCCATAAATGCACCCAATGCCGGGCTCAAACCTATCAATTCCATCAGGTAAGAAACACCCACCACAACCAGCAATGCTGAAGCCGTAAAGAGTTCCTGTAACCGCGTGCGCGCCACAATACGCAAGAGCGGTACCAAAACATATTTTCCTATAAAATAAATTGAAGTAATAGCACCCACAACCACCACCGTTTGAAACCATGCCGGAAATTCTGAAATCACCGAATGGTTCATCTCATTAGCCTGTGCCGCATCAAAATCAGATGCTAATAACGGTATAATTGCCAGTATGGGAATCACCGCTATATCCTGAAACAAAAGCACCGCAAAAGAGGAACGACCCACTTTTGTATTTGAATTTCCTTTTTCCTTTAAAGTTTGCAGAACGATGGCTGTGGATGAAAGTGCGAGAGCTAATGCAATGGTCAAGCTTGTCTGCCAATTCCAATCCAAAAACAGTTGTGCGCCAAAAAACAAAACTACCGCGGTTCCAATAACCTGTATGGAACCCATTCCCAGAATAAACTTTCGCATTTTCCAGAATTTATGGGGGTCTAATTCCAGTCCGATTAGAAATAACATCATGACAACCCCAAATTCTGCAAAGTGCATAATATCCTCTCCTTCTTCACCAATAAGGCCTAAAAGGGAAGGGCCAATTACAATTCCGGCAAAAAGATATCCCAGAATAGAACTAAGCCCCATTCGTTTTGCAATGGGAACGCAAACTACTGCTGCAGAAAGATATATAATGGCTTCCAGTAAAAAATTAGTTTCCATATTAAGTCTGTTTTTGTCTTTGAAACCAGTCATTCAGGTATTGTTCCTCTAAAATACCCCGGAATTGTAACTCGTTATTGATTAAAAAATTTAAAAGTGTGTGGTAATCCTTTGCTGCATTTTGATAATCCTGATCTTGCATTTCGTGCGTTCCATGAACCACATAGGGAGGCAGATAAATCATCTTACACACCTGGGCGGTTTGATTAAAAGGCTCTAAAAGTTCAAAAATTGTAAATCGGTCTTTTCCAAGCGAACTATAATTTTCTTTTTTTCCGCCGGTTGTGATTACTTGAAAAAGAAACTTGCCCTCCAGATAGGTGCCTTTTGCGCCATATGCCCAATTGTATTCGAGCACTAGGTCAATCCATTGTTTCAAAATGGGCGGGCAGCTATACCAATACATAGGATGTTGCAAAATAATAATGTCATGTTGCGCCAGAATTTCCTGTTCTCTTCTAATATCAATATTGAAATCAGGATAAAGCTCATATAAATCGTGGAAAGTGATATGTTCAGAATCCGGAATTTGAGCAACCAAAGCTTTATGAGCGTGGGATTTCTCATATAAAGGGTGTGCAAAAAGTATTAAAATTTTATTGGTGGGCATAGAGTTTTTTTTCGGTTTTAAGTTACGTCAATTGCCGGCAAAATAACAAATACATTTTCAAAAAACGAAAACACTCCACCACTGATTTTTCGTAACTTTGTAATTAAAGATACACAATCCATTTTATTTCATGACTACTTCCACAAACACAGATATAGACTTTAAGAAAGTTATTTTACAAGGAATCCCTTCAGATTTGCCGGAACTCAGATCTTACGACACAACAATAAACCACGCGCCAAAACGTAAAGAAATTCTTACGGAAGAAGAAAAAAAATTGGCCCTACGCAATGCTCTTCGATATTTTGATCCCAAGCACCATGCAACGCTCCTGACTGAATTCAAAGAAGAATTGGAAAAATATGGTCGCATTTATATGTACCGTTTTCGCCCGGATTACAAGATATATGCACGCCCTATTACTGAATACCCCGGAAAAAGCGAACAAGCAAAAGCCATAATGCTGATGATTCAAAACAATCTGGATGAGGTCGTGGCACAACATCCCCACGAACTCATCACTTATGGTGGCAACGGGGCTGTTTTTCAAAACTGGGCACAATATCTTATAACGATGCAATACCTCGCAGAAGTGACAGACGAGCAAACCCTAGTCATGTACAGCGGTCATCCCATGGGACTGTTTCCCTCACACAAAGAAGCACCACGCGTCGTGGTAACAAACGGCATGGTGATCCCCAATTATTCCAAACCCGATGACTGGGAGAAAATGAATGCTCTGGGGGTTTCCCAATACGGTCAAATGACTGCCGGAAGCTATATGTACATCGGTCCACAAGGCATTGTACACGGCACGACAATTACCATTATGAACGCCATAAGAAAAATTCAAAAGCACACTCCCTCCCCTTTGGGGAGGGCTGGGGAGGGGATTTTATTTGTCACCTCAGGATTAGGCGGAATGAGCGGCGCTCAACCCAAAGCCGGAAATATTGCCGGTTGCATCACGGTTTGTGCCGAAGTCAACCCAAAAGCTACACACACTCGCCATTCACAAGGCTGGGTGGACGAGGTGATTTCAGACTTGAACCACCTTGTACAACGTGTAAAAGAAGCTAAAGCAAAAAAAGAAACCGTCTCCATCGCCTATGACGGAAATGTGGTTGATGTTTGGGAAACTTTTGATCAGGAAAATATCCACGTTGATTTAGGAAGCGACCAGACCTCTTTACACAATCCGTGGGCGGGTGGTTATTATCCGGCCGGACTCTCCTATGAAGAATCCAATGAAATGATGGCTAAAAACCCAGATCTTTTTAAAGAAAAAATTCAGGAAAGCCTGCGCCGTCAGGCAGACGCGATTAACAAGCACACTGCAAAAGGAACTTACTTTTTTGACTACGGAAATGCCTTTTTACTGGAAGCCTCCAGAGCAGGTGCTGATGTGATGAGTACCGAAAATAAAAACCCACTGAAGCCTCAGGAATTTAAATATGCCTCTTATGTTCAGGATATTATGGGTCCTATGTGTTTTGATTATGGTTTTGGTCCATTTCGTTGGGTCTGCGCTTCCGGAAACCCGAAAGACCTTGAAAAAACAGATGCTATTGCTTGTAAAGTTCTGGAGGAACTGATGAAAATTTCTCCAGACGAAATAAAACAGCAAATGCAGGACAACATCACTTGGATTAAAGGGGCACAAGAAAACAAACTGGTGGTAGGTTCACAGGCAAGAATACTCTATGCAGACAGTGACGGCCGCATCAAAATTGCCGAAGCATTCAACAAAGCTATCGCTCAAGGCGAAATTGGCACGGTGATTTTGGGTCGTGACCACCACGATGTTTCAGGAACAGATTCTCCTTACCGGGAAACCTCAAACATCTATGACGGAAGCCGGTTTACAGCAGATATGGCCATTCACAACGTGATAGGCGATAGCTTTAGAGGAGCTACCTGGGTAAGTATTCACAATGGCGGCGGTGTTGGTTGGGGAGAGGTGATAAACGGCGGATTTGGTATGGTTCTTGATGGTTCTAAGGAGGCTGAACGACGTTTAAAATCCATGCTTTTTTGGGATGTCAATAATGGAATTGCCAGACGAAGTTGGGCACGAAACGACGAGGCTATTTTTGCAATAAAAAGAGCAATGGATGAAAATCCTGACTTAAAAGTTACACTGCCGAACATAGTGGATGAAAATTTATTAAAATAAAACACAAACCCGCGTTAGGGATTAGCTCAGTTTTATATATCGTTTTTATATGAATCGCTAAATGCTTAGCATTTGAAGTAGAAAGCCCGCCCGAACGCCCAAAAACAACTGTTATGAAAACACTACTTATTCCCATTTTTGCACTTTTACTGTTTGCATCTTGCAGCAGTGTGCGCGTGGCATCAGATTATGATACCTCAGCTAATTTCAGCGAGTACAATTCCTATGCATTTTTTAAACCGGGCGTGGACAAGGCAGAAATTTCAGATTTAGATAAAAAACGAATTTTAAGGGCAATTGATGCAGAAATGAGCGCAAAAGGATTTCAAAAATCTGAAAATCCCACTTTGTTGATAAGCATATTTACCAAAGCAAAAGAACGTGTGGATGTTTACCAAAACCATTATGGTTGGGGAAGTCCTTGGGGCTGGGGCTGGGGTCATCCTTGGGGTTGGAGAGGTGGTTCTTCCGTTTCCACCACAACAGAGGGAACCCTATATATTGATTTTATTGACGCAAAAACAAATGAATTGATTTGGCAAGGTATGGGAACCGCTCCACTTGCCAGAGATATGGAACGCAAAGAAAAACGCATTCGGGAGATAGTTGCTAAAATATTAGAGAAGTATCCCCCAGGAAATAATTAAAAGATAGTTTTCTTCAAAAAGCCAAACGATTATGTTTGGCTTTTTTTATTCTTTAAACTCAAGAACATCTTTTGAGTTAAAACCAATAGTGATGCGGTCGTCAATATGAGAATGTTTGGTGATTACGGTAAGATGCTCTCCATTATCCAGTTTTATGTAAAGTTGGGTGTCAGAACCCATAAAAGTTTTTTTCAATACCGTGGCGTTGGTCACATATTCACATTCATCATTAATAGCAATATTTTCATTCCTGATGGCGTGACAACAATCTGCTTTAAGTGGACATTCAAAAACAGATTGTAATTCTTTACTCAACTGTATGGTGTTTCCAAATAAAGAGGCGACATAGACAGAGCTGGGCTTTGTATATAAATTGGCTGCAGCATCTTTTTGTACTAATTTTCCTTTTTGGAGTATTAAAATTTCGTCGGCAACGGTAAGTGCATCTTGGGTATCGTGAGTAACAAATATAGCTGTTACCCCTGCTTTTTTTACAATATCAAAAACTTCATTGCGCAATTGTGCGCGCAACATAGCATCCAGATTACTAAAGGGTTCATCTAAAATCAAAAGCGAGGGATTAGGGGCTAAAGCCCTTGCTAAAGCAACCCTTTGTTGTTGCCCGCCGGAAAGTTGATGTGGATATCTGTCTTTCATTTCGGCAAGACCTACCAGCTCCAATACTTCTGTAGCGCGTGTTGTTTTATTTTTTTGTTTTGAAATTCCGTAAAGAATATTTTGAAATAAGGTAAGATGCGGAAAAAGTGCATACTCCTGAAAGACCAGTCCTATTTTCCGTTTTTCCGGGGAAACCATTTTCTTGATAGAGGACACTTGAACGCCATTAAGTTCAATAAAGCCATGATCCGGGGACTCCAGCCCTGCGATTAAACGTATCAAGGTAGTTTTTCCACTTCCGCTTTCGCCAACAATAGCATAAACATCACCTTCTTTCAAGCTAAAAGAAACATCTTTTAAAGCAAAGGTTTTCCCTTTGTCAAAACTTTTAGAAAGCGATTCAATTCTTAACATATTCTTATTTATTTACTAGTAATTTATTCAAAAATAGTACAGGGAGCATTGCTGTAAAGATAATAAATAGAGATGGAATTGCCGCTTCCATTACCCGCTCGTCACTTGCATATTCAAACGCTTTTACTGCTAAAGTATTGATATGAAAAGGTTTTAAAATCAACGTCAAAGGTAACTCTTTTAATACATCTATAAAAACCAGTATAAAACCACTTAGTATCCCGGTTTTGATTAATGGAAATTCAATTTTGAAAAACGTTTTAAAATTTCCGACTCCCAATGTTTTAGAAGCATCAGGAATGGTATCACTTACTTTTAAAGTTGTTGATTCTATGGGGTTATAAGCAACGGCAAGAAATCGCACTACATAAGCATATACTAAAGCAATTAAAGTCCCGTGAATAAGAAATCCCGAGGAATAAGAGAATGCAGAATTTAAAACACCCATCAGCCACTTATCTAAATGGATGGTAGGGATCATTACACCTATGGCAACAACCGCTCCCGGAATTGCATACCCTAAAACTCCTAATCTTGAAATGTTTTTAATGATGCCTATACGGTTCCATTTAGAAGCAAAAATCAAGGCAGTGGCAGCAATAACAGTTACTGCGGCGGTTATGATGGCTATACCAAAGGTTTGCAGGGAAAGCATTAAAAATTCATATTCAAATACGGCACTGTAGGTTAGAAAAGCCCAGTATAACAGTTGACATAAAGGGAGTAAAAATCCAAAAAGCACAGGAAAAGAAACGATTATTAGAATAAGCAACTGCATTTTTTTGGAAACGGTTTTTCTGTAAATGCGCTGGTTACCAATTTTAGCATTGGTAAATTGCATTTTGCGTCGTTGCCATTTTTCAAAAAGAATTAGTGCGAAAACAATCAATATAAGTAATGCAGAAAGATATATGGCTGTTTCCGGTTCTTCCAGCGAAAACCAGGAACGAAATATTCCTGTTGTAAAAGTGCTTACGCCAAAATAAGTTGCAGCCCCATAATCGTTGAGAACTTCCATTAAAACTAAAATAAGACCTGCAATTATTGCAGGTCTTGCCAGTGGTAAAATCAACCTGAAAAAAGAGTTCCACTCGCTAACACCCAGTACTCTGGAGGCTTCCAGAAGATTATTTGCCTGATTTAAAAAGAAAGCGCGTGCACTTACATATACATACGGAAAAAGGGAAATGCTCAATACAAAAGCAAGTCCGAAACGATTCATTATGTCTATTCTCGTGAATTCAATACCCAAAAAGCGCTGTAAGAGCTCCAGTGTTCCGCCATAGTCAAAGATTCCGGCATAGGCATAGGCCACAATATAAGAGGGAATGGCTAAGGGAAGAATGAGCAACCATTCCAGTTGTTTTCGAAAAGGGAATTCAAATCTAGATACTAACCAAGAGGTTGTTATTCCAAAGAGGAGCACTAAAAAACTACATACTATTAAAAGATAAAAGGAATTGGATAGATACTGAACCAGTAGATTCTTAACCATATGAGGCCAGGTTTCCCCCGGACCGTCAAATAGCTTAAATGCAATAGAAATAACAGGAAGCGCTATTAGAAAAACCAGAAAAAGAGTGATTAAAGACCACCTGTTGCTGTCCCTTTTCAGGCGAAGTAACCTGTTTTTTATGGAAAATATATTACTACTTCCAGCCTGTTTCATCCATTAGTATTACTGCATTTTTATTATTCTTTCCTAAAAGGGATAAGTTCAATTTATCTTCCTTAAAATTGCCCCAGGTTTGAAGGATGTCTGACATAGGCAGATCTTCATTTACTGGATATTCATGATTTGAAAGGGCAAATATTTTTTGTGCTTCGGTTGAAACCAAAAACTCAATAAAGCGTATTGCATTTTCTTTGTTTGGGGCATATTTAGCGACTCCGGCACCACTAACATTAATATGTGTACCTGTAGTTTCCTGATTGGGGAAAAAGACACCAATACCATTAGCTGCACGCACCTCTTCAGGATCGTCTGATTCTAACATATTTCCTAAATAATAGGTGTTTATAATAGTGACATCCCCTTCTCCTGCAAAAACTGCTTTAACCTGGTCACGATCATTCCCTTTAGGGGAACGAGCCATGTTAGACACAATTCCCGCAGACCATTCCTTTGCAAAGGGTTCGTCATGATTGACAATTATAGATGCCATTAGAGATTGATTATAAATGTTTCCGGAAGAGCGGATAATAAGTCTTTTATTCCATTTCTCAGAAGCTAAATCCTCATAGGTGGATAATTCTTCGGGGGTAACCCTATCTTTTGCATATACAATAACTCTTGCTCTCTTAGTAACCCCAAACCAATAGTTCTCGGTATCTTTAAGGTGTGATGGTATTGTGCTGTTTAAACTTCCCGAAGAAACCGATTGTAATAAATCATTTTCTTTTGCACGATGCAACCTTCCGGCATCTACTGTGATCAAAACATCTGCTGGGGATTTAGAACCTTCTAAATTCATTTTTTGTATCAACTCATCTGCGCTTGCATTTATAACATTAACCTTAATCCCTGTTTGTTCTTCAAACATTTTAAAAAGCCGTTGGTCTGATTCATAGTGCCGGTGTGTGTATACATTGACCTCCTTTACATCGTCTTTCTTGGTTTCATTTTTACAAGAAAAGAATACTATTGCCACTAATATAATCACAAGATAATTTTGCATTTGAAAAAATTTAAATGAGACGCAAATATAACTATTTAGAATTGTTTTAAATAAGATTTCTGTGTTAAATCCATTTAATTTTTAGCTAATACTACTAGAAAATTAGGGAAGGTTTTCTAAAAAAGTAAAGAGTTCTTTTTCTTTTTCCCCTGAAATAGCACCCCTATTTGTGTAAATAATTTTACCGCTGGGATCTATTACATAAAAAGAGGGGAAAGAACGAATATCATAATCTTTATCAAATGGGGCGTTGCCTAATAAGACAGAGTAATTTATATCATATTTTTCAATTACACTTTTGGTTTTCTGAGTATCATAATCAAAATTAACAGTTAACACCTGTAGTTTGCTTTTAAACAGTTGCTGTATTTTTTTTACTTTTGGGATAGACTCGATACAATGATGGCAACTGGACACCCAAGCCTCTAAAAAAACGTACTTGCCTTTAAATTGAGATAAAGAAAATATTTCACCATTAGTATTTTCCAGATTCCAATCGATTGCCTGTGAATTTAGCAATGGCTCTGCCTGGACTCCAAATATACTGGTGATATACTTTTCATTTTCTTGTGCAGTAAAATCATCGTCACCCATTTCTTCATTGAGAAGTATATTGTTATAAAATCTGGTTGTTCCATTTTTAACGATGCTGCCATCACTTTGCAAATTGCTTTCCAATGCAAGTTGTATAGGTAACGAAGTTTTTGCATCTAGCCACATTAATGCAGTTCCCATCTGATATAAATAAGCTTTAGCATCAAGAATATTGTCTTCTTTGAGAAATTTCACATTCTGTCGATGTTCTTGAAGTAATTTTAAAAGTTGCAACAAATTATCTTCATCCTCTGTATATGCTTTTAAATATCTGGGTATGGAACGGTCGTTTCCATAATCAAACACGGTAATTTTTTCTTTATGATCTTCTACTACTGTTAAGGAAGCTAGTTTGTAATAGATTTTAGTTTGGGCATTCATTTCTTTATAGAAGAAAAATCCTAAATGTGGCTCGTAACCGGCTTTCTTAATTTTGAAGACCAAATCCATTTTACGTTGGTCATTAGAAGCAAATATGCGTTCTACTTCATAACTTAATGTTTCTGCTTGTTCTAATTTTTCAAGGGATTGATGAAAGACTTCTTCGGGGGTTTTACATTTTGTGGCTTCAGAACAGGATAAAAATAATATAAATACACTTAATAAGAAAAATGTCTTTTGCATAAGATGAAATTTTCACAAAGATACCTTTTTAAAAAAAAACCTTATAACCGAATGATAGAACATTATTTCTTGAATATGAAATATACGGCCAATACTAAAAAGGCAAATCCTATCGCGTGATTCCATCGAAAAGTTTCATTTTTAAAAGCAATTAAAGAAAAGACAACAAAAACAACAAGTGTGATAACTTCTTGAAGCACTTTAAGTTGAATAAGTGTAAATAGGGCCGCCGTTATCTTTATATCCAATCCTATTAGCCGGAACTTGAAAAAAATATTCAAACAAAGCAATTCCCAAACTAATAAAAACTATAGCTACGAGGCCAAGTTTATTGAACCATTTCCATTCGGCAAATTTTAAATGGCCATACCAGGCAAGGGTCATAAAAACGTTTGCAACAATAAGTAAGAGTATAGTAAGAACCCCTTTCATAGAATGAAAAATTAATTTCAAAAGTAGTTATTAATTCTATGTTTACTTTAGTGGATATTAAGAATTTCTGTAAAGTAGAAAAGAAGCTTTAAAAAGCAAAAACGACTCTTTTCAGAGTCGTTTTATAAAATTTAAACAGATTAATTATCATCCGTTTTATCAGTAACCTTTATTTTGGAATTTCCGTCTCCATCCTCTTTAATCTTCACTTTTTTGTCGTCGGTTTCCATTTTGATTTTGGTTTCGTCACCAACTTGTTTAACTTTAACATCTGCTCCGTCATTTCGCATGTCTTGTATTAATTGCTCTTGTTCACTTAAAACCGGCTCTTCATTTTTCTCTCTGCAAGAAGTAACAGAAACTGCTAGGAAAATTCCTGTCAACATTATAAAAATTGCTTTTTTCATGGTGTTGTTTTTAGATTATATTTTGAGTGAAGATAGATTAAAAAAGCGTAATTTGTTAAATTTTAGCATTTTATTTACTAATAGCTTAACAACTCTTCTAATTTGATTTTGACTTTTTCAGTACTCGGAATCATCGTTTGTTCTAAAATAGCATTCAATGGAATAGCAGGCATGTTTTCTGAACCAATGGTCATCACCGGCGCATCCAAATACTGAAAACATTCCTCCTGAATCTTCCCGGCAAGGGCTCTTGCAAAACTATTGTTGGAAGGTTCCTCAGTAACCACAAGACATTTTCCGGTTTTCTTGACAGACTTCATAATGGTTTCTTCATCCAACGGATAAAGCGTTCGTAAATCGATAATTTCCACACGGTCACGCATACCTTGTGTGGCGTTCATCGCCCAGTGAACACCCATTCCGTAGGAAACGATAGTTGCGGTTTCCACATCTTCCTGTTTCCAAATTTCCTGCAACAACCACGCTTTCCCAAAAGGCAAAACATAATCCTCAGCAGGTTCCACTGAAGTTGCTCCTTTGGTACCGGGAACCTTGCTCCAGTACAAACCTTTGTGCTCCAAAATCACAACCGGATTGGGATCATAATAAGCAGCTTTGAGTAGTCCTTTCAAATCTGCCCCGTTACTAGGATAGGCAATTTTAATTCCTCTAATATTTGTTACAATACTCTCCACCGATGACGAATGATATGGCCCGCCGCTTCCGTAAGCTCCGATAGGCACCCGCAATATCATCGATACAGGCCATTTTCCATTGGATAGATAGCAGCTTCGGCTTACTTCTGTAAACAATTGGTTCAGTCCCGGCCAGATATAGTCTGCAAACTGCACTTCAACGATAGGTTTTAATCCCACAGCGCTCATTCCCACAGTAGAACCAACAATAAACGCTTCCTGAATGGGCGTATTGAATACACGGTTGTCACCAAATTTTTGTGCCAATGTTGCCGCTTCGCGAAAAACACCACCTAAACGTCCACCAACATCCTGACCGTAAAGCAGACATTCTTTGTGTTTTCTCATCAACTCCTTTATTCCGAAAAGGGCACAATCGACCATCACTACTTTTTCAGCACCTTCAGGTGTTCTTGTCCCGGTTTCTTCAGTAATAGGGGTTGGTGCAAAATCGTGGGTAAATAAATCTTCTGGTTTTGGATCTTCGGCTTTTAAAGCTTCTTCAAAATCTGCCCTGACTTCCGCGTAGGCGGAAGTCTCAATCTCTTTCAGCTCATTTTCCGAAAAACCATTATCCATCAATTGTTTTTTAATCTTCGGATATGGATCACGCGAACGCGCTTCATCTAAATCATCGCGGTACCATTCCATCCTAACACCGGAAGTATGGTGATTCAACAACGGCACTTTGGCATGGACCAAAAAAGGTCTTCTTTCTTTTCGGATGGTTTCAATGACTTTTTGGACTTCGGTATAGCTTTCGATAAAATCAGTTCCATCAATGGAAATAGCTTCAAGACCATGAAAACCTTTGGCATATTCAAACGCGTCTTGCGCACGGGTTTCAGCGGCATTAGCCGAAATATCCCAACCGTTGTCCTGCACTAAATACAAAATAGGCAACTGCTTTAAACCTGCCATTTGAAATGCCTCAGCGATTTCACCTTCGGTGACTGAGGCGTCTCCTAAGGAACAAACAACAATCGGCGCTTCGGCTCCGCTCAGCGACCAATCTTCAGGTGCCTGAGCGGAGTCAAAGGCTTCTTTATACCAAAATCCCATCGCAGCACCCGTGGCCGGTATCGCTTGCATACCAGTTGCACTGCTTTGATGTGGCACTTTGGGCTTGTCATCATCTCGTAAACTGGGGTGGGAATAATAAGTCCTTCCGCCGGAAAATGGGTCGTCTTTTTTTGCAAGTAATTGCAGCATTAAATCCTTTGGCGTACAACCAAAACTTAACAACATCGAGTCATCCCGATAGTAAGGATATGCATAATCTTGTGGCAACAACTGCATTCCCAAAGCGGTTTGAATGACTTCGTGCCCACGGGAAGTAGCATGTACATATTTAGAAACCAATTTGAAATTTTCTTCATACAACTCTGCCATAGCCTTGGCTGTACAAACGTTTTTGAATGCTTTTTTGAAGGTGTCTTTTGTTATATTTTTCATTGTATAACTATTTATACTTGATACTGACTATCAATATCCCAATTATCAGGATTGTTGTTTATATAATTTCTAATTCTATTTAAAGCAAATGGATTGCGTATAATATGATCGTGATAAAGAGATTGCCAAGAAAAATTTGTATCGATTTGTCTTACTTGTTTTGTAACTGCCGATTTATAGGATCTGATTACAGATGACAATGAACCCTTTTTTGGGGATATTTTTGCCATTTTTTCATTTTTTCCTGATGGAATATCATCTGAAATAATATTACCTGATGAGATGTTGCATGCAACATCTCTAGGCTGATTAATGGTGATTATCCCATGAATATGGTTGGGCATCACCACAAATGCATCTAATTGCACAAATGGAAAATGATCAGGTATTTCCATCCAAAATTCATGGGCAAATTTGCCGATTTTTGACAATTTCATTGTTTTTTGTTTGGTATTGGCATGCATTTCAATTTCTCCAAAAAAACATTTTTTATCCTTTGTGCAAATGGTAACAAAATAATCGGCATTGCTCCTATAATCCCAATTTATTAATCTGATGGATTCTGTTCTGTATTTGTTTTGGAATTTTTTTTCCATAAATGATATTTAATTGTAACCAATGTGGAATTGTTGCAGTACAACAATTCTACAGGATAACATTTTAATTTATTTTTCTGGATGCATCAAACTGTTCAAAATAATCAGCAATTCTTCTTAGGAAACTACCTCCTAAAAAACCATCAACAATGCGGTGGTCAAACGACAATGACAAATACATCATCTGTCTTATTTCAATGGTATCGCCTTCGGGTTTTTCAATTACCTCAGCGCGTTTTTTGATGATTCCCGTTGCCAAAATAGCCGCTTCCGGCTGATTGATGATTGGTGTTCCCATCAAACTTCCAAAAGTCCCCACATTACTGATGGTGAATGTACTGCCCTTGGTATCATCTGCTTTTAATTTATTGGTGCGGGCTTTTTCTGCCAATGCATTGATTTCTTTAGCTAATGTGGGCAGGTCTTTTTTGTCAGCATCCCTCACCACAGGAACAATCAGATTGCCACTGGGCAGCGCTGTTGCCATCCCAATGTTGATATGTTCTTTTACTATTATATTAGTGCCATCCACCGAAACATTAATCATTGGGAAGTCTTTCACCGCTTTTGCAACAGCTTCCACAAACAATGGGGTGAATGTCAATTTCTCACCATATTTTTCCTGAAAAGCTTCCTTATTGGCATTGCGCCAGTTCACCATATTCGTCATATCAGCTTCCACATAAGCTGTGACGTGTGGTGAGGTGTGTTTACTGTAGACCATATGGTCGGCAATCATTTGCCGCATGCGATCCATTTCAACTATTTTGCCTTTGCCTTTGTCCAGATTCAACTGCGGAATGCTGTAACCGGCTTCTGCGACGGGCTGCGCAAACTGCGCCGGACGGCCCTCCTCGATGTATTTGGACACATCGCTTTTTCGTAAACGTCCGTCGTTACCCGTTGCAGAAATGCGCGCCAGTTCTTCATAACTGATGTGATGCTCTCGGGCGATTTTTTCAACCAAAGGGGAATAAAACTTGTTCATACGGTTTACCGGCACTTGATAGGTGGATGAAACTGACCCGGACTGCTTTGGAGCAACTTTATTGACTTTATTTGATGTTGGAGCTGATTTGACCTCTTCTTCTTGTTTATTTTTTACTGCTTTTTTTGAAGCTCCTTCAGAAGCCTTTAGAATAGCTATTACCTCTCCAATTTTCACAACATCCTTAGCGTCGTATTTGGTTTCGATAAGCGTTCCAGAAAAAGGCGCCGGCACTTCGTTATCTACCTTATCTGTGGCCACCTCTACGATAATATCGCCATCTTCAAAGGATTCGCCTGGTTGAACCAGCCAATTGATGATGGTTCCTTCGGTGATGCTTTCTCCCATTCTGGGGAGGACAAATTCCTGCGAAGGCAGGAATCCCGTCTTTTTTTTATCCATTTCTTAACTTATTATAGTTTAGGTTCCAATTTTTACTTAAACCAAACTTCATTCATCTCATTAATTAATTTAATTTTCCACTCTCGCTTCCACTTTTTAAATTGTATTTCTCTCTCTGAGGCCTTATTGTAGTAATTGAATTCTTCAAAATAAATCAATTTATCACAGTTATATTTTGCTGTAAAACTATTTTTATACACTTTTAATTTATGTTCTTTTACTCTCTGTTCCAAATTATCAGTCACACCAATATAAAGAATACCGTCCTTTTTATTGGTCATTATATAAACATACCACAGACTCATATAGAAGCATTTAAATTTCGTCTTCTGAATTACGAGACTCTTGCCTGCGCAGGAATTTATTCAATGTCTTATAAAAATCTTCCTGTTTAGGTCGATTCTCCGGAATTTCCCTCAAAGGGGCCACTTCCCGTAAGCTCTCAAGACAATCGGCCGGGAGTTGCTGATACAATCTGGTTCCGGCGGTTTTCCAGGCGATCATTTCATCGCTGACTTCTTTAATGACTTTCGCCGGATTACCCACTAACAGACTGCGCTTTGGTATAACCGTTTCCGCTTTTATAAATGCCATGGCTCCAATAATGCATTCATCACCAATTTCAGCATCGTCCATAATCACGGTGTTCATTCCTACCAAAACATTTCTACCGATATTTGCACCATGTATTATCGCTCCATGTCCAATATGGGCACCTTCCCGCAACACTATCGACTTGCCCGGAAACATATGCACTGTACAGTTTTCCTGCACATTCACACCGTCTTCCAAAATAATCTCACCCCAATCCCCGCGTATAGCCGCACCGGGACCGATATAGCAATTCTTTCCAATAATCACATTGCCGGTGACTGCTGCTAACGGATGCACGAAGCTGCTTTCGTGAATTACTGGTATGTGTCCTTTAAATGAGTAAATCATGGTATCAAGTCGTGAGTCTTTGAGTGGTGAGTGGTGAGTTTTGACCTTTTATTTTAATCATCTTTTTTTCTTTTTAAATGTCTTCTGAGTGCGGAAATCATTTTTGAAATAATAATTACTTTTCATTACTAAATAAATTTATACTAAGTTTTATTTTTTTTACACACCTCTCAAAGACTCACCTCTCACCTCTATTTTCTATACTTTATACTTATCTAAGACTTTCTTAGTAAACGCACTCAAAACTAACCTACCACTAATCTTCGCGCGTTCTTTCAGTAGTTCGTCCCAATTTTCAGTGCCGGTCCAGAAGACTTTTTTCATTTCCTGCATGGCATCGGGATTGTAAGTGCATAAGTTTTCTGCTAAAATTTTCACTGCGCCATCTAATGCCGGAATATCTTCAAAAACTTCCATATACAGTCCTTTAGTTTTTGCCCATTCTGCCTCATAGAAACTATTGGCATCGATAGCGATTTGTGACATCCCGCTTAATCCCAATTTACGCTGCACCGCAGGTCCCACAACAAAAGGGCCAATGCCCACATTAAGTTCGCTAAGTTTAATAGATGCATATTTGTTCGCCATACAGTAATCAACTGCAGATGCTAAACCAACTCCCCCACCAACTGTTTTTCCCTGAATGCGACCAATAATAAATTTTGGACATTTGCGCATCGCATTAATCACATTTGCAAAACCGCTGAAGAAAATCTCGCCGGTTTTTTCGTCATTAATAGAAATGAGTTCGTTAAAACTGGCTCCGGCACAAAAGGTGCGGTCGCCGCCACTTTGCAGGATGATGACTTTTACGTCGTCGTTATTTCCGGCTTCTGTTATGGTATTTGCCAATTTAGCCAGTAAATCCCCCGGCAGACTGTTGTGTGCAGGATGGAAGAACTCGATTGTGGCGATTTGGTTGTGTATTGTTTGTTTTACGTAGGGTTCCATAAGTATAGATAACCCTCTCAGAGTTCAAAACCCTGAGAGGGTTGTGCTTTAAATTAAGTTAAACTGATTAAAATGATGATTCAAATGCTTTCGTTCCAACAAATACCATTCATACTTATTCAAATAGCCAAAAACAGCATTTTTGGTAAGTGTATCCGAGTTTTCTTTGAAAAACTCCAAATATTCTTCACGGGCTTCCAGCATTTTCTCTTTTGCGGTTTCTAAATCAGGGTGCTCCAGAGGTTCCAGTTTGCCTTTTTGCATCAAAGGCATTTGGAAATCCTTTGGCATTGGTTTATAATTCCAAAGGGTTTCCTGGGTTTTTTCTAAATATTCTTCGGGCGTTGCGATATCAAAATTCTGTATTTCGCCGGAAGCTATTCTGTAACCGAATTCCAAATGTTCTACCATATGTTGTGGCGTCATCGTTCCCCATTTTGAGTGTGTCGATTCTGATAATTTACTCAGATAAAACGGAATGCTCTCTGATGTCATTTCGACGAAAGTCGTTTGCTTTTTCTGAACCATCGTCAGGATAGTCGCAAATGCTACCATTTCATCTTCGGTATCAAAAACCTCCACATACCATTTCACAATGCCCGATGGATGCTCTTTTCCTTTGGGGTCGCGATCTACTTTTTGTTTGCACGTAAGGCGCACATAAATGGTGTCGTTGTGATATAATGGACGCAAAAACCGAATATCCTCCAAACCATAATTTGCCGCTACAGGCCCTTTGTTTGGATATACAAATAATCCCGCTGCCGCCGAAATGATAAAATAACCGTGGGCAGTGCGCTGTTCAAAAATGCTTCCATCAAGGGAAGTGATATCTGTGTGGGCATAAAAATGGTCCCAGGTAAGATTGGCGAAATTGACAATATCGCCATCGGTAAGGGTTCTTTTGTGTGTTTTAAGTGACATTCCGGGTTGAATGTCTTCCCAATGATAGGTAAACGGATGCTTTTCAGCTTCTTTATAATCGGCTTTTGGTTGGTATATACCGGTGATTTCCGTTATGGTTGTTGGCGAACCTTGAATGGCGGTGCGCTGCATATAGTGTTTGATACCACGCATTCCTCCCATTTCTTCACCACCTCCTGCACGACCGGGTCCACCGTGAACCAGATTAGGTAATGGCGAACCGTGGCCGGTGCTTTGTTTTGCGCTTTCACGATTGATGGATAAAATTCTTCCGTGGTGAGAAGCGGCGCCTATGGTGAATTCTTTGGCTAAATTGTCATCGTTAGTAAAAATCGAACTTACCAAAGAGCCTTTTCCTAATTTGGATATTTTTATTGCTTCTTCAATACTAGTATAAGGCATCAATGTACTTACAGGACCAAAAGCCTCATTTATATGAGCAGCATGATTTTGTAATGGATGGTCTTCTCGTAATAAAATGGGTCGAATAAACGCTCCCTTTTTCGCATCAGCTCCCACAGCTTCAAAATCGTCAAAATTTCCATAAACGATTTGTGCAGTTTCTGCAATCTTCTGCACCTGACTTTTAACTGAGTCACGTTGTGCATGATTCACTAAAGAACCCATACGCACTTCCTTTAAACGCGGGTCGCCCACGGTTACTTTATCGAGTGCTTTTCCAATGGCAATCTGTACGTCTTCCATATACTTTTCTGGAACGAGGATGCGGCGAATGGCGGTACATTTTTGTCCGCATTTCACGGTCATTTCGTTGCGTACTTCTTTGATAAATATATCAAACTCAGGTGTGCCGGGACCGGCGTCTTCTCCTAAAACAGAAGCGTTCAAGGAATCTGCTTCCATCGTAAATGGCACAGATTCTTCAATAAGTTGTGGGTGTGCTTTCAGCATTCTGCCTATTTTGGCAGAACCGGTAAAGGTCACGACATCCTGGGACTGAACGGTGTCTAAAATATTTTTTGCCGTTCCTGAAATAAGTTGCAAGCTGCCTTCAGGCAAAATGCCCGAGGCGATGATTTCTTTGACTACAGCTTCTGTAAGGTAAGCGGTTTGTGGTGCCGGAAGAACCACAGCAGGCATTCCTGCCATCCAGTTTACGGCACATTTTTCCAGCATCCCCCAAACGGGGAAATTAAACGCGTTGATATGAACCGCTACACCTTCTTTCGGCACCATAATGTGATGCGCCATAAAGCGGCCGCCACGGGATAAATCGATGGGTTCCCCTTCTACGTGAAAAGATTGGTTGGGAAATAATTTCCGAAGGGATGCATTGGCAAACAAGTTTCCAAATCCGCCTTCGATATCGATCCAGCTGTCGATTTTGGTGGCACCGGTTCTGTAGCTGATTTCGTAAAATCCGGCTTTCTTTTTGTTGAGGTACATCGCCAGTTTTTTAATCCTATTGCCACGTTCCTGAAAGGTCATTTTACGCAGGGTTTCGCCTTTTTCTCGACCGTATTGCAAAATGGATGGAATGTCGAGGCCTTCTGTGGTGACGCTGGTAAAAACTTCTCCGGTAATGGAATCCTGAATTGGGTTTCCTTCGCCTTTGCCTTCGGTCCAGTTGCCTTGTATATAGTGTTGTGTTTTCATATCCTATGCCCGCGAAGGCGAGTATCTTGTTGTTTATTTTCTAGTTTGATTGACGGGATTAGCTACGCTGAATCTTCGATTTCCCGCCTATGCGGAAATATTTTCAATCACCGCAGCATACCCCTGCCCCACACCAATACACATTGTAATCAACGCATACTTCTTGCCTGTCAAAGATAACTCTAATGCGGCGGAGTAGCAAATGCGGGCTCCGGTGACGCCCAGCGGATGACCAATAGCAATTGCACCGCCGTTAGGGTTGATTCTTGGGTCGTCGTCTGCCAATCCCCACTCGCGGATGCACGCTAAGGATTGAGCTGCAAAGGCTTCGTTTAACTCGATAATGTCCATATCGTCCATCGTCAATCCGGCTTTTTGTAGGGCTTTGTTGGAAGCCTCCACGGGACCAATCCCCATTATTCTGGGTTCTACTCCCACCACTGCCGAACTTACAATTCGGGCGAGTGGTTTCAGGTTGTATTTTTTGACCGCATCTTCAGAGGCGATTATTGTTGCTGCTGCCCCATCATTTAAACCGGAAGAATTTCCGGCGGTGACGCTACCGTCTTTTTTAAATGCACCACGCAGTTTGGCAAGCACTTCTTTACTGGTGGTTGGTTTTATAAATTCGTCTTCCGAAAACTGTATTGGATCTTTTTTTCTTTGCGGAATTTCCACCGTTACAATTTCTTTAGACAGTCGTCCACTTTGTTGGGCTTTGGTGGCTTTCCTTTGTGAATGGTAAGCAAATGTATCCTGATCTTCGCGCGAAATATTATATTTCTCCACCAGATTTTCGGCTGTTACGCCCATACCATCAGTACCATACATTTCGTGCATTTTTGGGTTAACAAAACGCCATCCAAAACTAGAATCATACATCTTGGCATCAGTTCCGAAAGCAGTGGAAGGTTTTGCAATCACATAAGGCCCGCGGGTCATATGCTCCACACCGCCTGCGATAAACACATCTCCATCTCCTGCTTTAATGGCCCGGTTTGCGTGTATGATAGCTGAAAGTCCACTGCTGCAAAGGCGGTTTACGGTTTCCCCGGGAACTGAAAAAGGCAATCCTGCCAGCAGAGAAGCCATTCGAGCTACATTTCGGTTGTCTTCTCCGGCCTGATTTGCGCAGCCTAAAATGACATCTTCATAGGCGTCTTTCGGGATATTGGGATTTCTTTTTACGATTTCGGCAATGACCAGTGCGGCCAAATCATCGGTGCGAACCGGTGAAAGGGCTCCTTGATAACTGCCAATGGGTGTTCTAATTCCGTCAATTATGTATGCATTCATCTGTTTTATTTTAAGAGCATAAAAATAAAGAAAATAAAAGGGAATGCATACTAATCAGGAGTTAATAAACCCATTGATTATAATTTTGAATCAGGTATTTTTGACTTTTTAAATTATATACAGAAAAGTTAATCAACAAGTACTGAAAAAGTATCGTGAAGACTCATATTTCCTGAGGTATACCCTTTCATGAACCACTCTTTTCGTTGTTGGGAAGTGCCGTGTGTAAATGAGTCAGGAACTACGTGACCTTGCGTCCTTTTTTGAATTGCATCATCGCCCACAGCGTTTGCAGCACTAAGTGCCTCATCTATATCGCCTTCCTCCAGATATTTCTTATTGTAATGTGCCCAGAGCCCTGCATAAAAATCAGCTTGCAATTCCATCGCCACCGAAAGTTGATTGGATTGCGTGTCGTTGCTATTCTGTTGTAATTGCCTTACTTTTTGAGAAGTGCCCAAAAGTGTTTGCACGTGATGCCCTATTTCGTGTGCTGTTACATAAGCTATGGCAAAGTCACCCCCTTTTGCACCAAACCGAGTCCTTAATTCTTCAAAAAATGACAAGTCCATATATACTTTTTGATCTGCCGGGCAATAAAATGGTCCAGAAGCAGAACTCGCACCGCCACAAGCGGTTTGCACAGCATCTGTAAAAAGAACCATCACCGGCTCTTTGTAGGTGCCAATGTTATTTTCTTGAAAAATCTGACGCCAGACATCCTCGGTATCTGCTAAAACGGTAGCTACAAATTGACCCAATTCCTCCTCTTCAGCAGTTAGTTCTCTTTGTTGAACTTGTTCTGTGGGTTGACCTTGGTTAAATTGTTCTAGAATAGGCAATAAATTTTGTGCTGATTCGCCTCCAAATAATTGCAAGAGTAAAACTATAATCGCTATAGCTCCTCCACCCGCAACTAATTTTCCACCGGAACTCATTCTGCGGCGATCCTCGAGATTACCGCTTTGTTTTCTGCCTTTCCATTTCATAAATTATTTATTACGCTTTGAATACAACCTAAAGATATTGTTTAATTCCATCCGTTAGAATTAAAAAGTAAACTATTCTGGCAGGTGTTGAAAATTTTTTAAAATGTGATTAGATTATTATGGATGGGAAATATGGAGGGAATTCCAGTTTTTACTAGAACTTATTCCCAGTCCTTACCGGTTCGGTAGACGATCCCTTTAAACAAGGCGACCATTTCTTCCCCTTTTTTCACTTCAATAATATGAAAACCGAGTTTGTTTTTGGTTTCTTCAATCACAGATTCAGCAGTGATATAATCGCCCTCTTCCAAAGCAACAATATGATTAATTGAGGTCTCTATAGAAACCGCATATTTCCCAAAGGTGTTTGCTGAAAATCCAAAGGCGGTGTCTGCAAGCGAATAGGTAATCCCGCCATGGGCTTTGTTCATGGAATTCAGCATTTCTTTTCTAACGATCATTCCCACTTTGCATCGCCCGATTTCGCATTCGAGAATCTTAATCCCTAGCCACTGGCTGAAGAGGTCGAGGGAAAGCATCTTCCTAGGTATGTGGTGGGAGGCATTAGGCGGGAGGTTTTTTTTCATCTTCTACTTCTTTTAATTATTCATTCTCTAAATAATAACTTTTCGTAAAGTGGTACTTTTAGTTATTTCAGTCAATAATTTTCTATTTTCTTCAAATTCTTCAAAAGTAATGTAATTTCTAAGTTTTGCTTTAGTAGTACAAGAAACACATTCGTTAGAACTATACTAAGCTGTTCCCAAATAATTATGGAATTGTGCATCTGAACCTGATGATTCTTCAGAAATATTTAATGCAATTGAATCTGCAGCTCTGCTAAATTGAGAAGATAATTTATACATCTCGTGTTTGGGAAAATTTCATTATTAATTTATCAACAATTTTACCAAAATCCATTGCTTTCTGATAAACAATTAAATCTTCAAAGTTAAAATGATATGCAGATTTTTCCATATTATTAAAATTTACAATAATAACTCAATCACATTCTATATCAGGGACGTGCAAACTCTTATCTAAAAACTCCTGCCTAAAACCTACTTCCTGCCTTCTGCATCTTCCGTAACAATGGGCTACATCGATATCTATCCTCGTGATATTCCTCATAAAGCGCATCCATTTTTTCTACACACCAGTCGATGCCTTTTTCATTTGCCCATGCCAGTAATCCTTTTGGATAATTAACCCCTTTAGTCATCGCCAAATCAATGTCTTTAGCGGAAGCGATGTTTAAAAACAGGGCATCAGCTGCTTCGTTGATAAGCATTGTTAAAATTCTTTCAAAAATTTCTTGTCCTAATTTGTGGTCTTTTTTGGGCTCTGGATTGATCGCATTTTCTGCATAATTGTAGTAACCCCTTCCCGACTTTATGCCAAGATACCCGGCTTCGGCAAAACGTTTTTGCGTAAATGCAGGTCTGTATCTGGGGTCGAAATAAAAGGCTGTAAAAACAGTTTCGGTAACGGTATAATTGATATCGTTACCAATAAAATCCATCAACTCAAACGGTCCCATTCTAAAGCCTCCCATTTCTTTCATCGCCCAATCAATAGTAGCAAAACCTGCCTCGCCGGCAGGCAGGTCAGTCATTCCTTCTTCGTAAATACGAAGTGCCTCGCCATAAAACGGTCGCGCCACCCGATTGACAATAAATCCCGGTGTGTCTTTAGCCAAAACACCAATTTTTTTCCAATCTTCAATAATTTTCACCACTTTGATTTTTACTTCTTCGGAAGTTTGAATCGCCGGAATAATCTCCACCAAAGGCATAAGCGGTGCGGGATTGAAAAAATGGATTCCTATAAAACGTTCCGGATTTTTAAGCGATGCAGCCAACGAGGTAATGGATAAGGATGAAGTGTTGGATGCAATAATAGCGTTTTCTGACTGATAGCTTTCCAGTTCTGAAAACACTTTTTGTTTGATTTCGGCATTTTCAATGATGGCTTCGATAGTTAAATCGGCATTGGCTAAATCCTTCAGCGAGTTCACATAAAAAATCCTGCTTTGAATCAGGTTTTTTTCGGTTTCGCCTATATATTTCTTCTCAATCAAACGGGACAGGACTTTTTCAAGTGCCATTTTACTTTTATCCAACGCTGCCTGATTGGTATCGTACAATTTCACGAAACAACCTGCAGTTGCGGCCACTTGTGCGATGCCACTGCCCATTGTTCCAGATCCTATTATTGCTATATTCATTGCTATTACTTTTGGTTGAGGCGTAATGTAATACGCCTTTACTTAGGTTGAGGCGTAATGTATTACGCCTTTACTTTTTGGTGGAGACGTAATGTAATACGCCTTTACATTTCTTTATTTACCGATAAAGTACGGTTTTCTTTTTTCCATAAACGCGTTTACGCCTTCGTTGTAATCTTCGGTTTGGGCGGCTTCTATCTGGTATTTGGACTCTAGTTTCAGTTGGTCATCCAGATTGTTTTGCAAGGATGCGTTCAATGCTTTTTTAGTCAATGCTAGTCCGTGTGTGGGCATTTGTGAAAGGGTAACTGCAATTTTCTCTGCTTCTTCAAAAAAAGTTTCTGCGGAAAACACTTTGTAGATCATTCCCAGTTTTTCTGCTTCTTCTGCTGAGACTTTATCCCCAAGCATCATCAACGCCGAAGCTTTTTGGAAACCGATCAACCGAGGCAAAAAGAAAGTTCCCGCACTATCCGGAATCAAGCCAATTTTACTAAACGCCTGAATAAAACTTGCAGCTTCTGATGCCAACACCACATCGCAAGCCAGTGCTATATTTGCACCGGCACCTGCCGCAACGCCGTTTACCGCAGCCACAATGGGCTTTTCCATATTTCGGATTTTCAAAATGATTGGGTTATAATGTTCGTCCAAAATAGCTTTGAATCCGGGATTCAATTCTGGGCTGGTGACTTCTTTTAAATCCTGACCGGCACAGAATGCTTTTCCACTTCCAGTAAGGAGGATGGCGCGAATTATTTCATTTTTTTCACATTCATCGAGCGCATTTTGCAATGCCAATGCCATCTCGCGGTTGAAGCTATTAAATACTTCCGGGCGGTTTAGGGTGATGATGGCGAGGTTGTTTTTTATTTGGGTGGTTATGGAATTCATATTTTATTTTGATTTTATCATTTTAATTAAGAGATCCCGCCTTCACTTAGACTCCGCTCAGTGACCACGAGGGAATTGGGGATTATTTTAAGCATTTAAAGTAATCAAAAGGCTCTAAACAGTCATTACACTTAAACTGTGCTTTACAAGCCGTGGAACCAAACTGACTTACCAAACTGGTATTTTTTGAACCGCATTGTGGACATTTTACAAGTTTTTTGTTTCCCAAAAGGGCTTCCTTGTCTGCCGTGGCATCCAGCGGAGCGGCGATTCCATATTTTTCAAGCGCTGCCCTACCTTCTTCTGAAATCATATCTGTACTCCAAGCGGGGGAAAGTACTAATTTAACACTTGCTTTCATTCCCGCTTTCGCGAAAGCGGTAACAATATCATCCCCTATCACATCCATCGCCGGGCAACCGCTGTATGTGGGTGTGATTTTCACTTCCACCGAACCATCCTCTAACACCTCAGCTTCACGTACAACACCCAGATCCAAAATCGTCAAAACCGGGATTTCCGGATCGGGAACGGTTTTGAGGATTTTGAGGAGGGTTGGGTTTATATGTGGGGTGGTTTCTGTCATAATGAATATCTGATTAACGATTGAGGATTAACGATTTTTGATTTTTTGACTTGAAGTTTTAATACTGACCACAAAAATGGAAATTAACTCATCGTTTTCCTTTATCAAGTAGTTTAGCTTTTCAATATTTTTAACTAAATCTGCACCTTTTTGAATTTTCATATTTATTAAGCATTCTCGTAATTCTTTTAAACAGACTCTCATTTTATGAATAAAATCTCGATTTGACTCTGCACTTCTTGCTTCACCATAATTCAAAGCTGCCGAAGTTGATGAACGAATTAACTGATCAGCCAAATGCTGAGCAGCATAATTGTTTTCGGTTGTTTTTGTTAACAAAATGACGTCAACAGCAAATTGTATTAATCTTTCTTCGAGAAGCTGAGCATTCATAATTACAGTTTTTATATTTAAATCGTTAATCAAAAATTATCAATCGTTAATCTTCAATCCCTACCATTTCATCCCGGGATAGGTGCGTTGCATGTATTGTAAATCTGCTAGAATATAGCCCATGTGTTCGGTGTGCACACCGTGTTTTCCACCTTTGTGGAAGTATTTGCTTTCCGGTATTTTGAGTGTGGCTTCTTTGAGTAATTCTGTTACTTCTGCATAATATTTTTCTTTTAGTTTGGAAACATCGACTCCAATTCCTGCTTCTGAGGCTTGTTTGTCTGCATCGGTCATTTCAAAGAGTTCGTTGGTAAAAGGCCAAAGGTCATTTACAGCATTTTGGGTTCGGTTATGGCTCTCTTCGGTGCCGTCACCCAGTCGTTTTACCCAGTCGCCTGAAAAACGTTTGTGGTAACTCACTTCCTTTATTCCTTTTTTAGCTATAGCCGAAAGGGTTTCATCTTTACTAAGCTGCAATTGCTGCATCAGCAATAAATGAAATACATCAAAGAAATACTGGCGAGTGATGACATAGCCAAAATCGGTGTTGGGTTGTTCTACCAGTAGGACGTTTTTATAATCGCGTTCCAAACGCAAAAAAGCGATATCATCCTCAGATTTATCCTCCCCCGAAAGTTGGGCGATGTATTGGTAATAGCTGCGCACCTGCCCAAATAAGTCGAGAGACATATTTGTGAGTGCGATATCTGTCTCCAGACTGGGACCATGACCGCAGAGTTCGCCGAGGCGTTGGCCGAGGATTAAAGAATTGTCTGCGATGCCGAGGATATAATTCCCGCGAAGGCGGGAATCTTGTTCTTTAAATTCCATATTTTAAATTTATTCTTATTTTTTATCAGCAATCCTTTTCGATTTATAAATCAAATCCTGATTGTTCCAATTCATACTTAAATGCATCCAACTTGGATTCATTTCTTCAATCAAATTTATTTTCCATTGGCGGTTCCATTTTTTTAATTGCTTTTCACGAACCGCTGCTTCTGCACCGTCAAAAATCTCTTCCAAATAGACTAACTTATCGCAATTGAACTTTGCAGTGAATGACTTCTTGTAAAGCTTGTTTTTATGTTCTTGCACTCTTGCCTCAATATCATCTGTAACGCCTACATAAAGCACTCCACTTGGTTTGTTTGTCATTATATAAACGTACCATACTCTTGGGGAGGCGGGAGTCTTAGTGTTTATATCTTCAAGTTTTTGGCTCATAGAACATTTAAATAAATGATAGTTTTTCCCAGTGAAAATTCATTCTTTTATTTTGACTATTTTGTCATTTAAATTACGAGACACCCGCCTTCGCGGGTGTTGGTTACATATGCTTCAACTCATCTGGTAACTCGTAAAAAGTGGGATGACGATATACTTTGTCTGCAGCGGGTTCAAAGAGTTCGCCGCTTTCTTCGGGGTTAGAGGCTGTGATGTTTTTTGACTCCACCACCCAAATGCTTACCCCTTCGTTGCGGCGGGTATAGACATCGCGGGCGTTTTCGATTGCCATAGTAGCATCAGCAGCATGAAGACTACCAAAATGACGGTGCTCCAATCCGTTTTTGCTTCTTACGAAGATTTCCCAGAGAGGCCAGTTTTTCCTCCCCCCAGCCCCCTCCGAAGGAGGGGGAGTTTGGTTTTTATCATTAGACATAGGTTCTAATATTTTCAAATTATTTTGCTAACATTTCAGTATCGGCATAAAATTTTTCTTTACGCCGTTGTATTTTCCATATTGCGACGTAAAAAATTACGTCGTTACTAGCTTGCTTTTGATACTTTCTTATTTTCCTGTTTTTCGGCGTAAGCCATTGCGGCATCACGCACCCACTCGCCGTTATCCCAGGCGTTTACTCTTGCTGAAATTCGTTCTTTGTTACATGGACCGTGGCCTTTCACTACTTGCCAAAATTCATCCCAATCAATGGGACCAAAATCATAATGTCCGGTTTGTTCATTCCATTTTAAATCGGGATCCGGGATAGTGATTCCCAAAATATCTGCTTGCGGTACTGTCTGGTCAATAAACTGCTGACGCAGCTCGTCATTGGTTTTTCGCTTTAGCTTCCATTTCATGGATTGGGCGGTGTGCACAGATTCATCATCTGTTGGACCCAGCATCATCAAAGACGGCCACCACCACCGGTTTAAGGCATCCTGAGCCATGGCTTTTTGTTCTGGTGTTCCGCTGCACAATTTCAGCATAATTTCATATCCCTGACGCTGGTGAAAGCTTTCTTCCTTACACACACGCACCATGGCGCGGGCATAAGGACCAAAAGAGGTATTACACAATGGTACCTGATTGATAATAGCAGCACCATCAACCAACCAACCGATAGCTCCCATATCTGCCCAGGTGAGTGTTGGGTAGTTAAAAATGCTGGAGTATTTTGCTTTACCACTGTGGAGTTGCTCATAGAGTTCGTCTCTGGAAATGCCTAAAGTTTCACAGGCGCTGTACAAGTACAAACCGTGGCCGGCCTCGTCTTGTACTTTAGCAAGTAATGCTACTTTTCTGCGTAAGGATGGCGCACGGGTAATCCAGTTGCCTTCGGGCAGCATACCCACAATTTCAGAATGGGCGTGCTGGGAAATTTGCCTGATATGTGTTTGCCGGTACTTTTCAGGCATCCAATCTTTGGGTTCGATTTTTTCGTCTCGCGCTATTTTTGCTTCGAAAATTTCTTCTAGACTTCGACTTCGCTCAGCCCAGGTGTTTTTTATATCTTTTTCGCTCATAGTCTTCCTCCCTCTAACCCCCTCCAGAAGAGGGGGAACTGTTATGGGTGTATTTAAATTAATATTCGTCTTTTAAATAACGAGACACTTGCCTTCGCAGGTGTTTAGTTACACATCAAAATCAACTACTACTTTTTTAGAGGTTGGCACAGCCTGACAGCTTAAAATGAGTTGCTGTGACACTTCTTTTTCGTCAAGGGCATAATTGATTTTCATTGCAATAGTTCCTTCTATAAGCCTGCATTTGCAGGTGCTGCAAACGCCTCCTTTACAAGCAAAGGGTAAATCTGCCCCGGCTGCAAGTGCTCCGTCTAAGATATTATCATAATCATCACTCATGATGAAATGAAATTCTTTCCCGGCATCTAATATTGTGATATCTGTGCCTATTACTTTACTTTCCAATGCCGCTTCAGCACGTTTTTTATCTTCTTCAGTGATTCCGGTAACAAAAAGTTCATAATGGATTTTATCTTTGCTCAATCCAGCTGCTACCAATTCATCCCGCAGTAAGAAAATCAATTCTTCGGGTCCACAAATAAAGCATTCATCTACATTTTCAATATCGATTAACGATGTGGTGAGTTGTTGTATTTTTTCGGAAGTAAACCGTCCGTTGAACAACTCGATATCCCGATGCTCTTTGGTTAAAAAGTAAAATATTTCGAATCTTCCGAAAAACGTGTTTCGCAAAGCTTCGATTTCTTCTTTAAATATAATGGATTTTGCCGTCCTGTTCAAATAAAATAACTTGAATTTAGCTTTTGGTTCTAAAGTGAGATGGGTTTTAATAATGGATAATACAGGGGTTATTCCACTTCCGGCAGCAAAAGCCAGATACGTTTTTTCTTGAGTTGGATTGACCTCAACGCCAAAATTACCCGTTGGCGCCATGACCTCGATCATATCCCCTGCCTTTAATTTCTTTGCTGCATAGTTGGAAAATTTACCTTCAAAAATCTGTTTTACAGCCACTTTCCACTCTTTATCCACGGGGCTTGAACACAGGGAGTAAGACCTACGCACCTCTTCCCCATTAATCATTAATTTTAGGGTAAGGTGCTGCCCTTGACGGAAGTTAAAATCGCTTTGTAGCTCTTCGGGAACATCTAAAGTGATGACCGAACAATCTTTGGTTTCTTTATAAACGTCTTTAACGCGTATGTTGTGGAATTTTGCCATAAATAATTGCGAACTGACTTTTAGTTATATTACAAAACTAACGATTGTTAGTTAGATATGCAAATCCTTCCCCGCACTTCGGCTCCGCTCAGTGACCGGATGAGAATTGAATCGAAAACAGAATACACTAAGTTCCTTAATCCCTACTCATAAAAATCTGAAGAACATACCAGAACAGTAGCATTAAGGATGCGAAAAGCCCTAGAGAGGCGCCTACATACTGCGTGGTTTCATATTCATATTTTAATTTTGAAGTTTGGTATAAAATAGCAGCTCCTGCGAGTAATACCATTCCGAAAGAAAACCAAAGCCCTAAATCAAAACCAAAAATAATTCCTGCTACAATAAGGCCCATGGCGATAAATACACCAACAGTTATAGCTGTTTTAAGAAAAGAAAAGTCTGTTTTTGTCATGAAAACCACTGCGGTAAGACCTACAAAAAGTCCTAAGGTTACTACGGCAGCCTGGTTTATTAGCGTTAAACCTCCATCAGCATAATACATGGCCATGTAAAGCAGCGGTATAAAAATAAGGGCATAAAACACAACATAAATTCCCAAGCCTAAGTATTGTTTTGTTTGACTAACATCGTGAGCCAGTTTATCTGCCATACTGGTTGCCAGCCAAAAAGCTCCTAAAAGTACAAGCCATAAATACCCTTGTGTAAGGGATAACATAAATTCAATAAGTGGGTCTATTTTTAAAAATATCATTTCGACTAAAATGAAGGATAAAACAGCCAGGGCGACGTGTTGATAGGTCTTTCTGTAAAAACCGGCACGTTCTGCCTGATCTGCCTGAGCTACTAATACACGAGGTTGCTGGTGTTGTTCAAAATTGTTTTCCATTATTATTGGTTTTGGTTTAGAATTGCTTTAAAAATATAAAAAAATGGGGTTATTTTATAATCCCGTTCAATAAAGTTGTCGGTATGTCTCTTTTTATGGTTTTGGCATCCACACCGTCCTTTTTTGTGTACCAAATATATAGGGTTCTTAGGGTCGAAAGCATGGAGAACAGCATAATTTCCGAGTCACGGTTGGCTATTTCGCCTTGAGCGATACCATCTTTTAAAATAGTTCTGAAATTTTGTTCATACTCTTCCCGCATTTTTACAAAGTAAGGTAACTTTTCTTCCAGATGCATCCAGTCGTTGTTAAGACAGGCCATTGCATCAGGACTTTTGATCGTAAGGTCGATGTGAAGGCCAATAATCATTTTAAGTTTTTCTTGTGTGGACAGGGATTGGTTTTTTATGTCTTCCATACCATCAGTAAAGGCTTCTGCAGTATCGATGATAATTGAAGAAAGGATTTCCTGTTTGGAATGGATATGGTTGTATAAACTGGCAGCTTTAATATCCAATGCTTCTGCCAAATCCCTCATGGTGACTGCACTATACCCTTTTTTTTTGAAAAGTTTTGCTGCAACCGTGATGATTTTATTTTTTCGTGAGGATGTATTCATTGTGGTAATATATGCAAAGATTTATAATTTTAGTTCCTGAAAAGACTCCTCATTCTCTATAACATCATCATTATATTTTAAGGTCCAGCCTAAGGTATTGGTAAGAATATAAATTTTCTGTAATTCTGAAATCAAGCGGTTTTTAGCGTTTGTCCGAATTTCAGATTTGTCTATTTTATCCCGGATTAGTTTATCAACTCGATTCTTAACAACATTGTAATCTTTAGCATCAAACTGGTTTAAATAATCCTGGGTAACATCATAATACTCTATATCAGGATATATGTTGACTTCTTCTTTAGGGATATAAGTAATAGTTACCGTTTTTGAATTTTGATCTACCATCGTTACAATTTTACTAAGGTCGTACCCAACTGTCACTTTTGCGTTGACAATAACAATGGCTTTCTTTCTGGCGGAAAGCACATCAAAATAAAATTTCTTGGAATCTTCATACGTAAAAACCTGGGAGAAATGCCCTTCTGTAACAACAAGCTTGCCCACATTAAGCAATTCTTTTTGGATAAGGGCGGTGCGTTCCAGAAGTTGTTGCCTATTTTCGTTTTTATTTGAGCAATAATGAAAAGCAAAAACAAACAGTAAAGCTGTAAGGGCACCAACAATTATTTTACGCATAGCATGTTTTTATGCTAAAATAAACAAATTCAAACAACCCTTCAATAATATTAGTGCTATTAAGAATTTTTATTCAAAAACTGCCACAAGAATTGATTTTGAACTCGGAAGTGATGAAATTGTCATAGATCTGTTTTGATAGGTTAGCTTAATAGGTTTGTCGATTTCTAACCACACATCTGCTCCACTCATAAAGGGCATCATTCCAAACAGCGGGATGGGATTTTTGGTTGAAATACGGTCTGCTTTATCATCATAAATAAAATGAGCAATAGCTGTCTTTTGTGCCGAAGCTAGTTCAGAAGTGGTTAATTCCACATTGTTTACTGAAAGAAAATCCCTGCCACTTATTGTAGCCTTGTTTGCGCTGAAAATTACGAGTACTGATTCTTCTTCATTAGCAGGCAATCCAGAAAACAGCATCGCAGCCATACCTGTAGTGGGTAAAGTTCTCAAATAAACCAATGGATTTGAAACGGAAAAGGGTTCTCTAAAATAATGGATCGCTCTTCCCTTTTCCGGAGTAATAACGAACTCTAAATACCTTTTTGAGTCCACCTCAGCAGGAAGCCAACTTCCATCTTTTGAAATTGCCCGGATTGCAACCGGCTCATCTTTTAATCTTTCACCGGTTTCCGGATTGAACGGAAAAATAGTTAAAGTTGTATTCTTTGGCACACTGTTTTCACCCATCACCAAGACTTTACCACTGATAGTAACCGATTCCAAATTCTTCCGGTTAAAAATTGGCTTAGGGTTTTCACCGTGAAAAAAATGATACATTTCGGCGAAAGCCAGAGAATCTGTAGCAACTTCATAGTGATCCAAACCCTGAAGTTTTACATTTACTACCCCTTCAATTTCAGAACCTCTCACAATCAAATCAGCTTCTGAATATAAGTTTAATGTGGGCACTGAAGGAATTTTTTGCAAGTTGCCACTTCCCACATGAATATATTTATTAACTCTATTTGCCACACCTTCCTGAAGTAAAAACCCGGAAACCAAGCCCCCGCCCGCAGAGTGCCCCACGAGATTTACCTTAGACTTGCCCGTTACTTGTATTAAATGGTCGATGATACTGTCCAGTTTTTTTAAAGAAATTTCTCTTTGAGGAGAAAGCGTATTCCAATCCAGCACATCCAGATAATTTGTAGGATACCCTTGATTAATAAACTGTTGAACCGGTTTTACCCAAGTGTCACCACTTCCCAACATACCATGAACAAACACGATGGGGTACCTTTCTACAGTTTGTGAAAAGAATTGAAAAGAGGTTAAAATTAAGAAAGTGAGAAGTAATTTTTTCATAAACTAAATGTACTAAAAAATCATTTAAACATTTCAGTAAATTAAATTTTCTGATTCAAATTAAAGTCGATATTTGCGCTGAAATTGAAACACAAAACTACCTATGAAAAAAATTGCTTTAGTACTTTTACTTCTCTGTGTTTATGGAGCATATGCTCAAGAAGACAACCCAGGCTCATTTGCTAAAAATGAGATTAAATTAAATATGCTTTATTTTGTTCTTGGAGCTACAGAAGTTAGTTATGAAAGAAATATAAGTGAAGATTCGTCACTTGGAATTGCACTATTAATCCCCACGAGTGAAGAAGCGAGATGGGACATCAATTATGTATTTACTCCCTATTATCGCTTATTTTTTGGAAACAAACCTGCGCAAGGTTTCTTTTTTGAAGGTTTCGGAATGTTGAACTCTACAAAAGAAAATACCTATATTTATTTTGAAGACACCACAGAAGATTTTTATAGCTATACGGAAGAAAAGAAAAACGTTGTTGATTTTGCATTGGGCATTGCCATTGGCAGCAAGTTTGTACTAAGGGAAAAAATTGTTGCCGAAGTAACCGGAGGAATTGGTAGAAATCTATTACAAAATAATGAATATCAGTACACATCTATAGTTCCGCGTTTCAATATAGGTGTTGGATACCGTTTTTAAGATCAAAACGGGATTATATAAAAACCATGTGATTGTATTTACTTTGAAGAAAGGCCACCTTCTTCTTTATCTGCGCTAAGAATTCTTGGTGCGCATTGCTTTTTTCGTTAAAGGGTTTGTGTGCTAAATCCCTTTGGATGGACGCTACTTCCTGCATCGTTTTGACAGCTTCCTCTGTAATGTTAGTTTCCGTAAAACGCTCCCAGATGTAATTAATCGCAACCTGATTTGGATGCAGCATATCTTCTGCATAAAAGCGGTAGTCGCGCAGTTCGTCCATAAGGAGTTCATAGGAAGGAAAGTAATAATCCCCACCCCCAGCCCCTCCCCGAAGGAGAGGGGAGTTGAAGACATATAAATATTGATGCAACGCAGAAATCAAATGTGCTTTGCTTCGTTGGTTTTCCACAAATCCATCTTTTAGATGCCTTACCGGTGAAACGGTAAATATAAAAGTGATGTTTGGATTAGATTCTTTTACTTCCTTAACAATTTTTTGCAGACTTTCTTCTATTTGCTTTACAGAAAGCAAATGTTTTTCAAATTCGGTTTGTGATACTTTATGACAATTGGCCACCACCTCGTTTGATTTTTTATGTGTATACACCCAAGCTGTCCCCAAAGTAATGATGCAATGGGTTGCTTCCAAAAGAGCTTTTTTAGTTTCTGAAAGGATAGTGTTTAATTGCTTTAGAAACTGCTCCTTATCTCCGTGGCTTGCATCAGAATGCACATCAAAACAATGCCAGCGTTCATTGAGAAAGAAGATATCCTTTTCGGTAAATGCTTTTTCGCTTAAAGCGGAAGAAATTACTTTCTCAATTGCCAAAGGATGAAAGAGAATCCCAAAAGGATTTGTCGTACTTTGAAATTTATAATACTGAAACTTTTCCCCCATATTTTCAGCAAAACAAGAACCGAAAGCCATTATTTTAGAATGATAATCGATGGGATGGTTGCTTTTTAGGATATTAATTTTTGTTGTAAACTTCATTTTTCTGTATCTGGCAAAGTCATCAGTTATTAAATATGAAAAGAAAGAGTCTCTAGTTTTAAAATTAAAAAATTAAGCTATTTGGATTTTGATAGTTGTTCCAGAAACGTAGCAAGATGAGATTATTTTCATCTACTTTATAAAACAACGTTATTTGTTTCAAAATAACTGCCTGAAAAACTTCTTTATAATCCGTTGGTTTAAATTCAATACTCCTTTTGGATAACTTGTCTAAAACCTCATAAACTTTTTTATTAAATTTTATTACTTCTTTTTCAGACCATATATTTTCCAAGTAATTTATATTTGCAGAAATATCTTTAATGGCTAGATCTGTCCATATTACAGTTAGCATTATTTGAAATATTTTGGGTGTTTTTCTTTAAGTATTTCCATTGCGTTTTTATTTGAGTAAACGCTCCCTTTATCAACATTTTCCAAAGCTTCATCTATTGCCATTTTTTGGGAATTACTTAAGAGGGAAACTTCATTTTCATTATCCAAAGGAACTATCACAAACGAAGAACCTCTACTTCGATGAATTACTACTTTTTCCTTTAAAGCAATCTCTAAATATTTTTTGATATTACTCCTGAATTCGGTAACGCTAACTGTTTTCAATATAAAAGTTTTTACAAATGTACGTAATTATGTACATTTAATTTACGAAGAAACATTTAAAACTTGAACTTACTTATCCTATTCTAAGAAAATTATATTAATTAAACGATAGTTAAACTTGCTGAATTTAACCCTCTCAGGGTTTTGAATGCTGAAAGGGTTAATTTTTAGTTGATATACTCTTTCGCCTTTTCAAGTGCCTCTACAATTCCATCCGGATTTTTACCTCCCGCAGTTGCAAAAAATGGTTGTCCGCCGCCGCCGCCTTGGATGTATTTTCCCAGTTCGCGCACTACTTGACTGGCATTTAGTCCTTTTTCGGTTACTAATTCTTTAGAAATATAGCACGTAAGCATAGGTTTATCTTCCTGTACTGTTGCTAAAAGCAAGAACACGTTTTTTCCTAAACTACCTAGTTCGTATGCCAGATCTTTAGCTCCTGTAGCATCTACATCCACTTCTTTCGCTAAAAATAGAATTCCGTTGATTTCCTGAAGTTCTGCCACCAGTTCCCCTTTTAGATTTTTTGCTTTATCTTTTAAAAGACTTTCCAACTGCTTTTTTAATTTGGCATTTTCGTCCTGCAAAGTATGTACTGCCTTAATCACATCCTGCGGATTTTTCAATGCTTCAGATATTTGTCCAAAAGTTTCTTCCTGCTCTGTAAAATATGTTTTTACAGCATCCCCGGTGATAGCTTCTATCCTTCGGATACCTGAAGCAATTGCTCCTTCACTTGTGATTTTGAAATGCCAAATATTGGCGGTATTTTTCACATGAATTCCTCCGCACAATTCCATACTATTCCCGAATTTTATCGCCCGAACAGCATCGCCATATTTTTCACCAAATAATGCTATAGCCCCTTCTTCAATCGCCTGGTTATAGGAAATGGAACGGCGTTCTTCTAAAGGTAATTGCTCTTCAATTCGCATATTGACAAAAGTTTCTACTTGTCTTACTTCTTCAGTACTGAGTTTTGAAAAATGGGAGAAGTCAAATCGCAGATATTCTGGACTAACTAAAGAGCCTTTTTGTTCCACATGTGTACCTAAAACTTTGCGTAAAGCTTGATGTAACAAATGGGTTGCAGTATGATTTTTGGAAGTTTTGGCTCTTAATGTGGTATTTACCTCTGCTTTAAAAGCAGCATTTAGATTTGCCGGCAACTTTTTAGTGAAATGCAAAATGAGATTGTTTTCTTTTTTTGTGTCTATTATTTCAATACTTTCTTTATTAATCTCACCGGTCACTGAGCGGAGTCGAAGTGGGGCGAGGATTCCCTTATCTCCCACCTGTCCACCGCCTTCGGGATAAAACGGGGTACTGTCGAGAACGATTTGATATAATTTTCCGTCTTTTTTGGAATCTACTTTTCGGTAGCGTGTAATTTTGACTTCGTTTTCCGTTCGGTCATAGCCAACAAATGGTTCTTTAGTGGATTCTTCTAAAATTGTCCAGTCATCCGTAGCTACTTCTGAAGCAGCACGGGAGCGGTCTTTTTGTTTTTGGAGTTCTTTATCAAAACCGGCTTCATCGAGGCTATATCCTCTTTCGCTTAAAATAAGAGCAGTCAAATCGATTGGAAAACCAAAGGTATCATACAATTCAAATGCCTTCTCACCGGAAACAGTTTTGTCTTTAGCCTGTTTCATTACCTGTTCAAGAAGCTGTAATCCCTGGTCTAATGTTCTTAAAAAGGAGGCTTCTTCTTCTTTTATTACATTAGTTATCAATCCTTTTTGGGCCAAAAGTTCAGGGAAAGCATCCCCCATCTGCTGGCTTAAGGTTTCTATAAGTTCATATATGAAAGGCTCTTTGGTGTCGAGAAAAGTGAATCCGTAGCGAATGGCGCGGCGAAGGATTCTTCTTATCACATAACCTGCACCGGTATTGCTTGGTAATTGCCCATCTGCAATGGAAAAAGAAACTGCTCTCACATGATCTGCAATTACGCGAATCGCAATATCTGTTTCCAGATTTTTACCATATACAGTATTGGTTACAACTTCGATCTTTTTTATAATTGGCGTAAAAACATCGGTATCATAATTAGATTTCACCTCTTGTAAGACCATACACAACCGTTCAAAACCCATACCGGTATCGACGTGTTGTGCGGGAAGTTTTTCTAAAGAACCATTTGCCTTTCGGTTGAATTGCATAAAAACGAGGTTCCAGATTTCCACAACTTGTGGATGGTCATTATTGACAAGGTCTTTCCCTGGCACTTTTGCTTTTTCTTCTTCAGAACGAATGTCGACGTGAATTTCAGAGCAAGGTCCGCAAGGCCCCTGGTCGCCCATTTCCCAAAAATTGTCTTTTTTGTTTCCGTTAAGAATGCGCTCTTCAGGAACAAATTGTTTCCAGTAATTATAAGCTTCATTATCTCTTTCTAAACCTTCAGAAATATCCCCTTCAAAAATAGTTACATACAAAACGTTTTTGTCGACTTTATAGACTTCTGTTAACAATTCCCAAGCCCATTCTATGGCTTCTTTTTTAAAATACCCGCCCGGACGGCCGGAAGGATCACCAAAACTCCAGTTGCCAAGCATTTCAAACATCGTGTGATGGTAAGTATCTTTTCCTACTTCTTCCAGATCGTTATGTTTTCCGGAGACACGGAGGCATTTTTGGGTATCAGCAACACGATTACTTTTTGGAATACCATTGCCCAGAAAATATTCTTTAAATTGATTCATTCCCGCATTTGTAAACATCAATGTAGGGTCATCCTTAATCACCATAGGTGCCGAAGGAACAATGAGATGCTGCTTGGATTTGAAAAACTCTAAAAACTGGGTGCGTATTTGTTTTGACTTCATAAATGCAAAAGGAATATTAAATGTAAGGTCGTGTGAAACTATTTTTTATATTTGTTCGTTAGGAAATTTAGTTTTCTAAACTTTTTATCCACTATATTGTGCAAAAATAGAACATTTTAACTTATGTCAAAGGTTAAATATTATTACGATACAGACACTCTTTCCTATCGAAAAATTGAACGAAAAAAAGGTCGTCGTTTTGGTATGATTTTACTTTATGTATTAGGAATGGTATTAAGTGGTTTTTTGTTATTCTTGATTTATTTAAACATACCTGCCATTGAAACCCCTAGAGAAAAAATAGCAAAGAGGGAGCTTGCAAACATGCAGTTGCAGTTTAATTTGCTCAATAGAAAAATGAATGAGATTGAAGAAGTACTTGAAAATGTAGAAGAACGGGATGACAATATTTACAGGCTGTATTTTGAGGCAAACCCTGTACCAGATGAGCAACGCAGAGCGGGATTTGGCGGTATAAATAGATATCGGGACCTGGAAGGATTTGACAATTCCAGATTGATAATCTCTACAAGCAGACGTATGGATATTTTAACCAAACAACTCGTTGTCCAGTCTAAATCCTTAGATGAGATTACCATACTTGCTGAAGAAAAAGAAAAACTACTGGCTGCTATTCCCGCAATTCAGCCGGTGAATAATGAAGATTTATCCCGTATGGCCTCTGGATATGGATTCCGTACAGATCCTTTTACCAAAGCAAGAAAATTTCATCACGGCATGGATTTTACTGCCCCCAGGGGAACCCCCATTTTTGCAACAGGCGATGCCAGAGTTACCAGAGCTGACAACTCAGCTTCAGGATATGGAAATCACATAGTCTTAGATCATGGTTTTGGTTATGAAACGCTCTATGCCCATTTGCACAAATACAATGTGAGGGTTGGGCAACGAGTAAAACGCGGTGATATAATAGGCTTTGTAGGAAGCACTGGAAGATCCCAGGCACCACATTTACATTATGAGGTTTTTAAAGATGGGGAGCGCATAAACCCAATCAATTTCTACTACGGTAACTTGACTGCAGACGAATTTGACAGATTGTTGAAAAAATCACAACAAGAGAATCAGTCATTAGATTAAAGGTTAGTAAAATCAATTTTAGAATTTAATTGCTAATTTACATCTAAGAAGGATACGTCCCCGTGGAATTCGGGCAAAGATTATGAAAATAGAACTTCCTGAAAAACGGTATTACAACATTGGCGAAGTCGCTAAGGCATTTGAAGTGAACACTTCTTTGATACGCTTTTGGGAAAAAGAGTTTGATATCTTAAAGCCTAAGAAAAATGCTAAAGGCAACCGCAAATTCACCCCGGAAGATATTTACAACTTAGAATTGATTTTTCATCTTGTTAAAGAACGAGGTTTTACACTGGAAGGTGCCAAAATACACCTTAAAGAAAATAAGAAAAAAACGCTCGATAGCTTTGATATAATTCAAAAATTAGAAAATCTTAAGAAGGAATTATTAAAAATTAAAGAAGCTCTTTAGAAACCGTTTTTCCATGTTTATTCAGTTCTCAGTGCGGAATAATGTGGGGTAACAATCTAACAATAGTAAAACTTATCTAAAGGTGTCCTTAAATCACATTTGTTTTTTTACTATCTTGTTTTCATATAAATCCATCCATACATTTCAGACTATGAAAACCGCTATTCGCAAAGTTTTAACCATAATCACATTCTTTATTTTAACCATTTTCTCTCTATTTTCGCAAAACAAAACACCATTTGATTATCTTGATGTTTTCGAAATGCAATATGCTTCAAATCCTGAAATATCTCCAGAAGGGAATCAAATTCTATACCTCAGAAACCAGTTTGATATCATGACAGATAAGAAATTCACAAACTTGTGGCTGATAGATTTTGATGGAGCAAAAGAATTGCCATTAACTTCAGGGAAGAAAAATTTCAGTGGTGCAAAATGGTCACCAGATGGAGAAAAAATAGCTTATGTAAGTGCTGAAGAAGGAAGCGCACAAATTTTTGTGAGATGGATGAAAACTGCTCAGACGGCCTCAATAACCAATTTAACAAAATCACCCGGCAATCTAAGCTGGTCTCCCGATGGAAAATGGATTGCATTTACTATGTTTATCCCCGCAGAAGAACCAAAAATTGGTGAATTTCCAAGCCCTCCTAAAGGTGCTGAATGGGCTAAACCGGCAAAAATCATTGACCAAATAAATTACAGGTCTGATGGGAATTTAAACTTTGTGGAACCCGGTTTCAAGCACGTTTTCGTGGTAAGTTCAAATGGTGGTGCAGCAAGACAAGTGACTTCCGGAAATTACAATCACTCAAGCATCAGCTGGGTGCCCGGTAAAGACTCGCTTATTGTCTCTGCGAACCGGGAAGGAAATGCTGAATTAAACCCAAATAACAGCCACCTTTATAAAATAAACACCACAACCTCTCAGCTTTCAAAAATCACACAGGGAGCAGGTCCTTACGAAAATCCAAAAGTGTCTCCTGATGGTAACTGGATTGCTTTTACCCATTATGATGACAAATTTGTAGGTTATCAGCTTTCCAAGCTCTACTATATGAAAATGGACGGTTTTGAAATAAAAGAAATCAACCATAATTTGAATCTCCATATGGATGACTTTGAATGGGCTTCAGACAACAAACGTTTGTTTGTAAAATATACTAAACACGGTGAGGGTATTCTTGCATCCTTGAACCTAAATGGAAACATTACAAATATAACTTCGAGTGTTGGAAGTGAAAGCTACGGAAGGCCATATAGTTCTGGCTCCTTTTCAATAGCCAAAAACGGCAATTATGTATTCACCCAAGCTAGTACTTCACGTCCTTCAGAACTTGCCGTAGGTAAATTTCCTTCTAAAACGGAAGAGAAAAGAATCACTACATTAAATGATAATTTTCTAATAAACAAGAAAATGGGTAAAGTTGAAGAAATCTGGTTTACTTCTTCTTTTGATAACAAAGAGGTTCAAGGCTGGATTATCTATCCCCCGGCCTTTGACGCTTTGAAAAAATATCCTTTAATACTTGAAATACACGGCGGCCCTTATCTTAGTTACGGTCCACATTTCACGCCGGAGCTTCAGTTAATGGCTACTCAGGGTTATGTTGTTTTATACACAAATCCGCGTGGCAGCACCAGTTATGGAGAGGAATTTGCAGCTTACATTAATAACAATTATCCCAGTGAAGATTATGACGACCTCATGAGTGGTATTGATGCGGTAATTGCAAAAGGCTTTATCGATACTGACAAGTTATTCATCACCGGTGGCAGTGGTGGTGGTGTGCTTACCAGCTGGAGCATAGGAAAAACTGATCGTTTTGCAGCAGCAGTTGTCAGTAAACCTGTGATTAACTGGTATAGTTTTGCTTTAACATCAGATGGTGGGTCTGTTTATTATCAATACTGGTTTAACAAAAAACCTTGGGAAGACCCGGAACAATATATGTATCATTCACCTATTTCGCTAGTAGGAAATGTCAATACTCCAACAATGATTATATGTGGTGAAAATGACTACCGCACCCCTATGAGCGAATCTGAACAATATTATAACGCCTTGAAAATTCAAGGCAAGGAAGCGATGTTGGTTCGCATCCCAGAAGCAAGCCATGATATAACAGCCAGGCCTTCCAATTTAATAAGACAAGTAGCTTATATCATTGGATGGTTTGATAAGTATCAATAAATTTGATCAAACTAAATTTATGCTAAAAAAAGAAGAAAGGATTTCCGCTTTGCGTCTCCCCTTTTTTACCTAAGGTGTTGAACTTCAAGCTAAAACTTATCATAAAATACTGTTGTAAAACCGTGCTTTGGGTGTCCTGTATATAATTTTGGCTTACAGATCGCCTGGCATTTGTGTTCTGATTTAATATATCATAAGCCTTAACAGTAATCAAGCCTTGATCTTCTAATACAGAATATGCGAGTGTACTGTTCCAAAACCATGCGGTTTTTTGAAATCCATCTGCCACGTTTGGATTATAATTAAAATTTATATCATTGCGCCACTCGAGATTTTTGGGAAGAAAGGTGGCCGTTTGCAATCTTACATTATGAGCAAAAAATTCTTCTTTTTCAAAAATAGCTATGTCATATTCATTTTTGTTAAAACTAAGACTATATCTGGGTCTTATTTCTAAAATATCTTTCCAAGTATAAGTAAACCCTAAATTAGGGGAGACACTAATAAGTTTTGAGGCAAATTTATCATTATTGTTAAAGCTTATTGCTCTTTGTAAATTACTATTCATACCTGCTTCAAATTTAATAGTATGTATGGTATCCAGCTTAAATGCTTTGTTATAATTGCCTCCTATATATCCATTATAGTTTCCGTTTACATTTGTGTAAGTCGTAGTTCTTATTAAATTTTCATCAAAAAAGATTATTGGAGTTACTTGATTATTTACGACTGAAATATTAGAGTATAAATTCATTCCGGTTCCGGTTTGAAAATCAAATGCGTTATAACCAAAATAGGCGGCATGTGTATTAACAGGTTCTAAATTAGGGTTTCCTATGATAGTATTCAATGGATCAGAAACATCTTCAAAAGGCTGCAGTTGCTCTAAAGTGGGAGGTGTGTTATTGAGAGAATAGTTTACATAAATTGACTTTTGAGGTGAAAATCTGTAGTTCAAAAAAGTGCTGTATTCTATGGCTTCAAATTCTTGTTTAGCACTTAACCCGGGTCGCAGTTTATCTTTGCTTTCAACAACCCTGTTTACATAACCACCATTCACCACAAAAGTATAGGCTTCTTTTCTTAGCGTAAGTCCAACTGCGGGCGTGCTTCTGTTATTCTTAAAAATAAAATCTGTGCTCAATAAGGAATTAAAGACATCAAATTCTTGGGTGTTTTCATTGAAGTTAAAAGTGCTACGTACACTTTTTCTGGTATCTGACCGATAACTGTATCTTAAGTCTAGAAATAGTTCTTTTGATACTATTGGAATACTGTATTTAATTGATGTAAAAAGGCTATTCAAAGACTGGTTCCTATCTGTAAATTGGTTTCTTATTTCATCATCTAAGGGGTCTTCAAAAAAGAATGTTTCTGATTTAAGAAATTCATCACCATCAAGTTTATTCCATTCATTATTTATATTTATAAGAAAAGAAGCGCCTCTGTCCCCAAAACGTTTAGTGATATCCAGTGCATTTTTAAAAGTTCTGGAAGTAGAATTTATTCTATTATCTAAAGTGCTTTGGTTGATAATATCCCTGTTTTCGTTAATGGTTTCTTCTTCCCGCATTTGATTGCTTTCTACAGATCCAAAACTTAAAGAAGGCTTTATATTGACTAATAAGGTCGAATCTATTTTTATATCAAACCTCAAATTTGAACTGTGTAAGTCGTTATTCTGTCTTGTCGATGCGGTAGAATTTGTAAAAAAGCGAGTTTCCGGAAAAATATTTTCTCTCTGTATCGCCTCTTCATCGACTGAATTTGCCCCCGAATAAAAATAATCTGCTGAGATGTCCATTTTTTTTCCATATGCATCAGCATAGCTGGCGCCGGCATTTCTGGTATTAACTATTCCTTTTCCAAACCCAAAAGCCTTGTCGTCTATTTGAAAGCCCCCGGAGGAACTCATCATCACCATACTTCCACCACCAAACATTTTTTGTATCTCACCAAAACTAAAACCAGGTGAATTAGTGTTGTTTCCTCCTCCAAGAACACTAAGCCGCCTGTCGTTATCAAATCGATTTAGAATTCCTGCATATTCAAAACGTTCATCTGTGCCTCCTCCAGCTGATACCCGGCCAAAAGTGCCCTTATTTTTTTCTTCACTTATCGTTAAGTTGACGGTCTTATTTTGCTGATCCCCTTCTTCTCCTGCAAATGCTTCTGCATCTGTCTTTGTGTCCATTACCTGCACTTTTTCAATCATCTCTTTGGTGAGGTTTCGGGTAGCAATTGTGGGATCATCCTCAAAAAATGGTTTACCGTTGACCAAAAGTTTATTTACGGGTTTTCCATTTACAGTAATATTACCTTCAAGATCGACCTCAACACCAGGCAATTCTTTTAATAAATCTTCAACAGTAGCACCTGCCCTAGTTTTAAAAGAGGCTGCGTTAAATTCTAAAGTGTCTTTTTTAATGGTGATGGGAGCTACAGACCGTATTACAATTTCATCTAGGGAATTTGCATCTAGTTGCAGCTTAATCTGGTAAGGCAGTTCTATTTTTCCAGTAGGTATAGCTACTGTTTGCTTTTGGACAGCATAACCAACATAGGAGACAAACAAACTCAACTCCTCTTCATAAGTTTTTCCAACAAGTTTAAAATTCCCATTTTTGTCAGAAATGGTATACGTATTTAAAGTGCTGTCTCTTTCCCTTTCAAGATAAACCGTGGCAGATTCTAATGGCGCCCCAGTTTCTTCAGCAACTATTTGCCCGGTAATTTCAAAGGATTTGTTTTGTGAATGTATAGTAGAGGAAAGTAGTAAACACAATAAAAAAAAGCCTATTCGCATGAAATTATATTCTTTTAACTTTTTAAGTTTAAATCAAGATTATAAAAATAGTTTTTTTATTTAAATACAGCAACAAAGAAAAGGATGTATTAATATTGAAGTGGTTTAAACTTTTTTGATTGAGGCGAAAAATGATGATTTTTGTTCCATATGAAGGCTTTTTTAAGTTGCATAGCCTTAGCTATGGAACAAAAAAAAGACAATTATGGGGCAAAAAGGGCATTTTTTTAGCCAATTGAAAAAAGTTTGAACCACTTCATTTAGTAAGATTCCGGCTTTAGAAGATTCTGCTTTACTTCTGCCTGAAATAAATCGTGATAGGCACGCCTGTAAAATTAAACTTTTCGCGAAGCTGATTTTCCAAAAAGCGCTTATATGGATCTTTTACATATTGTGGCAAATTACAGAAAAATGCAAAAGTTGGGTGCGGTGTGGGCAACTGCGTACAGTATTTTATTTTCACATATTTACCTTTGTAAGCCGGCGGCGGAATGTGTTGCACAATATTAAGCATCACCTCGTTAAATTTACTGGTAGGGATACGTCTGCTTCTGCTTTCATATACTTCTACGGCGGTTTCTATGGCTTTAAAAATGCGTTGTTTATTTAGGACCGATATGAAAATAATAGGCACATCTGTAAAAGGTTCGCACTGCTCACGAATCAGTTTTTCAAAGTTTTTTGCAGAATGGGTATCTTTTTCCACCAAATCCCATTTGTTTACCAAAATCACGATGCCTTTGTTATTGCGTTGCGCTAACCAGAATATATTTTGATCCTGCCCTTCAAATCCTCTTGTGGCATCTACTACCAGAATAACCACATCACAATGTTCAATAGCCCGCACACTTCGCATCACGGAATAAAACTCCAGATCATCTTTTACTTTGGCTTTTCTGCGAATTCCCGCTGTATCTACTAGATTAAATTCAAATCCAAAACGATCATACTTTGTGTCGATGGAATCCCTAGTGGTACCGGCAACATCTGTAACGATATATCGATCCTCACCAATAAGTGCATTGATAAAAGACGACTTTCCTGCATTAGGCCTTCCCACCACTGCAAAGCGAGGTAATTGGGACTCTTCCTGATATTCTTTATCTGGCAAAGCTTCCACAAGATCATCCAGTAAATCACCCGTGCCACTTCCATTAATACTGGCTATGGTATATATTTTTTCAAACCCTAACGTGTAAAACTCCACTGCATTTGTCGCACGCATGGCATTATCGACTTTGTTTACTGCTAAAAAGACCGGTTTGCTGGTGCGGTGAAGGAGTTTTGCAACCACTTCATCCATTCCGGTTACACCGTCTTCCACATCGACCATAAAGATAATGGCATCTGCTTCTTCTATCGCAAGTTCTACTTGTTTGTCAATTTCTGCTTCAAAAACATCATCACTTCCCCTTACATACCCTCCGGTATCGATGAGGGAAAATTCTTTGCCGTTCCAGTCGCTTTTCCCATAATTCCTATCACGGGTCACACCACTAACCGCGTCAACAATCGCCTCACGACGTTTGATCATTCGGTTAAAAAAGGTGGATTTCCCTACATTTGGTCTTCCGACAATAGCAACTATATTAGACATAACAAATTTTTAATTTTTTGCAAAGGTAGGTGTTTTGTTCTTAGTTTTACAGCATGTTACCATTTTAGGTGCTTCTAAATAAAACCCTCATAAAAATTGAAAAACAAATGCGGCTCACACCACGATTTGAAAAAATTGTACCTAGATCTGTGACAGCAATTACCCACGAAGCTAAAAAATTAAGTCCTAGTTTAAAACCTAATTATAGAATTAACAGTCTGGAATATGAATCTCTGTGAAATTTGTATTACAGAGGTTTCACAGTGATACACAGAGGTTTATTAGTGATTTATTTTTGGAATTTAGCTGCTTGGAATTTGGTTTTTCTCAATACTATCCATCATATCCAAACCGTCGCAGCTGTCTGGCATCACTGCGCCAGTTTTTATTGACTTTCACGTACAATTCCAAGTGAACCTGTTTCCCAAAAAATTTCTCGAGGTCTTTTCGGGCTTCCACACCCACTCGTTTTAGGGCTTCGCCTTTGTGACCAATGATAATTCCTTTTTGGGTGTCTCGTTCCACCATGATTACAGAACGCATTCTTATGATATTTTCCTCCTCAAAAAATTCTTCAGTATCTACCTCCACACTATACGGAATTTCCTTTTTATAATGTATGAGAATTTTTTCACGTATGGTTTCATTCACAAAAAAGCGTTCGGGTTTATCTGTGAGTTGGTCTTTTGGATAAAAAGCAGGAGATTCCGGCAGTAGTTCTATGATTCTGTTGAAAACTTCTTTCACTTGAAATCCTTGTAATGCAGAAATAGCAAAAATCTCTGCATTGGGCACTTTTTCTGCCCATAGTTGCACCTGTTCTTCCAGTTGTTCTTGGTTAGAGGTGTCGATTTTATTGAGTAGTAATAAAACAGGGATTTTAAAATTTGTTATTTTAGCAAAAAAATCTTCATCTTTAAGTTCCTTTTCGCCTATTTCCACCATATATAGCAACACATCAGCATCTTCAAAGGCAGATTTTACAAAACTCATCATCGATTCTTGCAACTGATAAGCAGGTTTAATAATTCCGGGTGTGTCGCTTAATATCATCTGGAAATCTTCTCCATTAACAATACCTAATATGCGGTGTCTGGTGGTTTGAGCTTTGCTGGTGATAATGGACAATTTTTCGCCCACAAAGGCATTCATCAAGGTAGATTTACCCACGTTTGGATTGCCTATAATGTTTACGAAACCGGCTTTGTGTTTTTGCATAACAAGAATTTGAACAGCAAAAGTACGGCTATTTTAGCTTCTTGAGTAATATTTGTGCTTGTGGATACTCTTCAGCTTCCTGAGGGATTAAGTGCAGTATGGCTTCTGTTTCGGCATACTCTTTTTGCTTTAGTTTGTTTAACGCGGCATACCATCTTGCCTGATTCAAATATGCTGAGGGCTCTTTTAAAATGGAGTCAAACAGGACATCTGCTTCCCCGAAAGCGTTTTCTTCTACTAGTGATACCGCAAGGTAAAGCTGAATTTCAGTATTCTCGGGCTCGGATTTTTGTAAAGTTTTAAACAGGGGTATGGCATCTTTGTAGTTTTGTGAGTTAAAAGCATTTTCAGCTTCGGCTTTCATTTTATTACTATCACCTCTCACTGTAAGGCTTATTTGAGGATAATCTGCAAAACCTTGATACACAGGCGTTGTAAGCCACTGGGAATAGAAAAAGCCAACGATTACAAGGATAGAAGCCGCTACAGCAAGTTTCCAGGGATGTAAAAATCTTATTTTTTCAGAGGGTAATTTCGTCTTGACGGAATCAGAACTACTTATTTTTGAAAGGTTGGTTTTAAATGCATCCCTATCGGTTTTATCTGAAAATTTATGCTCCAAAAACGCAGCAGTTTCTTTGTAAAGTGCAAAGGCTTTGCTAAAAGCATCGTCTTCTATTAAACGCTTTTCAAATGCTTCGCGTTCACTGTCAGAGAGGTACTGTGAAATATAATCTTCAAATAAAATGTAGTCACGATCTTCCATCGCATTAAGTTTTTAAGTTCTGGTAAACAGGAGATTCCTGTATCATTTTGGTTAATTTGCCTATGCAGAGTGATTTCTTTTTTCGGGCGTAGCCGTAGGTAACATTAAGCACCTTGGCGACCTCCTCCATAGAATCCAGTTCAAAACTTTTGGTCAGCAGTACTTTACAAACATCTCCAATTTTTTGAAACATATGCTCATAAAGGCTTTGCCGGGTTTCAAAGGTTTCGGTTTCTAAAACCGGTTCCTGAACGTGTTCATTAGCAGATACAATTTCTTCATTAATTGTTACCTCGTTCCGTGAAGATTTCTTTAATGTATTGAGCCATTTTCTCTTGCAGAGCAAAAAGAAATACGCATCAAAAGGACAGGTGAGTTGCAAATTTTTGGTTTTTGCCTGGTCATAGATAACTAATAGTACTTCCTGAACCAGATCTTGCGCCTGCTCCCTATAACCACTATTTTTACACACATAGCCTATGACTTTGGGCACAAATTTTTCATAGATGGACTGAATGACAAAAGAGTTGTTTTGCGCAAGTCCGTCTATATACTTTTGGTCTTCGTGAATTTTGGAAGCACTCATCAATGTGTGTTTAATACACGAAAATACTAAAGATTTTTTATTCAAGGGTGTCTATCCAGCTTTAAATAAAATTCTCTCAACACAATCGATAAAAAACATAAAATAGGGGTAACAAAAATAAACCTTAAAGTATCTAAGGATGATCGCAAAGTAATCAAGTCCTAAAAATCTGCTTTGTTTTGTTAGTTAGTGCCGAAAACCCTGTGCTTTGTTGGTCTGCTGCGGGGTTTTCATTTTAAAATACAATCCATTGATTTTTTTGTACATTTGACAAAGTCCGGTTTAAATAGAAATTTCATCATGAAAATCAAGACTTCCCATTTTCTCTCCATATTGATTCTTCTCACAATAGTAAGTTGTGATCAGGATACTTGTTGTGATGACCCAATTGAGGAAAATACTTTCACACCACCCACCTCGGAGGAATTTAATTTAGTAAGAGAAGAAGCATTAAACCAATCTATTCAGGGTGGCACTTTTATCGCTGATGAAGGTATTAACTTCACATCAAGTAACGGAGCCCAACTGCAAATCTTCCCTGGCTGTTTAACCACTATAACTGGTGAAATCATAGTAGACGAAGTGGAACTGGAATTTATTGAATTTTACAGTCGTGACGAAATGCTGGGACCCAACAAACCCACGATGGGTAGAATGCCGGATGGAAACAAAGCCATGCTTCTTACCGGTGGCGCTTTTTACATCAACATTACCCGAGACGGAGAGCGTGTCATTCCCGTATGTGGTATACAACTTATCGTTCCCGCAGATCTAACCGGTGGTCCTGATGAAGATATGACACTTTGGACCGGTGTCATTGATGCTAATGGTGATTTAACCTGGGAACCCAACCTAAATGGAGAAGCCATTGTGCAAGGCGACAATTATTCTGCATTTTTTAACGATTTTGGCTGGACCAATATTGACCGGTTTTTTAACGACCCTCGCCCCAAAACCACAATACAGGTTTTGGTTACTGAAGGCTATAATGCTCAAAATTCTTCTGTTTACCTTTCTGTTGATGGCGAAGACACCGGACTCGCTCATCTCGATACCTTCAACCAAGATACAAATATGTTTTCAGAACATTATGGGCAGCTACCCATCGGTCTTGAGGTTCATTTAATATTTGTAAGTGCAGAAAACGATTTATGGCGCTATGCTATCAAATCAATTACAATTACCGAAAATCAAATCTACACCTTCGCTCACAGCGAAACACAAACAGCCACATTGGCTGAACTTCAGGCAATCATTGCTGTATTGCCATAAAAATTTTTAATCAATGGGGTAACAAATGTAAATCCATGTTGATATAAGGGTGAAAACAATAAAATACAAACTTTTAAAACTAGAAATCATGAAAAATTTAAGAAACAAATGCACACTTTTATTAGCTACACTTTTTTTAATCACAAGTTGTAGCAAAGACGACGACGGATTTGAGCTTATTGAAGAAAATCCTTTTACACCTCCCACTGCTGAAGCTTTTAAAGCTATGCAGGATGGTGCATTCAACAATTTAAAACAAAATGCCAATTTCAATGCTGAAGACGGGATCACTTTTGAATCTGAAGCAGGAGTGACCCTAACCATTTGGGGGAATTGTCTCTCCCTTAATGGCGATCCAGTTACAGGTACTGTTGATCTGGAATTTGTTGAAGTATTTGACCGCGGAAATATGCTTACTACAAATGCAACCACTGTAGGTAAAGATGAAAACGATGACATGGGTCAACTCATTTCAGGGGGTGAATTTCATATAAAAGCTTACCAAAACGGGGAAGAACTCACTTTGGATTGTGGTATGATGATAAATGTTCCTACTTCAATTACAGGTGGTGAAGTTCCCGGAATGGGGCCTTTTGTAGGTGAAGTTGACAACGATGGAAATCTGGTTTGGTTACCACAAAACACAGAGTTTTGGGTAGACCAGGGACAAGGTAGCCCGACGTATAATGCCTTTATTGAAAACTTTGGATGGTTTAACTGTGATGTTTTTATCGCAGACCCGGATCCAAAAACCGAAATCCAAATTTCAGTACCCCAAGGTTTTGACAACAACAACGCCTCTGTATATTTAGCAAGAGTGGGTGAAAGCAGTAGCCTGGCCTTTCTGTATGGCCAATTCCCCATAGGACTTCAAGTACATATCATTTTCTTATCTGAGCATGAAGGCGATTTCAGATACGCAATTCAAACCATCACTGTGGTTGACGGGCAGGAAGTCATCTTCACAATGGAAGAAACAGCCATAGCTTCTGTAGAAGATTTAACCCAAATCATCAATGATTTACCATAATTGCACTGGTAATTAGCCAATAAAAGTGATGACAACCCATGTTGTCATCACTTTTTTATATCTTTAATTCATCTAACCAAAAAATCAAAATGAACTACAAAATCATTTTATTCCTTTTAGGTTTTTGCAGTTCGTCACTCTTTGCTCAGCAAACGGTAGTATCAGATACGCTTACCCGCACTGCTACTTTTGGGCATGACATTTTGGGCAATCAAATTGATTTCTCACCGGAGACGCCACCACTCATTCAAATTGCAGGTGCTCCCAAAGCTTTTTATTCCTATTACTGGGAGTTTGGAGACGGCAATTTCAGCCGTGAAGAAAACCCGCAACATATCTATAAAGAAACAGGCGAATATGAAACCCAGCTTTGGGTAACCAACCATTATGACAACGGAAAAACCCCGGCCACGAGACCCCAAAAAGTTAAAGTGGATAAAGTCACTAAAGGCTATAAAGAAACCGCTTCCATGACAGATGACCTGGAATTGCTGCGCAACCGCGAACCCATACCGGAAGAGGAAATAGTGGTGGTCATGCGCTATAAAAATCCAAAAGACTACATCACTTCAGGTAAGTTGTATTTATTTTACAACGAAAACCAATTTAAAGCCAATAATTTTGAACTTACTGATACCCGAACCTATCACGGTGAAAAACAAAGACAAGAAATCCAGTTTGCATACACAGGAAAAACAGAAGAGCAGGAAACCTTGATCGCTTCCGCGGAAAGCGAAATCCTGCATCTTACCAAAAAATGGAGAGACACCACCGAAAAAATCAATCTCCCACTCACCCTGGAGGAATCAAAAGAATTTTATAAAGAACACACTTTGCTTGAATTTGACGGTCTGCAACCCGGCGAAGAGCGCAATATTTTTTTCACCCTGCGCACCACTCCTGAAATGCTTAAAGACACAAGCGCGATCGTTACCGTGAGAAGCGTCTATGTGCCGGATGGCAATTTTGACAACCACAAAGTCAAGGAAATAGAAATGGAAATCGTTACCTCACACGACCCTAACAAAATGTCCTCTAATGCTTCCGTAATGAATTACCGTTTGGTGCGTTTTAAAACTTTTAAATTCAAAACCAAATTTCAAAACAACGGAGAAGGCCCGGCAAGAACCATAAGGCTGGAAACAGAAATTCCCGAAATGTTTGACAAAAGCACCATCGAAATCACAGACCTCTATCCCGAATGCCCCATTTGCCCCAAGGAAGAAGTCATTTACAGTTGCATTGACACCACGTTTACAGATACCAAAGCTATCTTCACATTTAAAAACATCTACCTGCCCGGAAGCGAACAAAAAAATGTTAAGGAATATGATTCTACCAAAGGTTTCGTAAAATACAACATCAAGCTCGCCAAAGATTTTCACAAAAAGAAAACCCGCAGCCGCACCGCTATTTATTTTGATAAAAACGAACCTATCATCACCAACTATGCCACTACTCGCTTTCTGCCCGGTATCTCTATTGGCGCCAAAGCCGGCTATATGATTACCCCTGAGCTTGACAATCACAGGGAATATTTCGTGGGAGCTACCATTTCGCCATACAAATCCTATCGTGGCTATTTACAAGCCGAATTGATGATTTCGGCAAATTCCTTTGATGAGTTAAGGCAGTTCCGGGAAGAAACAACCGCAACTAATGGATTTTTGGATACCTATAATATTGAGCAACTCAAAGAACATCAAAATATTTCGCTCTATCTGGTGCCTGTTTCTTACCGCTATAACCTCAACAACTTTCTAGCAGTGGGCACAGGTGTCCAGTTAAAATTCAATTTGAGCAGTGAAGTTTGCGAAAAAAATACCGGTGAGTACAGTCTCTTCATTCCTTCTGAAGGCATCACTTTTAGGGACGACACCAAAGATTTTACCACCCTCGAAACAACAAATACAGGCTTTGACAATTTTCAGACAGGTGTTTTTGTGGGTTTTAATGCCGGCATTGCCCGTATCGGCCCTAGTGCCGGTGTGCGTTATGTCTATAATTTCAATGCGCCAAACAGCCAGATTCAACTTTATGCTATTTGGAAGTTTTAAGGAATTCAAAAAAATTTATGATTCAAAAATGGTTACTATTTAGTTGTCTTTTAGTTGTCGCTTTCGTGCAATCCCAGGCACTGGAAGATACTATTTATAGTCATTTGGATCAATTTATTGAAAACCCAACTCACACTACACTTAAGCAACTGGAAGAAAAAGAAACTGTATTTACCAAACAAGTAAAAACAGAGGTAGAATTTCTTGCGCTGGTGGTACTTAACAGTAATATGGGCTATTACCATCGGCAATTTGGCAACACACAAAAAGCAATAAAATTTTATGAAAAAGCCTGGAGAAACTATCAGGAAAAGCAATTGGTAGGCTATGACATCATCGAATTCTGCCTTAAACCCTTAGGCAACCTCTATACCATCACGGGCGATTTCACCAGTGCCGAAAGCACGATAAAAAATTATCTGTCTTTCGCTAAAAAACAAAACAACAACTCTCAAAAAATAGCAGGCATCATCAACCTCTCTGTAGTGTATCACAACACCGGCAAGCACAATACCGCTATTGAGTTCATAAAGGAAGGACTAAAAACACCCGACATAAGCCCGGATCAGAAATCGGCTTTGGAAAATAACTTGGCAACCAATCTTATGGCGCTTCAGCAATTTGAAGAAGCACAAACCGTGCTTAACCAAAAAGAAAATGTGGATTATTTAAACTTGAGAAACAGTGCGCAATTGGCAGCACAACAAGGGGATTTTGATAAAGCGCTTTCCATACTTGAAGAAGCAGAAAGTAATTTGAATAAAAATATTCCATTTGCAAGAGACTTAGCACGCTTTTATGTTGAAAAAGCCTCCATTTTAGCCCACAAAAAAGAACCACAAAAAGCTTTTGAAAACTATCAAAAAGCACTTCAATTTTTAGTTCCCAATAACTCCCCGTCAGCAATTCCTAATAAAGAAATGCTTTATGCAGAAAATACGTTTTTATCCATATTTGATGGTTTGGCAAATCTTCAGGGGAATCAGATGGATGCATTAAACTACTATGACCTCAGCTTTTATGTTTCCGGTTTGCTGCATGAACAATACACGGCTCAGGAAGTGAAAATTATCCATCAGGCGGCGTTGAAAAGGCGCGTAGAAAGGTGTCTGGATATATTGTTTGATCAGTATTCAAAAACAAAAGATTTTCAATTTATGCATCGTGCATTTACTTACGCCGAAAAAAGCAAAGCGTCCGTCCTTCGCGAAGTGTTTTCACAAAAATCGCTTTTAGAAAAAAACCCTGAAGATAAAACCCTTCAAAAAAGAGAGCTTCTTGCTGCACTACAGGAACAAAAAATAAATGCATTAATCAGAGAGCAATTGACAACTGCAAATCCTGAAAGACTTCAGAACATTAACGATACATTAAGCTCGATAAATTTATCAATCAAAGACCTTCAGTATGAAATTTCACAAAAGTACCCGGATAAAATTTCATCGGTTATTTCAGTCAAAGAGATTCAAACTAAAGTACAAAAAGATAAGGCTGTTTTGATTTCTTACTTTTACGGAAAAGAAACATTGTATCGCTTTGAAATTTATGAAAAAGAGGTGCGTTTTCATAAAACCAATGCGGATGCAAATCTCGGTGGGCACATTTCAAGATTTATTAGTTATTTTGAGACCAGTTCGTCCATTAATAAGGATGTCGTGGGATTTCAGGAGAATGCCTTTTCGTTATACAAATTACTCTTGCCAGTAACGCTTCCGAAGAATAAAAACCTCATCCTCATTCCTGATGGTTTGTTGCATTTTGTGCCTTTTGAGGCCTTACTTACCTCTTACACCCAAAGTACTTCTTTTGCAAGCATGCCCTTTCTGGTCAAACAAAACAGCGTGAATTACAACACTTCTGCAACCCTGTACCACAATGCCAAAACACCTGCTGTGGAAAATTCTGTTTTAGGTATTTTCCCGGTTTTTGAAAACAGTACGCAACCTCTCACTTACTCCCTGGATGAGGCAGAAAATTTGAGTAATAGAATGACGACACGGCTGTTGATGCATCAGGAAGCAACAAAAGAAAATTTTCTGGCTTTCGCCAAAGAGTATTCCATTTTACACCTCTCGACACACGCGGACGGTGGTAATTTCACCATTCCAGCTGGGATGGAATTTTATGACGACATAATGCTTTTACATGAGTTTTACGGCCTGAGCTTAAATCCAAAACTGGTGGTGTTGAGTGCTTGTGAAACAGGAATTGGTAAAATTCGAACCGGTGAGGGTGCGATGAGCCTCGCCCGCGGGTTTCAATATGCCGGTGCACAAAACCTGCTTTTTAGTCTCTGGCAAGTCAATGACCTCTCAACATCCCAAGTGATGACTTCCTTTTATGAACATTACAGTGAGACGAATTCTGCTTTTATGGCAAACCGAAAATCCAAGCTCGATTTTTTAAATAACAAAGACATTTCAAATGCTAAAAAATCACCCTATTACTGGAGTGGATTTGTGTATTATGGGGCTTTGGATGAAGAGAAAAAAGAACATTCAATCTTTTTATGGATTGGAGCTTTTATGGGTGTGCTGTTTCTTCTTTATTTGCTAAAAAGAAGACTATTTTAAACAAAAATCCATAGAGTCCAAAAAAAACATTAGCTTTGCCCCCGATATGATCGTTTTAAACAAAGCGAAAAATAGATATCGCTACTCTTTTTCTTTCCTAAGTTTCGGAAATAACCCTCCAGATTACATTTAAAGTTTAAGCAGTACAAAAAAGAATTCTTGTCACAAAGACCGAGACAGTGAACCTTTTTCAATAGATTCGGTCTTAAACTTTTTATTACATACAATGACATTTAACGATTTAAATTTGATAGCCCCTATCCTTGAGGCTTTAAAAACAGAAGGATATACAACCCCAACACCCATACAAGCACAAACCATCCCGCTCATTTTAGACGGGAAAGACGTGCTGGGTTGTGCCCAAACCGGAACTGGAAAAACAGCAGCATTTGCAATTCCCATCATACAATTGCTTAGCAAAAACAGAAGTATGCAAGGCAATAAACGAGTAATCAGAAGTTTAGTACTGACCCCCACCCGTGAACTTGCGATACAAATTGCAGAAAGTTTTGAAAACTATGGCGATAAAACCAATTTAAAAAGTATGGTTCTTTTTGGCGGGGTAAACCAGCACAGTCAGGTTAGCCAGTTGCGCCAGGGAGTAGATATTTTAATTGCCACACCAGGTCGTTTACTGGATTTGATCAGCCAAAAATATGTACATTTAAACCATTTGGAATATTTTGTTTTAGATGAAGCAGACCGAATGCTCGATATGGGATTTCTAAATGATGTAAAAAAAATCATCACTAAAATTCCGCAGAAAAGGCAATCCTTGTTTTTTTCAGCTACTATGCCCGACCCTATTGTGAAATTGGCAAACACCATCTTAGTGAATCCATCTAAAGTAGAAGTGACACCGGTTTCGAGTACTGCAAATACTATCAATCAGGCGGTATATTTTGTGGATAAGGAAAATAAAAAGCACCTGCTTACGGAAGTATTGGCTAACAAAACCATAGATAGGGCACTCGTTTTTACCCGCACCAAACACGGGGCAGATAAAGTTGTAAAAGACCTTGTAAAAGCCGGTATAAAATCACAAGCTATTCACGGGAATAAATCCCAAAATGCACGACAACGTGCCTTGAGTAATTTTAAATCTAAAGAAACCCGGGTACTTGTAGCTACAGATATCGCTGCACGTGGAATTGATATTGACGACCTCACACACGTGATCAATTATGAATTGCCAAATATACCTGAATCGTATGTTCACCGCATAGGAAGAACAGGAAGAGCAGGAGCTGATGGTATTGCCATTGCTTTTTGTGATGCTGAAGAAAAAGCCTATTTGAAAGACATTCAAAAACTGATTGGTAAACAAATACCTGTTTTGGAAAACCACAATTTTCCTTTGGTAAATCACCATGTGGAAAAAACGCCACAAAGACAACAACGCTCTTCCAGGGGCGGTAATAATCGCAGAAGCAGATAATTTAAGTACAATCTTAATGTCCTATTTTTCTATACTTTGTTATGGTATAAATTCCTGCTATAAGTAAAAGGAGAATAAGCAACCAAAACCAACTAACGGAATTTGTTTCTAAAAATACTGGGGAAGGATCTCCCATAATGATTAGTCCTGCCCAGTAATTGGGAGACACGGTTCTACCTTCTGCTTTGGTTAAATAGGCCAGTTTTGCTTTTTGTAATGCTTCGGGTTTACTATATCCATCTGCTAAATATGTATAAAAAGTTTCAACAATAGTTGCGCTGGCCTGTTCATCAATTTGCCAAAGGCTGGTGAGCATACTCTCACTTCCTGCATAATTGAAGGCATGTGCAAGGGATATCATTCCTTCACCGGGTTGATATTGGGGTTTGCCGGTCAGGACGATGACGCCTATAAATTCAACGGTGAGGCGTTTGAAAAATTTTACCTAAACTAAATTGAAATCCCTAAGCCAAATTTTAAGCCATTTTGGACTACAAAACTTCCATACGCCACAGCCTTCAGAGATGATAATACAGAAACGTAAAGAAAATGCTGTATATGACAGATCATCCGACTGCTCAAGGAGACCCATCCGGAGTTATTGTTTTGGCGAGGGTGGGTTTTCGACCCATAGATGACCCTTGGGGTCATCAAAATGAAACAGGTGACAAAATACCTTTTTGTCACCTTGATTCAGGAATACCTTTCCGCCTAAGCTTTCGCAAAAAAATAAAAATGTCATCACTATCCTTCCGTAAGTTTAAAATTTTTGAAAGGTTGTGTAATTCAGAAAAAAATCATGGTAAAAAGTATAAACATCTAAAAACGAAATACATGAAATAAGTAGTTACAAGTAAATGAATATACTTGTGGAAAAACTTATTCCTCAGCTTTTTGTGACGTGGTGGTAACCGTGTTTTCTTTCCACGCTTTATAGAGGATAATGTCTTTGTGTACTAAGTTCAAACAAAGTGCAAGTACGGTGGCATCATCGAGATACCCCACAAAAGGAATAAAATCTGGGATGAGATCCAGTCCAATAGCGATATTACATAAAGCAATGCAGCCCCAATGGCAGATATTATATACCACGGCGCGTGGGTGTATTTTTTGGAAGTGTAGTCCCGAAGCAGAGAGAACAGTAGTTTAAAATCACTGAAAAAGATCTGATTAACAGCACCTTTGTGTTGTTTCAAAGTGGTAAGAAAAACTATTATTTCTTAGAATAACGTGATTTTAAAATCCAAAAAAACCTGTCAGGTTTTAGATACCTGACAGGTTAATGTTAAAGTATTTTTACAGTTCTAGTTTGACTTTTAAATACAAAACATTTTAAGAATATTATATTTTAATAAACTTAATCTTCATTTTTACTCCAATCAATATCTTTAACAATGGTAAGATATCCTGCAACTCCTCCACCTTCAATAGAATTCATTTCTATGGGCTCACCGTTAAGGTAAAAGTCAAAATTTCGACTACTAGGGTTAACTTGTTTTATATCGTGAACTTTCAAGGTATCAACAACACCTTCAGTATATTGAATATAAAAATAACTTTCACTATCCCAACTTTCATTACCAAGTCCAGGTTCTGATACTCCGTAACTTATACCGGATTCATTACCGGAAGGAATATTTGCATTCCCAAATAATATTTTATCTGCTAATTCACTAAAGAAATCATCAATAACCAATTCTCTCCAATAAGAAGGTTCTGGGGTATAGGACTCTCCATTCTCTAAAAACATTTGATTAGAGAAAACGACTTCCTGATTACCTGGAATTTCACCATTAACATTTAATATCTCTAAGAAAAAGTGAAACGTAATTAAATCTCCCTGACTGGTTTCACCCTCATCATTATTGCTACAGCTTGTTATTAAAAAACAAACTATTGCTAAATAAATTATTGCTTTCATAATATATTATTTTTTGATTATTAATTTTTTAATTTGAATGTGCTCTTTTTTAGATAGATGCACAAAGTAAGTGCCGGTTGCGTAATCGCTAAGCTCAATTGTATGTTTTGAAGCTAATACATCATTTTGATATAGAACACGACCGTGCATATGGGTATCCAACACTCTTTTGCATTTGAGGAAATCATACTTTTGTCCATCATAAATTTCTCGCCTCGTTCAATCTGTTCAAGATAGTTTTCCGGTATGTCTATGTTGTGTTCTAAAAGAATATCCACATAAATTTGATTATCAGGATCTTCATAAAATTTATCAAAACTTTCTTCTTCAGGATTAGAATAAGTACCACACCTTAAAAAATCATTTTGACCTTCTTGTGAAAAAGACAGCCATCCAAACAAAAAAGGAATTAGAAAAAGTGTTGTTGCTAATTTAGAAAATACACGGGG